>JAEEGL010679816.1_pt1 | contig 15539 bp, 26 predicted proteins | sample 9134231 | NCBI WGS metagenome assembly JAEEGL01 (sample SAMN16246548, study PRJNA631951) | gut metagenome | biome: gut microbiome; feature: rumen; material: fiber-attached | host: Bos | place: Iran: Karaj | collected 2018-10
CGACTCCATATTAGTATCTGGCGAATACTGCAACCCATCCAATCTAACCCTTCTATTATAAAATACAGATGACAACTTTAATATATTGCATTTTGGTTCTATCCTATACAGCAAATCAAAATCTGCCGATATTCGCCAATCCCTATATCCGCCAAATTTATTAAAAACACTATGTTTTATCAAATGTGAACCCCAAGCAAGCCCACAATCATTTACAAAACCAAAATCATAATGTTCATATCGCACAGCCGAAACATTTTTCAAATCATTGGCAAAAATCTTTGCAATCATATCATTCGGCATAGTATCATCACTATCAAATCTCAACAGCCATTCGTATCTCGCCTCTTTCATAATGGTGTTGCAGGTGACATAAGTACCGACATTCTTGTCCATCATCATCACCTTGAGGTTCTTGTACTTGTGCATAATTTCCTTGACCTTCGCAAGTGTCTCCTCGCACCCGTCAATCCCCAGCAGTATCTCCCAGTTGTCGTGGTCTTTGAACCAAGTCTGCGCCGCAACGGAATCCAAACATTCCTCTATGTATTCGGCGGTTTTCCACGCAGATATGCAAATGCTTATTCCTGATGGATACACCTTGTCAACTGTTTTTGGTTGTACGGCAACCGATGGTTTTGTTGTATTCACCTTCGCCTTTGCAATATTCGTTTTTATGCTTTTGTCGTTCTGCTTCTTTGCACCAGGACAATATTTATCCTCATAATATGATTGCGGGTTATAGTTCTTCATTTCAGATATTTTTTGCTGCATTTGTGTCGTGCTTGACGGTTTGATGCCTTTCAACTCGTTTATAAGTGTCTTGTAATACTTGGTTTTTTCATCCGTCTTGTCATTGTACTTGAAATAGAAATCAAGGTCAAGTCTTGTCTTGCTTGAACCAACACCCCTTCTCGCATATTTTATCTTCACATATTCCTCAAGGGACTTCGTCACATAATGTTTTATATGTGCAACTCCATCGTGTATGTGTTTATCCCTTGTTGTCGTTATGTATGGGGCGGGTTTGCCATCAGGATAATATATGTTGTTCACATGGTTGGTGTAATGGACATTCACTATTCTTAATGTTCCGAGTTTTGTCCGATACATCTGTTTTGTATGGTAGTTCACCTCTATGTTTTTACATGGTTCGGTGAACCTCTCCATTACTGGCAAATCCTCGTATTTCAATTTCCCATTGTCCGAATAGCACTTCCAATGGAAGCGAATGACATTCGCTTTTTTCACCCACGATTGTTCCAAGAAAGATTTGATATTGGTGTAGTCCTTTAACCATAAGAATTCATCAATATCCATGAACATAACCCAATCATAAGCACTTGCGCCCTTGTAACACGCATTGTATGCCGCAACCTGCGTTTCGCAGGATTTCTGATGCCTGCCACGAAAATCAACTATGTTCACATTCGGATACCCACCGATTACATCACTTATGCGTTCACCATCGGTTTCGTTGTTGTCGTAAATTGTTATATGGTCAAAACCAAGTTCAAGATGATGCTTTACCCATTCTTTGATATACAGGTTTTCCTGTTTTGCTATTGCGCAAAGAAGTACTTTATCCATTTCGTGTATTTTTGGTTGATTGTAAAAATAATAAAATCTTTTTGTTATTTATAAAAAAATGATTTTTATGTTACGGAAAAAACGTTCAATAAAAGATATAAGTTCACATGATTTGATTATGCTTATGTATGCATTGAAAACATTAGGTTTCGATATGATGCGATCTCCAAAGCATAACATAAGGGATAACAAATATGATGTTGTGATAGAACCTAAAACTAATGACGAAATTACATCCGATTCCGAATAATTGTCAGTATGAGATTGACCGAATCAAACATAGACATCGTTCCGCTTGAGTGTGCGGAAACCCTGACCACGATAAACGACACAAGCATTGGCAACTTTGTAGTGCATCCAAACGAGGTGTGGAACGAACTGCACATTCACATCCGTGAAACTCGCACCCAAATAAAGTACAAGGCGGTGGTCGAGTTCTCGTCAAAGTGGTCAATACGGACAAGTTTGATGGACATAATCTTGAACGACTATGATGGATTTATGAAATCAGGCACAAGCGAGAACAAAATGCAACTGCTCAAACAGGCGGAAATATATCTTCGGCATTATAGCATTCTGCCGATGTATGAGTACGAAGTATATGACGTGAGTGTCATTGAAATGAAACAAATCAACCTATTATGAGACTGACCGACACTGAATTTGTGAGAAACGACAAAATTTACGAGGCGGTTTGCGAACTTCGGAAAAGGAACAACGATTGGTATGCGAGAACCGAACTGAGCCTCTACTATGACAAGAACTGCGTTATACCAGACACCATACTTGAATGCAACATCTACTGCAATCCGAATGTTAACAGTAACAAATTGCAGAGGTATGCGTTCATCGCGTTTGAGTACGAGAAGTGCGACAAAAAGATGACTCAACTTATGAACTTGCAGGAAAGTGTAGAGCGGTACTTCGCAGCACAAGGAAGCGTAATCTACGGGATTGACGCGACGCTCATACTGAACTTACCGAACGGAAAACGCATCCTCTATGAGATATGGGAACTTGAAAAATGTGTGCGCAACCGACTTGATGAAATCGGGTTTGAGTTCCATAACGGGGACAACCTTGCAAGGACTTCTGTGGTGGGTGTGGATGATTTTTTGAAATCTTGGGAAATTGAAAAACGATGAGACTGACACAAAGCGGATTACTTAACTACAAGAAACACATTATCGTGGACAACCGTGCGCTGCTTGATGGCGATTGCGAATACTATGAATATACACTCCACATAAGCACAACAATCACAGACAATTACGGTCATCAATACTTCAAGGGGTTCAAAATAATGTTCAACAGGGACATTAGTCCTGTCCTGTATTCGGCGATGGAAAGGTGGATTGAAGTATGCAATGTTTTTGGTACGGAATTTGACAAGATTAAATACAATATGGATGTTCCATTGAGAGTCAAGGATTCGCAAGAGGTGATTGACTACTTGAATGATGTGTTTGATACAAAGGACAACAAGGTTTTGAATATACGGTGGGCGATTTTTTATAAAGATTAGTGTAAAAAGATTGTGTTTTTTGTTATATTACATGTATGTTAAGGCGAAGAAGAAAATCAAATGGAGGGTTTCCCTCAATAATCAGAGGGGTGTTCTCGCGGACAATTGCGGCAGACCTTGTTGCTGTGCAACCTATGAATGCACCTACGGGAAAACTATGTTACCTTGACTTTCCACCTCAAAAGGTTAGAAATAAGAAGAAAAGCAAAACATCCCAGCAAGCAATGACAACCATAGAAGATACAAACCAAAACAATCCGAAGTACAAGGTTGGCGATACTTTTGAGGAGAACCATGTACGGGGCAATGTATGGTGGAAGATTGTTGAGGTGAGATATGGTGTAATCGAACCTGAATACGACCTGACAAACGAACCGCTCAATACACAAACAATGACGATTGGCGAAAGTGCGTTGGATGCGAACTATCATAAATTGAAATGAAATCATCCTTTTTATCCTTGTAAAAAATTTTGAAATGACTTTTATAAATATATTGAGTTTTCTTTTTTATAGTTCTTTGAGGTATTGGTATTGTGGTTTTATACTAAAATTGAAAAACAGACTGACTTGTATAAGTAAAACCAAGAAAGTCAGATGGCATAGGTCAGTAGAAGACCTTAAAACCTCGGCAAGGAGTGTCGAGTACAGTCGTGGAGTTATGTACAAACCAAGTGGAATACTCAAGATAATTGATGACTGCTTGGATAACTGTGAAGCGACTATTGAACTTTTAACTTTGTACATTGTTACAAGACTAAAAGTGATAATTCCGAATTGAATACACAATTCACAAAATAAACACAAAACATTATGGCAAACTTTAACGAACTTCTTACGGAAAAATACAGACCGAAAACCCTTGATGAAATTGCACTTCCAAAAAGATTGAAGGATATGCTTTCAAGGGGAATACAAACCAACATTTTGCTTTACGGCACACAAGGCACGGGAAAAACATCAACCGCCAAACTTATGGTAAAGCAGTTCGGACATAGTTACATCTACATTAACTGTTCCAAGGAGACTGGTATTGACACCATCAGGGAAAAGATTTCACAGTTCTGTATGACCTCATCCCTTATTGGCGGCAACAACACCTTGAAGGTCGTAATTATGGATGAGATGGATGGTATGTCCGCACAGGCATATCAGGCATTGAGAGGATGTATTGAGGAATTCGCCTGCAATACAAGATTTGTTGCAACCTGTAACTTCCTTTCCAAAGTACCCGAACCTATCCAAAGCAGATTTGAGTGCATCAGTTTTGACTTTGAGGATGACGAACTTATTGAGGTTAAAAAGAAGTGTGCATTCAGAATAAAACACATTTGTGACAATGAGGGTGTTTCCATTGAGAAGGATGCCATATCCTCGTTGCTCAAAAACAACTTCCCTGATATGCGAAGCATTGTCAACAAACTGCAGACATGCATTCTTCAGGGGATAACTGAAATCAAGGCGGATGATATTGCGAAATACAATTCCGAATGCACGGATGTGTTCGACCTTGTTTTGAACAGCAATGACCCAGTTGAAAATTACAAGATGCTTGTCAGCAATTATTCCAACAAAGTGGATGATGTGCTCAACTCACTCGGCAGGGAGTTCATTGAATACATCACGGCATCAAGACAGGATTTGGTGAAGTTCATTCCATACCTCACCGTGATTTGCGCCAAATACCAGAACCAGAAGTTCCAATGCATTGACCCCGTGATATGCATGCTTGCCTGTGTGTATGAAATGCAGCAAACCATAAGACAGCAGATTTAATACGAAAAATAAAAAACGATATATCAATGATATATCGCCAGTTCTGTCATAATTGTTAAGTTGGAAAGGCGGGTGTTGCCCGCCTTTCTGCTTTATTGAAAAATCACTTGTCCTTAATTTATATGGCGAGAAACATTATTGTCATAGTATATTATTAAAATGTCCTTAATTGGGAGTGATTGTTTTTTCTTGAAGAACGCATCATTAAAATACTCCTTTATTTTTTCATAGAACATTGTGTTGTCTTCGATGTAGATGTAACTGCTTTTTTCTAAGAATTTATCCATATCGCTTTCCAAGTACACAAACGCTTCATAAAGTGAATCGCTCATGTGTTTTTCATCAAACACAATTCTGCTGAACACCATATTATTGTATGTTGAAAGATACCTGATTAGGAGTTCTTTGTTATAAGTGCCTTTACCATTATCAAGAACGTATAATTTATCATTCCGAATATATGGTGTTATGTTATTGTTGTTCTTGAACGAATCGCTCAAACTTGAATCTGAAAATTTCATATTTTATATGTCGTACTTGTGATATACATCCTCTTCTGACATCACAATATCCCTAATTTCCGAATGTTCGCTCAATCTCATATTCCTATCTCCATTTGTTTCATCTCATATTCGTTCGGACTGTGCATAGAATACCATATTACATCCATTCCGTCATAGCGTGTATGTTCCAGGTATTTATTGAACGCCGACAGTATGTTCGGGTCGTTTCCGAAAGTCGCCCACCCTGCCTTTTCAAGTATGTCTATCATATCTGATGTGCAGTTTCCCGCCCAAAGTCTCAACCTGCTCCCGTTGGCAAACCCCAATTCCACATACATAATGTTTATTGGAATCTTCCTCCCCTGATTCAAGAACCTCGTAATAGCGTGATATACTTCGAAATCGTCATACAGGTCAAAAACTTCCCTATCATTGATTTCACTGCCAAGTTCGTCTGATTCGCTTATCCGCATAGTTCTTTTTATTGAATATAATAAAAATTTCAGATATGTATGCCCATATCCTTCATTTTTTTTGCATTCGCACTGCGCATACTGTACCATTTCGGGAAGATGTCCTTGTTGGCGGTCTCGTTCAGGTAGCGGCAGAAATATCCGAGAACAACACCGTACCAACTCTTCGTTGTGATGAAGAACCTATTCTCTATCGTCCGCAGAACCCTCATAAGTTGCTTTGACTCCATTCCATCGTTGTACCATATCCTGATGACCTCGCCTTCCCTGTCACTTGTGATGCCGAGAACGACATAGCGGAGGCAGTTCTTCGCCTTACCGCCATCCAAGATGGCGCACACATCGTTGTATGCGGACATTGTGTCAAACACGTCAATGTTCCCACAGGTATCAATGACCTCCTTCACCATACTGTCGGATTGTGTTATTCTCATATTGTGTATTTTGAATTTTCTATTGTGGCGGTCACGGTCACATTCGATATGCCGTTCACTATGCACCCACTCATTTGGAACGGCACATAGTTGTAGTTGCTCCAGTGCAACACCGTATATGTCCCATCGGTGGTTATTTCTGGGTATGTCCTGTTCAGGTATTTGAGGATGTTTTCCTTAAGTTCGGCGCGTTGCTTGTCACCCTCCTTTTTCGGAAGACCGTTGTACCATTTCATGTGTTTCTCTATCCCGTCAAGGATTTGCGTGACCTCCATGCTGATTCGCAACAGGTCATAGTATATGTTGAATCGGTAGGTCTCGGAGGCGCAGGTTATCTCAACGATGATGCATCCCGAAGGTTTGCCATCCTCATAGTCGTTTATGTAATACACCCCGTTGTCGGTGAGTTTGTTCCCCTTGAATTTGTCGGTATCAGATAGTTTCATATATTCTTAATCATTATTTTTTCGGATAGTAATAACCGCCTGACACTTTCACAGAATATGTGCCTCTGCTTGCAGAGTACTCCCCTTTGTTTATCTTTATGCCATATATGATTTTGATGTCGTAGTTGTCGTGCCTCTTGATGGAGTTCACATAGTCCTTGATGCCGTTGTATTTCTCCTTGTCGGTCTCCTTGTCAAAATCGTAGTACACGCATTTCATCAGTTCAAAATTGTTGGTTTCATTTGGGACATTGTGATGGTTTATGTTATAGGGGTCAATGCCCGCCTGTAAGAATGCGTTGTGCAGTTTTATGCTCATTATTTCGGGATTGAACATAATCCTGAAACGTGAATGGTTGTCCTTTCCAAAATAGGCGATTATGAGTTTGTGGGTATAATTTCCCAATCCGTTATCCAATATGACATCGGGTTCATATAACAAAGGATTGTCCATCTCAATTGTTTTTGAAAGTTCGGAGTCCGTGATTTTCATATTATGGTTGGAATGTTCGTTTTATTTTCATTATTTGGATACAATATAACCGGTCAATATACAAAGCGTTATTATTTATCATGTTGTTTATGTATTTGATAATGCCTTTGTATTTTGTGTTTTCATCTTGCGGTTCAATTTTATCGTTGTAGTAAATGGTTGGATGTCTCAACGCACTATATGAATCATAGTTGGTTTCAGACAAAATGCTCGCTTGTGTTAAAGCGTTTGATAATCCAAGACTCATATCATCCTTATTGAATCTGATACAAATTTCTCGCCACATGGAAATTGTGCAATACATGGTGATTCTTGTGGCATAATCCACGCGAAGCAAATAATCGTATGTCCCATAACCGTTATCAAGTATGTTGTTAGCATCATACATTATATGATTGTCAAGCATCAAAGATTCAGGAATGGAAGAATCCGTGAGTTTCATGGTTATTTTTTGTGATACTTCTTGAACTTTGCAATTTGGTAATTGGAGTACGCTTCCATTGCCTCTTCAATAGTCAACCACACATCTTTCAATGGATAACATGGTGTATCCTTTATGGTGGTGCTATCGGCATCACTCACCATAACCATCTCCACATAGGATGGTTTACATGTACATTGCTTATCAAGGCACGACTTATAGTTACGGTTGCCATATTCATCCATCCAAGGCATTTTCACAATATGTGTTTCAATGACTCTTAATGCGTCAATGCACTTGTCTTTTTCGTTGTACTTGTACACCACCGTTCCCGGTTCAATTGTTACGTCAATTTTCAAATCAACTTTTGATTCCATAGTCTTGTTTTTTTTTTTAATTGTTTAATCGGAGCATCCGCATTCTGCGAACATACGGGGAGTTGTAAATTCACAACTCACACCCTCAAGTTCAAAGAACTGTGATGGGAGATAATCGTATTTCAAACTATCATCCGCCAATACCATAGCACCATATGCCTCTTCTTTTGAGCGGGCGGCACATATAACCATTCCTTTTCCGTTTGACCTGTAACACGCAAACACTTTCATAATTCTTTTATTTGTTGTTATAAATTAAATGGTACGTTATAATGGACAACAACACCTGGATGTTCTTGCGGGTCATCCGATGGTTCAAAATGTACATCATCTGAATATCTCACCAAGTCCTTCATTGTTTTGTCATCACCATTGCAGATGATGTAAACATCCCTGTTCCAATAAAGTTGTCCGCCATCCGAATAGACCTTATTCATCACCTCGTTCAGCAGGTCAATGCGGTTGGACTTATTCTCGGAAATGATTTTGTTCATTTCCTTGCAGTATGATTCCATGTTGTCTTTCATAATCTTTGTTTTTAGCGATATATTCTTGGTATAATTGATGTTATTTCTATTACGTTTATGTGCATATACGCAGTATTTAGAGCAAGGTTATGTTTGTAAATTGCCCGTTCCCATTTCTTATCATTCGGTTTTACCTCGCATTCAAGTGAATTTATATATCTTGCCAAATTGACATATAAACGCATTTTAGATGGATGTATTGTAAGTGATGAGAGGTCGTTTTTGACAAACCTTTTGAAGCATCTCCAAATGTGTTTCACTCGCTGAAAAAAGTTCTTTTTTATATTCGCCACCACCTTGATATTGAAGGTATATACCTCGTTTTCGGCAATGGCGATTCCTTTTATGGTCACATAATCTGCGTTCAGCATAAACATAAACGGGAAGTTGTCATTATCCATTCGGAAGACAACTGGTTGTTCTTTATTGGGGTTGATAATGTTGTTTTCTGAATCGGTCAGTCGCATAACATTGAAATTTCTCTTTATTGAATATAATAAAATTTTTGTCAATAGCAGCGTATCGCATCAACCGAGAATGAAGTAGGACCCGACCACGGTAACATATCCTTAATATCCTCATAGTGCTTGTTCAGAACCATCTTCGACTGTAGGTAGAGCAACCCCCAATAATTCAAGTCAATTTCTCCCTTCGTTATCACATCACTCCCGCAGCATTCCTTGCACCTCACAAACATTTTGTAAAGGATTATCATATCGGAGTTGGTGTAGCGAAAGTCATCGGAGAACGATATTGAAAACAGCACCCGCATACACTTGTTCGGATCAAATCCCGATAGCGTCCCGACAATCTCCATAGTGAGGTTGTGTTTTGACTCATCATGATGGGTATCTCCGCCTTCAACCAGATAGGCGATGTTGTCGTATGACCACAGTCGGTCAATGCTTTTCCTTATGTCATTGTCGGTCATTCGCATAACATTGAAATTTCTCTTTATTTTCACTTACAAAGAAACCGAAAATACAGACACCCGATGGTGAAATGGTGGACATTTGCACCCCTTGAATTTATCAATCATCATCATCCGAATCGTCACAGTCATCCACGTGTTCCTCATAGTATTTTCTTTGTTCTTCCTCGGAATCGAAATGCCTTCCGATGCTGTGGTCATAAAACCCTCCCCATCCTGTATCCGCATCACACATGCAGGCATCGCAGATGTCGGAGCAGGGGTCATATCCCCCGTATTCGCAGTTGCTACATTTTCTTCTTGCCATATTCTTAAAATTTTGCCGATATATCAATGATATATCCTGTTTATTGAATATAATAAAATAATTCGGGATTTGTCGTTTATAAATACATTTCATAAAAACTTTATTTATGGACAATCCTTCACTTACAAAGAAACCGAAAATACAGACACCCGATGGTGAGATGGTGGACATTTGCGCCCCGACAGTTGATTACAAAAAGTCAACTGCGGTGACGGAAACCATGCATTTTGTTCAGGAAGGTGAGGAAATGCGTCTTGATGTGATTGCGAACCTTTATTATGGATGGTGTGATAAACTTGATGCAATTTTGTGGGCGAATAACATTTATAATCCGTTCTCCATAGATGCCACCGATTTGCTTATTATCCCGAAGGTTAAGGATACAAACCATTATATCAAGAATCCAGAAAGGGTGACAATGCCCGATGAGAGCGTTCAGACCACCTCATCAAGAATAACCGATGCTGCGAAGAAGTTGAACGGACTTACAAAATCGGCAAAGGATGAGCGTAAGACAAATGGAAGGAAGCAATCAACAAACGAATTCAAACCAGGCGAATCATCCAAGACGTATGATGGAGGCACTATGTATCTTGGATAACATTTTTGAAACACAAATACATGTCAAACAGAAACTACACTTTATCCGATTTGAAAATTGGTGTAATCAGAGAGGCGACCATAAAACCCGAACCGATTGAAATGCCGAACACCGAAGGCGGGGATAAACCCATTGCCGAGGAATATACCAACTATATGGGCGATTTGAGCAAGATGTATGCCAAACTGCCCCTTATAAAGATAAACAGGCAATTCACGGTATCTCCCGCCAATATCAAGAAATTTTCCCTTGATATGACGAGATGGATGCCAACGGTCTATATGACCATTGCCGACCCGAACTCCGAATTGAAAAGCAAATACTATCCGACTGATGGTTCTCTTATAAACATTTACATCGCTTCAATCGGGGATGAGAAAAAATACAGACCATTTAGAATGGACTTCATAGTGACATCCATTTATGAGAATGGCAGTTTCGGAGGTACGGTGATGTCCCCCGATATGAGTGAGTTCACCATAACGGGCGAGTTGAATGTTCCAAGACTTTACTATAACACCAATATGTTTGAATCGGGAACTTCGTTTGAGGCATTGGAGAACCTGACGGAGAAAATTGGACTCGGTTTCGCATCCAATATTGAATATACCAATGATTCCCAATTATGGATTAATGATTATTCGAGGGTTTCATATTTTCTTGAACGCATTTCACAACACGGGTATCTTGATGACGAATCGTTCTTTGTGTCCTTTATTGACCCATACTACAACCTCAACTATGTGGAGGTGTCCAGATTGTTCTCGCAGTTTCAGGAAAATGAGAAATGCACGGTATATAACACTGCATTCAGGAATGAGGAGAATTCGGATGAAAGTGCGGAGGAGGAAACCATACCTGTGGAAGAACAAGATCCTATGCATTGGGAAGGGAGAAGTCATGAATGGTGGTACGAACTCAACAACAGCAAATACTTGAGCGCATGGAGTCTTTATTTTGATAAATACAGCGAATTGAATAACGGGTCAACCACCTTGTATGATGGGTATGTGAAATATGTCCAATCATGGAATCATAAAACCAAAAGTTACATATCCTCCCCCGTTGTTGTTGATAACATGGAAACCGAAGGTATGCTTCCATTAAACAAGGGCAAACTCATTAATGGGGAACCTTCCGAACTTTCCGCTAACCTGAAAACGTATGATTACATCGGGGAATGCAATGAGCATATGAATTCCCAATACGCATATGCGGAAACGCATAATGATATGAACATAAAGGATATGAATAAATTCGGGATGGTTGTTGACCTCCCTTGCATAAATCCTGCGGTGACAAAATACTCAAGAATCAAACTGATTGTCTTTGAAAAGAATGGGTTTGCGAAGGAGGGATTGTATGAGGATGAGAATCTTACGGAGGACTCCGTTATTGAGAACGAAGATGGTGCAACGAAGAATTTATCGGAAATACCCGGCGCAATGGATGCGAACACCCCAAGAATAGACACAACCACGGAGGAGGGAATAAAAGAGGCAAAGAAATTGAATATTTATTCAGAGATGACGGATGAGAACAACGGGGATATAAACGGACCTGCGGAGGTCTTGGTTGAATCATTATCGGGGTGGTATGTTGTCACGGGTTATGAAATATACCTTCGCACAATGGACTCGCAAGATGATAACGAAATAGGAACGCACCTTCGTCAGAAGATATATTTGTCAAGGAGGGAATACAAACCCGCATTGAAAAACGACTATATGAATACAACAAAAGCATTGAACAATTAATAAAAACCATCAACAATGGATTTGATAAATGACTCTTTGAAGAAAGTAATTAAGCAGGGACTTATTTTGAAATACATAAAAAGGTCTGGAATAACTTTGCCCAAACTTCCGCAAATACCTAATTTTGAAATGCCCCCGATGCCCGACCTCAAAATGCTTGATGAACAAATAAACACTCTGATGATGGCAATGAACACCAATGCCAACACCTCCCTTTATACAGATGAATATATTGCTGCATCAAAAAGATATGAGGAACTCGTAAGACAATGTGCGGAGGAATACAAATCAAAAATGGATGCATTGGATGAAAGCGAATCTGATATAAAAAACGTATCATCAGAAACCATTGTTGAAAACGCAAAAAAACGTAAGGAAATCAAATTGGTGTATAAGGAGAAGGTGACGGAGGCGAGGGAGAAATCAGGAATAGATAAAGTGGAAAAGAAATTCAAAAGCATAAAGGGGGGCGATAAGGAGAATGCGAAGAAGGATGCCGAAAAAACAAATGAGGCGAAAAAAGCGAAAGCAAAAGCGGCAGCACTCGAATACATGAAGAAAAGCATGCTTAAAACATACTATGACTACGTCACAAAGGAGTTGGGCAAGATAACCCAGTTTGCCATGGATATAAAAACAATGTATGACGACTCCGTCAAACTTTATAACAAGGTGGTCAAAAAAGCAAAGGAGTTCTATACCACCGATGCAGGGAAGGAATTCGTTGATGCCGAATGCGATAAGGTAAACCGTGCATGGAATGATATAACGGATTCGTTCAGCGAACTTATTGTGAACATATCCGCAATGGTTTCAAAGATACCCAACCCTGATGTCATTGTCGCAGGTGCGGCAACGGGTGTTCCGAACCCTGGACATAAGATAACGGTGTTCATGCAGGATTTAAAAAAGGTGCTTAAGAACATAACCCAAATAAAGAACAACATACAAACTATACTTGGCATTCTTATGACTCTTGCCGTTGCAATTGAACAGGTGAAAGCACTTGGCGAAATGATTGAGAAGATGAAAAAGCAGGAGGAGAATGTGGACAAGAACTTCAAGAATGCTGTCAAGGCGGCAAGAAAAAGAAGCAAATGGTTTCTTGAACACGAGAAACCCGAAAGGGAGGATGAAAAGAAACTTGCGGGTTATATGTACCCCGACCTGACAGTTGATTATAACAACTATGAAATAACCATCAACGGATACAAATGCTACTGCAAAAAAGGATATGGCAGAAAATACACCGAGAATGGAGTAATTAAGGAAAGCAAATGGATTGGGGGGTACGTGAAGAATGGCGGCGACCATGTTGATGCAAGCGGTAAACGCTATTACTATCTGACGGAGGAACAGGTGTATGATAGCGGGGAGTATGATGAGAACGACCTCAAAGAAATACTTGAGGCGGATGGCGAAACATTAAGCGATTACGATACTGGAGGAAGCGTTTATGACGAAGAGAGTGGAACCACCAAACTCAACTTATCGGATGGTAGGACCGTTGTAATTGACTATCTTGCAAGCGTTGGCGATACCATAAGATTAGATGACGGAACTGTTTTGAATGTTGTCGGGTAATATTGAGTCAATAAAACCATAAAAGAATTCACTTTTATTCACCTTGCTGAAATTTGAAATCCATGTCACTTTGTATTTGTCGCCCAATAATTCATAGTAACCAAACTCGTTTGCAAGATAACGTCTGATACATCTGCTTTTTTTGGATGATGACATTTTGACTTCACCTATAAATGATTTTATGAAATCATCAAGATGGTTTGAGCGGTCATAACTTTTGTAATGTATGGTGAACGATGTTTTATCACCTCTTTTGGTATCCAATACATCAATATGTATTTCCGAGTCCATTTCAGGATTCATTTCAAATGTATCTCCTATTGGTCTCCCACACCATACGAGAGTACCATCATAAAGGTCAATATGATATGTCGGTTTGTTGTTGACTAACTGATTTTCGGATTCGGTAAGTCGCATAATGGTTACTTGTTTTTGTGACATTTACAACTTTCGGAATGTATGATGGATATGCCGCCTGGTCTGACGCCCGCTCTTGAATTTGATGCGGCAACGACATAATCGTGTCCGTCAATATTCACAATGCGAATATCAACTCTTGTATCACCGAATGAATATGATTTGTTTGTAGTGACATTTTGTTGAACATCCGATTCCGAATATGATTTGTTTGTAGTGACATTTTGCTGAACATCCGATTCCATTCTATTGGTGCAGGATGTGAATGACAGCATAATGAGCATAAAGGTTATAATCAAACCAATAAGGAATATGTTTTTTCTTTTCATGATTTTATAGTTTTAGGTGTTTAATGTGCGTTGTACGAAATCCGAAAGTCCATAACATCTTGTTATTTGCATGCACTCGGTATCTTTCACAAGTTCTGCCAAATTCACATTCCTGTTGTAAGGCGCATCTATCAATATGCCGTTCTTCGCCTCGCAACCCTTGAATTTGTAAGGGCAGTCATCAATGAAATAATCAAGTTTATGTACAAAGGATTTATCTTTCAAAAAGCAAATGTCATCAAACATGACACCGTTTTTCTGCAACCATTGCAACGTGAGTTTCTGGTTCTCAACACCAACCTGATGTGTTATTATTATGGTATGTCCGATGTCGGACAAGAGATTGAACGCATTGACTGCATCCTTTATGGGTTTTGCGTTCAGCAGGATGTGGTCTCTTCGCCAATCAGTAAGGAACCATTTTGTTGCGTTTGGGATATCGGGGAATAACTTTTCGAGTTCGTAATCAACGCATTCCTCCCTATTCTTTGTTTTGCCTGTCTCTTTGTGGTATATTTCAAGGCAGCAACCGAAGAAATCCCGAAGCACCCCATCAATGTCTATTCCGAATGTTGTTTTCATAATTGTTGTTTATTCTTCAAAATCAAGTGCCGATCTTGATGCCCTTGAGATGAGCATCGTGATTGCGGTATGATATTTATCAACCTCCACCACAGCGATGCCAATTGAGAATACTGCATCATCCTCATCGTTATCCACGTATAATGTAATGACCTCTGTCGGCAGGTCATAGTCATAACTTTCTGTCCAAGGTTCAATTACCATCACATCATCATAGGCATTGATGATGCGTTTGTTTATTACCTTTTTCGCCTGATTGGTTGTTATGTTATCGTCACCAATAAAGGATGCGATGAAGTAATCATCCCCGCTTTGTGGAATTTCAACAACGGAAAACCCGTTAAGTCTTGTTTGGATTAGATTGCCCATATCTTCGGCAGTCTGTGCGGAAACGAACATGCAGGTCAGGCATAGGATTAACGACCATAGAATTTTTTTCATCGTGATAAGATTTTAATTATTTCCCC
>JAEEGL012976550.1_pt1 | contig 15539 bp, 11 predicted proteins | sample 9134231 | NCBI WGS metagenome assembly JAEEGL01 (sample SAMN16246548, study PRJNA631951) | gut metagenome | biome: gut microbiome; feature: rumen; material: fiber-attached | host: Bos | place: Iran: Karaj | collected 2018-10
ACCTCGGCAACATAATACACCCAATGAGTGTATTTGTCAACGTTTCAATATAATGAAATGTTTGGAACTGAAATCATTTTTTTAATAAGAAACTCCGGGATCGCTCGTAAAGGCAAATATACGCAGCTCATTAGAAACTCATTAGAAAACTAATTAGAATTGCATTTTTGAGCCGAAAATAGCAAAAAGCAAAAGCTGCGCGAAACGTATAGTTGGTGTAACTTTTTGTATTGATTTGGTTGATTTTAATACGATAATTATTTGAGTTTGGTCACTAAGTTCCAACAAAATGAGCGGATTCTGAAACCGCTTGTTTTTAGTTGTTAATTGCTGTTTTTTGAGTGGGCAACTTTAAAAACTCATTAGATAAGTCATTAGATATGCTGTTCATTAGATATTTGGCCCAAAAATGAGATATGCCTTCATCGTTAAATTTATGGTTTAAAAAGCCGTTTTTGAGCATGGTGCGTATGTTATCTTTTGAAAAGCAACCATAAAAGCACGAGTTCAAAGCGTTTACTACTCATAATTCGATTGTGTTGTGTGATTCTGAGGGCGTTCCGTATGCGATTTTATAATCGCACGTTCCAGAAGCAAGCATTTTCACGACATTTTGCGGCTAATTATCATGTTATACGGAGAAAAATGCATTAAAAAAGGCTCTTTGCAGAGCCTTTTTTGAAACGGAGAGGATGGGATTCGAACCCATGTGGCTGACGCCAAACGGTTTTCAAGTTCCATACGGATGGCCGATTATAGTGGAAGTTATTAGAATTTGTTGGAACTTACCACCCTGTCGCTTTGGCCAAGTTTCCTCGTTTTAGTGGAAAATACGCCCCGGATATTAAGCTGTTTAGTACATTATAGCATGTTTTCAGTTTTAAAGAAAGCAGCAAAAATGCGTTTTTAGCGGTTTTAAGTCCTCTCATTTTCTAATGGATTTCTAATGAATTTTTAACGCAGCTCATTAGATAAGTCATTAGATATTGCCCGATTTTTGCCAAAAAAACTTGATCTGATGCAGTACATGTGTCACGCGCGATAATGTCTATGTCCCTTCACTCGTGTTACAACGGGGAACGAAAAAAGCATCGATTTTATCGCGTTTCAAAATATCTGAATTTGTCTCTGGACTTTGTCCTTTTTCTGTTTATATTGTTGTTGCCAACGCAAACACGCGGCGGCGGCAATACCAAAACAGAGGTGAGCAATATGAAACCGGTTGACCCGGCCGAGTACACAAAAATACTAAACGATAGTCCTGTGGCAATGACGGCAAAAGAAGCCGCAGTGATCCTCCGCTGCAGCACAAAGCTTGTTTACAAGTTGATACGTAACGGCAAAATCAGACAAGTGTCGATCGGGCGCGAATACAGGATCCCGAAGACGGAGTTGCTCGCGTTTATCAGCGGAAACTCATCGGCCGAAGAGTGAGCGAAAAAGTGAGCTAAGAAAGGATCGAAAAAACGAGAATAGATAGTTGTTTTGAGCAAAGAAAAAAAGATACCCCGATCGTAAAGCACGTACAAATCGGGATATTCTTATTATTTAGTTCGGTTATTTTCTTTTCAAGCTGCAATTATTTAAATTGCTTGTTTTCTTTTCAAGACAACCACCGCACACATGATCAATACCATTGCCACACACAGCATAATCACAGAGACATCACCGGTCTGAGGCTGAGTCGCAGGCTGTGTCTCAGGCTGAGTGGTAGGCTGTGTCTCGGGTTGAGTAGTCGGCTTTGTTTCGGGCTGAGTAGCAGGTTGTGTCTCCGGCTGAGTTTCAGGTGTCGTTTTAAACGGGTCGTATTGTTGAGCTTCTTCTAAAGTTTTAAAAAATACGATTTCGTAAATATAAAAAACATCTCCGTCGTAATTACCAAAATTCAGCTCATCTTTATCTTCAAATCTCAATCTTATCTGGTCAATGCTTTCACCAGGCTGGTAACTTTGAGTCTTTTCGAGCGGCCAGTAATGAGTAGTATCCGCCGTAAAATCTATTATGTCCGTTTTCCAGGCATTTCTAGTCCAAGTCCATATAGCCATTGACCATTCACCGTTTGCGCAGACACGCAAGCTACCTGTGCGCTCTTCCACATTGCTTGAAGTCTCAAGATAATACGAGATTGTAGCGAAAGGATACTCTGAAATATCACGGCCACCTCCAAAGATAACATGGTTGTCGTTGCCACCCAAAACAATTTTCACGACATCCAGATTATCTTTTACATCATGGCTTAGTTCAACGCATGTTCTTCCAGGCAGATTCGAGTTTACTTCATCATCGCTTGTAAAAGAGTAAAGTACTACATTCTCTTCCGCAAACAAGACCGCACTTCCTGCTGTCAGTACTATGATCAAACAGATCGATAGTAAAAGACTTATTGCTTTTTTCATAAAAATACTCCTTTTAGATTTTATTTAATACAGGCATTGCCTGATAACAACAACTGAATTTGGAAAGATAGTATGAACATAATTATCTGCGTAGAAACTATGGTTATCTTATTATTTGGCCTTTTTCTTTTTGCGTATTGCGATGATCACTATTGCGGCTACAACCAAAGCAACAACTGCAACCGCAGCAAAAACAAATGGCAACGCTTTGCTATTATTGCCCTCATCAGCATTCTTTATGGCCGATTTTGATGTTGCTGTTGGTTTATTAATCAATTCCGTGGCTGAAGCGACAGTTGTCGGTTCAGGCGTGACACTCTCAGTACGTTCAGGCGTTGCCGTAACTTCGGGCGTAGCAGTTGGTTCAGGCAAATATTTACGGGCAAATCCCGCAGGATCTTTATACAATGATTTGACTTCCTCGGCGCTGAATTCACGTGTAGCAAATATCACGTCATCAATCAACGAATAGCCAAAAACATAATTCGTTTTCTCATGACCGAGATACAGAATAGCGTCCTGGAAACCGGTAAAATTTGAACTCGAAACATTCTTTTCCGTCCCGAACTCACCGTCGATATAACCCTTCAGCAAATTGGTCTCAGAGTTGTAAGTTAAAACCATATGATGCCATGATTCCAGTTCAACGTCTTTTGCGATATACATATCCAGTTCGCTGCCAACGCTGCCTCTAAGTGCGATTCCGGCTGCATCAACTCCGTTACTGTAATACAGTTCAATAAAGTTGCCATCCTTCAGATATCCAGATGAAAACAATGCATTCCAGGGGCTCTGATTGGTTTCGGGTACAAAAAACCACAGCGATACAGTGAAGGCTTTCAGATCCAAATTTTCCGGATCAGTGTAACCATGGCCGCCGTAAGTGGAGTCCCAGGCACCAGAACCGCTATATGCGCCATCGGCAAATTCCTCGGTATCGCAATAGAAATCCAGCCCTGAAATAACATCTTCAAAACTATTATCCAATGGCCAGAAATGTACTATGCTGCTGTCTTTTTCTTCTTCGGCAAAAACCGGCGAAACAATCAGCGCCATTACTGCAAGAGTGAGTGTGAGCAACACAACAAAAGTTTTTCCAAACTGCTTTTTCATTTTTGCAACCTCCGCTTTTTAGTATATGTTATGGTTATTGATGGTTATCAACCAAGCAAATAATCTGCTATTTCTTTTGCAAGAATTTGAAATCCTGCATTGTTGGGATGAATACCGTCATGATGTGTCATCTACGTTCATTCTTCCACACCGCGCAATCAAAAAAACACTTAATATTTTCGACATCATTGTTGTCGCAATTTGCGTCTTTCTAGTTTTCATCTCAAAAATCTCCCGAGACGCACACTGCCGTCCACGTTCCAGAAAAGCTCTGCGATCTCCAGGTATTGCTCGCCGCGGCCCATATATGTTGCCGCAGAAATGTACCATTTGCCGCCGAATTCGAACACTTCGCTACAGCAGGTAGGAAGCAGAAAATTGCCCTCCGGCGCGTACCAGCCTTTGACCGGATCATCGGATATTGCGTAACAAGTGCCGATTCCCACGTTAGTGAAGAACATATAATAGCGACCGTCTTTCTTCATAACAAACGGAGATTCCTCATAAGTTGGTACGCCGGCAATCGAGATCGGGCCCAGATCTGTCCAGTGATACGCGTCTTCAGATACAGCAAGGCTGACTACCGGGCCGGTCGAGTTCGAGGAGCAGGAATACATATAAAAGCGACCGTCGTCATCCTGAAATACCATGTTGTCGCGGCAGTCGGACCACTTGTCCGCGCTCCAGCTGCACCAATCACCCGGAGTGTACACCGGATTGCCCGGATAACGGGTCCAGTTATACAGATCGTCGGATTCGGCAATGCATGCGGCCTGGGCAATATTAATATTGACGCCGGTGTAATACATCAGATATTTGCCGCCTGCGCGGATAACGCCCGGAGACCATACCTGATAATCGTCGTGACCACCGGCCTGGGCGGCCAATGCAGGTTTCTGGATCTCCCAATGCACGAGGTCGCGGCTTGTGGCGTGGCCAATGGAGTCAACAAACACCTGATCCCACAGATAGCCGATTGTCCCGCGATTATAAAACACGTGCATCACGTCACCTTCGCGGATGAACGAGTGGTCGATCAGCGAGCCGCCGGGTTCACAGAACTTGCCCGAGAGCGGAAACTCGCCGCGTTCCAGCGACTCGGCCAGTTCAAATGCCCGGTCCATCAGCGCTTCTTCGGAGAAATCGGCCGTTGCCGGTCCGAACATGCTGCGGGCGTCGGAACCGTTATGGATATTATATGCGCGTATCGAAAGCCCGTCCGCCTGTGCTACCGTTTTCAAATACTCAAATCCAGCTTTCGTACGGAACGGTGCAAGTTTCAGCCTGAGTTGGCAATACTTTTTGTAAAAATCATCCATATATCTGCACTCCTTTCAATCCATGGCACGTGCCATAACATGTTCCTGCATCTCCGGCGACAGATCGATGAATCTTGCACAATATCCCCATACGCGCACTATCAGATCGCCGTGCCTCTCTGGATGGATGCGGGCGTCCTCCATTTCTTCCCTGCTGTAGCAGGCAACATTTATGAACTGAAGGCCGCTTTCAAGAGCACCGCACAGCAGCTCCTCCAACAATTTCCGTCCAGCTTCGTTTTTCGGCACCATCGACCGGGAAAGCGAGATATGCACCGGAGCCACTCCGAACGCTTCGGCCAGCGGACCTTTTTTTATTGACGCGATCGCAGCTGTTGGCCCTTTTTTAGCACGACCGGGAACTGGCGAATAATGCTCCCCTATCGGGTCTTTCCAGCGTCGGCCGTCGGGCGTTGCCCCTGTAAAAACGCTTTCCTGAACAAACATAAACCCCAACAGTGCAGGCCAGATTCTGAATCCGGTCTTTTGAGTGTACGCCGTGCATTCCTCGATGAACCAGTTCACGATCTCCGCTGCAATGAGGTCAACGTAATCGTCATCGTTGCCAAATTTAGGTGCGGATTCCAGCACTTTTCTGAGTCCCTCATATTTATCCGGGTCAAAGTTCGTGGCCAATGCATCCAAAAGCGTGTCCATCGTGCATAGTTTGCGGTCGAACACCGCATATTTGATCGCGGCCAGTGAATCCGCCGCAGTCGGTATGGATCCGCCGAATAGCATATTGGTATCCAATGCGTTCTCGTCCCGGATAAAATCCACTCCCGTTTCCAGCACCTTCTCAAATGTGCCGTTCAGGAACGCCGGCGCGATCCCCTCCCGCTTTATCTGCGTCGTTGCCGCATGTATCGCTTTACACTTCTCGCGGACCTGGTAAACGTATTGACGCCGGAACGCATCCAGCACCTGATCAAAATCTGTCGCGCCGCGGACATCCCCTGATAAATAGCCGATAATATCCGACGTTGACCACTCCACCGGTTCGCTGTTGATCGTCCAGTACCTGCACTCCGGCTTTCCCGGAAGTACCGCTTCGGCGCCGTTGTTCATGGTCAATTCTACACATTTGACGGCGTCGACCCGCTCGAAATATATTGCCCCGCGCCGGTCAATGACGATCTCGGTACAGCCGTCGTTGGTGTAATTTGCAGCGTCAGCAGCAGGAATACCCGCCTTAATAAGTGCCGGGACGACAATTTCGTCGTTGTATACCGTGCATTGCCCGAACCCCAGCAGATGAACTTCGCTGATAAGTTTAATAAAGTCAGCCGGCGTATTTTTATGTACTCTCGCATTGATGTGGGGCTCGGTCATAGCGGTCTCCAGCGACGCCCGCAGCATGAGGTACGACAGTTCGTTCGTCTCATCCGCACCATCCGGCCCGCTGCCTCCGGTCATCACATTGATAAGAGTATCGCCGCTCCCACATTTATTGATCTTTCTCCAAAGCGCCTTGATTATTTCCAGCGCCCCGGCATCGTCCAGCCTCCCGCAGTCAATATCCCGTCTGTAGAACGGATATAAATATTGGTCGAGCCGTCCGATCGTGGCATTTCCCATCAGACAGCGCATCCTCCAGCACAGGTAATAAAGTCTAACCGCGTCAATGAACGTTTCAGGTGCTCCGGAAGCCAGCTGCGGATAATGTTTACCGGCGTATACCGACATTTCTTTGTAAACATCACATATTCCCCGCAATACCGCTTGTTCGGCGGGCGAAAGACTGTCGATTTTAGAGTTCAGCGTTTTCAGCGCTTTTTCAGCCACTCCATCCAGTCCGTATTTAAGAAACGAGGTGCCCATCGGATAGTGGAAATTATCAAACATATTCCAGCTGGTTTCCTTAAAAACACCCAGCGGATCCTGCTGTTTTATGGCATTGACCGTTCCAAGCGTTTTGGCCTGCATGGCGGAAACCTCCGCTGAAAATGATGTGAATCCGGCTATCAATTCTCCTGCCTCTGTGCAAACCGGCGCATTTTTAAGAAATTCTACCGTTTCGCGCGCATTGGCCTCGATCTGCCTAATCATTTTGTCCTGCTCCGCGTCAGTCATTATGTCCTTCTCAACATCTGCCATACCATTCCTCCATTTCGAGATATCGCCCGAAAGCGTCTCTGTACCGTTTAAATAATACTGGATCCGGTTCATATCTGGACCCGGCCATTGTGATTTTTGTTGAAACATCCCGGATGTCAATTCCGCAAATGTTTTTGGACGAAAGCATCGCCGCTCCGATGGCCGCACAATTATCCATCTCTGCAGGCACTGTTACAGTCATTCCGAACACGTCCGCGAACATCTGCATCCATACCGGGCTGCGGGATCCGCCTCCGCAAATACGAAGTTCCTTCTCTGTATCGATCTGTTCCAAACTAATTCCGCTCACTTTCAATACCGAAAATGCGATCCCTTCCAGGACGCTACGGGCAATTTCTGCTTTTGTGGTTTGTTCGGAGCAGTTTTTCCATGTTTCTTTTCCGCGGAATGCTTCCGGATAGAACAAAACGCCTCCGGAACCGGGACCGGCTTTTGCGGCCAATGCATCGAATGCGCAGTAGTCACCCTGAAGTTCGGGATAATAGTCGTTTACGACCCGGCGAAGCGACGTACAGGCGGACATTGTCCCCACAGAAGTAGCATAATTTCCGGCGGAAGCCATATCCCATACGAACACGCTGCGTGTGGCATCGGGCTCCGGCTTTTTCGTAACTTTGACAAACTGCGCAGAGGAGCCAAGCGAGATACAGGAATCTCCGGCATTGACGGCGCCTGAACCCACTGCAGCACAGACATTGTCCACGCCCCCCGCATATACAGGTATGCCTTCCGGAAGACCGCAATCTAAGCAAAACTCTCCAACGGTGTACCCGACAGGTGCCTCCGATGCGGATATAACAGGTAATTTCGATTTTTCTAGGCCGGCCGCTTTGATGTATTTTTTAACATATCCGTGCCTACGCAGGTCGTAAAGCCCTGAACCCGAAGCATAGGATCTGTCGGTCACGGGAGTGCCTGTGATCAGGTAATTGAGATAATCTTTAGAGCCGATAAAACAGTCTGCAGCATCGTACAGTTCCGGCTGATTTGCCTTTATCCACATCAGTTTAAACGCTGCGTACATCTCCGGCGAAAAGCCATTGCCCGTCAGCTTATACCAGCTGTCCCGGTCAATTATATCAAAAAACCGCTTTGCTTCCGCAGTCGCTCTGTGGTCGCTCCATATCGGTGTCAAAAACGTTTCCGGCAGTTTAGTTGACCGTTCACGAAAGACAGGGACAATACCCAGGCTGTGCCCTGATATGCATATTCCGGTGATCTCATTGCCTCCAGCCTGCATTAATTCTTTTGTAGTTTGCGTAAATGCGGCAGCCCATTCCCAGGGACGCTGTTCCGAGAACGGTTTTCCATCGCCGAATGTTTGTATAGGAGCATAGCCGGTCCTGACCACACTAAACTGTTCGTCCAGCATGGCCGCTTTCAATCCGCTTGTTCCAAAATCGTACGCTAAAACCGTTTTCATTTAACTTCCTGCCATATTATCTCAAAGCGAGATCAAGTATATCTGCCTTATGTCTTCCCGGCTCATTTTCGGGTTGGAATTGAGATATCCGTCCGGTCCGAAACTCACCGATACCACGTCATCTGTGAGCCGGTCGATATCCGCCTCTGTCGCGCCAAACTGACGGATGTGCGTCTCTATGCCGTATTTATTGCCCAGACGCTCGATCGCATCTCCTGCCTCTGTCAGCGGTACGCCGAATATGCGGTGGGAGAACTGCTCATACTTTGCAGCGTTATTTCCGCCCCGGCGTGCCATATAAATGCACCAGGCCCGCATCATACAGCAAAGCGTACTGCCGTGAGTCGCGTTGTACACAGCGCTCAGCACATGGCCCATCTGATGCATGGGAGTAAACCCAAACGTGCCGGAGGTGAGCCAGCCGTTCAATCCGATGCTGGCAGCCCACATTAATACGCCCCGCGCCTGTAGATCATCCGGTTGCGCGATCACTTTTTCCAGATTTGAAAGCACCGCTTTCATCACGCCTTCCTGCATGCCATCCTGCAGATCCAGGTTGTTGGGGATAATGGTCTCTTCAGGCGATGTCACCGACGGCACGCCGTTAAGGTAGCTCTCAGCTACGTGGGCAATTATGTCGATCGCACCTGCAGCGGTCTGATACGGCGGCAATGTCATGGTCAGTTCCGGATCGAGTATAGCTGCTCTGGGATAAAGACAGCGGGGCTCCCACACATACGACTTTTTGCGCGTATTGTCATCGGTGATCACTGCAGTAGGGTTCATCTCACTGCCCGTAGCCGGCAGCGTAGGTATCATGATCGTCGGCAGTGCCTTGTCCGGATTAACGCTCTTAACATCGGAGTGACTGAACATGAACATCCCGTAAATATCGCCTTCATACAACACGCCGCAGGCAATCACTTTCGCGCAGTCCATTACACTTCCGCCGCCTACACCGATGATGAGGTCAATATCGCCTTCCTGTTTGCATATCTCGATGCCTGCCCGCGCCTGCGAGATCAGCGGATTCGCGGTAACTTCCAGAAACGGAGTATACCTTACTCCGGCAATATCGAGCGAATCGTACACTTTGGACAAGATAGGTGCGAGAGATCTGGAATTCTTATATGAGACCACCAATACGTGTTGTGCCCCAAATTCATCGGTTAATTCACCGATACGGCGGATATTGCCGGGACCGAAATACACTTTTACCGGATTGTAATACTCAAAGTTTTCCAATTACAGTTCACCTACGCTTTCCAGTTCCGCAAGGATCTTCTGGCAGGATGAAAGACCGATACCAAAACGCGTGCAGCCGGCGTCGATCATTGCCCGCATCGTTGCCAGATCACGTATTCCGCCTGCCGCCTTAATACTGGCAGAGTCGCCGATGGTCTGTTTAATAAGTTTAACATGCTCCACAGTTGACGGCGCATTCATCCAGCCGGTGCCTGTCTTCACAAATGTTATTCCTGCCTTAACCGCCAGTTCGCTGCCGCGCTTGATTTCGTCATCCGTGAGACGCGTGACTTCCAGAATGCATTTAGTGGTATGCCCTTCAGCGGCATTGACCACAGCCTTTATATCTTTATATACTTCCTTATACAGACCTGACTTCAGCGCACCGACGTTGATCACCATATCGAATTCGTCGCAGCCAAGCTTCTTAAGTTTCTTTACTGTCATGACTTTGATCGCGGTCAGTTCTGCCCCCGCGGGAAAGCCCATAGTCCCGCCCAGCAGCAGATCTTGCTTGCCGCGTTTTTCAAGCTGCTGCGCCAGGTAAGGAGTGAACGCAGGCAACGCAAATAGGCATTTGGGATGATGCTCATAAGAGAATTCGATCATCCGGTCAATATCTGCCACTGTATCGATGCCCTTTACACAACTTATGTCGATCAGTTTCATTACTTCTGCTTTGCTCATTCGTCAATAACCTCCCTGAAAGCAACCGCCTCGTCAAATACCAGTCACTATGGTCAAATTTCCTCCGCTCCGGCCGACGGCCGCAAAGGATAATTCCGCCCCGCCGTCGCCGTTTTCAAAATATTCTATCTTAAGTGTATGATACCCGGCCGCCAGCGGCAGATATGTGCTCTTTTCCTGAACCTTATGCACGCCGCTCAGATCGATAACTTTACGACCGTCGATAAACAGCACCACGCCATCATCCGCGCGTATCGTCATATCGTATATATCATCTGCGCTAACAAACACATATCCGTCAAACTCCGCCGCAAACGCAGAGTCTTTAATATCGCCAATCGTCAGTTCTTTCACAAGCGTCGTTTTCTTTTGTTTCAGAAGCCGGATCTCAGGCTGCTTGCCATAATCAGACGTCAGATTATACAATTTGCGGGAAAGACCGCTTTCTGTCGCTGCGGCTTCATCACCTTCCAGCGCCGGCATGTACAGGATTCGGCCGTCCGTGCGCGGTTCTGGAACTTTTTCACCGCCGGCGTCGTATTTACACACCGAGCTGAATGTGAACCGCGCACGGCGTTCCGGGGCGCTGTCTCCGGTCAGGAACCAGTCAGACGTATCGTAAATATTGGTAGCGTTGTCCAACCAATGAAAAGCGAAAGAAGCGGTATTCCCGGTCTGGTCCAGCATAGAACGCGCAACTTTAAGCATGAGTTTGTTGCCATCAGTTCGGTACTCGGCAGAACCGATCTCTTGCCAGACGTTGTTCGTAAACGCGCACACTGCGGTGCGTGAATTGTCGATCAGTGCATAATTGAGCAGGCGGTCATATCCTTCAAATCCGGTAGTCACATCGTTATCGGTGTCAATAAACAGCAGCATCCAGTTCTTTCCGAATTGTTCTTTTAACGGCTCTGCGGTGTCAACGTAGAAGTACACGTACGAACTGTCGCACACAACTTTGCAAGAGGCAATGTCGTTGCGGCCAGTCTCATCAACATACTTTATCGTCCCAGTAGTATCCGTAGAATCGCGCCATGTTGTGTCACCGGTATAGTCTTCATACGATGTGCCGGTATTGTCCCACTGCGCAAAACCACCGTCGATATTTATGCTGCCGCTCTTAGCTTCTTCCTGCGGTTCAACACCTTTAAAACGACGAATGATGCTGCACATCTGGTAGAAATAGTTGTCCTCGTACCCGCCCTTGATAGGCGCCAGATCCCGGCTAAACTCCCGGTTGTAAGTATCTACAAAGCCAAAACTCCCTGTGCCTTCAAAATACTGTGCGATCCATTCGTTCCAGCCACTGATCTGCAGGAACGTGACCTCCGGATGATTCTGCATTACCCATTCGAACTGTTCCTCCAGATACAGGCCCTGACCGCTTACTTCCTTTTCCCGGAACTGATCCAGCGTGCCGTATTCACCGCTGCGGCCGTAACCTATATTGCAATAGGATCCGCCGATTATCGTCACCTGCTCTGCAATAGCCGGATCGGTATCCCAGCTGTAGGCAATGGCGTCAGACTTGTAATTGTGCATAAACAGCGGGTTGCACCAGGACCAGCGGTATACCGGCTGACCGGGATATTTGCCGTTATCATTTTCGGAGGGCACCCACGCAAATCGAGTGGTGAAGAAGTTGCTGAACTGAGTATTATACAGCACCGGCAGATATGTCTTTGGCCATGTCTTTACGGCAATATCCTCTTCAACCCGTTTCAACAGAATGAGCGGTTTGCCATCTACATAAAACCATAGTTCGCGGTATTTTTCCTGCGAATAAAACTTACGGTAAACATACCCGGCGTCGGTCATCGTGCCCGTATCCGACGCGAAGATCCACGGAACGATAGCGGGCGTGTCGTTGCCCTCCGCTCTGAGCGCCAAACTGGTCTCCAGCAGCAGCGTGAACGCGTCTTCATAGATGCCGCCATTGGTGAAATCCAGATATATGTAGTCAACGCCCGCCATCGCCAGATACCGGAGATTGCGCCGTACGACCCACTCGTCCAGCGAGGTCGAATAACCGGTTTCCGGCTCGGTGAACCAGTGGAACGAGGCGTACGTGCCCACAGTCGGGTGCTTTGGATTCTGCGCGATGTTTTTGGTGTTATCCGACAGCGAATTGGCCATGCAGGTCCAAAGCGTATAGAACACACCTACATATTTGTCCTTTTTAGCCGGTCCAACTTCATCGTATGAGGGCAGACGGCGACCGAGAAGATCAGTTGCAGTATGATCATCTTTTATGACCTTAGAAGGCGTATTGCCGCGCGCATCAAGCGTCAATTCTTCGGAATCATTCGGCATATTGTCAGCGTCAATAACAGTCTCCTGGACTCCCGAATAATTGATCACACCAGTCAATACCAGCACCGCGAGAACTGCTGCAGTCAATACGGCGAATCCGCTGACCGCGAGCCTGATTGTTTTATTTTTAGAAAGAAGTACTGCCATTATGCAGGCGCCTGCTGCCAGTACACCGATGATGACGAGGATACAAATCTCCGGAATTCCTATGATCTTCTTCTCCGCCTGCGTGACTCCAGTCTGTCCTCGTTGTAATAATATGCGCGATTCATCGAAGAAAACAGGCGAGACGATGCTGTCCGCCGGATCGTCTGCCAGCGAGATTAGCGTTAATGAATCGACCTTTCCTACTACACCTTGAGCCAGCAAGCCGACAGAACCGGAGCACGGGATCAATGCATTATCACCGCTCCCAATCATCGTTCCGTCAGGAGCCTTTAGTTGAAATACTGTATACGCTTCATCGGTCCAGTCATTGACTGTGCACTGCCTCGCACCGCTCAGTTCCAGAACACATATTGTTTCGTGTCCGAAACGGATGTCAATATGATCATCACGGTCTTCGATTTCAAAATTAGTCTTATTTTTGGAAAAATTCATGCCTTCTGGCAGCGCGATCCTGTACGCCACATTCCCAGGCTTGCCGGTCGAGCCGATATTCAAAGTATGAATTATTACTTCGACTGTATCACCCGTTGCACCGAGCAGGATGCCAACAAATCCCGGCCGCGCGTCATTTCCGTTGCCGGCATCTATGGCAGCAAGTCCCAATTCATTTTCGCCTACGCCGAACCCTGCGGGCTGTTTCAATAGCAGGTAAACTTTCTCTTTTCCGTTATTTGAACCGCGGGATTCTCCCAGTTCACCGCTGAACAGGTAGTCGGAATAATTATTATGCCGCAGCAGCACGCCGCCGAATTCCAGCGTTCCGTTTTTCAGTTTGACTTTCTCCCAACTGCTGGAATACCAGTCTGGAAAGAGTTCCAGCGCTTCGTTTAAACTGTCAAACGATTCTGAGAAAACGACGTTGTCAGCAGCGGCAACTGTCGCTACGGCAGAACGATTGCCACGGACAAAGACGGTGGCAAGTATGAAGGCTATGGTCAATATAAACGCACAGACTAATGCAGTTTTGCGCTTTCTCCACTTCATTCGTACCATCGCTCCCTAATTGGTATTTGGTCGTTGATCAGCGGTCAACCGGCACACCGGAACTAACCCCCACTGATTCGATCAACGAGATTATAACATAATGATGTTTTGAACGTCAATAGTGCATTTTTAAATACAACAAGCGAGCTGATGCAGTAAAAGATAATTATGTTTATGGCGTGTATTGAAACGAATCTGCGTTTCTGATTTGATTAGTATATTAGATATTGTCCCCTCGCGTAAACACTTCAAACTCGTGCAAGCGGGCAATTATCTTGACAAGGGCAAGTTCACACACCCGGTCGCCAATATAGCACTTTCTGTTGACCGTCAGCAGTGCGTCACGCGGCTCAATCTCCAGTACGTGCGCCTCCTCATAATCCGCGTTGCAGGCGCTGATCGTATCCGTAGCGGCCATGTATGAAATACCGTATTCCTCCTTAAGAAACTTGTACAGCGAAAGGATCTTATCCTTTTTTTCCATAATGCCAGGCACAAGCTCTTTCGGAATATAGTTTCGGGCAATAGCCACCGGACGTTCGTTGGCCAGATGGATGCGGTAAATGCAGATCAGCCGCATTCCTAGCTCGCAGTTAAACTGCTCTGCCAAAAAATCATCCGCGGGGATCTCTTCTAGATACACTCCGCGCACACCTACTTTATATCCGCGTCTTCTGAGCGTTTCAGTTAGCGAGTTGAAGCAGTTCAGGTTCTGGCTGGTCTTGTTGTTGACAACGGTAGTGCCGAAGCCCTGCTTGACTGAGATAAGTCCGTCCTGTACGAGCATGCTGACAGCCTTGCGCACCGTTGTCCGGCTGACGGCATAAAGCTCTTCCAGCTGCGATTCGTTGGGTATGATGTCTCCCTTTTTGTAAATACCGTCAGAAATTTTATTTTTCAGATCGTCGTAGACCCGCTGGTATTCAGGAACACGGCTCATGAGTGATATCTCCCCTTGCTTGTTCTGGATTTCATTGGTGCATCAATGAACCGGTAATATGATAACACAAACACGCCTGACTCTCAATAGAGAACAGCGGAATAGTCAGCGCACTGTTTTGAAAAACCGTGCGAGCACGAGTAAGAAGATATGGGTATTCTTACACATATTCCGTAAAGAAATTAGAGAATCTAAAAATGCGTTTAGATACAGTGCAAAAACCGAATGACACATTTTAAAAGTTAAACACAACTCATTAGAAAACTCATTAGAATTGCATTTTTGAGCTGAAAATGGCAAAAAGCAAAAGCTGCGCGAAACGTATAGTTGGTGTAACTTTTTGTGTTGATTTGGTTGATTTTAATACGATATTTATTTGAGTTTGGTCACTAAGTTCCAACAAAATGAACGGATCCTGAAACCGCTCATATGATAGAAGACTGTCAGAGTTTTGTCTCAAGCAAACCAGTTACCACATACATCTCATTCATATTCAACGGATTGGTTGAATGATAATAATTATCATTGGCACGAATGTCCATGTAAATCAAAAGGATCATCGGCTTGTAACTTTTGGGGAGGTCGTCTCACGTAAAAATAATGAATTCCGTGATTGCAATCACGCTTTTCTTAAAAATAACGTGATTTTACTTGACAATACACACCGCGAAGGCTATAATATCGTAGCAAAGGACGGCGATGAATATGAAACGATACGCAATGAATGATCTGCAAAACTGGAAAGAATCAAAAAGGAGAAAACCTCTTGTTTTACTTGGGGCAAGGCAGGTCGGGAAGACCTGGATCCTTGAGGAATTCGGGAAATCTTTTCC
>JAEEGL015612670.1_pt1 | contig 15539 bp, 10 predicted proteins | sample 9134231 | NCBI WGS metagenome assembly JAEEGL01 (sample SAMN16246548, study PRJNA631951) | gut metagenome | biome: gut microbiome; feature: rumen; material: fiber-attached | host: Bos | place: Iran: Karaj | collected 2018-10
CCCATTGTCGGGCCGGTGGCCACAGAGAGGCGGCCATACCCGTTCCCTTTCCGAACACGGAAGTCAAGCGCCTCTTCGCCGAGGGTAGTGCGGGACCCGCCCGCGCGAGAGTAGGACGCCGCCGGCCCTTCTTGTTTCTACACAAGACTCGTGAAATTGCTTTCGTCGTAAATTGGGTATTGCCTATCAAGTCGTAATCTAGTATAATATGCATTCGTTTTTCTTCTACGCCTCGGACTGTAGCTCAGTTGGTAGAGCACGACACTTTTAATGTTGGGGTCGCGGGTCCGATCCCCGCCAGTCCGACCACCCCCAAAAAAATAAGAAAGGAATACCAAAATGGAAATCTTGGGCGATCCCATATTCGCCAAGAACCCCGACGGCACTCTGAAGTCGAGGATCGGCACCCTGTTTCTGCGCACTCCAGGCCTCGTCACGCTGCCAGGCGTGCATGCGATGCAGCGCATCGCCTGGACGCGCGAGCTTAGCCGTCGTCGCGAGGCCGCAGGGCAGAAGCCTCTCACAGAGTCTGAGTCGATGGCCGAGTGGAACGACTCCGCCGACCTTCTTTTCTCCGGCGAATTCGTTTACATCCGCCCGGCCCCAAGCCGCCTCGACCTTGCGTTCAGGGCCGACGAGGTGCTGCAGACGCTGGTCTCAAAGCGCCGGATCCGCTTTCTCAACACGCACTCGGAAAAGGTCCGCGACGCCCTCCGCGCCCGCGGCGAGAACTGGCGCATGGCGCGCTCTCCGCAGCGGCCTGACGAGATTGTCAAGGCCATAGATGGCGCACGCGTCGCCATATCCAACAATCCCATCTACTACTACAACGTCAACACCGGCACGCGGTGGCTCACCGCTGGCGACCTCGCCAGCGTCGCGAACCTCGACGCTGCCGCCTACCGCGCGCAGATCGTGGAGATCGTGCATGGACTTGAGTCGCGCAACCGGCTTGGGATGGGCGAAGTCGCCCTGTTCCCGCCGTCTCTCGACCCCGCCGTGGCGGATGCGTTCAAGAAGGTGCGCCCTGAGGAGCTCGACGACGCCTCTCTGCGCGCTGCGGTGGAGGCCGTGGCCGTGAAGTGGCGCATGGCCCTGCCCGCGTCCCTCCGCCAGGAGACGACGGACAACTTCGAATGGCGCGCCGAGATGAACGCCGCCCTGTCGCGGGCGCCGAACGAGACGGAGGTCGGCGACCAGGACCTCATCCAGGGCATATCTCCGGAGTTCTACCGCCAGATAGAGTGGCTGCCCGGCGGCAGGCTTGAGGACGGCGAGCTTATCTTCGACTCCGTATGGGAGGAGGCCAAGCGCTCCGACGACCCGGCCCTGCAGGAGCTTTGCGACTACCGCGTGCGCTCCATCCTCTTCAACCTGGTGCGGCTTGTGGGCACTGTCGAGTACGCCAACATCGGCCGCATACAGCACTCTCTGGCGCGCCGTCCTGTCAGGAACGCCAGGCGCGGCGGCGTCTATATCCTGCAGTGCAAGGAGGTCGGCTCCAAGCCGCGCGCCTACATCGTCAGGTTCCAGAAGTGGGGCGTGGCGGAGCATCTAGACGAGGGCAAGGACCTGCTCGGCGCAATAACAGAGGCGAACGAATACGCCGACTACATACTCGACCGCCGTCTCGCGTGCCGCCAGTTCGGCATGAATCTGCCGCACCACCTCTGCTGCGGGCAGGTGTCCGAGAAGTACGCAGGCCCGGGCGCCCTCGCCGGCACGAACGTTCCGGCCAACTACTACGCGCGAGCCTACATTTCGGGTGTCGCCTCCGACAAGGTCCAGCCGGACCGCTTCCGCAATCCCGCCTTCGCCCAGGCGTTCGCGTGGCTCATGGGACGCGCCGCGGCGCTCGACCTCGTCGTCGGACGCGCCGCCACCGAGACCGGCGAGGCCGTGTTCGACACGAACTACGAGGTGCTGCAGTGTGGCCAGGACGGCCTGCCGACGAGCCTGGTGGTGACCGACCACGCGGGCGCGTTCGTCAAGTACCTTGAGCCGTACGACGAGCTTGTTCCTCCGTATGCGGCGGTGGTGCGCCGTCGCGAGAAGTTCGTCGGCGACTTCGCGGCGTTCGCGAAGACATACGTGCAGGCGTTCGAGCGCGGCCTTGCGGAAGCCCAGGCCTCCTACCGCGCGCACCGCCAGGCGTTCGACGAGCTGTTCCTTCAGCGGAAGGTTGACCAGGCCGGCTCCGGCGCGTACCGCTGGAAATGCATCCTCCGCCGCCTCGACGAGTGCGACCCCAAGGCCGTCGCCGAGATGCTGAAGAAGGCCATACAGTCGAACTGAAAGCGAGCCCGGGCGGCTACTTGCGGTAGCGATGCGTCGCCTCCACGCGGCGCTCCTCCTCTCGCGCGGCCTCGGCCTTGAGCCGCCGGTAGGCGGTCCAGCGCTCCGGCGAGAGCGACCCGTCGGCGAGCGCCGCCTTGACGGCGCATCCGGGCTCGGTGTCATGCCGGCAGTCGGAGAATCTGCACCCCTTGAACAGGGCCTCCACGTCGGAGAATGCGTCGGATATGCCGTCGTCGGCCTCCCATAGGCCGATTTCCCGCATTCCTGGCGTGTCGATGACCATGGCGCCGCAGGGAAGGCGCACCAGCTCCCGCTCCGTAGTGGCGTGGCGGCCCTTTGAGTCCCAGTCGCGTATCTCCATGGTCGGCATTACGGCGTCGCCAGCGAGGGCGTTGACGAGGGACGACTTTCCCACGCCGGACGAGCCGATGAAGGCGAGCGTGCGGCGTGGCTGCACGAACGGCGCGAGAGCGTTGAGGCCGAATCCGGTGCGCGACGAGATGGCCATCACGGGAACGCCCGGCGAATGGGCGCGCGCCTCGGCGAGCAGACGCTCCCTCTCCTCGTCGTCCACAAGGTCGCACTTCGTTATCAGCGCCGCGACCTCCGCGCCGCGCGACCTGGCGCGTGCGAGGGAGAGGAACCGCTCGAGGCGGCGCACGCTGAAGTTCCTGTTGGCCGATGTGAGGAAGAAGAGGACGTCGAAGTTGACGGCGATCGTCTGCGAGCGGCGTCCGCCAGACCCGGCGGCGGCGCGCTCGAACGTCGAGCGCCGCGGGAGCGTCGCCAGAATGCGGCTCTCTCCGTCCGGATTCCACCTGAGGGCGACGAAGTCGCCGGTGGTGGGCGGAACGGCGTCGCCCCGGAAGGCGGACGCCTTCTTGCGCGCGACGCCCTCGCCCGCGTCGCACACAACGCGGTAGTAGTCGCCCCACGTGCCCAGCACCCTGGCCGGGCACGCCCCCTCGAACGGAACGGGTGCGCCGTCGTAGCCGTAGTCCGCCACCGTTGCCCCTGCGGGCGCTCTTGATTTAGTCTCCGTCGCCATTCTCCTTGCTCGCGTCTCAAATGCTCTGAAGCGCGCGGGCGTCCCGCCCGCGAACGCAGACATTATACTGCATCCGTCCGCAGCCTTCAACAACGATCTTTCAGGAATTGCGGCGGCGGACTTGATTTTCCCCGGGCAATATGCGATAATCTTGACGTGCCCGGATGACCGGGCGCATCAAACGCGCAAAAAGGAGAATCAGATATGGCGGTTACAGAGACGACGACCGAGAGCTGGGGCTCGCGCCTCGGCAGCTCAATAAAGGGCGTGCTGGTGGGGCTGGCCCTGTTCGTGGCGGGCTTCCCGTTCCTCTTCTGGAACGAGGGCAACGCCGTGAAGACGGCCAAGGCCATCGACGAGGGAGAAGGGGCGTGCGTGTCGCTGGAGTCCAACGAGAAGGTCGATCCCGAGATGGAGGGCAAGCTCGTGCATCTCACGGGCAAGGCCGACACCAAGGAGGTCCTGCAGGACGAGACGTTCGGCGTGTCCGCCACCGCAATCCGCCTCAGGCGCGACGTCGAGATGTACCAGTGGATTGAGGAGGCTGACACCAAGGAGACGAAGAAGCTCGGCGGCAAGGTGGAGAAGACCACCGTTTACAGCTACAAGAAGGACTGGTATCCGAGGCCCATAGACTCCAGCCGATTCAAGGAGCAGGGGCACGACAACCCCGGCGCCATGGAGTTCCCGGACGAGGAGAAGCTCGCCAAGGACGTCTCGTTCGGCGCGTTCCGCCTGAGCGCGGACCAGATCAAGAAGATCGGCTCTTCGCAGCAGTATGCCTTCCCCACGGACTTCGTCTGCAAGGTCTCGCGCGCGAAGGTGCAGGGCCGCACGATCTACGTGCCGAACGCCGAGACGCGCAACAATCCGCTCAACGTCCGCGACGTCAACTCGCAGCCCCGCATCGGCGACATGCGCGTGACCTTCAGCGTGGTCTATCCCCACGACGTGTCGCTCATAGCGAAGCAGAAGGGCGACACGTTCATCGACTACACGGCGACGAACGGCAAGAAGCTCAACTACCTCTCCGACGGAACCGAGGACGCGGAGGCAATGTTCGCGTCCGCCCGCAGGAGCAACACGATTATGACCTGGCTGTTCCGTCTGGCCGGATTCCTCGCCATGTACATCGGCCTCGGCATGGTGCTCAAGCCTCTTAGCGTGCTGGCTGACGTGCTGCCGATCCTCGGAGACATAGTGGGGATTGGCACGAGCATCGTCGCCGGTCTGATCGCCTTCGTGTGCTCTCTCGTCACGATAGCCGTTGCGTGGGTGCTGTACCGCCCCGTGTTGGGCATCGCGCTTCTCGTCCTCGCCGCGCTTGGCGTCGCACTACTCGTCGTGGCGCGCAAGGCCAAGGTCGCCGCCGCGCCGGCGCGTTGACCGTGATTGGCACAGAGGACGAACGGCGATGACGCGCCTTTCAATCTTCCTTGCGGCGGCCTGCGCCGCGCTCGCCGCCGCATCGGCGCCGGGCGGCGGGGGCCGCGGCTGGCATTCCGACCACAGGCGGCGGGAGCCTGCCTCGAAAATCGCCGCGTCGTCGTTCGCCCCAAAGCGCACCACGCCGGTGTTCAAGGACGAGTTCGTGGTGGACCTCGTGTTCATCACGTTCCCCGACTGCGAGGGCATAGACGTGCAGCAGGCGACGAAGGACCTCGCCCGCGTGCGCGGAAGCACCATCACCGACTACTTCAAGGAGTATTCCCAGGGCATAACGTGGCCAGTGCTCCGCGCCTACGCCCGCCCGTACATGGCGCCGCATCCGCTTGGCTGGTACTGCCGCCACAACCCATTCTCGAACCGCATCGGCTTCAAGGGCGACGAGGGCGGGGCGCGGGCCGCGCAGCTGCGCTCGACGGCGCTGGCGGCCATGAAGAAGTCGCGCTACCTCGACGGCTCGCCGAGCGGCAAGACCGCCGTCACGTGCTACGTCTATTGCAAGTCGCTCTCGGGCGAAAAGGTCGAGTCGCTGCTGCGCCCGTTCTACCCGAAGAAGGAGGACGGCAAGGACGAGATCGGAATGTACAAGCCGCCGATTCCGTGGCGCGACCCCCTGTGGCCAAACAGCATTCCGCAGGTGTTCTATCCCGGCGACGGCGGCACGCTGGTGCACGAGCTAGGCCACGTGCTGGGCGCGCCGGACTTCTACCACGCGACGGAGAAGTACGACGGAATGCCAGGCAGCCCGTCCCTCCCCTGGTCGTGGGGGCCCACCGGCCCGGCCTACTGCCGCTACATCTACCAGGCGTTCCTCCCCGCGACGGCGTACCCGATGGTGACGAAGAGCGGCCCAGTTACGCTGGCGCCGCGCGCCACGAATCCGGCCGAGGACAGGGCGCTCGGATGCTTCGTCCCCTCGGCGCACCCGAACTACCTCTTCTGCATCGAATACGCGAAGAACGAGAAGCCGCCCATCGGCTCGCCCGAGAACGAGGGGCTGCTGGTGCACGTGATAAACGTCACGTTCTCATCGCCGATGCTCGGCCCGCCGGACCTCTGCTACACGTACCGCCCCAACGACCCCTGGCACCGCGCAATAGGCGGCGAGACCGGCGCCGCCTACCTGCACGACGGAGACGTGTTCGACGAGAAGTCCGACCCGGCCGCCGTTCTCCCGAACCTCATTCCCGCCGGCGTCGCCATCCGCAACATACGCCTCTCCGGCGACGTTGCCACATTCGACCTGGAGGTGCAGAAGACCCGTCTCCCGCCGCGCGAGGTGTCGTCGAGCCTTCTGCCGAAGGTGGCCCTCGGGGAAGTGGACGAAGTGCTTTCGACCAGCTTCCGCGCCCGCTGCGACGTGCGGTACCGCGGCGAGCCGCTTCTGACGGAGTACGGCTTCTGCTACGACACGGCCCCGCATCCCACGGGCGCGCGCGGACGCTTCCCTCTCTACCACCGCGACCGCTACGACGGGCGCATACTTGGGCTACAGCCCGGCAAGACGTACTACGTGCGGGCGTACGCCCGCAACCAGAACGGCGTCACATACAGCGAGGAGGAGAAGAAGGTGACGCTGCTGCCGGCCGGAACCGTCCCCGACAGCGTGCCGCCGCTGCTGACCGACCGCATACGCGGAAACTTCTTCTACAACCGCTGGTACTTCGGCGTCAAGAACGACCTCTACGTGACCGCGAACCCGCTTCTCGCCATGATGTCGATCGCGGCCTACTACAGGGTCCTGCCGGGCCATGTGCGCGGAAAGCCGCCGTTCGACATGACGAGGGTGCACGTCAACCCGTCCGAGAGCCGCCCCGACTTCAGGATGCATGAGGTCAACGCCCTCAGGCACCGCATGGAGGGCTTGGTCGCAAGGGCGGGGCTGAGGCAGCGCGACTTCGACAGGCAGTGGGACAAGACGTTCTGCGCCGCGCTTGGCTTCCGCTCTCCGGCCGGCATTGTGGTTCCCGTCTCCAAGGAGACGATCAGCGCGTTCGCGCGGCAGATACGCGAGTCGGTGGCCCAGGCGCGCCCCGTCATGCTGGTGCGGGAGGGCAGCCTTGTGCCGCCCGACACCGGCGTGTTCCATCCGATAGACATCGCGCTCATAGACGGCTACATCGGCGACGACGCGTTCCACGCGAGCTTCCCGACAGGAAGCGACCGAGGCCTCCGCAAGGACGGCCATCTGCGGCTTGAGGACCTGTTCGACCATGTCGAGAGGGCGCGTCTCGTGTTCTACGCCCCGCCGGCCGCGAAGTGAGCCCAGCTTTCAAGGAAAGAGAGGAAAAGCAGATGACATACAGCATCAGATCGGCAATTGTCGCCGGCATGGCGGGCGCGGCGTGCCTCGCCGCGGCGGACACCAAGGTGTGGCTTGACGAAATGCCCGTCAAGGACATGATATGCGGGTGGCAGTCGCCGCGCGTGAACAAGTCGGTTGACGGCAACGCGCTGACGATAGGCTCGACTAAGTTCAATCGCGGCGTCGGCACCCACGCGGAATCGATCGCCCTCTACGACGTGGATGGCGGGGCGGTCGCGTTCGACGCGGACGTCGGAATCGACGCGGAGGTGTTCCCGGGCGACGGAGGCAGGGCGAGGCTGCGCTTCATCGTCCGCGCCGACGGGCGCGACGTCGCGGACTCCGGCGTGCTGAGCGGGAAGGGCGAGAGCTCGCACCTTCACGCCGACCTTGCTGGCGCGAAGCGCGTGGAGCTGTTCGTCTCGAGCGCCGGCAACGGAATAGACTTCGACCACGCCGACTGGGCGAACGCCTTCTTCACCATGAAGGACGGCCGCCGCCCGAAGCCGCACAGGCTCGACGTGAAGCAGCTCGGCATCCTCACGCCGCCGCCCGCGCCCGCGCCGCGCGTCAACGGCGCGCGCGTCTTCGGCGTGAGGCCGGGGCGTCCGATCATCTGGCGCATCCCAGTGACCGGCGAGCGCCCGATGTCGCTTAAGGCGGAGGGGCTTCCCTGCGGCGCGACCTTCGACGCGGAGCGCGGCATCGTGGGCGGCGCGGTGGCGAAGGCGGGCGACTACCGCTTCAAGGTCACGGCCTCGAACGCGAAGGGCTCGGCCACGCGCGAGCTGAGGCTCGTCGTGGGCGACAAGATCGCCCTCACGCCGCCGATGGGGTGGAACAGCTGGAACTGCTTCGCCGGGGCGGTGACGGGCAAGAACATCCACGACACGATAGACGTGTTCGACAGGTCCGGCCTCGCGGACCACGGCTGGAGCTACATCAACATCGACGACTACTGGCAGAACAAGCCCAGCGCCAGGAAAGACCCGACCCTCCAGGGCCCCGAGCGCAACCCCGACGGCTCAATCGCCGTGAACAGGCGCTTTCCGAGCATGAAGGCCCTCGCCGACTACGCCCACTCCAAGGGGCTCAAGATCGGCCTCTACTCGTCGCCCGGCCCGTACACCTGCGGCGGGTGCGTGGGCAGCTGGATGCACGAGTGGCAGGACGCCAAGACCTACGCCGACTGGGGCTACGACTACCTCAAGTACGACTGGTGCAGCTACGGCGGCGTGGCCGTCGGCGGCGGGCACGGGCGGCTCATGCTGCCGTACCGCCTGATGGGCGAGGCCCTCCGCGCGCAGAACCGCGACATCGTGTTCTCCCTCTGCCAGTACGGCATGGGATACGTCTCCACCTGGGGCGAGTCGCTTGGCGGCAACTGCTGGCGCACTACGGGCGACATCACCGACACCTGGGACTCCATGTTCGGAATCCTCCACCAGCAGAAGGACTCCTGGCCGTACGCGCGCCCCGGCGCGTGGAACGACCCCGACATGCTCGTCGTGGGCCGCCTCGGCTGGGGGCGGCTGCGTCCCACCCGCCTCACCCCCAACGAACAGTACACGCACATCTCGCTCTGGTCGATCCTGTGCTCCCCGCTCCTGATCGGATGCGACCTCACGCAGCTGGACGACTTCACGCTCTCGCTCCTGACGAACGACGAGGTTATCGAGACGAGCCAGGACGAGCTCGGCGCCCAGGCGGCTTGCGTCGCGAAGGGCCCCCGCGCCGAGATATGGGCGAAGCCGATGAGCGACGGCTCTCTCGTGTTCGCGCTCTTAAACACGTACGCGATCCTCGACACGCGCATCACGGTGGACTTCGCGTCGCTCGGCCTCGAGGGACGCTGGCGCGTGCGCGACCTCTGGGCCCAGAAGGACCTAGGAACGTATTCCAGCCAGTATTCCGCCGACGTGCATCCGCACGCGACGCATCTGGTGCGTTTCTTCCCGGAGCAGGGCGCCGGCCTCCGCAAGGGGCTCAACGACGTCCGCGACAACGCGATCTACAGCGCCTACGCCGAGACTCGCCACATAGACAAGCCCGGCTACAACGCGCCGGCAGGCCCGCCCTGCGCCGAATGCCCCTCGACTCGCCATAGGTGACATGGACGTCGAAGGCGCATTCGCGGAACTGGCGGCGGTGAAGCCGCTGAAGATCGCGACAAGCCGCGAACTTACCGTCGCCGTGATGGGCGCGGGCTCCCGCGGCAACGAATATCCCGCGTACGGAAAGCTCTTCCCCGGCACCATGAAGGTGGTCGCCGTGGCGGACGTCGACGCCTCGCGGCGCAACCGCATGGGCGACGAATGGGGCATCCCGCCCGAACGCCGCTTCGGCGACTTCCACGAGATGCTTGACGCGGGGAAGACCGGGAAGCTCGCGGACATCATGCTCGTGTCGCTTCCCGACGCCCTCCACTACGAGCCCGCAATGGAGGCGATGCGCCAGGGCTACGACGTGCTGCTCGAAAAGCCCATGGCCCAGACGGAGCGGCAGTGCATCGACCTGCTCGAGCGCCAGCGCGAGACGGGAGTGATGGTGGCCGTGGGGCACGTTCTGCGCTACTCGCCGTACTTCCGCGCCCTGAAGAAGGCCATAGACCTCGGGCTCGTAGGAGAGGTCGCGAGCATCCAGCACCAGGAGCCGGTGATGTACGCGCACATGGCGCATTCCTTCGTGCGCGGCAACTGGCACGACGGCAAGGCGACTACGCCTATGATACTCGCCAAGAGCTGCCACGACCTCGACATACTGAAGTGGCTCGTCGGCAGACGCTGTGTGCGCGTTTCTGCGGAGGGCGGCATTTCGCTCTTCCGCGCCGAGAACGCGCCGCCCGGCGCGACCGCGCGCTGCACGGACGGATGCCCGCACGAGAAGACGTGCCCATACTCCGCAATCGACATATACGACAGGAAGCGCTGGTTCCTCTACGTGTTCGACTTGAAGAAGGACTGCCCGTCGGAGGCGATACTCGAGAAGCTGCGCTCGACTGACTACGGCCGCTGCGTCTATCGAATGGACAACGACCAGCCCGACCACATCGTGGCGACGCTTCTCTTCGAGGGCGGCGCGACGGCGAGCTTCACGATGGACGCCTTCACGCCGTGGGGCGGGCGCCGCACGCGCGTCATGGGCACGATGGGCTACATCGAAGGCGACGGCAAGACCTTCGCCCTGCATCGCTTCGACACGGGGAAGTCGTATCCTTGGTCGTTCACTCCGCCGGAAGGGGAGTCCTACAGGGAAAGCGGACACGCCGGCGGCGACCTCGCCCTGATCCGCGACTTTCTCCAGGCGGTCGATACGCGTGACTTCTCGCTTCTCTCGTCCAGTCTTGAGGCGAGCGTGGAAAGCCACCTGATGGGCTTCGCCTGCGAGCGCAGCCGGCTTGGCGGCGCAAAGAACGCCGTTCAACAATCAGTTTGCTAAAAAAATAACAAGTCCATGATGCCCTGGCATTGCACGACCGAGTTCACCTGTGAAGACCCGGAGACGCACGAAAATTTCCGGCTCGACAAAACGTGTTTCGTAAATGGTCTGCCGCATTTGCCGCCGTGCGGATTGACTTTTGCGCGATTCCCTGTTGCCGGGGTACGCTAGATTTTGGTATAATGCAGGCACTTCTTTTACGGAAGAAGTGGAGTAAGGATTTCAATGGCAGTGAAGAAAGACAAATCTCGACAGCGCGGCGTTTCTCAGGCGAAATGTGAAACGCATGGGCGCATTGTCCTTGTTGGCACCTACAAGGGCGACCAGCTGACCGACTGGCGCGGATGGTACAACTACCCTATCTCGGATAGCGATTTTAGCCGTGTAGAACATGTAGAACGTGTAGATGGTAGGGCGCGATCACCGAGCGCGCCGCAATTGCCCGCAGACTATTCATGCATCAACGAGCTTTGGCTTTTCAAGGGCACGAAGGACGAGCGCCGCTACAGGGCGGAGTTCGTCGGCGTCAAGACGCGCCAAGAGCTGATTCGCGACTACGGCTATCCGGCCAAGGGCAAGGCGCACGGCGACAGGTATCTTCTCTTCAAGACGCAGTTCATGTACCGGCACAAGGCCGATATCCCGGAGGATGCGGAGCGCGTCATTGTACGTGCGGCAGATTTCGCGAAGCGTTTGCCGAAGGTGGCGAAGCAGCTCAAGGTGTATCTCGAATCTCCCGACCGCAACGACCCCGACCTCGCGAAGCGGCTACCCGAAATCATCACCAAACTCCGCCCCGACCAGCTCCGCGTGTGCGAAGCTGCGGTGCAGCTGGAATTTTCTTTTTATTCATGTCCAACATGTGCTTGTGTGGACACAAATAGAGTACAGGGGATTATCGCAGAGGCACGGGAAAAGGGAAAATTAACTTGTGTTGAGATATGTGCTGGTGCAGGTGGCCAGGCAATTGGTCTGGAACGTGCGGGCTTTGAGCATGTCGCACTAGTTGAGTACGAAAGCGAGTATTGCACCGTCTTGCGTAACAACAAGCCAAACTGGAATGTCATATGTGCTGATGTGCATAACTTTGATGGTTCACCATATGTTGGCGTTGATTTACTAGCTGGCGGAGTGCCATGTCCACCATTTTCCGTTGCGTCAAAACAGTTGGGCGAGCGCGACGAGCGCGATCTTTTTCCAGAAGCAATTCGCTTGATATCCGAGATAAGACCGCGCGCGGTGATGATTGAAAATGTAAGAGGGCTTCTTGACCCGAAGTTTGATGTTTATCGCAATTCCATTCTTGAGCGAATCCGGGCGCTTGGTTATTCTGTTCAGATTAAATTGCTCCAGGCAAGTGATTATGGCGTACCTCAAATCAGACCGCGTGTCGTAATTATTGGAATTAGATTTGGGGAGCAGGGGGTATTTTCTTATCCTCTGCCAAGCAGAAAACGGGCTCAGTCCGTTGGGGAATCGTTGCGGAATCTTATGGGGGCGAATGGATGGCGTGGACTGGATAGATGGGTTGAACACGCGAACAAAGTAGCCCCAACAATAGTCGGCGGAAGCAAGAAACATGGAGGACCAGATCTTGGACCGACACGGGCGCGTCGCGCATGGGCGGAACTTGGCGTTGATGGTCTAGGGGTGGCAAATGAAGCCCCGAGTAAGGATTTTGTGGGAATGCCCAAATTGACGAAGGAAATGATAGCAGTAATTCAGGGCTTCCCGCCGAGTTGGAATTTTGGGAAGAAGAAGACTTTGGCTTGCCGAATGATTGGCAATGCATTTCCACCGCCGGTAGCAAATGCTGTCGGCAGAAACATTAGAAAGGCACTGAACAATGAATAAGCGCACGAAAGATTCTACGCTAATAGCCACAGCTCGGAAATGGTTTCATGAACAACTAGTTTCCAGAGGGGTACTTGTCGTTGATTCTCAAGGCGTGCCGTCCAACAGTGATAAGGACAGCAAGCCATCTTGTGCGATAGGAAAGTTGATCGCACGTGATTTGTGTGCCCCAAAGGGTAAAAAACTTCCTGCACAAACCGCTGGTAGCATTTTTGAAGAACTGGTCTGTGAATTCATCAAGATGACTTTCCCGAAGTTACAGCATCTGCGTCCAGGGAAGTGGACGGTCGTAAATCTAGGAAACAACAATGCCGTCAAGACATCAAGTTTCGTCCAGTATGAACATTTAGCTCACTTGGAAAGAATCATTAAGGCTGATAAGCAGCTTGCAACAATGTTAGGCAATGGCTATGTCGTAGCTCCTGATATTGTGGTCGCGAGACACCCATGCACGGATGATGAGATTAACGATGGAATGGATATTGTGGATAATACAGTCTGTCTTAAGACAGACATTCGCAAGAAGAACAATCCGCTTGATATCATGCATGCATCTATCTCCGCAAAATGGACAATGCGAAGCGATCGTGCACAAAACAGCCGTACCGAAGCGTTGAATCTAATCAGAAATCGTAAAGGGAATCTTCCGCATGTTGTAGTGGTGGCAGGTGAACCACTCCCTTCACGCCTCGTATCTCTGGCACTTGGGACTGGTGATATAGATTGTGTGTATCATTTTGCTTTACATGAGTTGGTAAAAGCAGTGAATCAATACGGTAAGGGCGGAAGGGAAGATATTGTGGAACAATTGGAGGCGATGATCAACGGTAAGAGACTTAAAGATATTTCTGATCTGCCGTTAGATCTTTCTTGTTGAAAAAACCTTACTTTTTAGAATTGATGAAGAAGACAATAACATGTTTGCGCATAGAAACCCCCGCCGCCGCCGCCGCGATGATTCGCGCGGTGTTGCCGGAGGTGCAGGGGGAAGAGCGCGTGTTCGTGTTGCCGCTTGATGCGCACGGCAAGGTTCTTGCCAAGCCGATTCTCGTGTCGGTCGGGCATGAGGACGGCACGGCGGCAATCGACGCGGGCGCGATCTTCCGCGAGGCGCTGAAGGCGGACGCGGAGGAAATCATCGTCGCCCACAACCATCCGTCGGGCGATCCGACGCCCAGCAAGGCCGACTACGATACGACGGCCAAGCTCAAGGCCGGCGCGAATCTCGTAGGATTGGAATTACTCGATCACTTGATCATCGGCGCACCTGAATCCGCCAATGGCCTTGGGTTCGTGTCGATGGCTGAATTGATGGCAGACTAAAGTAAGTTTAATTATTGCCCGCTGTATTGCGGGCGACCACGCGCGCGGCGCATGCCATTTTGGTGTGCGCCGCGTTGTCATTTTGATTTGTGCGCGTCATTCGCCGTAGCAGAAAATGGAAGCTACAGGTTGGTATAACGTTCAACCCTAACTTCGACCAGCACATCGTCTATGGCTGCGTCTCCATGCCGTCGAACGTGTTCGCCACCACCGGCACGAACGTCTCCGTCCTCTTCTTCGACAACTCCCGCAAGGCGGACAAAGTCGTGCTGATCGACGCCTCCAAGCTCGGAGAGGAGTATAAGGACGGCAACAACCAGCGCAAGCGCCTCCGCGACTTCGAGATACAGAAGATCGTCGACACGTTCCTCGACCAGAAGGCGGAGGACGGTTTTTCCGTCGTCGTCTCGCACGACGAAATCAAGGCCAAGGGCTACACGCTTTCCGCCGGACAGTACTTCGACGTGAAGATCGAATACGTGCCGATCACCGCCGACGAGTTCGCCGAGAAGATCGCAGGCTTCAAGTCCCGCCTTTCCGAACTCAACGCCAAGGGCGCGGAACTCGACCGCGAGATCGCCCGCAATCTCGACAGCCTTTCATTCGTCGGACAGGAGGGCGCATGACCCGGCGCACAAGTCCAGATCCTGTAATTTGAGCGGGGGAGGCAGTTGCATGAAGCGTGAAGAGAACCAGACAATCGAGTACAAGGCGTCTTGGCACGAGAAGTACCTTGAGTGGATATGCGGCTACGCGAACGCCAAGGGAGGGACTTTGTACATCGGCGTCGAGGACGTAACCAAGAAGCCTGTCGGCGTGAAGAACGTCAACAAGCTGATGGAGGACATCCCTAACTCCATTCGCAACACGATGGGCATTGTTGCCGACGTGTCCCTGTTAAAAAAGCAGAGCAAGGACGTGATACGTATCAAGGTTGCGGCAAGTGCATTCCCTGTCAGTTACCAAGGCCGGTTCCATTATCGCACCGGCGCGGTCAAGATGCTGTTGACCGGCCCCGCGCTCACGCAATTCCTGATGGAGCGATCTGGACAGCAATGGGACTGCGTGTCCTGCTTCGGTGGACACCGAGCGGCAGACTTCACGTTCATTGCGCTCAAAAACCTCTATGAAAAGGCGAACGGCACAAAGATGACGAAGGAGGACATGCTCTCCTTCGGCCTCGTCACCGAGACGGGCGTAATGACAAACACGGGGGCTTTGCTGGCCGACGAGTCGCCTATCCGCCATTCCCGCGTCTTCTGCACCAGATGGAACGGACTCGACATGACGGCGGGTGTGATGGATGCCGCCGATGACCAGGAGTACGGTGGCGGGCTGCTCCAGCTGCTTAAATACGCCGAAGATTTTGTCCGCCTCCATTCCCGCCGCGCCTGGCACAAGCGGCCGACAGACCGCGTAAACTTCCGCGAGTATCCCGAACGCTCGATTCAGGAGATGTTGATCAACGGACTTGTTCACCGCGACTACATTGAAACTGGAAGCGAAGTACATGTGGACATCTTCGACGACCGCATTGAGATTACATCGCCGGGTGGAATGCCGGGCGACCGCAAGGTTCAGGAGTATGCGAACATCCGCCGCATCCCTTCTCGCCGCCGAAATAAATGCCTGGCGGACATGTTCGAGCGACTTGATCTCATGGAGCGCAAGGGAAGCGGATTCAAGAAGCTGTACGAGGACTACGAGAAACTGTCGGTAAACCTCGGCAAGCGCATGCCAGTCCTGGAGTCTGAGAGCGACTATTTCCGCGTCACGCTGCCGAATTTGCTCTACGGATTCACGAACGAGCAGCTTGTCGCGGCTGTC
>JAEEGL016253111.1_pt1 | contig 15539 bp, 17 predicted proteins | sample 9134231 | NCBI WGS metagenome assembly JAEEGL01 (sample SAMN16246548, study PRJNA631951) | gut metagenome | biome: gut microbiome; feature: rumen; material: fiber-attached | host: Bos | place: Iran: Karaj | collected 2018-10
ACCAGATAATTGCCTTCTTCATCCTTGGCTGTAGCTGCATCTGCAACTTCCCACACGAAATCCCAGGTCAGTTTTTCCGGGATCCTGAATCCCAGTTTCTCAACATAGGTCTTATTGATGTAACAGGCTTCCGTAGAACGCATGTACGGTATTGCATAGTAATGACCGTCGATTATGCCTTCATTAAGAAACTTGGCTACTACTTCGTTTTTCTTCGGTGAATCAAACAGAAGCTTGCTGCCGCCCAGTCCATAATCCGGTTCTGTCAGCAACTCATCCAGCGCAACGACTGTATTGATGCCGGTAAGATAAGTTGCAATGTGGTCAGGATAGGTAATGCAGACATTAGGCGTAGTGTTCGTAGCAATGTTGGTTATGACATCGTTATAAATACGTCCGTAGTCCGTATAAAGACGGATGTTAACATGAATGTTAGGATATAGTTTCTGAAATTCCTCTATGGCATGCACATAGATCTGAGACTGGGTCTTGTTGGTATCGTTCTTAGCCCAGAAAGTAATTTCATACTGTCTGGAAGTATCAAATTCTTCCGGTATCTCAAAGGCTTCCAGGCCTTTGGAACCGTGACATCCTGACAGTATCGTTAACAGGGAAAGAACGTATAAAATGACGGAAATACGCTTTTTCATCCCTTGGTACCTCCTCTGGAAACACCTTCCATGATTTTCTTATGGAATATGAGGAACAGGATGATCAGCGGAATGGAAATGACCACTACTGCTGCCATCATGGCCGGGATGTTTTCCCTGCCCATGCCGTTCTCCCTGATCTCCTGAATACCGTTAGAAACCAGAAACAGTGCCGCATCGTCAGTAATCAGTCTAGGCCAGACATAGGAGTTCCAGCATTCAATGATTTTCAGAATCGTTACCGTGACAATAGTCGGACGGCAGATGGGAATCAGAACCTTGAGCAGGAACTTAAGGTCACTGGTTCCGTCGATCTTTGCTGCCTTGTACAGTTCATCGGGCACCTGTGCAAAGTTTTCCTTAAGGAGATAAATGTAGAATACCGAGGTAATTGACGGTAAGATCAGACCCCAGAAGGTATTGCGCATGTTCCAGTTGGTTATGGTAACGAAGTTCGTTATGACAACCAGTTCGTTAGGTATCATCATCAAAGCCAGGAAACCTGCAAATACCAGATCCCTGCCCTTAAATTCGAGTTTGCTGAAGGCAAAGGCTGAAAGCGTAATGACAATTAACATCATTCCCGTTGTGGCCAGAGTAAAGATTACCGTATTACCCAGATATTTTAAAAGCGGTACGGCGGTAAAGACATCAATGTAGTTCTGTATGGTAGGTTCAAGCGTAAAGAACTTAGGCACATATTCCGAGCTGTAGGAACCGTAGCTTTTTATGGAGGTAAGTACCATCCAGTAGAACGGGAACAGCACAATGATCGCCCATAATACCAGAGCGGAATAAACAAGGATGTTCTTGATTTTGCGGCGTCTTGCAGCTGCCTTTTCTATCTTTTCATAATCAAAATTCTGATCCATGTTATCACCTCTAGTAGTGAACGTGCTTTTTGCTTACCAGCAGGTTGATGCAGGTAATTGACAGCACGATCGCAAACAGTATGATGGCTGCTGCAGAAGCGTAGGAAGGATAACCGCCGCTGTTTCCATACAGCATGTCATAGACATAACCAACAATGGTATTCATGCCGGCGGCATTGAGGTCCGTTCCAAACAGAGCAACAGCATCGCTATAGGCCTTGAAGGCGCCGATGAAACCGGTAATTACCAAATAGAAGATCATCGGGGAGATCATCGGAATGGTTATCTTGTAAAAGATACGGAACGGTGAAGTCCCGTCAACTTTTGCCGCATTGTAAAGGTTCTTATCCACACCTGCAAGAGCACTGGTCAGGATCAGGACCTTAAACGGCAATACTACCCATATCGTATAGAAGCACAGCACAAACATCTTTGCCCAATAAGGACCGTCGATGAAGTCAACGCTTTTGCCGCCAAACCAGTTGATCAGCAGGTTTATCATGCCTTCAGTATAGGCTGTTTTCTTAAACAGGATCATGAAGACCAGACCGACTGCCAGGGTATTGGTAACATAAGGCAGGAAATAAATGGTCTGGAACAGATCCTTCAGCTTTTCTATGGAATTGAGAGCCAGCGAAATCAGTAAGGCCAGCCCCGTAGACAGAGGTACGGTTATTAAAACCAGTATGATGGTATTCTTCACTGCCTGTAAGAAGTAGGTATCGTGAAGAACATAGTTAAAATTATACAGGCCTACCCCAAAGTAGGTCTGGGAAGCTGAGTTGTAGCCTTCTTCAAGGGAATAGACAAAGACATCTATCAGTGGATAGACCATGAAGATTCCCAGAAATACCAGTGCAGGCAGAAGGTACAGCCAGCCTTTCAGGTCTTTCCTTCTCATCTGAGAACACCTTCCTCAAAATAGAGACGTTTTTCATCTTCCCTGCTGAAAAGATGGACTTTGTACGGTTTTAAGGAGAATCTGACTTCCTTACTGGAAGTATCAACCTTATTCTCCGCACTTATTATTGAACGTATGGAAACACCGATCAGACTGTCATTGAAGGAAACCACGCTGGTATCGCGTCCCATGACTTCCACTGCACTGAGTCGGCAGTGTAATGGTCCCTGTTCATCCAGAATAAACCCTTCAGGACGTATTCCCGCATAGACTTCCTGATCACTTATGCCGGTGGTCTTTAAAACTTTGTCTTCACCTATGTACAGCCAGCCGTTTTCCACCCTGCCATTAAAGGTATTGATCTGTGGAGTGCCTAAGAACTGTGCAACAAACAGGTTGACAGGATCATCATAGACATCCTGCGGCTTGCCGATCTGATGTACGACACCCTCCTTCATGACTATGATGAGGTCGGAAATGCTCATGGCTTCTTCCTGGTCATGAGTAACGAAAATGGTTGTTACTCCTGTTTCCGTCTGGATCCTTCTGATCTCTTCACGGGTCTGTAAACGCAAGCGCGCATCCAGGTTGCTTAAAGGCTCGTCCAGTAAAAGGACATTAGGAGTCTTGACCAAAGCTCTGGCGATGGCAACACGCTGCTGCTGACCGCCGCTCATTTCACTTGGCTTACGCTCCATTAAGCTTTCGATCTGGACCAGTTTCGCCACTTCCATGGCTCTGGCATTCATCCGCTCTCTTGTCATTTTTTTGTCACCCTTAAGGTTCTGCAAAGGGAAGATGATGTTTTCCAGAACGGTCAGATGCGGATACAGAGCATAGTTCTGGAATACCATGCCGACTCCCCTGTTTTCAGGAGGCAGCTTGGTAACATCATTATCTCCAAAGAAAATCTGGCCGCTGGTAGGTTCAAGTAAGCCGCTGATCAGATTGAGTGCTGTACTCTTTCCGCAGCCGCTTGGGCCTAATAAGCCAATCAGTTTACCGTCAGGTATCTCAAAATCAAAATCATTGACCGCGATCACGTCAGGAAGATTCTTAGTTCTGTTCGGGAATATCTTGGTCAGATGCTTAAGTACAACTTTCATAGTGTTTTCCTCTGTCTTTACGTTTATTATAAAACATATTCGAAAATGGTGTTCAAGTTTCAGGCTCACAAGAAAAAGAAGTTAAGTGTTTAAGCTTAACCTCATCGTAATAAACGTTCAGATCATCATTTTACTGCTGTATTCATTCCTTTGGTTCTGGAATAAGATATGCTGCACCGCTTCGTCCGTATCCGTAGTTATCTGCATTTATCACAACTGCCCCTGCTGCACAGGAAAAACTCATAGCTTCAGCAACCGGGAAACAGAACCATATTGCATTGGCGCCAAACAGTCTCGGCAGCAATAATGTGGTTGACATACGGAAGACAAAATTTCTTAATACTGACAGAATTGTTGCCACTTTCTGAGCTCTGACAGCTACAAACATACGGTTGATCATGATACAGCCTGCCGTGAATATCGGAGCAAACAGTTCTACCGTCAACCCGAAATAAGTTAAGTCATAGAATGCCTGAGTGAAGGTTTCCGGATTCATGAACAGGGAAATCAGCGGCCGCTTCAGCAGCTGACCAATGATCATCATGCCCGTACAGCCAAAGAACCATACCTGCAGATTGATAGTCAGTACCTTTTTCAGCATTTTCGCTCTGCCGGCACCGTAGTTATAGGCAATTATCGGACCAACCGTAGACGCATAGCCTATGAATGCCGAATTAAGTATCATTCTCAAGTCATTTACAATGGCTCTGGCCGCAATTCCATCAGAACCCAGATAATACAGAATCGTTCTGTTAACAACAAATGTCGTAAGACTCATGGTCAGACTGTTGGTAACCTGTGATACGGAATAATGGAATGATTCAAGCAGAGTCTTAACATATGGCCCTTCAGGTTTTGTGAAACGGATATCGTTTTTACCGCGCATATAGAAAATGATTCCCACTATGAAGTTGGCGATAAAGCCCAGACTTGTGGCTATGCCGGCACCGGCTACTCCTAAGCCCATTACTACTATTGTTACGTAGTCAGTGATAACATTGATAACACCTGACAGAATGCTGTTAAACAGGCCCATTGAAGGTTTTCCGGCAGCTGAATAGAAAGCTCCGAAACACATGGAAGCCAGTTTGAACGGCAAAGCCACAAAAGTAATGGCTACGTAAACTTCCGTATATTGGATGATATCTCTTTCTGCCCCCAGGAAATGCAGGATCTGATCATCAAAGGTTATCATGATAGCCGCAATAACACTGCCGAACAGAAGTCCCAGTAAAATCATCCTGGTAAATATCCTGTTGGCTTCCTGTCTGTTGCCCCTGCCCATTTCCGTAGCGGCATAGGTGCTGGCACCTAACCCGAAGATATGAGTCAGGGCAAAGACCAGACCGTCTATAGGCATCAGGATCTTAATGCCGGCAAGTGCATTCTGACCGACAAAGCGCGAAACAAAAAGCGCGTCATCAAGGGTCTCAAACAGACGTGACGATAAACTTGTTAATAACCCAGGCAACGCAAACTTAAGTAAGCTGCCCAGATTAAAGTCCTGACCTATGCGCGAAGTTCTGTCTTTATCCATATTAATTATTTTATAGATATATTCAAAAAGTTTAAAGCAAAGTAACTGTTTTTTCGTATGTAAAAAGGAGAGTTCATATGCTCTCCTTAATTACTTCTTATAAAACCATCTTATCTGCGTCTGATCGCATTAAGCATGATGCTTTCGCTTTCTGGTTCAATTGATACGAATTCAAAGAAGATCGTACCGTCATCAGAGTCACCATAGATATCAAATGCCACATATTTTGCCGTTTCTTCATTGAACCAGCAGAATGATCTCTGAGAACCGACCTTCTGCGGATCGAACTGATAGTATCCCCGTTCTTCCAGAACCGGAATATACTTGTCAAGGTACCGCTCAGCCCGGTCAACACTGTCAAATGGCTGGTAAACCCTCAGGAACAGTCCGTTAAAGTCAATCAGTTCATAATAATATCTGGTATGGTCTCTGGCAGAAATATCACCATGAATGTCTGCTTCAGGAATTCCATGTTCCTTAAGGTCTGCTATTATCTTTTCCGGAGTAATATTCTTTTCGTTCTTGAACTCCAGACGTACTACACCGTCTTCTTCTTCACTGAATCTGTATGTAAATGAAATGACGTCATTGGTTGTAGCACAGCCGTCATTACCTTCTCCAGGTGTGTATTTTGGAACAAAGCCCTGACTGAGAAGTGTATTTCTGTAATTTGCCAGATAAGTCTTAGCGGCCTCAAGATTACTGAATTTCAGATCAAACATCATATAGAGATTGTAATCAAAGAAATATGCCCAGCCTTCAGTCTGTGAAGAGGCAGTGTCTGCAGCTTTCCATTCAGTAAAGACATCTGTCTCAGGCAGTGCGGCAAAACCATTCTTCCGTACAACTTCACTGATGGCAGCTAATCCTTCATACTGTGGATTCTTATGATACAGAGTTCCTTCAAGTTTAAGACCGTTATCATAGTTCAGGTATAACTGAGAATATGCATGATGTTCTTCTCTTAACAGATGTCTCCATACTTTTGCAGGTGTTCCATCTGCCAGAGTGCCGTCTTCTTCCGTAAAGCCCTTGCTGCGAAGCAGTTCCTTATAGTCTTCAACATCCTTTTCAGTCCAATGAGGGTCAATCATTCTGATACCCTTCATTTCACCATAAGCCTTATCATCAAATATCATTGCATAGCTTGATGTTTTCGGGAACGGCAGTGCTTCTTCACCATAGTCTCTCAGGAAGACATTTTCAATCATGGCAATATCGTCTCTTGTCCATGATGTTCTTATCGGTGGATATACCGGGCTCTTCAGCCATTCGTCAATGCGTGAATCACTCTTGGCTGTGCCGAAATTCATAGTCAGATCCAGATCATCAAATTCCATGCGTGTTACCGGATTGTCAGGAATTTCAGCTGTGAAATGAACAGATGTCGGATCCTTGGCATCAAGAATCATATGAACTTCCTGCATCCTGGCCAAGGCAAATTCACCATATCCGCCCAAAGCTGCCATCGTCTTCTTGACTCTTGCATCACTGCTGGTAAATTCCAGTGGCTTGTTAACATCGTTATAGAATACTTCCCACATGTTACCGCCTGTCATGGCGATCCAGTTATTAGGAAGCATTTCACCCAGATAATCTATTGCATTATCTGTTGATAAAAATGCAACATCAGTTATCTTCTCGTCTTCATAAATAGAGGAAGTAAAGGTTTCGCCTTTCAGAGTCATGAATACATAACTTAAATGCGTTCCTTCACCCATCTCATATTTGATATAAACCTGTTCAGGTGAAACGGCATACGTTTCAGCTTTTTTGCTTCCGATGATTTCATAGTTTCCGGCTTCCAGCTTTTTGACAAAGTTTTCCATTGCTTTTTCTGACAATTCAGCCGGAGTTAATTCCGGTTCAGGCTCAGTCCCACCCTTATCAGTGCAGGCAAAGCACCCAAACAACATGCAGAAAATAATTGCCACTAAAATACTCTTTTTCTGTTTCATGCCAACCTCCTTATATTGCTGAATAAAACAGATTATTTAGATATGTAACAAAACTGTCTATTATCATCCAATTAATAATATTTCTAGATTATTATACAACAAATCCCATGGCAGAAAAAAGTTAGAAGAGGTGAATAAAAAAACAGAACAGATTCATTTCTCTGCTCTGTTTTCTGTGCATTAACTAATGATTAACTGTTTATTCTACAACCTGTCCGTTAATGAATACTGTCTTAACAGCAGTATTACTGACCATTGGATCACCATCAGTTATGACGATGTCAGCATCCTTACCGGCTTCAATTGATCCAACTCTGTCAGCGATGCCGATCTGCTTAGCCGGATTAATGGTAATTGCCTTGAGGGCTTCAAACGGATCCATGCCTGCCTTAACAGCTAAACCTGCGCATAAAGGCAGATATTCCTGCGGAATTACCGGTGAGTCGGTAATGATTGAAACCTGACAGCCCTTGCGAGCTAAGATTCCAGGAGTTTCCCAGGACTTGTTCTGTAACTCAAACTTTGAAGCATGGGTCAGGCTAGGTCCAACAGCCAGAGGATAAGGGCAGTTTGCCAGCTTATCAGCAATGATGTGTCCTTCTGTTACGTGTTCAATAGTCAGATTAACGTCAAATTCCTTAGCCAGACGAATGGCTGTCAGAATGTCGTTAGCCTGATGGGCATGTATCTTCAGAGGAATTTCCTTCTTTAATACCGGAATCATGGCTTCGCACTTGAAATCAAATCCCGGCTGTTTGAAGATGTCATCTCCGGCTTTTTCCTTCTTAGCCAGATATTCCTTTGCCTTAAACATCATATTGCGGATGACAGAAGCTGTTGACATTCTGGCAAAGTTGCCTTTGTCACGATAGCAGCGCTTAGGGTTTTCGCCAAGTGCGCACTTCATGGCAACAGGTGTCTTGATGATCATGTCATCAACGCATTCACCCACTGTCTTTACAGCTATCCAGGTACCGCCAATGGCGTTGGCACTTCCCTGTCCGGTAGCTACGCTTGTAACACCGCCCAAGGCAGCATTTCTGACACTTGGGTCCTGAGGATTAAAGCTGTCTTCAGAACGCAGATGAGGTGTACAGATGTCACCAGGTTCATTATAGTCTGCGCCTTCAAAGCCAATGCCCCAGCCATCAAGGCCAAGGTGGCAGTGTGCTTCAACGAATCCAGGATATACGCTTAATCCTGTAACATCTATGACTTTTTCGTTTTCAGCAGCTGTAAGTGACTTGCCGATTTCCTTTATTTTTCCTTCTTCAACTCGGATATCGGCAACATAAGGTTCACGGTTTACGGCGTCATGAATCAATCCGTTCTTAATTATCATATTGTATCCTCCCTGAATTAATTATCTGAAGTATACCATTTTGCCGTTTACATTCCTACTGAAGTACACCGGACTGTTGCAGTAATGCAGAAAAATGCTGTAAATGGTACTCCTGCAATATTCTTTCAGTCCTTTCTAGTAAAACACCAGGGCATCAAATACTTTTCTTTCACCGGTCTTATTAAATCCAACCGGTGTATTGATTAGCTCATTGTTTATAACCAACGCTGTTGAGCCGCCTCCATCCAGATTAGCCGCATTTATGCAGCCATAACGCCGGAATATTTCCGTCATGTCACCAAAATTAATGCCCAGAGATCCATCAGCACCTCTGCCATTGATGGTAAGCAGAATGATGATACCGTCAGGTCGCTGACCTATCGCCGTACCGGGCTGCTGACCTCCGGCATTCCCATTGAAAACACTCTGCTGTCCGTTGACAATCAGAAACGGTTCAAAGCACACTGCCCAATCCGTTTCGCCTTTTTCAGCCAGATTCTCAACGCTGTCATAGGTAAGAATGAGCTTACCTTCATTGTTCATCGTGATAAGACTTTCTGTCTGCCAGCTTTCAAACATTACTTCTCCATCCACCATCAGACCGCCGCTGCTTGTTTTTTCTCTGCTGCCCAGAGTGTATCCGCCGCCATTTACCGCTACAGTTGCATTATAACGGCTTGCCAGAGTTGATACTTTTGCCCCAGAAGAGCTGGAAGAAGTCACAAGATGAATTCTTGTAGGATCATAGATCACCGTTACCCAGCCGTTATAGCCAACCCCGGAAATCTCAAATACCTTATAATCCTGATTCCGGTCATGCTCAGTTATCTGGGCTTCATACTCACTGTTAACGGCATACATTTCTGAACTGTCAAAGGTAACCAGATCAGCATCACTGTCATCTTCTATGACCAAAGCCTGGTTTCTGTCCATGATCTCTTCAATCATTTCATCACTGTAAAGAATGTTAGCCAGATACCGGTGTGAACCTGTAGACAGGGCTGTAGTAACAAACCAGTTCTGAAATCCCTGCCATGGGCCGTAAATGCATGTCAGTACCAGAACTGCCGCAATATCCAGTATAAGCAGTACTCTCGTTCTTAATTTTGTCATAGCTGCCTCATTACCACATAATAAATGGCCCTGAATGTATAGAATACTGCCAATGACAGTAAGAATGCGGCGCTGATTATCTGAAACCAGTTTTCAATATCTTTCCCGTTTTTGTTCATTGATAAACCTCCTGATATGTCTAAATCGTATATCATAGTTTTGAACATTTACTGAAATACTGATAAAAAAACAGTGACGATATATTAAAAATTCTTATCTTATGCAAATAACTGCCCTATGTTATTTATGTTATAGTTAATCTGTACAGGAAGACAGAAGATGACATTTAAGCATACAGACCGCAAGGGATTCTGGATAGGTTTCATAGACTTTTTCACAGCCGGTATTTTTCTTCTTTTTTACATGCCACGCGGTCTGCAGGATGAAATAGATGAAATTCTCGGTCATAAAACAGAGAAATATCATATTGCCTATCTCAAAGGCATTCCTGACTTCTTCATCTATACCCTGGTCTGGATGGCCAGAATATCGGAAGAATTAAAGGACAAAGCCATTGAACTTGGCATACCCGGACCATATACTTCCTTTAAGCACATGTTTAACTGGAATGTTTTCGGACTACTGCTGATGGGACCGGCTATCGCAACTTATCGCTTCTTTGATACGTTGAATAAAGTTGAAATCGAATTAAACAGAAGATCTGACACTATATAAAAGGATAACCTTATGAGCAAGAAAATTGTTGTCGTCAATGCAGGACCAAGAAAAGGCTGGAACACTGATACCATCATTACTGAAGCAGCCAGAGGAGCTGAAGAAGCAGGAGCACAGATCATTCGCTTTGATCTGTTCAGACTTGAAAAGTATACCGGATGTATTTCCTGTTTCGGATGCAAGAAAGAAGCCAACAAAGCACATTGCATCTGTAAGGACGGACTGACACCGGTCCTTGATGCCATCAGGGAAGCAGACGGTCTGATCATAGGATCACCAAACTATCTTGGCGAAATGACTGCCTCCTTCCGAGCACTTTACGAAAGACTGATTTTCCAGAGTCTTACCTATAACAGAGAAAATCCATGCTGCAATGAACACATGATCCCGGTGTTACTTGTCATGACCTGCAATTCTCCAGACACCGGCTATCAGACTCTGCTTCAGAATTACCGTAACTCTTTTAACCGTTTTGTCGGTCCAACCAATGTATTTGTCAGCGGAAATACTCTGCAGCTTAAAGACTACAGTAAGACTGACTGGCCATGGTCCATGTTTGATGCGGAAGCCAAGATAAAAAGACACGAATCCATCTTCCCACAGGAATGCCGGAAAGCATATGAACTTGGTGCTTCACTGATTTCCCTTTAGTCACAGTATTTGTTACGAAAAGTAACAGTCGCGTTACAGACATTCCCTTGTCTGTTGTTTTCGGCGAAGCTTAAGATGAAGTCGTAAGGATGACCACATCAGTGGCAAAGGAGGACTTAATCATGACATTTGGAGAAAAACTGAAAAACGCCAGAAAGGAAGCGGGATTATCGCAGGAACAGCTGGCTGAAAAGCTGAGTGTATCAAGATCAGCTGTTGCAAAGTGGGAAGCAGACAATGGCATGCCTGATGTTAATAATCTTAAGGCAATGGCTGTTCTTCTTAACACCAGCATTGACTATCTTCTAGACGAAGATGAAAAAATCACGTTCAACGAAACGCGTGAACCTATTGAACTGGAATCCTATGAAAAAACCGGTAAATGCAGAGATAAAAAAGATGCAGCCGCCTACTGGAGATACAGGGACGCGGATGCAATATATCCGCTGATACGTTCCAGAAAACTCAGTAACAAAGAGTTCCTGCTCGATCTTGTAACATCATGGGGCGTAAGCCAGCTGGCTGATTATGCCAACAACATGGACGGTTATTATCTGGTAGAAAAAGACAACAGGCAGCTGCTGGTAAGAGTTTCAGAAGATTTCATCTCTTCCAGTGAACTGGCCGACAGAGTTGATCCTAAGAAATTCGTTATAGGCAATAATGTATTTATGAAAGCCACCTATCAGTTAATATAATTATGAGACATTGACTGTCTCATTTCTTTAAAACAGGAATTTGCTCATTTCGTGTCCTGTTCTTAATCAGTCCCCGGCAGTATGCTGAGGGTGTAAGGGAGGTTGACATACCATGGATATGATGAAAATCGGAAAGAATCTTCAGGAACTTCGCAAAGAAAAAGGAATGACTCAGGAACAGCTAGCTGAACATTTCAACGTTGCCCGCCGCACAGTATCCCGCTGGGAAACCGGAAGCAACATGCCTGACCTTGACATACTGATTGAAATGTCTGATTTCTATGATGTCGATCTCCGTGAATTACTTAATGGAGAAAGGACACAACAGAAAATGGAAAAGGAATTAAACGACACAGTATTAAAGGTTGCAGAATACAGCAACGAGGAAAAGACAAGATTTATCAACAGACTGCACTGGATGTTTGTTGCAGGCATGATTGGTTTCATTGTTTTCGCAGTTATCTCAATGCTGGGGCTGGAAAACACGGCACCATACGAAGCAATAGGCAGCTTTGGCTTGGGCATTGCCTTTGGAATGGTTATTATCGGTGTTATTTTTACAAGCAGATATGCCGCCAGAATCAGAGAATTCAAGATGAGATTACTTAAAAAAGCCAACTAAAGTAAACAGTACTTCCAATGAAAACAAAAAAGCTGGATTTGATCCAGCTTTTCTACTGTTCATCTTTTACAATGCGAACCGCAATTCTTTCTTCAGGGTCATCAATGCCGTTATCATTAAGAGCCTTGCTGCAGTGTTCCAGAACGTCAAAATAGACATCCCAGTATTTTTCTGCATCCACCCATACCCTTACCGTATAAATATAAGTATCATCATCTACGGCAGACAGTCTGGTAAACGGTTCAGGTTCATGCAGAATGCCCGGTGTATTGCTGGCAGCGTCCAGTAATACCTTTCGGGCTTCATCGCCATCACAGTCATTGGTAACTTTGAAATCAAGATCGATCCTTCTGATCTTTTCAATACTGTAATTGGAAATGGCAGAATTCATCAGATCACCGTTAGGAATGCTGATGCGGATATTATCCAGAGTGACAATTATCGTATAGAAAATGGAGATGTCCTTTACTATGCCTTCAGCTCCTGAACATTCAATATAATCACCTACTCTGAATGGCTTGAACAGAATGATCATTAAGCCACCGGCAAAGTTAGTCAAGGCTCCCTGCAAGGCAAGACCAACAGCCAGACCACAGGAAGCTATCAGAGCCATTACACTGCTCATCGGTACACCCAGTATTTCAATAATGCTGATGTCAAGCAGAGCATATAAGGCAATATTCAGAATGTTTTTTACAACTGACTTCAATGTCTTATCAAGATTATCCTTATCCAGTGCCCTAGTCACCATTTTCTTTATGGTTCTTATGGCCAGGGAACCGATAATAAGAACTATTAAAGCCAATAACAGTTTACCGCCGTAACTGACACCGAGTTCCATTATCTTATTGATCAGTTCTTCCATAATTCCCTCCAGTTAAATATATAAAGTTATTATACTTATCCATTATCCATTTTTCAGCAGTTTTACCCGACGATATATGATATATCCTGTCAATACACCTAAAGTATTAAGGATCAGATCATCGATGTCAGTTGTTCTGGTACTAAACGGCAGCTGTATCAGTTCTATGCATAACGACATAAACCGTCCTGAGAATACTACGCTCAGAAAACTGTTTAATCTTTTATAAATTACCGGCAATATTATTCCGGTTGGAATGAATAGTGCAAAGTTACCCAATATGTTGATCCACATGTCTTTCTTATAACTGTAATCAGATAAATGAATAAAAGGCTCGATATTGATTCTAAAGGGAAAGATATTATTCAAATCAAATATCAGAGGCTGTATTTTCCCATTAACTTTTCCAAAAGGAAAGAAAGCATATCGGATAATGACAAACAGATTTACATACATCAGAATCAGCATTGTCTCATGTTTCCAATCGATCCTTTTTCTCCTGTTCCAGATGAATATACGAATTATGATCCAAGCAACAGTAAACCGGATTTCTCCGGTCAGAAATGATATTTCCATCATATATCACTTAATCCTTTTAATCTTATCTATTGCTTTTCCTTTAGCCAGCTCATCAATCAGCTTATCCAGCCAGCGGATCTTCTGCATTAAAGGATCTTCGATTTCTTCGACTCTGACTCCGCATACTGTGCCTTTTATCAATGCCGCATTCGGATTCAAGGCTGGAGCATTATCAAAGAACTCACGGTTTGTAGCCTCCGGATCCCACTGTTCCGTTTCATATCCGGTAAGCCATTTTATTATTTCATCTACTTCTGCTTTTGTTCTGCCCTTACGCTCAGCCTTCTGAATATATAAGGGATAGATTCTGCTGAATTTCATGTCATATATGCTTTGTTTCATAGTAGCTTATCCTTTTTTGAAGTCAGTTATATTCTAACATATGCATACATGAAAAATCCCATCCATACGGATGGGATAAACTTTATTATATTACCAGTCAATGATTGGTGATTTGTAGAACTTTCTGGTATCAAGATCGAGTATGAGTTTAGCGCTTCCGTATTTCGTTCCTGTTACGTCATACTTACCCCATACATCTTCACGTACATAACAGTCAGTGTGTGCACTTACCGGTCTGAGATAGTAACCGCCGTTTTCACGATTCAAGCCAAGAATGGCTCTTAACGGTGTTACAAACAGATTGCTGGAAAGCAGAGGCACAACATCATTGATGTCACCAAGACGCTTGATCGTGCCTTCACGGAATCCGGCAGCCAGTAAAGGTGAACCAAACGTTACAACATTCAGTATGTTGTAGCGTGCCTTAATGGTAGCGTCAGCTACAACCTGCTGAGCGATCATACCGCCCAGGGAATGTCCGGCAAAGACAAGATTAGCTCCCTTAGGAATGTTATTGAGAATTACGTTAACTACATTATAGTAATAGGCATTCTTAAGGTTGAATCCTGAGAACAGGTCTGTCAGTACTTCTGTTGACTGATTAAAGACAAGTTCTGTTCCTGACAAGGTAATGAAATATATTTCCTTACTGGAGAACGTCTTTTTCAAAGTACCCTTGGTAATTGTAATAGGCCCTTTTGTACCGTTGTTATAACCGGCATCAACCAGCTGGGCTACTTCAGCAGCATTAGTATAGGTGTTTACATCAGCTGCATCCACTTTGATCTTCCCAGGAAATGATGAAAAGACCAACAAAACTGCCAGAATTGCTGTCAGTAATCTCATACTCTTCTTCATGATTATATTATCCTCCATTATTTTTCCTCTGTATTATTATGGCTCAGAGGTTATCTTTATTTCATTATAGCATGAATAATCTGACTTAAAGGTACAATTCCAAAACAAATAATCATGTTTTCTTCCGAAAACCTGTACACTATAAATAAGATAGAAGTATGGAGGTTTACAACATGAAAAAACTGATGTTACTGCTGCTCGTCCTTACAACAATATTATGTGTTTCAGGCTGTAAGAAAGAGGGTATTGAAAAATATTACGGCACATATAAACTGGAAGATCTTGATCCGGATCCGATTTATACAGAAGAAGACAAAAAGAGAGTACTCGATGCTTATCAGGGCATGACAGTCATTATTGATAAAAACGGATGCCAGATCAGCCGTGATGGAACGAACTTTAGTGATATAACCATAACCCTTGGCGAAAATGACGAAGGCAAATACAATGAAGGAGATTTTGAGGGTTATTTATTCTTCAAAGACAACAAGCTTTATTTTGACGGTTCTCCACTAGCTGTATACTTCATTCTGGGAAAACAATAATCCTATTAAAACTATTTAGTTCGCAAAAAAGCTATCTTCGAAATGTAGTGCACCCATAAAGTTGGACTTAAACATTTAAATGTAATTGAGAAAAGGATTGTTGCCTATAGGCTACAGGTGATAATCCTTTTCTTTTAGTGTTTATTCTTTCAGTGTTGTAGTATGTGATGTATTCGTCCATGGCTTTTCTTAATTCATCCAATGATTTGTATTCATAGTTGTAAA
>JAEEGL017182555.1_pt1 | contig 15539 bp, 12 predicted proteins | sample 9134231 | NCBI WGS metagenome assembly JAEEGL01 (sample SAMN16246548, study PRJNA631951) | gut metagenome | biome: gut microbiome; feature: rumen; material: fiber-attached | host: Bos | place: Iran: Karaj | collected 2018-10
CAAGATCGCTTTAGGCATGACGCTGGAGGAGATCGAAGTGGCCGGCACGACGGCCGACAAAGAGCCCAGCTTAGACTACATCGTGGCCAAGTTCCCGCGTTTCCCGTTCGACAAGTTCCCGACGACGCCGAACGTCTTAGGCACGCAGATGAAGGCGACCGGCGAGGTCATGGGCATCGGTTCCGATCTGGAGGAATGCATCCTGAAATCCGTCCGTTCTTTGGAGATCGGCGTCTGTCATCTGTATCTGGAAAAATTTGACGGGTATTCCGATGAGGAATTATTGAAGTATCTTTCCGAATTCCGTTCCGACGGCATCTTCGCCTTGAGCGAGGCGATACGCCGTTATATGGATTTAGATAAGTTACATGAAGTGACGATGATCACGATGTTGTTCCTGGAATCCATCAAAAAGATCATCACGATGGAAGAGGAGCTCAAAGCCCATGTCAACGATCTCAAGGTCTTAAGGAAGGCCAAGAAGATGGGTTTCTCCGACAAATATATCGCAAAACTCTGGAACCTGCCGGAGATCGAGGTCTATGAAAAGCGCATCAGAAACAAGATCGTTCCGATCTTCAAGATGATCGATACCCTGCATTCGGGCAAATACATCGCTTACCATTATTCTTCTTATACGGGAGAGAACGAATCCAGACTCACCGACCGCAAGAAGATCGTCGTTTTGGGCGCCGGTCCAATCCGCATCGGTCAGGGCGTGGAATTCGACTATTCTTCCGTTCATGCGGTGCAGACCATCCGCAAGAACGGCTACGAGGCCATCATCATCAACTCCAATCCGGAGACGGTCTCGACCGATTATACGACGTCCGACAAGCTCTACTTTGAACCGCTGACGCCGGAAGATGTCATGAACGTCATCAACTTCGAAAAGCCGGAAGGCGTCATCGTCTCGCTGGGCGGGCAGACGGCGGTCAATCTGGCGGAGCCCTTATATGAGCGCGGCGTGAAGATCATCGGTACCGATACGGCGGCGATCGAGCGGGCAGAGAACCGCGACAGCTTCGAGAAGATCATGGAAGAGCTCAAGATCCCGCAGCCGCAGGGCAAGGCCGTCACCGACATCGAAGACGGCGTAAGGGCGGCCGAAGAAGTCGGCTATCCGGTCCTGGTGCGTCCGAGCTATGTTTTGGGCGGCCGGGCGATGCAGATCGTGGGCAACGAGGAACAGCTGCGCCACTATCTGAAAAACGCGGCGGCCATCGACGCGGACAAGCCGGTCCTGGTCGACCACTACATTGAAGGCAAGGAAGTCGAGATCGACGGCATCTGCGACGGAAGAGACGTCTTCGTCGGGGGCATCATGGAACTGGTCGAAAGGACAGGCGTCCATTCCGGCGATTCCATCTCGGTCTATCCGGCGTTCACGATCTCCGATAAGGTCAAGGGGAAGATCCTGGAGTATTCCAAGAAGCTGGGCCTGGGCATCGGCATCGTCGGTCTGTTCAATATCCAGTTCATCGTCGATAAGAACGACGACGTCTACGTCATCGAAGTCAATCCGCGTTCGTCGAGGACCGTCCCGTTCCTTTCCAAGGCGACCGGTCTGCCTCTGGCGGACATCGCCACGGAAGTCATACTGGGCAGAAGCTTAAAGGAACAGGGGATCTTCGATCTGTATAAGGAAGAAAAGAAGCGTTTCTATGTCAAAGTCCCGGTCTTTTCGTTCAACAAGATCAAGGGCCTGGATGCCTATCTGTCACCGGAGATGAAGTCGACCGGTGAGGCGATCGGTTACGACGACAAGCTCAACCGTGCCTTGTATAAGGCATTGCAGGCATCGGGCATGAATCTGAAGAATTACGGTACCGTTTTTGTGACGATCGCCGATTCCGATAAGGAAGAGGCGCTGCCGCTCATCCGCCGTTTCTATGACCTGGGTTTCAACATCGAAGCGACCAGGGGCACGGCGAGATATCTCAAGGAGAACGGGATCCGCACCAGGACCTTGCAGAAGATCTCGGTCAACGACGATATCCCCAACTCCATATCGCAGGGCCATGTCGCTTACGTCATCAATACCCGGGATGTGACGGCGGAAGATGAACTCAACGACGGCGTGGCGATCCGCCTGTGTGCGATCGAGAACGGCACGTCCATCTTCACTTCCCTGGATACCGTCAAGGCATTGCTGGATGTCTTGGAGGAGATCACCTTGAAGGTCTCCGTGATCAATGCGTGATATGAAACAGGGAAGATTCAAGATACTGGAAAACGAGCAGATCGCTTTGAATACCTACCGTATGAAGCTGCAGGGCGAAGGAACGGAAACGCTGCGTCCCGGCCAGTTCGTCAATGTGAAGCTGGAACCCTTCTTCTTACGGCGGCCGATCTCGGTCTGCGACGTGAATGACGGTGTGCTGACGCTGATCTACAAAACGGTCGGCGAAGGCACGAAGAAGATGTCGGAACTGAAGAAAGGAAGTCTGGATTTGTTGATCGGTCTGGGCAACGGTTATGATCTGAACAAAAGCGGTGAAAGACCGTTACTGATCGGGGGAGGCGTCGGCGCGCCGCCGCTCTATTTCCTGGCAAAAGAACTACGAAAACAGGGAAAAGAAGTTCAGGTGATCCTGGGTTTCAATAAGAAGGAAGAGATCTTCATGGAGAGGGAATTTGAAGAGCTTGGCTGCAAGGTCTATGTGACGACGGCTGACGGTTCCTATGGGATCAAGGGCTTCGTTTCCGATGCGATGGATCTGGACTATTCTTATTTCTATACCTGCGGTCCGCTGCCGATGTTGAAGGCTGTAGATCGGAAGGCAAAGAGCGAAGGCGAGTTCTCTTTTGAAGAGCGGATGGGCTGCGGCTTCGGTGCCTGCATGGGCTGTTCGATCAAAGTCAAAGACGGCTACAAGCGTGTCTGCAAGGAAGGACCGGTCTTTGAAAGAAAGGAGATCCTATGGGAAGACTGAGCGTATCGCTGGCGGGGCTGGAACTCGACAACCCGATCATCCCGGCTTCCGGGACCTTCGGTTACGGCTACGAGTTCGCCGAGCTTTACGATATCGATATATTAGGTTCGCTGGCCTTCAAGACGACGACTTTGAACCGACGTTACGGCAATCCGACACCGCGGATCGCCGAGACGGCTTCGGGCATGTTGAATGCGATCGGCTTACAGAACCCGGGGGTGGACAAGGTCATCGAAGAGGAACTGCCGAAACTCAGGAACTGCTTCCATAAACCGATCGTCGCCAACATCTCGGGTTTCTCGATCGAAGAATACAAGGAGGTCGCTCGAAGATTGAGCGATCAGGAACAGATCGGTCTGTTTGAGGTCAATGTCTCCTGTCCCAATGTTTCCGGTGGCGGCATCCATTTCGGAAGCGATCCCGCTTTGGCAAAGGAAGTGACGATGGCGATCAAGTCGGTGACGGACAAGCCGGTCTTCATCAAGCTGTCGCCCAACGTCACCGATATCGTTTCGATCGCCAAAGCCTGTGAACAAGGCGGGGCGGACGGTCTGAGTCTGATCAATACGCTGATCGGCATGCGGATCGATCTGAAGAAAAGAACTCCGGTCATCGCCAATGTGACCGGCGGACTCAGCGGTCCGGCGATCTTCCCGGTCGCCTTACGGATGGTCTACCAGGTCTCAAGAGCCGTGGACATTCCGGTCATCGGCATCGGCGGCGTCAGCAGCGCAAGAGACGTCATCGAGATGATGCTGGCGGGGGCAAGCGCCGTGGAAGTCGGGGCGGCAAATTTCGCCGATCCCTTCATCTGCAAGAGGATCATTGAAGATCTGCCCGGCGTCATGGATGAACTGGGCATTGAAAATATAGAAGACATCATAGGAGGTTGTAAGTAATGGCAAAAGATGTGATCATCGCCTGTGACTTTCCTGGCAAAGAGGAAGTCCTGGCGTTCTTGGACAAGTTTGAAGGAAGAAAGCCGTATGTCAAGATCGGCATGGAGCTCTTCTATGGGGAAGGACCGGACATCGTACGGCAGATCAAGGCAAGAGGCCATAAGATCTTTCTGGATCTCAAACTGCATGACATCCCTAATACGGTGAAAAAGGCCATGAAGGTCCTCAGCCGCCTGGATGTCGATATGATCAACTGCCATGCGGCCGGCACCTCGGCCATGATGAGCGAAGCCTTGAACGGTCTGATCAGAGACGACGGGACAAGGCCTCTGCTGATCGCGGTGACCCAGCTCACCTCGACCGATCAGGAGGCGATGGAGCGGGATCTCTGGATCGAAAAGCCGATCGATCAGGTCGTCATGCATTATGCCTCTGTGGCTAAGGAAGCGGGCTTAGACGGTGTCGTGTGTTCGCCGCTTGAAGCGGGCAAGGTCCACGAGGTCTGCGGTGAAGACTTTCTGACGGTGACGCCGGGCGTGCGTTTTGCGCAAGGCGATCATGGCGATCAGAAGCGTGTCATGACACCGGAAGAGGCAAGAAAGAACGGTTCTGACTACATCGTCATGGGCAGGCCGATCACGGCAGCGGAAGATCCCGTTGCGGCATATGAAAGAGCGTTGAAGGAATTCTTGGGTTAAGGAGGAAAGATGAAAGAAACGATCGCGAAAGATCTCTTGAAGATCTCGGCTGTATTTTTGAGACCGGACGAACCGTTCACCTGGGCGAGCGGCATCAAGTCGCCGATCTATTGCGACAACCGTCTGACACTGACCGATGTCGCTGTAAGAAACGATGTGGAGAACGCCTTTGCGAAACTGATCGAAGAAAAGTATCCGGAGGCGGAAGCCCTGATGGGGACTTCGACTGCCGGTATCGCCCATGCGGCGATCAGCGCCCATCTCCTGGGTCTGCCGATGGGTTATGTCCGCTCATCCAATAAGGATCACGGCAGGCAGAACCGCATCGAAGGAAGACTGGAAAAGGGCGAGAAGGTCGTCGTCGTGGAGGACCTGATCTCGACCGGCGGCAGCGTCATCGATGTCGTCGATGCTTTGAGGCAAGCCGGGGCGGAAGTCTTGGGTGTCGTGTCGATCTTCACCTATGGCATGAAGAAGGGCATCGAACGCTTGAAGGAAGCGGATGTCGAAAACACGTCTTTATGCGACCTGGATGCCTTGTTGAAGACGGCGGTGGAAGAAAACTATATCAAACCGGAAGATGAGAAACGGATCCTGACCTTCCGTGACGATCCGTCCGATGAAAGCTGGATCAAACGATGAGACACCTGATCGATATCCTGGATCTCTCCAGAGAAGAGATCGACGAGCTGGTCGAAACGGCTGCCGACATCATTAAGGATCCTGAAAAGTATCAGGATGCCTGTAAGCATAAGATCCTGGCGACGCTGTTCTTTGAACCGTCCACCCGCACGCGTCTGTCGTTTGAAAGTGCGATGCTGTCTCTGGGCGGGGAAGTCCTCGGTTTCTCGGAAGCCCAGTCCTCTTCGGCAGCCAAAGGGGAAAGCGTGGCCGATACGATCCGTACAGTGAGCTGCTACTCCGATATCATCGCGATGCGTCACCCCAAGGAAGGTGCCCCGTACGTGGCTTCCAAGGTGGCGGAGGTCCCGGTCATCAATGCCGGGGACGGCGGTCACAATCATCCGACCCAGACACTGACCGACTTATTGACGATCCATCGGGAGAAGGGAAGGTTTTCCGATCTGACGATCGGCGTCTGCGGCGACTTAAAGTTCGGGCGGACCGTCCATTCCCTGATCTCGGCAATGTCACGCTACGAGAACGTGAAGTTCGTTCTGATCTCGCCGGAGGAACTCAAGCTCCCTTCTTACATCAAGAAGGACGTCATGCAGAAAAACGGCATGGAGTATTACGAGACGGCCGATCTTCTCGAGAAGATGGCCGACCTCGATATCCTGTATATGACCCGCGTACAGAGAGAGCGTTTCTTCAATGAAGAAGATTACCTGCGTCTGAAGGATTCTTATATCCTGACCCTGGACAAGCTGGAGGATGCAAAGGAAGATCTGAGCATCATGCATCCGCTGCCCAGAGTCAACGAGATCGCCACGGAGGTCGACGCCGATCCCCGTGCCGCGTATTTCCGGCAGGTGCGCAACGGCCGCTACATCCGTATGGCTTTGATCCTGAAACTGTTGAAGGAGGCAGAACATGAACATTGATTCGATCGTCAACGGTGTGGTCATCGACCACATTTCCGCCGGCAAGGCGATGCGCCTGTATGAACTGTTGGGTCTGGAGAAGCTCGACTGTTCCGTGGCTATCATCAAGAACGTCCATTCCAACCGCATGGGCAAGAAGGACATCATCAAGATCGATGCCGATGTTCCGGTCGACTTCGATCTGATCGGCTACGTCGATCCGGACGTCACCATCAATATCATCCGGGATGAGAAACTGATCGAGAAGAAGACCATCACCCTGCCTAAGCAGCTGACCAACGTCATCTTCTGCAAGAACCCGCGCTGCATCACGTCGGTGGAACGCGGTCTCGATCACATCTTCAAGCTGACGGATGAGAAAAACAAGGTCTATCGCTGCATCTATTGCGAGACCAAAGCGGAATGATCAAGACGCACGTTCCATGTGCGTCTTTTTCTTTGGGATCGTCATGTGATTTTGGTATGATGGAAATTGAAGATGAGTGAGATGGAAGAAAGAGACGATAAGCTGACCGTGACCTTCTTCGGGTCGTTTTCGATGACCTACAACGGAAGGACGATCACCGACAAGTCCAAGAACAACGAGAACCAGTTCAGCTACCTGATGCAGCTGATGACCCACTTCAGGGAAGAGGGCGTCAACAAGAACACGCTTTTGAATGCGTTATTTTCCGGCAGGGACCTCAACAATCCCAATCACGCCATCCATTCGGTCATGTACAATGCCAAGAAGCGTCTGGAAACTTACGGCCTGCCTAAGGTGAATTATTTCGTCGCCAGAGAAGGCAAGTACTACTGGACCAAAGAGGTGGAGGTCGTTGAGGACGTCTCTTTGTTTGAAGATTTCATCGCGATGGCCGACAAAGAAGAGGACATCGACTACAAGATCTCTTTGTATGAGGAAGCGGTCTACATCTACCAGGGCGATTTCCTGGAGAACCAGATCGGTCTGGGCTGGATCACCAAGGAGAACTGGCGTTTCCGCAAGATCTTCGTGGAGACGGTCAACAAGCTTTCCGGCTTGCTGGCGGAAAAGGGCAGGTTCGATGCGATGGAGCGTCTGGGACTCTATGCCGCCAGGATACAGCCGTTCTCCGACTGGGAGACGCTGACCATGGAGGCGTACATCGCTTCGGGGAATTTTGAGAAAGCCTATAAGCTTTTCGATGATACGATCGAGCTTTATCTGCACCAGCAGGGCATCAAGCCGTCCAACCGGATGTTCGATCTGATCGACCGTCTGGGGAAGCAGTTCGAACATTCTTCCGGTTCGCTCAACGAGATACAGGACCATCTCAAGGAAGACGAGGCAAGCCGGGGCGGTTATCTGTGTTCCTATCCGGTCTTCCACGGCATCTACCAGGCGGTCTCGCGGATCTCCGAACGTAGCGGCCAGATGATCTATCTGATGCTTTGTACGATCGTGGATACCAAGGGCAACATCCTGGCCAGGGGCGACAAGCTCGATGAGCTCTCTCCCCGTCTGGAAGAGGCGATCCGGACGACCATCCGTCGTTCCGATATCATGAACAAATACAATAAGGGGCAGTTTCTGGTCTTACTGATGAATACGACGATGGAGAACTGCCAGATCATTCAGAAGAGGATTGATCAGAAGTTCATGATCAACCGGCAAAGGATCTCGGTGCGTTACTATGTCAATCCGCTGTGGTAGGTGAAATATGGAAAGAAGTCAATGTTATCTGGGGATCCCCAATGCGGTCGTGCTCTGCGTGGACCGTCTCGAGCCGGTGATGGCCGGGCGTTATTGCCATCATTATCATGAAGAAGCGATCGGTTTTGAAGGTATGACGGATCTTCTCCTGCAGCTGGAAGATCTTTACAATGATCTGCGTTTCCCTTTCCCGGGAAACAACGAACGGCATTTTTTTGAAAAAGAGGTGACGTATATGGAAAAAGAGATGACTCGAAAACTGGAAGACGATGAGATGCTGGAGATGCACGGAGATCTCGGGACCTTCATCATCCGCGTGCAGCACCGGCAGAATTCCTCCTGGCAAGGCCGGATCACCTGGGTCGAACAGGATAAGACCCTCTATTTCCGTTCCGTCTGGGAGATGGTGAAGCTCATCGAAGAGGCGATGGGCGATCACAAGGAAGAGAGCGCGGACGATCCTTCCTGGAAGAAATAAGAGATAAGAAAAGCCCCCGCTCACCGGGGGCAATTCTTTTTTGATTATTTAAGGGGATAAATATATACGATACAACTAATTATAGGGGGCTAGTATCGGCAAGGCCTCACTTCCTTGCAACTAAATAGTACTAAAAATCTGTATCAGGAATTTGTGTGAATTATGTTAAATTATGTTAAATGAAGATCCATAGGGCGGATCTTTCAAAGCATAAGGAAAAGCAGTGATCGAAAGATCGCTTTTTTTGTACAAAATAGCCTCGTTCACGATCTCATCATAGGCTGAAAACGAATAAAAAATCTATAAAAATATGCAAAAAACCCTTCATATATCATTTTTTAGACAGATTTTTATATATAGAAGAAAATATCATACGGGTGTAGGGAGGAAACAAGAATGAAAAAGATATTCAACAACTTGTTCACATTATTATTCAGCGCTTTATTAGTCATAAATATGATCCCCGGAAATGTTTTCGCGGATGAAGAAGATAATCAGTTACCGGCCGAGGTTCCTGTCGAAGTCGCACAGGAAGACGTACAGGCTGAGGCAAGCGAACCGGTCATCGTGATCGAAGAGGTCAAAGAAGAGACTCCGGCACCGGTCGAACAGCAGAAAGAAGAAGTAAAAGAAGAGACTCCGACTCCGGTCGAAGAGAAGAAGGAAGAAGTCAAAGAAGAGACTGCCGATACTCTGACGGAAGAAAAGAAAGCGGAAGTCAAAGAAGAAGCTCCGGCTTTGGCCGAAGAGAAGAAAGAAGAAACTGTACTTCCGATCGAGGCTCAGCTCAAGGAAGAAGTCAAAGCAGAACAGAAAGAAGCCGTTCAAGAGGCTCTTGCGATGACCGAGATCGCCAAGGAAGTCATCGAAGCTCCGATCGAAGTCGTCGAAGAAGCTCCGGTCAAGCAGGAAAAGATCAAGATCACGGTCAACTTCGTCGATATCATGAATACCAACGGTACGACCAAGACCGGCAGCGCTTCCTCAACGCTTTCGGAAAAAGTTCCGAGCTGGAGGATCCTGGCTGCCAAGTTCAAGAACCAGATTCCTTATCCGAACGTCTCCGTTCAGGGGATCAAATATCACTTCACCGGTGAATGGGCTTACGAAGACGGTTCGATCGTCTCCATCCCGATGGAATTCAAATACGCCGATTACGACGTTGACACGACCGTCAATATCCATCCGGTCTATGAGATCACGATGCCGGCCCGCCTGAACTTCTACAAGATCGACAACATCTCTTACGGTTCCGGCTCCTGGGCAAACACCGACGGTGCTTTCACCACATACAACAACACTCTGAAAACTCCGGATCCTCAGCCGCATTATCAGTTCCTTTACTGGCAGGATGCAGAGACAGGCAAGATCTACCATGCCGGTGACAAGTACTCCATCAAGGCAAGCGACATCGGCGACAACAACACGAAAGACGTTCAGCTCTATGCGATGTGGCAGCCTTCTGTAACGCTCCGCTACCACGATGTAAACGGAAATACCACAGAGACTAAAGAATCATTCGAGAGCCTCAGCGTTTATGGCCGGTCTGCTCCGGAAATGAGCGGCTGCACCTTCAAAGGCTGGAGCCTGACTGCAAACGGTGCGGTCTTAGGAAATGAAACAAGCTATACGGCTCCTTCGATCACATGCGCCAAAGTCGATCAGATGATCATCGATCTCTATCCGGTCTATTCCACATCTTATGAAGTCGAACACTACATCGAAGAATTGGACGGAAGTTTCACGATGAAAGACAGCGAAAGATTCGAAGATGTCACACTGAACACAAACATCAACGCTGAAGTCAGATCTTACGAAGGATTCAGTTTCGCAGACGGCGACACGGACGGTATCGCAAAAGCCGGCCTGGTCATGAAGCTCTACTACAGCAGAAACAGCTATAAAGTCACTTATGAATATGAAAACGCTCCGGAAAACGCACCTGCAGTTCCGGAAACGAAAGAATACAGATTCGGTTCCGATGTCAAAGCCGCAGAAGTTAAAGAAACGGAAGGCTACACCTTCTCAGGCTGGGACAAGGCAGAATTCACGATGCCGGCAGAAGACGTCGTCATCAAAGGTTCCTATGAGATCAACCGCTACAGCGTGAGATTCCTCAACGACGACGGCAGCCTCCTGGAACTGGATGAAGAAGTCGCATACGGAACGATGGCTTCCTATGACGGCATTACGCCGGAAAAGAAGTCCGACGGCATCTACACTTACACATTCGAAGGCTGGTCCGAAGAACTCAGAGAAGTAAAAGAAGACCAGGTTTATACGGCCGGATATAAAGCAGAACTGATCCCGGTCGTTACCGAAAAGATCACAGATGACGGAGAGCCTCAGGCACCTTCCTCTCCTGTAAACATCGATGTTCCGGAGGATCCGGAAATCGAGATCGCCGAGACTCTCTCACCTGTGAGCAGACCGGCTGAGACCGCTCCTGCAGCAGCAGAAGAGATCGAGATCGCCGAAGAGAATGCTCCGCTGGCGGGGCCGGAAACGATCGCCGAAGAGCAGCAGGTCATCGCCGATGTCACGATCGAGGAAGAAGCAGTACCGCAGGCACAGTTCAAGACCTGGGCACTCTACAACCTCATCGCCATGATCATCACCGTCCTTACCGGCTTATTCATGTCCCTCAGCTTCTTCAGAAACGATAAAGAGGAACAGGAAGAAGAACAGGGCGAAGAACAGGAAGAGAACACGGAACGCAGATATTCCAAGTTCCTGGGCCTGATCCCGATGATCGCATCGGTCGTCGCATTCATCCTCACCGAAGATATGCGCAACCTGATGGTCTTAAAAGACAGATTTACGATCCCGATGATCGTCATAGCATTGTTCGAACTGGTCTTGGCGTTCATCACGAGAAACAGGAAATATGAAGAGGAAAAGGAGGAAGAGGAAGAGCTTCTGATCGAAGCTTAAAATGGAAAAACATCGTAAAGAATAAAAGGTGGTCGTCAAGATCATCTTTTATTTTGTATTTGAATCGACTATAATGGTCTCATTGACGCAGAAGCGTAAAGGTAACACGAAATGAAAGTCAAAAACGCACTCCGGCTCATCGCAGTTGGTTTCATCTTCACTCTCATCAATATCAATGTCACGTTCAACGGCATACAGGTGAATTTCATGCCGGATTTCATCGGCTGGATCCTGATCGCCGTCGCCTGTGCGATGATGAAGGGCTATACCTCAAGAAATCCGTTCTATATCGGCGGCGCGATCCTGCTGGCACTTTGCGATGCGGCAGTCCTTGCCGTCGAACTGCTGAGACCGAAGCTCGATATCGCGATGTATAAGACGGGCATTTCGCTGTTCTCGATCTTCTACATCTTCCTGCTTCTGGGGAAGATCTATAAGATCGGTAAAGACATGAACTACAACAGCATCGCATCGATCAGAGTCCTGAAGTATGTCTACCTGATCGTCTACATCATCTTCCAGTCAGCGACGCTGGCCGGTCATTATCTGCCGGTCAATGTCCTGGCGGTCGTCTTTTCGATCAGCGGCATTGCCGCATTGATCACGGCGGTCGCGACGGCCTTCGTCTTACTGAAGATGTCAGTCATGATCGACGAAGAATGATACGACAGCTTGATATGGACTCTCATCATTGCGATGGGAGTTTTTTATGAGAGTTTGCCGGGAAGAGGAAAGGCGTCATCCGGGATCGAAGCAGTAACTGCATCCGGCATGATCCAAGGACCCGGATCCTTGATTTTTCAGCCGTATGTGGTATGATTTATCTGCAGCAAAAAGTTTAGGAACTTGATATACAGATGCTTGAGAGAAATGAATAGGTCAAACCTTTTCATTTGTTATCGGGCATTTTTTGTTATGCCCGGGAAAGGAGCTTTTATGGCAAAAAAATTCTCTGTTATCAAGAAAAAAGATCTTCTCTCCGGAGAAGAAAGGATCGTCGCCTATTCTCTGGGGGATGATGAGCTTTCCAGGACAAAGGTCCTGAAGAAACTCGACCGTTCCCTGAAGGGAAAGCAGGGCGTCTTCTCTTATCGCTGCGATGAGAGTTTGTACATGCATCTGCTTCCGGGTCTTTCGGAAACGACCGTTAGGGAGCTGAGCAAAAGGCTCTACCGCACCGCTTATGTCGTCTGCAAAAAGACGGGAAAAAGCGAAAAAGCCCTCTATCTTGCCTTGCTGAAGGATTCGGCTCTGCGTTTCAAGGCTTCGATCCCTGCGGCGACCCTGAAGGACAAGGGAGCGGATGTCCCGAATCCCGACTTCTATGTGAAGGAGCTGAGGCTTTGCCTCTAGCTCTTTTTTTTGACCGGATACGAAACGGCATATGCAAAGAGCAGGCGGACAAAGATCATCTGATCTGCAAGACCGGTCCCCGCAGGACGGTTTTTCTTTTGTCTTTGGCCATAATATAATGAAAGCGTAAAGATACAGAAGATCATTTGTTGAAGGCGTTTCTCTTTTTGAGGGAGGTGAGATCTCATGAAAAAGATACGGATACTTGTTTTATGTTTTCTGTTCTTTCTGTCTCTGACGGGATGTACGAAAAAGGAAGAAGATACAAAGACTTACGATATCGCCGGTAAGACTTACTATGACACTTCGGATCTGCACAAGGTGCCTTCCAGGGTCTGGTTCGGCAAGGACGGTTCTTTCGTTCTGACGGACGAGTTCGCGGAAGGCCTTGATGAGATGAGCGGATCTTATGAAGTGAAGGAAGATGTCATCACTTTGAATGTCGATGCCGGTTCGGACAAATACAAGAAGATCCTGTTCGAATATAAGAACGGAGAAAACATCGTCTTACGTACGAGCCTGCAGGGTTCGAAGAACGATGCACTGTATTCCATCCATGAGCCCGAGGTGCAGATCAGCGAAAGCGTAACGCCGGCGGAAACAAAAACGGAAACGGCGGGCTATAAGACCTTTTTCAATGCTTCGCAGAAAAAGGGCGTGTCCTATCTGATCTTATATGATGACGGTTCGTTCACTCTGAATGAGACCAACGGAAGCGAGACGGTCCTGGTCAAAGGCCTCTATGGAAAAGAAGGAGATGTCTACATGTTCTCCAACTTTGACAGTTTCAAGGGCGGCGACGGATCTCTCGTCAGCAACTTCGAGTTCCGGATCATGAATGAGGATACGCTGATCCTGCAGGAAGCTCTCTGCGATTCTTCCGCTTACGATGTCTTCAGTATCGACGGGACGGTGCCGGTCACTGTCGCAGCAGAGGAGGATCCGTTCAAAGACGTCTTCAAGACGACGACCTGGACTCACGAAGAGATGGAAGGCATACTCAAGCAATACCTGCCTGCGGTGACCATCGCCACGGACTATTCGTTCAAGTTCATTGAGAACTGTTATTCGGGCATGGGTGAATATACCGGTTATTGTCAGAAGACGGATAAGGGCTGGGCATGCGATGTACTGGATGCCTCCAAGATGCAGGGCTTCAAGGGCGATGAGGTCAAGACGATCGTCTTTGAGGAGAACAAGGACGGTGATCTGATCTTAAAGACCGAGTTGTGCATGTCGATGCCGGGTGAGATCTTCAAGAAGTAGATCATTAGAAAAGAGGCTTGAAGCCTCTTAGTAAGAAAGGGAAGTGTCGCGTTCATAGGCGGTCTGCTCACCGAAGGTGTAGAGGCCGTCTTTTTTGATGAGTTCCGGGACATCGATCGGCAGTTTTCCTTTCGGTGCCTGCTGTCCGTAGATCACATACATCGCGGCGATGAGATTGGGCGGGAAGCTTTGATCGGTAGGACGGCCGGGATCGATCGCTGCCGACATGCCGGCGGCGTAGTAGCAGGCCAGCAGGGCATCGGCTTCGTAGCGGGAAAGATCGTAGGGCAGCTGCGAAGACAAAAGGACCGTTTTGATGCCTTTGTCCTTGCAATAGTCCAGACAAAGATCGGCGATGTAAGCTTCGCTGCCGTTGAGGTCGGCTTCTTCGTAGCAGGCAGAGACCAGGATGAGTTTGTCGATGTCTTTGAACAAAGGCCTGATATGATCGTTGAAGTCTTTCTTATCCGTATCGGCACCGTAGGTGTAGATATTCAGACCGCTCTTTTTGTTTAAGAGACCTTCCTGTAACAGGAGCGTCCTTGCGTAGGTCATCGAACGGTTCTGGGATGCGTAAGGGACTAAGACCAGGGTCTTTTCGCCTTTGCCGACCGGCAAAGCATCCTCGTTTTTGATGAGGGTGATCGCATCTTCGGCGATCTGCATCTCGGTCTGATGATGCTCCTTGGAGCCGACATCGAAGCTGTCATCCTCTTTCTGCGGATCGAAGAGACCGCGTTCTTTCTTTAAGGTGATGATGCGTCTTAAGGATTCATCGATCCTTTCTTCGGAGACGGTGCCTTCCTTGACGAGGTTGCAGATGGCGGTGATCGTGTTGAGCAGTTCCTTATAGTATAGGGAGACGCTCTTTTTCTCGCTCACCGGGATCAGCAGCATGTCTGCACCGGCATTGATCGCATAGGCCAGGATGTCTTTCTTGCGGAAGAACTTGGCGACCGCGTCCATCGACAGCGAATCGGTGACGACCACTTTGTCAAAGCCCAGTTCGTTGCGCAAGATACCGGTGATGATCGTATGGGATAAGGTCGCCGGCAGAAAAATGCCGTTGTGGCTTTCTTTTTCGATTTCGGGATACTGGATGTGGGCAGTCATGACCATGTCACAGCCCGCATCGATCCCGGCTTTGAAAGGGATCAGCTCGAAACCGCGGATCTCTTCGAGAGACTTATAAATGACCGGCAGGGAAGAATGGGAATCCGTATCGGTATCCCCGTGCCCCGGGAAGTGCTTGAGGCAGGAGATCACGCCTTCTTCGTGCAAGGCTTCGATGAAGGGTGAAATGGAAGCTGCGGCTTTTTCCGGATCATCGGAGAACGAACGGACACCGATGACCGGATTCTTCGGGTTGGAGTTGAGGTCGACGACCGGTGCAAAGTCGACGTTGATGTGTAAGTCATCAAGTTCATCGCCGATGAGCGAAGCATAGGCATGGACATCGTTTGGATCGTCGGCAGCTGCCAGCGCCATGTTTCCGCACATAAAGCTGCCAAACGGGATCCGGCGGACACCGCCGCCTTCCTGGTCGGCACAGATCAATAGGGGCAGATGGCCGCTTTCTTCACTGATCTTATTGAGATCTTCGATCAGTCTGAGGGCTTGTTCAGGCGAGGCGATGTTGTCGGAAAACAGGATGATGCCGCCGAAACCGGTACCGGAGAATAATTCGCTCTCTTTTTCGCCGATCTGAAGCAGGGGATCGTAATCATTTTCGGAG
>JAEEGL012283544.1_pt1 | contig 15538 bp, 12 predicted proteins | sample 9134231 | NCBI WGS metagenome assembly JAEEGL01 (sample SAMN16246548, study PRJNA631951) | gut metagenome | biome: gut microbiome; feature: rumen; material: fiber-attached | host: Bos | place: Iran: Karaj | collected 2018-10
CTCGGCAGATTAATCTGGATATTCTCAACTGGGCCGACCTCAACTTGGTGATGGAAAACGGCCATAAGATGGATTTGTTGCACCGTTATCCGTGGCTCGAAGGCAAGGTTTTCCGTTACGGCGAACCGCAGCGGGTGGATGTCCCCGACCCGTACCGCCGTCCCGAAAACGCTTTCGTGCTGGCGTGGAATTTTATCTCTAAACTGACCCCGTACTGGGTAGAAAAAATCAAACAAAGCGAAGGCCAGGCTTAAGCTGGCCAAAAGGGTTAATTTATGAAGAAAATGAGTTTGGGTCTTGGCCTTATTGCCGCCGCCTTCTTGAGTGGTTGCGCTCTCGGACCTCAGATGCAAATGTCTGTACCAGGAGATTCTGCCGAATACAATGGCATGATGGTACATATTCACGACATTGGCGCCGGCGATTTCGGCACCGCTGTGGCTGCCTCCGGCTCTGACAGTGCCAGTGCTAGTGATTTTGGTGACTTGAAGGAATTGATGGTGGATTCTCTGCCGGAACTGGAATACCGCATTGGACCTCTGGACATGGTTCAGGTCGTGGTGTGGGAACACCCGGAACTGACTTCTCCGATGGGTCAGTACCAGCCGGCCGGCCAGAAGGTGACTACCGATGGTAAGCTTTTCTACCCGTATGCCGGTGAACTCCAGGCTGCTGGTCTTACCGCCCAGGAACTCCGCGCCGAAATTACCAAGCGCCTTTCTGACAAGATCTTGAACGATCCGCAGGTGGATGTCCGCGTGACGGGCTACCATAGCCGCAAGATGTCCGTGTCTGGTGCTGTTTCCAAGCCGGGCTATGTTTCGTTCGATGAACACCCGATGACTCTCCCCGATGTGATTGCCGGCGTTGGCGGCTTCTCCAAGGAAGCTGACCCGTCCGTGATGCAGCTCCGTCGTGGCGACAAGGTCTATACCATTAACTATCTCGATGCCTTCAAGGCTAACCTGCCGCTTGAACGCATTGTGGTGCAGCCCGATGACCAGATCTTTGTGCCGTCGCTTTCTGAAACCCAGAAAGACCAGAAGGCCTACGTGATGGGTGAAGTCGGCAGGCCCGGTATCGTGAATATCTATAACGGCAACCTGACTCTGGCCGAAGCCTTGGCTACCGCCGGTGGCCTGCAGGCTCTGAACGCTACCGCACGCGGAATTTACGTTATCCGTAATACCTCTGACAAGCAGATCGATGTGTTCCAGCTGAATGCAAAGAACGCAATGGCCTTGGCTATGGCCGATCGCTTCCAGTTGAATGCCCGCGATGTCGTCTACGTCGATGCTTCCGAACTCGCAACCTGGAACCGTCTCGTCAGCTTGATCTTCCCGTCTGTTAACATGGTTTACTATGGCGCTTTGGCTGCTCATGAAGTTCATGTGGTCAAGGATGACTATACTCCTGATAACAAGAAATAAGGTTCGATAGACTATGATTAACTTGATTCTTTGTGGTGGTTCGGGCACGCGCCTTTGGCCCGTGAGCCGTTCCCTGATGCCCAAGCAGTTCGCCCCGCTTTTTGACGGACAGTCCCTGTTCCGCAAGACCGTGGTCACGAACTCCGCTGTTTGCGAATCCCAGTTTATTGTTTCTAACGCCGACCAGTTCTTCTTGGCCAAGGACCAGCTTGAAACGGAAGGCATGACGGGTAGCAAGTTCCTGTTGGAACCCGTGGGCCGTAACACCGCCCCGGCTATCGCCCTTGCCTGCCTTACCATGAACCCCGAAACGGTCGTTCTCGTGTCTCCGTCTGACCACGTGATCCGCAAGAAGGACGAATACAAGAAGGTGCTTCTCCGCGCCGAAGAACTGGCAAAGGCCGGTAACTTGGTGACGTTCGGCATTACGCCCACCAGCCCCGAAACGGGCTACGGCTACATCGAAGCCGATGGCGAAAACGTAAAGCGCTTCGTGGAAAAGCCCGACCGCGCCACAGCCGAAAAGTACCTGCTGGCAGGGAACTTCTACTGGAATAGTGGTATCTTCTGCTTTACGGCAAAGACGTTCCTCGCCGAACTGGGCAAATATTCCCCGGAAATGCTTGCCGCCGCGAAAAAGGCTCTTTCCAATGCGACAGTCGAAGATGGTGAACCCATCCGCATCGACCGCGACGACATGATGGCTATCCCGTCGAATTCCATCGACTATGCCGTCATGGAAAAGTCCAACAAGGTGAAGGTGGTTCCCAGCGATATCGGCTGGAGCGACCTCGGCAGTTTCGATAGCCTTTACGGCGAATACCAGCATGACGAAAACGGCAACAATGTGAACCCGCGCCACATCGCCGTGGATTCCAAGAATTCCCTTGTGATGGGCTCCCAGCGTACCATCGCGACGATTGACCTCGACAAGATGCTCATCGTCGACACTCCGGATGCGCTCCTGGTCGCTCCGCTCAGCAGCAGCCAGAAAGTGAAGAAGGTGGTGGAAGAACTCAAGGAACGCGGTTCCGACCTCATTAACGTGCCGCAGACCGTGAGCCGCCCGTGGGGTACGTACTCCGTACTGGAATCTACCGAACGCTACAAGATGAAGCGTATCGTGGTGAAGCCGGGCAAGCGTCTCAGCCTGCAGAAACACTTGCACCGCTCGGAACACTGGGTGGTCGTAAGTGGTACCGCTACGGTGACCGTGGGCAAGAATGTCTTCTACGTGCGTCCGAACGAATCCACCTATATCCCGGTGGGTGAAGTTCACCGCCTGCAGAACGAAGGCAAGCTCCCGCTGGTCATCGTTGAAGTTCAGGTGGGCGAATACACCGGCGAAGACGATATCATCCGCGTCGAAGACGACTTCCACAGAAACTAATTCTCTGCAGTCGCTGTTACTGGAAAAGTTTAAGTCCCGCAGTCCATGCGGGACTTTTTTTGTGGGCTAGTCTATGTGCTTTTAATATATTTAGGGTATGAGCGAAAATCTTGTACATACGGTAAATGCGGGCGCTTTTGAAATGGAATACGCCTGCGTGGGCACCGGCCCCAAACCCCTGATTGTAATCCCTGGGCTTTCAATCAAGAGCGTCATGAAATCGGCGGCCTCGTTAGAGGGCCCGTACAAGATTTTTAAGGAAAAGTACACGCTCTACTTTTTTGACCGCAAAAAAGACGCCAAGTCCGGTTATTCGCTGCCCGAAATGGCCGACGACCAGGTGGCGGCCCTCAAGGCTTTAGGCATTGAAAAAGCCGATATCTACGGCGTGTCGCAGGGCGGTATGATTGCGCAGTATATGGCGATCCGCCATCCCGGAGTCGTGAATAAATTGGTTCTTGGTTCTTCGACTTCGAAGGCGGAACCGCGACAGATTACGACGATCCAGAATTGGGCCCGTCTCGCTCGTGCCCGCGAAACGACGACGCTTGTAAATAGCTTTATTGACGACTGCTTTAGCGAAAAGTTCGCGACCCGTTACCGCAGGGCTCTGCTTGCGCTGTACAAAGAAATCTCGGACGAAGAATTGGACCGCTTTGCGCTTTTTTCGGATGCCTGCGATTATGTGGATACTTACGATGACCTCGGCAAAATCAAGTGTCCGGTGTTTGTGCTGGGGGCCGGCAAAGACCTTGTGACTACGCCTGAAGCGTCTGTCAAATTGGCCGAAAAGCTAAAGACCGAAGGCGTTCCTTGCGAATTCTACATGTACGAAGATTGTGGCCATGCCGTCTTCGATGAACTGCCCGATTACAAGCAACGCATTTTCGATTTCCTGGAACAGCAATAACGGTATTTATGGAACCTGTGACGCCCACAACTGTTGCAAAGCCGCGCTACGCTTTTGTCGACTTGGCGAAAGGCATTTGCATTATGCTGGTGGTGTGGCATCATGTGGTGAGCACGTGGGGGCTTGAAACCTACCCGCTAAAAGAGGCCGTATCTTCTTTCAGAATGCCTTTGTACTTTTTTTTGTCGGGACTGTTCTTTAAGGAATATGCGGGCTTTTTTGATTTTTGCAAGCGTAAAATCAACAAGTTGCTGATTCCGTTTGCCTTCTTTTTTGTGACGCTTTCGTGCGTATTCCCGTTCGTATTGCATTACCTGCATTTGCGTGGAAATCCCGGTGCCTCCGTTTGGTATTCATTTGTCTGGAAACAGACTTTCCCGAATATCCCGATTTGGTTTTTACTGAGCCTGTTCTGGACGAACTTGATGTTTTACGGGCTGTACCTGGTCGCAAAGAAAATTGTCGCCCGAAAATTCCCGCAGCATGCGACGGTATCTTTAGTGGTACTTTCGGTTGTGCTTGGCTTGATCGGTTTTTTCCTGGGCCGCTACAATATCAAACTTCCGCTGTTCTGGGCGTCTTCGATGACGGCTATTCCGTATTTTTGCGCGGGGCATGTGGCGTTTCGCTATACCAAGATTCTTGCCCCCAATCGCATGGATCGCTGGAATATGCTCTTTGCGCTTTTGGGCTTTGGCCTGGTTGTTGCGCTTGCGTGGAATGCCCCTCCTGATTCGGTTAGTTACGTGAGCAACCGCTATTGGTTCCCGATTTGGAGCGTTTACCTGTGCGGCATTATCGGAACGCTTGCGGTGCTGTTCTTTTCGAAGGCGGTCAAGAAGATTCCACTGGTGTCTTATTTCGGGCGATACTCCATCATGGTGCTTGTGACGCATGGATGGGTGCAGTGGGGTATCATTAAGATTTTGCAGGAAAACCATGTGCATTGGCCGCGGCCCGTGGCGCTCGCCTTTGTCTTTGTGGTGACGATGCTTCTTTATTTGGCGATAATCCCGTTTATGAAGCGCTTCTTGCCCCACGTGACTGCGCAGAAAGACGTATTTTGATGTTTAATGTGAAATTTGAAGTGTGAGATGAATTATTAATCATTCCTCATTTCACATTGCACATTCCTCATCACACATTGTTTTCTAGCCTTTTCCGTTGCAATTTTGTATATTCTCCGTTGTAAAATTTGATTTTTTGCGTTTTTTTCGGAGATTTTATGGATATTGGTGCGCTACATTTTCAGAATCCCGAGGCCTTTTGGCTCCTACTTTTGGTTCCTGTTTTAGTTGGCTGGTACATCTATCGTGAACACCGCCGCAAGAGTACGATTAAATTCCCGGCCCTTTCGATTGCCAAACGTGCGGTTCCGAGCCGTCGCGTCAAATTCCGCCATATTGTGCCGCTTCTGCGCCTTGCCGCTCTCGTTTGCTTTGTGGTAGCACTTGCACGCCCACAGAACGCCATGGAAGTCGAATACACCTCTACCGATGGCGTCGACATTATGCTTGCACTTGACGTTTCGGGCTCTATGGGCACGCTCGATATGCTTACCCGAATGGAACAGGCAAAGCTCGGCGTGATGAATGCGGAACGCATCTTGAAATCCGGCGATTACTGGAAATACAGCCGTCTGGGTTATGCCCAGCAGGTGATAGCGGACTTTATCCAGAAACGCCATAGCGACCGAATCGGTTTGTCCGCTTTCGGAGCCCGTTCCGTTACTCAGTGCCCTCTGACACTCGATTACGGCTCTTTGCTTGAAATCCTGAAAGCGACCGATGACTTGGCCCGCGATTCCATTATGGGGAGTCGTACGGCCATTGGAGACGGACTCATGAATTCCCTTGCGCGTTTGCAGAAGTCCGAAGCCAAGTCCAAGGTGGTGGTGCTTTTGACTGATGGCCGCGATAACGCCAGCGTGGTGCCGCCCATGCGTGCTGCCGACGTCGCGCAATCTCTCGGAGTCAAGGTCTATACCGTTGGCGTGGGCAAAAGAAACGGTAAGATTCTTGCTTTCCAGCAAAATCCGTGGACAGGCGATATTTCTTGGGGAGAACGGGACATTACGCCCGAAGAAGGAATTGACGAAGGCGTGCTGAGGTCTGTTGCTCAAAAGACCGGTGGCCGCTTCTACCGCGCCGAAAATAAGGAAGAACTGGAAAAGATTTATTCCGAAATCGATGAACTCGAAAAGACCGAAATTGAAACGGTTGCATACGCCCGCTATGCCGAAAAGTTCTACCCCTGGCTCTTGGTGGGTGCCTTGCTGATTTTACTTGAATTGTTGCTTGCGAATACGCGCTTTGTGCGCATCCCGTAATGGAGGCTTTAGATGCGATTTGCTGAACCGATGTTTTTGTGGGGGCTTTTGACGCTGCCCTTGTTTGCGCTCCTTTTTGTGTATGCATACCACCGTCGCAAAAAGCTTGCCGCACGCTTTGTTTCGCTTTCGATGTTGCCTAAGCTTTCGACTTCGGTGTCGCCCTGGCGTAGGCTTGCGAAGGTGACCATTTTGGTGTTTGCGATTGCCTTCTTGTTTGTTGCCCTTGCGCGCCCGCAGTGGGGCCGTAAAATGGAACACATTGAACGTCGCGGCCTCGACTTGGTGCTTTTGCAGGATATTTCGCTTTCGATGCTTGCCGAAGACGTCAAGCCGAATCGCTTGACCCGTAGCCGTCATGAAATTTCAGCGTTTTTGGAATCGCTTTCGGGTGACCGCGTAGGCCTTGTGGCATTCTCGGGTGAAGCCCAGGTGATGGTGCCTCTGACTCTTGATTACGGCACCGTACAGATGATGCTCAGGGAACTGACTCCGGGCTGGCTCATGCCGGGCACGAACCTCGAAAAGGCAATCCGCAAGGGCATGGATTTGTACCGCAATTCCGGAAGTGCCGGGCAGTACTCCGTGATGATCTTGATGAGCGATGGCGAAGAACTCGAAGCCGCCGCTGTAAACGCCGCCAAGGAAGCGGCCGAAATGGGAATCCGCATTTATACCATCGGTATCGGCTCCCGCGAGGGCGTGCCTATTCCGGTGCCCTCCAAGAACGGCGAAGTCGCTTACAAGAAGGACATGCAAGGCAACATCGTGACCACGCGCTTGGAAGACGGGACCCTGCAAGAAATTGCAAGCGTTACCGGTGGACTTTATTTCTATGCGAACCCGGGCGAATTCCAGTTGCAGAAGGTGCTGACTGAAATTGCAAGCCTCGAGAAAAAGGAACAGGCCACTGACCGCATGGAAAACTATCAGGACCGCTACCAGATTTTTCTGGCTCTTGCGGCCCTCTTGTTCCTAGTCGAAGCTTTGGTGTCTGAAAGGGGCCGAAAGCGTCGTGTCGGAGCGGGCCGATTCAGCTAAAATCGTAAAAAAAAATTACTGTGATTTGCACGCTATTTGCACGCTAGTTTTAAAATGCAAATTTCTTTTTAGGTGTATTTTTACACCTTTTTTGCTATTATTCTAACTGGTGTGGTAAAATAAGGGTGAATTCGTCCCGAATCGCCTCATTTTTTTAGGAACGTTTGGTTTTTGTTCATCCATTTTTACACAAAAATTCGCTATTTTGCGAGTGATTAAAGTAAATTTTGGCTGAAAAATAAAAAGTAAACCATGGAGTCCCTATGCTCGACCTATTAGCCGTCCAATCCGGCACCGCCAATGCCACTCTCATTACGTTGGCGTACACCTTGATCCTCACATTTATCCTGTCCTCGGTGATTGCGTGGACCTACGAAAAGACCTTCCTCGGGTTGTCGTACTCCAGAAACTTTGTGCAGGCAATTGTGCTTAGTGCAGTCGTTGCTGCCACGGTGATGCAGGCTATCGGTGATAACGTCGGTCGCGGTCTTGGTATGATGGGTGCCCTTTCCGTGGTTCGCTTTAGAACCTCTTTTAAGGACCCGCGCGACATTATGTTCGTGTTCGCATCGCTCGGCGCCGGTATCGGTTGCGGTGTGTACGCCTGGGGCGCTGCCGTGGGTGGCACGATTGCCTTTAGCGCTGTGGCCTTCCTCCTTTCTCGTACTGGTCTTGGTACCAAGCACTTCTTTGATGGCATGCTCCGTTTTGCGCTTCCCAACGAAGCCAAGGTCCGTGGTCAGATCGAAGACATCATGAAGTCTAGCCTCAAGACATTCATCTTGATTACGATGCGTGAAGTTGACGGCGGTGCTCGCCTTGACGTCGCTTACCAGATTCGTCTGCGTGCCACTCATCCGGCTGCAGAAATCCTGAGCGAACTCTCTAAAATCGAAGGCATCTCGGACGTGCAGTTCATGATGCAGGACGCCACGACGGAAATGTAAGGGAGACGGTATGAACAAGCTTAGCGATATGCTCGAAAATTTTTGGAACACGCATAAGAGTAACGCCGGCGTTGCTTACGTTTACGGTCACAAGCTTTCCCTTGCCTGGATTCTTTGCGTCATCATTGCCATTATTCTTGGCTACATGTACCAGGGCAAGATTGCAACCTTCCAGGGTATTGCAGAAGCTGCCGAAACCACCATTAGCGTACCGAGCCCCACCGAAGTGGTCAAGGTGCACGTGATGCCTGGCCAGGCAATCAATGCAGGCGATACCATCGTGGAACTCAACCGTCCGGACCTCACGCTGCGCATTGCCGAAGTGACTCGCGAACTTGATGCTAGCGCAGGCCGTAGCAACTTGTCTGCTGCAGACATCGACCAGAAGGTCGCTGCAGTCAAGGCCGACCTTGCCACGAAGACCCTTACGCTCAAGTCCGAAATCAACAGACTTGAAACCGAATACAAGAAGAACAAAGAAATTGCTGCAAAGCTCAAGAGCCTCAAGGGTTCCAACGCCGACAGCGACGGTAACGACGCTATGGCTATGCAAATCAAGAGCTTGAAGAACGAACTTGCCGTTGCTAACGCCAACGCCAACGAACAGATCAAGCTCCTGCGCAGCAGCAACCGTTTGCAGAAGGATGCTGGCAAGAGCGAAGTCGAAAACCTGCAGAAGGAACTCGAAGAACTCAAGAAGCAGCAAGAAGAGTTGACCCAGATTGCCAAGGAAAGCTGGGTCGTGGGCTCTGTGAACGTTCATGACGGCGAAAAGGTATCTAGCTTCGCCCCGATCGTTACGCTCACTCACAAGTCTCCGACGCTGGTTCGTGGCTACATCCACGAAAGAATGTACCAGCGCATGGATATTGGCGAAACCGTCAAGGTGAAGTCGCTGGGTGCAACGGGCAAGCCGGTGAAGGGCAAGGTCGTCGGCCTTTCCAGCCGCATTGTGGAATTCCCCGTGCGCATGTGGAAGATGCCCGAAATGCCGATTCACGGCCGCGAAGTCATTATCACGATTCCTGCCGAAAATTCGTTCCTCTTGGGCGAAATGGTGACCATCTCCGAATAGTTTGATTTATGAAAAAATCCGCTCTTGTATCTCTGTTTGTTGCAGCACCGTTGCTTGCCGCCCCGCTGACTTGGGAAACCCTCATCAAGTCTGCTGATGATGACGCCCGTTATCAGGGTTCTCAAAAACGTGTAAACATTGCGACCTCTCGCAACACGAAACTGTGGGACAAGCTTGAGTTGCGTTACAAACTCGATGGCTTCAGCTTTGCACAACATGACTTTGAACTTCGCATGACTCCTAAGGCTTTTGGCGAAGGTTCTGCTGACCGTGCGCATTACGAAGCGCAGATGGCCTATGCGAATGCGAATTTGGCTGAAGACCGCGCCGTTCTTTTGTACGACCGCTACGAACGCGGAATTCATTACCTGATGCGCAAGCGTATCAATGCGCTTAACCAGGAACTTTACCAGATCAACGCTGACCGTATCGAAGTGCTGCACCTCAAGTCTGGTTCTGCAAATTTCAATCCGCAGGACTTGATGTCCGCTCTTGAAAAAGAATCATCGATCCGTGCCGCCCTCATTAGCGATTCCAACTCGCTCCGGAATTCCGAACGGAAACTCCGCGTGTGGATTCCTGAATTCGATAGCGTTGAACTGGATTCCTCTTGGCTTCCGCCTATGGAAGATATCGAAGCCCAGTTGAAAGACGGCGTCGATGTAAGTGACAAGTTCCCGCAAGTTGCCATGGCCAAGGGCAAGATGGATTCCGAAAAGGCTCGCGCCAAGCAAGATGTTGCTAGCCGCCGCGACTACATTTCGCATATCGGTATCGGCTATTCGCTCAAGATTCCGTCTTTGATGAAAAAGTACAAGGATATGGGCTACGACGATTTGTGCAATACGAATAGCGAATATTACAGCGAAGACGATTGTACCAAGTGGAAGGATAAAGCCTATAACGAAGAAACCGCTCGCTTTGACAACACGTATTCTATCCAGAGACTTGTGGATGACAAGGACAATCGTCGCACTCGTGACAAGTTCTTTGCAAACATTGGCATTAAGCTTCCGTTCTTTGACAGCAACAAGGATAACGACCTGCGTAACCAGGTGGCAGACCTTGAAGCCGAAGGCGATTATATGGAAAAGTTCCGCGACGTGAGCGTGAAGGTGAATCGCCTTGTCGAACAGATCAACGGTTTCCTTGCTCAATGGAAGGTTCAGAAGGACTTTGCCGAAAAGGTCAAGGCGGGTAACATTTTTGAACAGTTTGCAAAAGACGCCGGTTCTGACCCGCTCCTTTTGCTGCGTGCCCGCGAATCTGCCGTGGAAAGCGAACTGAATGCAGTCAAGCTCGAAGTCGACATTTACGACCTTTATCTTGAGCTGTTGCAGTATGCAGGCCAGCTTTCCAAGGAAGGCGTGCAGAACCACTTAGTCGGGGGGCTCAAGTAGTATGGCCGAAGCCCGCGGATTTAGCCTTCTCGAAAGGTTCGAACTCAAGTACCACATTCCCGTGGAATGGGCGGACCGTATCGGCGCATTCCTTGCTCCGTACTGCGAAGAAGACTACTATTCTAAAATTACGCCGGGCGGATTCTACTGGATTACGAACCTCTACTTGGATTCGCCTTCTTGGACGTTCCTCGGCTGGAAAAAGAAACAGTTGCTGGATCGCTTCAATATGCGCATTCGCACCTATGGTGAACACCCGGCTCAAGACGGAACGTTCCACTTTGAATGCAAGCGCAAGATCAAGAACATTTGCTACAAGAGCCGCGGAACCATCAAGGGCATTAACCCGGGCGAAGTCTGGAACATGAAACCCGAAGACTGGCCGTGCAAGGGTGAAAAGGACCGCATGTACGTGAAGGATTTCTTGTACAAGACGGAACTCTACAATGCGCACCCGCGCCTTTTGACCCAGTACAAGCGCCGCGCCTGGTTTGGCCTTCGCGAAGAATATTCCCGCGTGACGATCGATACCGGCATGCGCTTCCGCGAAGAAAACGGTTTTGATTATACGGTCGATCCGCATTACATGCACTCGACAGGGCTTCCGAGATTTTTCCAGCCGGCATGCGATGCCGTGCTCGAACTCAAGTGCCCCTGCTCCCAGGTGCCGTACTGGATGTTCGACTTGATCAAGTTCTTGAACTTAAAACACGCTGCCTTCTCCAAATTCGGCAATGCCGCCGCAGAATGGAAACGTGTATACGAAAATCCGCGTCGCTTTAAGACTCCGTACTGGACGAAGCTTGCCGTAGGCGCTGGCGAAAATTATTAAAATAGAAGAAAGTTTTTGCGAGGATACCTCTATGGATATCAAAAAGATTCTTTTGGCTGGTTCGGCAGTGACCGCAATGGTTCTTGCCACCTCTTGCTCCAGTGACAAATCTACGGAACCGGATCCCGTCGATCCGACCGTTTCTTCGTCTTCGGAAGGTGGCACGAATCCTGACCCGACTTCGTCTGCGGGCGATACTCCTGCGGCGGGTTCTTCGAGCAGCGTTAACGGTGACGTTCCCAAATCTTCTGCTACTGAAATTGTCGATCCTTCGGTCACCCAAATGGCGATTACCGAAATCATGTATAATGCTGACGATGGTTCCGCATTGGAATGGGTCGAAGTGACCATCCAGAGTGGTCCGGATATCAGCAGTATGCTCGCTTCGGGCATGCGTTTGGACGGTGCGCTTTCCTATACGTTCCCGAACGAAGAACTCAAGAAGGGCGAATACATTGTCGTGACCAACGACAAGGATTTGTTCATGCAGACTTATCCCGAATTCAAGGGCCGTCTCTATGGTCCGTGGGATAATGATCCGAAGACGGGTGCTGTGGCCAAGCTTTCGAACGAAGGCGACGTGATTGACGTGAAACTGACGGGTGAAGGCGACGTGAGTTGCTCTTACAGCATGGAACCGCCTTGGCCGTCTCTTGCCAACGGCAAGGGCCGTACGCTTGTGTACAAGGGCGGCAACGCTGCCCAGGCAACCTCCTGGGGTGCAAGCAAGATTATGAACGGTAATCCGGGTGTGGGCAACGATGAATGGCTCACGACTTCGAATATCCGCTTGAACGAAATCATGCCGACTGGTACGGGCGTCGCTGCCTGGGTTGAGCTCTACAATGCGGGTAGCGCCGATGTTGATGTGACAGGTTGGATTTTTGAATCCAAGATCCGTAAGGAAAAACTCACCATCAAGGCCGGAACGGTTCCTGCAAAGGGTTACCTTGTCTTGAACGCTGAAACCGATTTTAACGATAGCGAAGGTGCCGCAAAGGAACTGATTGTTAGCTCTATCGGTGGTTCTTATTACCTGTATGGCGCAACCGAAGGTGACGAATCCAGTTTGCTTTTGCCTTCTAGCGAACTTTCGAGCGGTGTGGTGGACTTGAGTGATGGCTCTACTGCCCAGGGCGCCCTTGTGCAGGCTACACCGGGTGCCGCCAACAGTGCACTCTATATCGGCTCTCTGGTCATTAGCGAAATTCACTACCACCCGAACGAAGAAGACTTGAACGACGTGGAATTCCTGGAACTCAAGAATTTGTCTGAAACGCCCATTACGCCGTTTGAAAAACTTTCAAACGGAAACAGAGGTTGGAAGGTCGAAGGTATTAATTTTGAATTTGCTTCGACTGACGTGATTCCGGCTGGCGGCACTGTGGTACTGTTCCCGGATTCCTTGCAGACCACCCCTGGTGCAGATAATTTGCGTAAGCGTTTTTCGATTGACGCTAGCGTGTTGATTAGCTTCTATAGCGGTAAGCTTTCCAACCGCGGTGAAACGATTGCTGTAAAGAAGCCTTACTTCTATCAGAAAGATACTTCGAACCCGCTTAATGACCAGTGGTACTACGATTGGTCCGATGCAACGCTCTATAGCGATAAGTGGAGCGGCAACGGCATTGACTATAAGCGCGCGGACGGTTTCGGTTACAGTTTGCAGCGCAAGGACTTCACCACGATGGGTTATGAAGCTGCCGCTTGGACGGTTGACAAGCCGACTCCGGGTAAGTAAAAAGCTTGATTTACAGGTTGATAGCTTTTTATAAGCGGCCTGTAAATGCTTTATAATACATTTTTTGAAAAAAGTAAGTAAACCGCCCCTAAAAGGCGGTTTTTCTGTATAGAAAAATTTATTTTTATGGTGTTATGAAAAAGAGTTTGTTTTTGGGTATTGCAGCGAGTGCTGCCGTTTTTGCCGCGCCCATTTCGCTATCGGATGCGATTGCGATGGCAAAGACGAACAATTCGCAGATTAAGGCCGAAAAGGCCAAGGTCGAAATGGCCGAAAGTGGTCAGTCCGAGGCCCGTTCCCGTTTTATGCCCCAGCTTTCGCTGACGGCCAGCGTGACAAAGATAAACGACCCGATCTATATTGATTTGGGTCAAATCCAACAGGGGCTAAGTGGACTTGCAGACGGTCTTGCGACGGTTGGCCCTGCAGGGGTGTATTCCAAAGCTTATATCGATGCCTACAACAAGGCCCAGGCCGGTTACGAGCAGGCATATGCCGGAGCCATGGCGCAGGGAATGAGCGAAGCCGAGGCGAATGCCTTTGCCTTGGACAAGGTGGGTGGTTCTGCACAAGAAATCGCTCAACAGACGGCAGACAAGTATGCGGCTGACAGCAAGCAACAGCTTGATGCTGCAAAAGCGAAAATCGACGATGCCGATTTCCGCATGAAGGTGCAGGACGACGTGTTCTTTAATGCGCGCTTGACTGCTATTTGGCCGATTTTTACGGGCCTCAAGATTTATTCCGCCTACGATGCCGCCAAAGAAAACGTGAATGCCAAGAAGGCTGCGTTTGACATGGCGCAGAATACCATCCTCATGGATGTGGCGACCAAGTACTTTACGCTTCGCCTGGCCGAAGAATTGACGGTGCTCCGTGAAAGCACCAAGAAGAACTTGGAAGAACACTTGGCCCGTTCCAAGAAACTGGAAGAAGGTGGCCAGATCAGCAAGGCGGAACGCCTGCGCGCCGAAGTGGCTTTAGCTGAGGCTGAAAATGCGCTTGAAGATTCTTACCGCGACCAAACTCTTGCTCGCTTGGCTCTTGCAAGCCTGTTGCATACGGACACGAACATTACGGCAATCACTCCGGTGCTTGCTCCGGAGCAGACCTTGGCCATGGAAGAATTCAAGCAGCTTGCGATGGATAGACACCCGGGTCTGCGTCAGTTGCGCACCGAGCGCAAGCGCAGTCAAGATGCGGTAAGTGCTGCCCGCGCCGATTATTTCCCGACGGTCGCACTCTTTGCCTATAAGGAACTTTATACCCGCGACCTGACGCTCTTGGAACCCGATTGGGCGGTGGGTGCCAAGATGCAGTGGGACTTGTTCAAGGGCGGCGAGACTCGCTCCAAGGTGAGCAACGCGAAGGCTCTCGACCGTTCGCTTTCGAGCATGGAAGAGCAGACCATGGATAACATTGGCCTGCTGGTTGAAAAACGCTGGCGTGAAATGGAGCATGCCAAGAGCCGCTTGGAAAGCCTGAAGAAGACTCGCGAACTTGCCGAAGAAGCGCACCGCAGCCAAACCTTGGCTTACGAAGCGGGCCTTGCGACAGGCCTCGATGTGGTGGATGCCGAATTGGCACTTTCGCGCTTGCAGGTGGCTGACTTGAAGGCGCATTACGACGCGGTGGTCGCCTGGCTTGGACTATTGGAAGCAAGTGGAGAAGTGGTGAATGCGGGCGAGATGCTCAAGAACGTAAAGCCTGTCGAAGAGACGAAGGCCGAAGATGTCAAACCTGCCGAACCTGTTGTTGCTCCAGCTGCTGCACCGGTTGCCGATTCGGCGAAGGTTGCTGAGCCGGTACCCGCTGATTCTGCAGCGCCTGCGCCGGTTGATACAACGGCTGCTCCCGCAAACTGATTTTAGAAATGGAGAAAAAGAATGAACGTCTTGAAAGTGATTGGAAAAACTTTGGTCGTCTTGGCGTTGATTGCCTTGATCGTTCTTGGAATTATCACGTTGCAGAAGTTTGCAACAGAACCCCGCGACGCCTATTTGCAGGGCCAGATGGAAGCTCGCCGCGTGCTTGTGGCGGGTAAAGTGCCTGGTCGCGTGGAACAACTGTTCTTCCGCGAAGGCGACATGGTCGAAAAGAATGCCATTGTCGCTATTATTAGCAGCCCCGAAATCGAAGCCAAAAAGATGCAGGCCCAAGGTGCTTTAGGTGCTGCTCGCGCTCAGGCGAACAAGGCTAAAAATGGTGCCCGCTCCGAAGACATTACGGCCCTCAAGGCGATGGCTTCGCGCGCGCAGGATGCCGCGAACCTCGCGAAGAACACTTACGACCGTGTGCAGAAGCTTTATAACGAAGGTGTGTTGCCGCTCCAGAAGCGCGACGAAGCCGAAACCCAGATGAAGGCTTCTCAGTCTGCCGCCGACGCCGCCAAGGCCCAGTATGAACAGGCCCTCGCCGGCGCCCGCAGCGAAGACAAGGCTGC
>JAEEGL014496755.1_pt1 | contig 15538 bp, 17 predicted proteins | sample 9134231 | NCBI WGS metagenome assembly JAEEGL01 (sample SAMN16246548, study PRJNA631951) | gut metagenome | biome: gut microbiome; feature: rumen; material: fiber-attached | host: Bos | place: Iran: Karaj | collected 2018-10
GCCGTGTAAGAACGGTCGTCGATCTTCACTTTCGGCATGTTGTTGGAGGAGCGTTCCACGATGTAGGGCACGCGGCTGATCTCGTTGGTCACGCGGTCGTAAGTCTCGCCCATGAATCTCTTGATGGAGAAGATGGTCTTGGTGGGGTTGGTGATAGCCTGACGTTTTGCAGGGTCGCCGACCTTTCTTTCGTTGTCGCCCACGAACGCCACGATGGACGGCGTGGTTCTTCTGCCTTCGCTGTTGGGGATGACGACCGGCTCATTGCCTTCCATCACCGCAACGCATGAATTGGTAGTTCCTAAGTCAATTCCAATGATTTTTCCCATTTTTGTATGATTTTAATTATTTTTACTTCGTTGATTTTTTACGCAGTTCGCAATCGAACGCGGCCATCTATTGCAACAACTGTGCCAAAAATCATGTCTGTGGTTTTCAACGGGAAAAACACTGCCATTTTGGCACACAGCCTGCCATTCTTCCCTGCTCCCCGAACCTGCAGGGCTTACGCATCAACTTCCAAGGACTCCGACTGCACGGGGTTTTGAAGTGTGTCGCATAAAGCCGGCGGAGGTTTTTTCCCTCTCAACTGTTCGAGGCGGATGCGGACAACCGCGGGGAGGCCGGATCGCGGGGGAAGTCCGCGGGCGGGGGGATGGGATGATTCGCCGCCGCGGAGCAGTTGGCAAGCAGTTGCCATACCTTTGGCATACATCTGCCAGCGAATTGAGTCCCCATTTGTTCGATAGTTCTTCGATAGTTCTCCGATAGTTCTCCGATAAATCATCGAAGAACTATCGGAGAACTATCGGAAAAATAGTATGCCCGCTGCTGCTCTGATAGGGTGCAAATAGGACGCAGACACGAATCAAACGGTCAACACAAGAGAAGCGTCGCCCCTACGCCGCGCCGGATCGCCCAAATAAAAAAGAGGATGCGCAAGCCCTGCCAAACCTGTAAGCCAGTAAGCGTGTAAGCCGAAAAAAATAGTATCTTTGCGCCCCGAAAAAAATTCCAGAGAATGGGTAGAGTAATGGCCATTGATTACGGACAGAAACGCGTGGGGTTCGCCGTCACCGACGAGCTCCGCATCTGCGCGCACGCCCTGGAGACCGTCCCAGTGGCGCAGGCTTTCGACTTTCTGAAAGACTACCTCGGCAAGGAGAAGGTCGATGTGGTGGTCGTGGGCGAAGCCAAGCAGCTGGACAACACCCCGTCGGAGTCATGCCGCTACATCGAGCCGTTTGTCAACCGCCTGCGCAAGGAGCTGCCGAAAATCTCCCCGGGCACCGAACTCGCCCGCATCGACGAGCGTTTCACCTCCCGCATCGCCTTCCAGACCATGATCGACATCGGGTTGAAGAAGAAAGACCGACGCGACAAGTCGCTGGTCGACAAGATGAGCGCGGCCATCATTCTGCAATCCTATCTGGAGCAACAGGACATGATAAATTCAAGAAATTCAGAACAATGATATTACCTATTGTATTATATGGAAACCCGGTGTTGCGCAAAACCGCCGTGGAAGTTGACCTCAACGACGAAATGCTGAAGACATTCGTCAACGACCTTTTCGAGACCATGTACCATGCGGAAGGCGTCGGTTTAGCCGCCCCGCAAGTGGGCAAGTCCGTCCGCGTGTTCGTGGTGGACTCCACCCCTTACAAAGAGATCTACCCCGACCACGAGCCGTTCAAGGGCGCCTTCATCAACCCCACCATCACCGAGCGTTTCGGCGACGACGTTCCTTTCGCGGAGGGCTGCCTCAGTCTCCCGAAGATCAACGAGGATGTCATCCGCAAATCCGACATCCACATCACCTACCACGACGAGAAGGGCGAATACCACGACTGTGACATCAGCGGCGTCCTGGCCCGCATCATCCAGCACGAATACGACCATCTCGAGGGCAAAGTCTTCACCGACAACCTCTCGCAAATCAAGAAGATGGTGCTCAAACGCCAGCTCAACGACATCGCCGCCGGGAAAGTCCACCCGGCCTACAAAACGAAAAAATAATTCCTTAAGCAGCCTCGGAGAGGCAACACGCACAGAGTGCAATTAACCCCACACTGCGGCTCAAGCCTTGTGTGGGGCTGTAACAACTGATGACAATGAAACGAATAATTCCAATAGCAATCGCCGCTCTGATACTGGCTTCCTGTGGTGGCGGCCAGCGCGCCGAGCAGAAAAGAATCCAGCAGGAATCCGACTCGCTGCTGGCGGCATACCACTATTCCGACTCCCTTTACGCCGCCTGCGGTATCATCGACACCACGGCATTCGGGAATTTCATCGACCGGGCGACGGCCTTTGCGGAGACACATCCCGGCGACACCCTCGCCCCGGGAATGCTCTACCGTGCCGGCGTGGGCAGCATGATCCTGGCGAAATCGGCAGACCGGAAGGGCAACATGGAGGCGCGGGCGCGGAACGCGAAACGGGCGCTTGCCATCTTCAACCAGTTCCAGGAGCAGTATCCCGAACTGGACCAGGCGCGCCTCTGCTACTGGCAGCGCGCCATCGTCTATGACGACATCCTCGGCGACTGGCGCAGCGCCGAAAGCGAATACCGCGACTTCATCAACCGCTACCCCAACGACTCCCTCACGCCAGTGTTCCAGCAATATCTGACGTTGCTGGGGAAAACAGAGGCCGAAATCGAGGAGCAGTTGGCGAAAGGACAGCAATAGCCATCGTTTTACCTAAATCAATATGAAAAGTATCCGAATTTTGACCCTTATGACCTTGGTGCTGGCCATGTTCTGCGCCTGCAACAAACCCGATCCCATTGAACCCCAGCCCCCGACACCGGAAGAGGACACCACTGTGGTGGATGACACAGACAAAATCTACCAGTTCTCGGTGCTCGACGGCAACGGCGACAGCGTCTCCCTGGCACAATATCGCGGCAAGGTGCTGTTGGTGGTGAACACCGCCACCCAATGCGGATACACCCCGCAATACACCCAGCTGCAGAAATGGTACGAGATCTACCAGGACCGCGGTTTCGTGATCCTCGACTTCCCGTGCAACCAGTTCGGCGGACAAGCCCCCGGATCCTACGACGACATCCACGGTTTCTGCACCGGCAACTACCACATCACCTTCCCCCAGTTCGCCAAAATCGACGTGAACGGCGCCAATGAATCGCCGCTCTACACGTGGCTGAAGAGCAAGAAGCCCGGCAAAATCCAGTGGAACTTCACCAAATTCCTCATCAACCGCAACGGCGAGGTGGTGAACCGATTCAGTTCCGGCTACGACATGGCGAAAGTGGAAGAGGCTATCGAGGAACAGTTAGGAGAGTGACCCATCCTCGGGGCGGTCTCCCCTCCCCTCCCTCCCATTGTTCATAACTAATAATATCTTTTTTTGGCATTTCCGAAAGAAGTAATTACTTTTGTATTCTCATTTTATGAAATTCAAAACGTTAAATATCAATTATTTATGAATCACGATTACGTATTGGTTGCCGGTCGGTCGAATCCGGAGCTGGCGAAAAAGATTGCCGACTGTTTGCACAAGCCCCTCCTTTCCGTGGATATCCTGCAATTCAAAGACGGTGAGATCCAAGTCTATTACAACGAGAGCATCCGCGGACGCGATGTGTTCATCATCCAACCGACCTTCTCACCTGCGGACAACATCATCGAGCTGCTGATTGCCATCGACGCCGCCAAGCGCGCCTCCGCACGCAGCATCATCGCCGTGATCCCCTATTTCGGCTATGCCCGTCAGGACCGCAAGGACAAGCCCCGCACCTCCATCGGAGCCAAGCTGATGTGCAACCTGCTCACCACAGCCGGTGTCAGCCGCGTCATCACCATGGACTTGCACGCCGACCAAATCCAGGGTTTCTTCGAAGTGCCGGTGGACCATCTGTTCGCGTCCAACGTCTTCATTCCGTTAGTGAAGAATTCCGGTTGGGAGAACATCAGCATCGCATCGCCTGACACAGGCGGCACCAAACGTGCATCCACCTACGCCAAAGCCCTCAACTGCGAGCTGGCCATCGGATACAAACAGCGCGAGAAACAGAACGAAGTGGCCTCCCTGCAGATCATCGGCGACGTGAAAGACAAGAACGTGATTCTGGTCGATGACATCATCGACACCGCCGGCACACTCTGCAAAGCCGCCGCCCGCATCAAAGAGATGGGTGCGAAGAGCGTCCGCGCCATGTGCGCCCACGGCCTCTTCTCCGGCGACGCACTGGAGAAAATCGAGAACTCCGTGCTCGACGAGGTGCTCGTCACCGACACCATCCCGATGAAACGCCCCTGCGCGAAAGTCAAGGTCATCTCCGTGGCCAAACTGCTGTCCGAAATCATCCTCAGCGTCGAAGACAACACCTCCATTTCGTCGCATTACTACGTATAATGGAAGAGACACGCCATGGCATGTCTCCATGGGCATAAAAAAAGCCCCTCTCGTGCGAGAGGGGCTTTTTTGTGATTCCGCTGCGACTCGAACGCAGAACCTGCTGCTTAGAAGGCAGCTGCTCTATCCAGTTGAGCTACGGAACCTCAGGCGTCCGCCCTGTCGGGATAGCAAGATTCGAACTTGCGACCTCCTGCTCCCAAAGCAGGCGCGATAACCGGACTACGCTATATCCCGTTTTCCAGCTGCAAAAGTACACTTTTTTCGTTATCTCCCATTAACTCTTATTCGATTTTATAATACTGATATTCAGTAGATTACACAATATATTTTCGCAAATTCCCCTTCAATGCGCTTTTTTTTCGCAAATACGCGCCTTAAATTTCGCATTGCAGGGGTGCGATTCGGGCGGGTGCGATTCGGGCGGGTGCGATAGGGGCGTATGCGATAGGGGCGTATGCGATTCGGGCGTATGCGATACGCCCCTACGGTTGTTTTTTGATTTCGAAGATCTGGTGTTCGATGCCGTGTTCCCCCAAAATGGCCTTCACGCGCATTTCGTCCGTGTCGGATATGAATACCTGACCGAAATGTTCCTTCCCCACCATGTTCAACAGCTCGGTGATGCGGTTTCGGTCCAGCTTGTCGAAGATGTCGTCCAACAGCAGAATGGGCTTGCGGTGGTTGTAGGCGAAAGCATAGTCGAACTGCGACAGGCGCAACGCCAACGAGAAGGACTTCTGCTGGCCCTGCGATCCGAAATGCTTCACCGGCTGACCGCCGATGGTGAAATCGTAATCGTCCTTGTGCACCCCGAAGGTCGTGAACCCGCACTTCGAATCCGCCGGGAAACTCTTCGCCAGCCCCTCCTCGTAAGCAGTTTCCAACAAAGCCGAGTCGTAGCGGATATCGACCTCCTCCACCCCGCCCGACAGCCTCCGGTAATGCTCCAGGAACATCGGACGGATGTCCTCGATGAACTGTTTGCGCCGCTCATAAAGCTGCACGCCATCCTCCACCAACTGGTAGTCAATCACCTGCAGCAACGAAAGATCCGCATGCCGGCTCTCCATCTGCTGGCGTAAAACGGCATTGCGCTGCAATAACAGCTTCTTGTAGTGGATCAGGTGCTGCAGATAGATCTTGTCGAACTGGGAGATGATCTTGTCGAAGAATTTCCGGCGCACCTCGTTGCCGTCGTTGATGATGTCGCTGTCGTATGGCGAAACCATCACCACGGGGAAAAGCCCCACGTGGTCGCTCAACCGTTCGTACTCCTTCTTGTTGGCCTTCAGAGACTTCGCCCCGTTCTTATAGACACAACTCACTTGCGTGGTGTTCCCCGACTCCTCGTCGGCAAAATCGCCGTGCAACGCGAAAAAATCCGTGCCCAGCCGCACCGAACTGACATCCTTCGCCGAAAAGCAGCTCTTCCCGAACGAGAGATAATGGATCGCGTCCAGCAGGTTGGTCTTGCCGCTGCCGTTCGCCCCAACGATGCCGTTCACGTTGCTGTTGAACGTAAACGAAGCGTCTGCATGACTCTTGAAATTGGTAAGTTGGAGGTTCTTTAGAAACACAGTTTATGTTCTTACTTGGTTATTTGTAAAATCCGAGATTGTGTGTTTTTAAGACGTAAAACTTTAGACTTAAGACTATTTTGGTTATTACATCTAAAGTCCTAAGTCTAAAGTCTAAAGTCTAAAATCTAAAGTCTCAAGTTTTGAGTCTCAAATCTTATTTCAGTCCCAACACATCCAGTCCCTGATTGAAACGAATGTCTCTCGGGATGCCGGAGTTGTTGATGCGGTCAAGGTCCTTCTGAAGGTCGGATTTGATGATGCCGTTGTCTTTGCTGTATTGCTGGGCAAACGTGAAGTCGCCTTCCGCTTGCGTCTTGAGAATCAGCGAGATCCAGCCTTCCATCGCCTTGCGGGCCTTGTCGTAGTTGATATGGTAAGTGCCATTGCCGTTGCGGGTGAAGGCGCCGTTTTCGAAGAGATAGTTGTAGCACATCATGTTGGCGATGCCGTGGGCCTCGGAAGCGCCGAAACGCACACTACGCAACAGACCGACGATATAGGTAGTGATGGCATCCTCCACGGAGATGTCGGTGATTTCACCCTTGTCAATGAGGTTGAGCACGAGGTTCAGTCCCACGATGTCGGCCTTGGCCTCTTCCCAGCTGGAGTTCTCGGTCTGCATGGCCTCGTCCACGGAGCCCTTGCCGTTGATGGTCTGTTTCACGCCCAAACCGTGCGCCACTTCGTGGAAAGTGACATTCCAGAAGAAGGCGTCGAAGGTGATATGGTTCTGTTCCGACGGCTCGATGATGATTTCGCCGATGGGCTTCATGATCTTGTCGAACTTGGCCTGCATGGCATTGCGCAGTTGGAAGCGGCGGGAGCCCTTCTTGGCCTGCACATTGTCGTCGTTCGGCAGGTTGATGGCGATGGTCTTGCCCGCAGCGTTGCAGTCGCCGCCGTAGAAAACCACGTCATAAAGGTTCATGTCGCAGGTGGTGCCGGGCACGTATTTTTTGTGCGCGGGGTCACACGGGAGTTCGCGTTGCAGCTGCGGCAGCATCTGCACAAACTTGTCAAGCTTGGTGCTGGCTTCCACATCCTTGACGAGCACGAACGCCTCCCAGGAGGTCTTCACAGAGTTCAAACCGTCGTCGTAGTTTTCGATGGGGCCGAACACGAAGTCTATGTTGGAGTCACGGAGATCCATCCAGGCCATGTCGCTGGGATAGTAGTCGTTGGTCTGCAACGATTTCTTGCGCTCCACGAGGTATTTCTTCATCGTGGGGTTGTCCGTGATTTCGATGGCTTTGTCGAGCAGCTCGCACACGCGGTCCAGTTTCTCCTTGTAAGCCTCGTAATATCCGACCGTGACCAGCTTCCCGCTCTCGTCACGTCTGAGAACGGTGTAGTGGGAGGACTTCAACGGGTCGTCGAAAGCGTCATACTCAGCCTTCGTGATGTCCTGCGGGTAGTAGTTGGCCATGGGAGGACGCTCGCCGTAGCCCGGCACGAAGGGTTTCTCCGCATCCAGACGGTCCCAAGGGCCGTAGTTAATCATCGCATACTCCTTCATCCAGGGGTCGGAGATGGTATCGAGAAGAGCTTTGTCGCCAAAGGTCTGCTCCCAGAAGAGGTCGTCCATAATCTGGCCTATCTCGAAAAAGATGGGGAGCAACTTCCTCTCACTCTCGGAAAGTTTGGAAAGATCGGCAGTAAGGTCGAAATAGGCATATTCCTCCACTTTCTGCTGAAGTTCGCTTTTCTGTTCCTCGTTGAGGGTTTCCGCTTTCTTGTTTTTGCATGAAGCAAGAAGGGCGATGCAAGCCAACATCACCATCATTGTAGTCATTCTTTTCATATTATAACATTTAAGATTAAACTCATAAAACACGAGGGCAAAGATACAATATTTTTTTATTTATCTTTGCCCTTGCGTTATACACAATTTATCAACCGCTTGCAGAAACGCGGCATGCCACGCCCTCCGGTTCAGAAGACGGCCACTTTGCCGTACTGTTTCAGGAAATCGGCGATGGTTTCCTTGGCTTTCCCTTCCGCCTTGCAACGGTTTTCAGGGGTGTTGTAGCGATTCTCGATTTTCCGTTCCACCCTCTCTATCAGAGGCTTGGAATCATATTCCACGGCACTTTCCTCCGCTTCGCTGTCCGACTTGAACCACGACGACAGGGTGGATTGCGCAAACTCCACATCGGGCAGGGAGACCTTTACCGTGTCCGTCCCTTCGACAGGGTGATATTGCACTTTGTCCAGATCTATCGTCAGACTCACCTGCTGCCGGAGAATCTGCACGCAATCGTGTTTCCGTTTGAACAACCCGTTGTCCTTGCCTAACAGAGAGCTACCGATGCCACTGCCGTAGAAGGCGTCCTTGGCGTAATCTTCCGTGACCGTGGTGTATAGATACAGCACTCCGATGGGACGTGTGGATTCAATCACCGTGGGGGTGTCCTTCAGGGTGATTCCGTCGGTGTCGGTTTTGTGTCTGATTTTGCTGACAAGCGCCACTCCCGCGACGAGCAGGATGATGATGGTGGCATATTTGATGTACTTCGGGTTCATTGTTTCTTTTTGTTTTGTTTGTTCTCCACACTGCGCTTCGCTTGTGTGGCTTGTCTATCCCCCACACTGCGCTTCGCTTGTGTGGGGTTAACTGCGCTTCGCGCGTTTTGCCTCTTCGAGGCTGCTCAAGGAATGTATCTATATGAAAACTGGGTGTAGTCCGATGGTGGAGAGGAGGGAGGTGAAGACGGCCTCGGTGTTGTGGGTGAGTTCGTCGGCGAGCTGCCGGCGGAGCTGCTCGTCCTGGTTAATCACCTCTTCGAAGGCCATTGCCTTGATCTGCTGGATGGTGGTTTCGCCCACTTTGTCGCGCAGACCGGTGGAGAGGGTCACTATCTCGTCCGCATTGGTGACGGGATTGTAGGATTTGTCGATGATTTTGGGTTTCGGAAGCCTGATTCGCACCGTATCCTCCCCCACAAACTGCAGGTCCGACTCCTTCATCTCGGTGAGGTCGATGCCGTAACGGATGGTCACATCCACGGGGATCACCGCCAGGCGTTTCCCGAGTTTCCATTTCGAGGGATTCAGCGAGGCGATCTGGGTTTCAGAGTCATACACGCCCATCTTGCGGATGGTCACCTCGGTGGTGGCAATCTGCGACTGCTCCTGCAGCACGCTCAGGATTTCACTCTTCTGGGGCAACTTCTTCCCATCCGACTGTTTCATGGGCCAAAGCACCGCGGCCAGCAACACTGCACAGGCCATGGCCAGCATCAATACATTATTCTTTCTGGAATTCATATTCATATAATAATACGATGGCAAAAATACATTTTTATGGCATAATCGCTCTTCGGTGTTAGATGGCTGATGGCAGCGATAGTTTAAATCTCCCCGTTTTTAGTCATCTCGGCAAGGGCCATCCGCAACTCCCAGAACTCGAATTCATCGCCTAAAACGTCCCGCGCCGCATTCAACGACTTATCCTCGGTGTCGCGAAAATACTCCTCCATGATGTTGCATTTCTCCTTTTCAATGAAATCAGCAGCCTCATAGTCGCCATGTTCCACGAATCGCGCAATGTGGCCATATATGGTAGAGACAGCCAAACCTCGCTCTGCAGCAATCTTCCCCACCGTCATCCCCTTGTCCAGCATTCTTTTCGTGATCAGGTAGGTCTCTCCTTTCGGCGGCTTCGACACGGAGGTTTTTTCTTCCGGCAGTTCCATTTCAGCCGTCTCATTATCAAGCATTTCCATTCCGGAATAGACCCTGACGATATTGACAATGTCACGCCCGAAAGCCTTGATACGTTTGGGACCGATTCCATCGATCCGCTTGAGTTCGGCCAGCGTGACAGGCTTCTCCTTCGAAATCTCCTTCAGCGTTTTGCTCGGGATGATGTTGTAGAGTTCCGCATCCTCCTCTTCCGCCTTGTCGGCGCGCCAGGCGTTCAGGGCGGCATAGAGCGTGCTCTTCCCCATCACCCCCTCCTTGATGGTATATTTGGACTTGGGGCTCTTTTCCACCTCTAAGAGCTTGATGGACTTTGTCTTATGATACTCTTCCACGGAAAAGCCTTTTTCGCAACTTTCCAAGCAGCCCGTTTTGACAAAGCTATCGTCTTTCAGCTGCTTCAATATGTCCGTAATCTGCTCGTTCACCGCTTTATTATCCGTTTTGAAGGGCATTTTCTGCAGTTTGTCGGCGATGCTTTCCAAATGTACCTTGAAATATGCCGCCCCTTTTTGCAGACGCTCTTGCAACATGGGATTATCTTCATAACGTGCCTCTTGGTGCAGCTGCCGGATTTGGATTTCGAACTTTTTCCCCACATCCGCCAATTCGGTTTTGAAGCAGTCGCGAAGTCTTACCAGTTCCTGCACCATCTCGCCCTCGAACAGCGACAAGTTGTCCATCACCACCTTCGCCAGCCGGCCAATAGTGCGATAGATTCCTTGGAAGTCAATCAATTCCAACATCGTGGTTAGTTCATACTCTTTGCGCAATTCCTGCACTTTTTCCTGTGACGGTTCCCTTTCCGGCATTGTTTCCACGAAATAATCCACGAGACCGTCATTGACGAGTGCTTCCGGGGTGATAGGGGTTTTGAGGACGAGCCCTTCGAGGGAGGTGCAGCGGCTGAGCGCGACATAGACCTGACCGTGAGCGAAGGCTTGCTGGGCGTCTATGACCAGTTTGTCGAAGGTAAGTCCCTGACTTTTGTGGATGGTCACTGCCCACGCGAGTCGCAACGGAATCTGCGTGAAACTGCCAATCTCTTTTTCCTCGATTTGCTGGTTTTCTTCGTTAAGGGTATAATCCATATTCTGCCATACGACTGGCAGCACTGCGATGCATTCGTCACCACACACAACCTCCAACTCGCCCGTGTCTTCATCATAGCCGGTCAATTGCCCGATTTTTCCGTTGTAGTATGCCTTTTCAGGACTTGGGTCGTTCTTCACGAACATCACCTGCGCCCCGATTTTCAACTCCAATTCCTCCTTTGTCGGATAGATATGCGACGGGAAAACGCCCTTGACCTCCGCTCGGAAATGAAGACTATGCTGTTTGATTGCCCGCAGCCTCGAGTCGTTGATTTCATCAGCCTGCGCATTATGTGTCGTCAGTGTGATATAGCCATCTGATGGCTTAAAATCGGGAATATAGCGCGTATTCAGCAACCGTATGCACTCGGCATCCATCTGGTTGTGGCGAACCTTGTTGAGCAACGTGATGAAGTCGCGGTCCTGTTGTCGGTAAATATGCTCCAGTTCCACGCAGATATAGTCTGTTTTCTGCAGCACATGGCTGCCGAAAAAATAGACAGTCTTATAGTAAGGCGCAAGCACCTCCCACTCTTCGGGTTTCGCCACGGGGGCAAGCTGGTGCACGTCGCCGATCATGAGCACCTGCACCCCGCCGAAAGGCCGGGAGGAGCGGCGAGCGCGACGCAGCACGGCATCCACCGCGTCCAGGACATCGGCACGCACCATACTGATTTCGTCGATGACGAGAAGATCGAGGGTGCGGATAATCTTCAGCTTCGTACCGCGCATCTTCTGGAACTGCGCTGCCACCTCCTTCTTGTTCCGTGACGGTTGGACCGGCGCTTTGTCAGGGACCTGCGGTCCGAACGGCAGTTGGAAAAACGAGTGGATGGTCTGGCCGCCGGCATTGATGGCCGCCACGCCTGTCGGGGCCACCACCACCATGCGCTTGTGTGTCTTCGAGGGCAGACTTTTCAGGAATGTGGTCTTCCCGGTGCCTGCTTTGCCCGTGAGAAAGATGTGCGCATCCGTGTGCAGCACAAGTTCTTCGACATACTGAAGTTTCTGATTGACAAAGGATTTTGTTTGTTTTAAATTTTCATCGGTCATAATAAATTGTTTTAAAGTTCAACGTGCAAAGATACGAATTTTTAAGACTTAAGACGTAAGACTTTAGACTTTTTTGGCAATCATGCAGCTTAGTTTCAGGTTTCAAGTTTCAAATCACAAATCACAAATCACAAATCACAAATCGAAAAAGGGGCCCCCTTTCGGAAGTCCCTTGTCATATCGTTCTTCGGGAAAGATCCCGTCAATTAGCCGTTGAACACCTTGTCGAGGCTGACTCCGCGGACTTGGGCCACGGTGTAGGCGTCGCGCATTTTGGCGAGGGCGCCGATAGTGGCTTTGACCACGCTGTGGGGGTTGGAGGAGCCTTTGGACTTGGCGAGCACGTTCTTGACGCCCACGCTCTCGAACACGGCACGCATGGCACCGCCGGCGATAACACCGGTACCGGGAGCTGCGGGTTTCATGAAGACGTTAGCGCCGCTGTACTTGCCTTCACCTGCGTGAGGGATCGTACCTTTGAGAATGGGCACTTGGATGAGGTTCTTCTTGGCATCTTCGACGCCTTTGGAAATGGCGGTCGAGACTTCGCGGGCCTTACCCAGACCATAGCCTACGATACCGTTCTCATTACCAACGACCACGATAACGGCGAAACTGAAGATTCGACCACCCTTGGTCACTTTAGTCACTCTGTTGGTGGCGACCACGCGCTCTTTGAGTTCGAGGTCAGCTGCTTTTACTTTCTTGATATTTTCGTTAGCCATAGTACTGATAATTAAAATTTAAGACCACCTTCTCTGGCTGCGTCAGCCAAAGATTTCACTCTACCATGATACAAATATCCGTTACGGTCGAAGACCACTTCGGTGATACCGGCTGCGAGCGCGCGGGAGGCGATTTCCTTGCCCACGAGTTTGGATTTCTCGCATTTGGTCACTTTCTGGGAAGCGATATCGGGTAACTTTGAGGATGCGGATACCAATGTAACACCGGCTTCATCGTCAATAACTTGCACGTAGATGTCGCGATTGCTTCTGAAGACGGACATTCTGGGACGAACCGGAGTACCGCTGACAATCTTGCGGATACGGTTTTTAATCCTATTTCTTCTATATTCTTTTTTATTGTAAGCCATAATATCAAATTTTGACGATTATTTTTCAGCCGATTTACCAGCTTTCTTTCTAACATATTCTCCTTCGAAGCGGATACCTTTGCCTTTGTAAGGTTCGGGTTTACGGTAGGAGCGGATTTTGGTTGCCACCTGGCCCAACAGCTGTTTGTCGATGCAGTTCAGGATGATGATCGGGTTTTTACCTTTCTCGTTGATGGTCTGCACGGTGATTTCCTTCGGGAAGTCGAACAGGATGTTGTGGGAGTAACCCAGACCCATATCGAGTTGGTGGTCACCTTTGGCTTCGGCTTTGTAGCCGACGCCGATGACTTCCATCTTCTTGGTGAAGCCTTGGGAGACGCCGACGATCATGTTGTTCAGCAGGGCGCGATAGAGGCCGTGCATGGAGCGGTCGCGTTTGGAGTCGGTAGGGCGTTTCACATGGAGGTGTCCGTCTTCAATTTCGAAAGTAATACGTTCATCGACATACTGTTGCAGTTCGCCTTTCGGACCCTTCACAGTCACGATGTTGGACTTTTCGTCTCTTTTCACTTCAACCCCGGCGGGGATGGCGATTTGTAATTTTCCTATTCTTGACATAACTTTCTCCTCCTATTAACTGATGTAACAAATGACTTCACCGCCGACGTTTTGGGCTTTGGCTTCCTTGTCGGTCATCATGCCGTGGGAAGTGGAGACGATAGCGATGCCGAGGCCGTTCAACACGGAGGGCATTTCCTTGGCGCCCACGTATTTACGAAGACCGGGGCGGCTGACGCGCTTAATCTCGCTGATGGCGGATTGTTTGGTTGCGGGATGATATTTCAAAGCGATCTTGATCGTTTTGGGCATGGTTTCATCCTCGAATTTATAGTTCAAGATATAACCTTTGTCGAAAAGAATCTTGGTTATAGCTTTCTTCTCGTTGGAAGCGGGGATTTCCACCACTTCATGATGCGCGCGGATGGCGTTTCTCAAACGAGTCAAATAATCTGAAATGGGATCGGTATTCATAATTTAATCTTCTTCTTTAGGTTTACCAACTTGCTTTTTTAACTCCGGGGATCTTGCCTGCGAGTGCCAACTCTCTGAAGTCGATACGGGAGAGGCCGAATTGGCGCATGTAGCCTTTCGGACGGCCGCTCAGCTTGCAGCGGTTGTGCATACGGATAGGGTTAGAGTTCGGGGGTAATTTCTGAAGCGCGATATCGGCGGCTCTTTTGGCCTCGTAATCATCGCCTTTCATGATTTTCTTCAATTCTGCGCGTTTTTCAGCGTATTTAGCGACCATTTTCGCTCTCTTGATTTCTCTTGCTTTTAAAGATTCCTTTGCCATGATTACTTACTTTTGGTTTTTGAAGGGTAAGCCAAATTCTTTCAACAGTGCCAGACACTCCTTGTCGTTACGAGCGGTCGTGACGAAGGTGATGTCCATACCGTTGATTTTGAGCACTTTGTCGATATCGATTTCGGGGAAGATGATCTGTTCGGGAATACCGAGCGTATAGTTGCCGCGACCGTCGAAGCCCTTGTCGCTGATACCGCGGAAGTCGCGGATACGGGGGATGGAGACGGTGATGAGGCGGTCGAGGAACTCATACATGCGGTCGCCGTGAAGGGTCACGCGAACGCCGATGGGCATGCCTTTTCTCAACTTGAAGTTAGAAATATCCTTCTTGGATTTGGTGGGGACAGCTTTCTGGCCGGCGATGAGGGTCATTTCCTGGACGCCTGCGTCGATGAGCTTCTTGTCTGCGATACCGAATTTGCCAAGACCCTGGTTGAGGCAAATCTTGGTGATTTTGGGCACGCGCATGACGGATTTGAATCCGAATTGTTCTTTCAGAGCGGGAAGAACCTCATTCTGGTATTTTTCTTTGTATCTCGGTGTGTACATTACTTAATCTCCTCTCCTGACTTTTTAGAATATCTGACTAATTTGCCATTCTCGTTCAACTTTCTACCCACGCGGGTAGCGTTTCCTTTAGCGTCAACCAACATGAGGTTGGAGATGTGCATGGGGGCCTCTTTCTTGATGATGCCGCCATTAGGTGCTGCAGCGCTCGGTTTAGTGCTCTTAGACACCATGTTGCAGCCTTCCACCATGGCTTTGTTTTCTTTGGGGAAGACTTCCAGCACCTTACCTTGAGTTCCTTTGTACTCACCGGTAATCACTTTGACAGTGTCGCCTTTTTTAATTTTCAGTTTCATTCCTTTTTTTGTTTAAATGTTTGTCAATTGGTCTTTGTCAATTGTATAAAAAATGATTTATTGACTTGATTATAAGACTTCGGGGGCCAAAGACACGATTTTCATGAACTGTTTTTCGCGCAATTCACGGGCAACGGGTCCGAAGATACGGGTTCCGCGCAATTCGTCGGCTGCGGTCAGCAGGACCACGGCGTTGTCATCGAACTTGATGTAGGAGCCGTCGTTTCTGAGGACGTGGCGTTTGGTGCGCACCACCACTGCCTTGGAGACGGTGCCGGCTTTGACCTGGCCGGAAGGGATGGCACTCTTGATGGCGACGACGATTTTGTCGCCCACGCGTGCATAGCGTTTCTTGGTGCCGCCCAATACGCGGATGCAGAGCACTTCCTTGGCGCCGCTGTTATCCGCAACTGCTAATCTGGATTCTTGTTGTATCA
>JAEEGL015267356.1_pt1 | contig 15538 bp, 11 predicted proteins | sample 9134231 | NCBI WGS metagenome assembly JAEEGL01 (sample SAMN16246548, study PRJNA631951) | gut metagenome | biome: gut microbiome; feature: rumen; material: fiber-attached | host: Bos | place: Iran: Karaj | collected 2018-10
CCAGGTGGTGAAACTCCACCAGCATGTGCTCGTAAGGGTGAAAGAGGTGGATTTGCGGCGAAAGCGCATCAGCCTCACCATGAGGGGAGTGAGTTAGGAGTTAAGAGTTGTGAGTTAGGAGTTAAGAGATAGGAGTTGTGAGTTAGGAGTTAGGAGAAAAACGGGGGAAAGTGTTGGCTTATGTCAAAGAAATTGTTTACCTTTGCATTTTGAAATGTAAAGGTAAACAGTTTTTTTATTACCAGTATAGAAAGGAAAAGGTAGAAATATGCCATTAAGATTACCCGATAGGCTGCCAGCCATCGATTTGCTGAAAAAAGAGAACATTTTCGTGATGGACACCTCGCGTGCCACCACGCAGGACATTCGCCCGCTGAAAATAGTGATTCTTAACATCATGCCCCTTAAAATCACCACCGAAACCGACTTGGTGAGGCTGCTGTCGAACACGCCTTTACAGCTCGACATTTATTTCATGAAACTGAAAAGCCATACGCCGAAGAACACCCCCATAGAGCACATGATGATGTTCTACAAAGACTTTGAGGAGTTGCGCAAGCACAAGTTCGACGGCATGATTATTACAGGTGCGCCTGTTGAGACCTACGAGTTTGAGGATGTCACTTACTGGGAGGAAATGAAAGACATTTTCAGTTGGGCCAAAACCCACGTTACGAGTACGCTCTACATCTGCTGGGCTGCTCAGGCCGGCCTTTACTATCATTATGGCATTCCGAAATATCCACTGAAAAAGAAGAAGTTCGGCATTTTCGCCCAACATACGCTTGAGCCCATGCTGCCCATTTTTCGCGGCTTTGACGAGCTGTTTATGATGCCGCACAGCCGCCACACCGAAATTCATCGTGAGGACATTCTGGCCAATAAAGAACTGTCGCTCATTGCCGAATCGGAGGAGAGCGGCGTGAGCATTGTCATGGCCCGAGGAGGCAGAGAGTTTTTCATTACAGGACATTTGGAGTATGCGCCCAATACGCTCGACAAAGAGTACAAGCGCGACGTGGGTGTGCGCGACGACGTGGAGATGCCCATCAACTACTATAAAAACGACTGTCCAGAAAACGGTCCGCTTGTCACTTGGCGCGCTCATGCCAACCTTTTCTATAGCAACTGGATCAATTATTACGTTTATCAGGAGACTCCTTACAATATTGAGGAGATTGAATAGAGTTAGGAGTTGTGAGATAGGAGTTAGGAGTTGTGAATTAGGATTTAGGAGTTGAGGTGCGAACTGAGAGTTAGATTATGCAGAAAATAGAATTGCTGGCTCCGGCCAAAAACTTGGAATGCGGCATTGCGGCCATCGACCATGGCGCAGACGCTGTGTATATCGGGGCAGAGCGCTTCGGTGCCAGGGTGGCTGCGGGCAATTCTGTTGAAGATATCGCGTCGCTTTGCCGCTATGCCCATGTGTATGGAGCCAAAGTGTATGTCACGGTGAACACCATTGTTTACGACGACGAGCTGGAGGAAACGCAGCTGCTGATAGAGCGTTTGAAAGATGCTGGGGTCGATGCGTTGCTTGTGCAGGACATGGGCATTGTGGAATGGTCGTCGGCCTATGATGAAAAGCCCATCCCGCTTCATGCTTCCACACAGACCGACAACCGTACCGCCGCAAAGGTGCGGTGGCTCAGAGACCTGGGGTTCCGCAGGGTGGTGCTGGCTCGTGAGTTGTCGGTCGAAGAAATCAGTGCCATCCACCAGGCCGTGCCCGATGTAGAGCTGGAAGTGTTTGTGCATGGTGCTTTGTGTGTGAGCTATTCGGGTGTGTGCTATGCTTCGCAATACTGTTTCGGGCGCAGTGCCAACCGAGGAGCTTGTGCGCAATTCTGCCGATTGAGATTCGACTTGCAGGATGCCGACGGGCAAGTGCTGGAGCGTGGCCGTTATTTGTTGTCGCTGAAAGACATGTGCCAGATAGATGCGCTCGAACAGCTGATGGAGGCTGGTGCCGTTTCGTTTAAGATTGAAGGGCGGCTGAAAGACGTTTACTATGTGAAAAACGTTGTTGCGGCCTACAGTCAGCGGCTGAACGATATCATCGGTCACCACACCGAAAAGTACTGCCGCGCGTCGAAAGGCCGCTGTACCTACACGTTTGTTCCCAATCTGAAGAAAACCTTCAACCGTGGCTTTACTCACTATTTTCTGAATGGACGACAGGCTAACATCGCTTCGTTTGATACGCCTAAGGCTTTGGGCGAGTATGTTGGAAAGGTAAAAGAGGTTCGAGGCAATTCGTTCATCGTAGCCGGAACGGCCAGCTTCGCTAACGGCGACGGACTCTGTTTCTTCAGAGAGGAAAAAAGACTGGGGGAAAAGGAGAGGAGAAAGGAAATCGAGAAAGTGGGAAGAAGAGAAGGCGAGCGATGGGGAATGAACGGAAAAGAGCTGGTGTTGGAAGGATTCCGTGTGAATAAAGTGGTGAACAACCGCTTGTTTCCACTGAATATGCCCCAACACCTTCGCCCGGGCATGGCTCTCTATCGTAACAACGACCAAGAGTTTGAGCGGTTGCTGAGCAAGCCCAGCAGCGAGCGAAAAATTGAGGTCAGCATGTCGCTCGATACCACCGCTGAAGGGTTTGTGCTGAGCATGACAGCCATGAATGGCACTCTGCTGGCAAGCGCATCGTCAGACTTTGCCCACCAACAGGCCCAAAAGCCACAAACCGACAACATTCGTACCCAACTCTCAAAACTTGGCGGCACACCTTTTGAGTGTAGCGAAGTGACAGTTTCGGATGAGGCAGCACAGCTTTTCATTCCGTCGAGTGTGCTGGCCAACCTGCGACGGACGGTTACGGAAGAGGCTGTGAAAGAAGGAGAAAAGGCAAGAAAGAGGGAAGAAGAAATGGAGAGAAGTAGGGGAGAGGAGTTGAAAACAAAGAGTGAAGAAAGGCCGGAGAGCGAGGAGCAGCAGAAAGCGAGTAGCCGGTTGGCTCCCCCCTTGCCCGACGAATATTTGCGCTACCCCTATTTGCTGAATGTGGCCAACCTGCAGGCGCGGTTGTTTTATGAGCGTTGCCACGTAACCGATGTTGAGCCAGCCTTCGAGTTGCAGCATGGCGAGCAGCAGGCCCATCCTGTCAAAGACTCTTTTGCCCGCAAAGATACTTCTGATGCGCTGCTGATGCAGTGCCGCCATTGCATACGCTACTCGCTGGGCATGTGTCTCAAACGCGATGCCGTTGCCCGTCAGTGGCGCGAGCCTCTTTTTCTGGTGCTGCCCGACGGCAGGCGCTTCCGTCTTCAGTTCGATTGTAAACAATGCCAAATGAATGTCTATGCCAGTCAATAAGTTCCGTCAGTTTATTCTTTGCCAGCCCGGTTTGCGGTTGTTGGTTCATGCTGTGCTGCTTGTTATGGGACTGACTTCTTTGTGCAGTTGTTATCACAAGCATCAGCCCACCTCGCCCGATGCCATTGTCTATACCGAAGCACAGCTCGACTCTATTTCTTTTTCCACCACTCACCACTATTCGCAGAACTATAATTTTATAGTAAAAGCCGACTCCATTGTTCTGCTGCGCCAGCAGCCAGAAGAAATGCTCAATCAGCTGCCCACCGATTCGCTGGTGTTACGCAAGAACGACCAACTGGTGGTGGCCGATATTCGCATGATTCCTACCGACTCGATAGACTCGGTATGGGTACAGCTGGCCCACGACCAGGAAACATTCGGATGGATTCACGAGAGCGAATTGTTGCCGAAGGTTTATCCCGATGACCCCATTTCGCAATTCATCTCCATTTTCTCGGATGTGCATTTGCTCTTTTTCCTGATAGTCATTGGGCTTATTGGCATTGTGTATATCTTGCGGCTGGTGTTGCGCAGCAATGCCAAAATAGTACATTTCAACGACATAGATTCGTTTTATCCCACGCTGCTCGTGCTGCTGGTTGCCTCGTCGGCAACGCTCTATGCCAGCATACAAACCTTTGCTCCCGACATGTGGCGCCACTTTTACTATCACCCAACACTCAATCCCTTCATCACACCCACGCTGCTGTCGGTTTTTCTGGTATCGGTGTGGGCCATTGTGATTGTGGCACTGGCCGTGGTCGATGATGTGCGTCATCTGTTGCCTGTGGGCGAGATGGTTCTTTACCTCTGCGGTCTGGCGGCCATTTGTGCTGTTGACTACATGGTGTTCAGTGTCCTCTCGTTGTATTATGTAGGCTATGTGTTGCTGGTAGTTTATTTCTTTTTTGCCATTCGCACCTATCTTTCTCATTCGCGGTGCAATTATGTTTGCGGCCAATGCGGCGCCAAGCTCCATGAGAAAGGCCGCTGCCCTCATTGCGGTGCCATCAACCAGTAGTATTCCTGGTTTTTGCAGGGGCAGTTTTATGTTTGTATTATTGTTCCCGCTGGGCTCTGATATTTTTGTAGTTCAAGGAGTTCAAGGAGTTACAAGGAGTTCAAGACAATAGCTTTATTTCTATTTCCCTTTTCAGCAAGGTGCCTCGGAGTGAAAGCCATTGTCTTGAACTTCTTTTAACTCCTTGAACTCCTTGTTTACTTTACCTGCGAACGCTGAGTTTATATGAAAACACTATTTCCTAGGCAATAAGTTTAGCTTTGGATTTTACTTTTCGCCTCCAGATGCGTCTAATAAGTAAGAAACTAAACGACAACTACACTGTACAGTATGAAAAGATATTTTTTGTTGGCATTGTTTGCTGTTCTGAGCCTGGCAGGCATGTCGCAGGAAAGGCTCGAGAATGTGAGCGGAGTAGTGATAGACCGCGAAACCCGTAAGGCTTTGCGCCAGGTGAATGTGGCCATTGATGGCAGCAATATCTCGACCGTGACCAACGACGAAGGCCGTTTTGTGCTCAAATGTGCCAAACTACCCAAACGTATTGTGGTGACGCACGTTGGTTACAAGTCGCGCTACGTGGAAGTTCCCAAAGACGGCAGCAGCATGCGAGTTATGCTTACTCCTAGTTCGGTGATGCTCAGCGAAGTGCTCATTATGCCCGAAGACCCCGAAGAGGTTCTCATGGAGGCCATCAAGCGTATAGTTGACAACTACGGGCGTTCGCCTCAGCTGTTTCAGACTTTTTATCGCGAGACCGTACAGAAACGCCAGAACTACATCTATATTGCCGAGGCGGTGAGCGAACTGATGAAGACGGGTTATCACCACACTTCGCCCGTGCGCGACTGGGTGGCCATCATGAAGGCACGCCGGCTGGTGAGCACCAAACAGAGCGACACCCTCGGCGTGAAGATCCAGGGCGGGCCGCTGCTTATGAACCAGCTTGACTTTGTGAAGGCGCGCACCTTGATTATGAACATCGAAGAGCTGAAGCACTACAATTTCAGCATGAAAGTTCCTGAGAAAATAGAGGACCGTCTGCAACTGGTCATCGAATTTCATCCCAAAGGCACGTCGCCCGATGTGCTCTATCACGGCAAAGTGTATATCGACAATGAGACCTATACCGTTACGCGGGCCGAGCTGACGCTCGACATGGGTAATCGCGATGCGGCCACGCAAATCATGCTTGTCAAAAAGCCTTTGGGCCTCCGGTTCAGGCCCAAGGAACTCTCGCTGACGCTCAATTTCAAGCGCGAGGGAGCCTTCAGCCGTGTGAACTACTTGCGCACCCAGATGCGTTTCAGCTGCGACTGGAAACGCCGGCTTTTCTCCACCAATTTCACGGCTGTCACCGAGATGGTGGTCACCGACAAACTGAGCGAGGTTCACGGCAAACCCAGCGACGGGCGATTCAGGTCGTACGATTCGTTCTACGACAAGGTTGACTACTTCGACGATCCCAATTTCTGGGCCGACTACAATATCATCGAGCCTTCGGAAAGTCTGGAGAATGCGGTAAAGAGATTAAGAAAACGTTAGCCATCATCGTTGTGAGGAAGCCAAAAGACGGCACCACCTGCGGGTGGTGCCGTCTTTTGGCTTTGTTGTTTCTGGATGAAAAAGACTAGAACACGTTCAGTCCGAGGAACACCATCAGACCGTTCATCAGTATCCAGAAGATGGCGAATGGCATGGTCTTGCGCATGATGTCGCCGTCCTGGCCCTCCATGTCGCAGGCTGCGGTAGCAATGGCAATACTCTGCGGCGACAGCAGCTTACCACCCTCCGAGCCGGCGCAGTTGGCAGCGGCCAGCCAGTTGGTTTCGTTGCCGGGAACACCGAAGAAAGTGCTTTGGTTCACCAGTCCGAGGTCGCCTGCGGCAGTGGCTTGCAGCTTGCCGAAGAGGATGTTGGCATTGGTGGCGCTGCCCGTAACGAATGTGCCGATAGAGCCAATGAGCGGAGCAAAGAACGGGAAGAATGTGCCGGTGAGTGCCACGAGTCCCTTGGCAATGTCGTTGGTCATACCAGTATTGTTCATCAGCATGGCCATGGCCACGAGGCAGCAGATGGTGACAACGGTCTTCTGCAGGTTGATGGTGGTCTTGGCCAGCAGTTTCATCAGTCTGCCGAAGCTCATGCCCTGAATCAGTCCGCCAATGACGGCGCCGAGGAAAATCATCAGACCGGCATTAGAAAGCCATCCGAACTTAAAGGCGTTGCCAATGACGGGAATGTCGAACTTTGTCACCAGCGAGTTGTTGAGCAGTTCGTTGATGGGAGGAACAATCTTGCTGCTGATGAGGATGAAGAAAATGATGAGGCCATAAACGCTCCATGCCTTGAGAGTCTTGGTCAGTCCGAACTTCTTCTTCTCGACAATGACTTCGTCGGAAGGGCTTTCATCGCGTATGAAGAGCTTGTTGTAGATGAGCATGGCGATGATGGCGGACACCGAACCGAGGATGGCGGGCGTCTCCGGACCAATGAAGTGGGCGCAGCAGAACTGCACAATGATAGAGAATGTACCCACGAACAGGGCCAGCGATATGTTTTTCACAATCTTTGTGCGGTCGGTCATCATCAGAATGAGGAACGGCGTGATGTAGAACATCAGGGCCAGCTGAACGATGATGAAGGTGGCCACCTCGCAGAGCATTTCGGGCGAGGCCACACCCTCGGCAGCCACTTGGTTGGCCAGGGTGGTGGCAGGCAGACCCACGGCTCCGAAGCCTACGGCCACGGTGTTGGCAATCAAGCAGATGACAGCCGAGAACATCGGTTTGAATCCCAGACCAATGAGGATGGCAGCAGGAATAGCCACGGCGGTGCCAAATCCGGCCATACCCTCGAGCACACCGCCCAGACCCCACGTGAGGAGCAGCACGAGCAGGCCCTTGTCGGAGGTCATCTGTATGAACTGGGTCTTGATGGTTTCAATCTCCTTTGTCTCGCAAAGGATGTTGTAGCTGAAGATGGCACAAATGATAATGAGAATAATCGGGAAACAGGCTTTCAGGAAACCTTCGATAACAGACCAGAGCGTGATGCCGTAAATGGAGATTCCTGCAAACTTCTCTGGAAGGATGCCCATTGCCGGCACTGCGAACAGAGCCAGCAGAATGGTTACGATGAGAGTGATGACCGCGCTTTTGTAGCCGGAAACTTTGAACCCCATCATCAATACGATAAGCAGGACAATTGGGATAACAGAAATTAAAGCTGTCATAGGCTTGAATGTGTTTAAGTGTGTATTATTAGAAATTTATTAGATATTACGAGGTTAACGTCTTTGAAAAAAACATTGCAAATATATAAAATATCTGAATAATTTTGTTTTTTCTTTACTTAAAAAATATAAATTGTGAATAAATTTCTGTTTTCAAGGTCTTATTTTGTATTTTTGTATCGATTATTATCCATAAAAACAACAATCGTATGAAAAAAAGGCATATAGCTTTGGCCGCAGCCTTGATTTTGGCAGCGGCTACATGGGCACAGAAAACCATCACACTGACAGAGGCAGGAACACTGTCCTCAAAGATCTCGGCAGCTGAGCGGCAGTCGCTCACCAGCCTCACCATTCAAGGACCTCTCAACGGCACGGATATGGTCGTTCTACGATCCATGGCAGGTGCCGGAGGGGCTGCTGGCAAACTCTCCGACCTCGACCTTTCTGGAGCTACGATAGTGAAGGGCGGCGAGAGCTATTCGGCAGGCAAAGAGCAGCAGAGCGCCTTCACGCAGGACAATGCGCTCTCTACGCGCCTGTTCTACGGATGCTCGGCCCTGCGCCGCGTGGTTATTCCCAACACTGTGCGCCGCGTGTCGAACGATGCGTTCTCGGCGTGCCCCGCTCTCCAGGAGATTGCCGTGGCCGACAATCCGCTGTTCACCTCGGTTGACGGCATGCTCTTGCGCCACGACAGCACACTTGTTTACCGCTGTCCGCAGGGAAAGGCCGTCAGCCAACTCATCGTGGCCGAGGGCGTGAAACAGATTTATCCCAGTGCTTTCCGTGGTATTGCCACCATCACCGAGATTTCCCTGCCCAGTACCATCCAAGGTGTCAACGACATGGCCTTTTGGGGCTGTCCCCGCATCAAGGTCATTCGCTTTGCCACCCCCAATCCGCCGGCCATGGAGAACGCCTTCGACAGCGGCGTGCTCAGTTCCGCCCGTCTCGTGGTTCCCAAAGGCTCTGCCGAACGTTATCGCTCGAAAGCCGGATGGGAGAATTTCAAGAACATCACCGAGGAATAGCCCCCGCCACTTCGTGCATTAGCAACTACATATCAGCGAACCTCATAATAACTCCCCGCATTACGTTCAAATTTACTAGAGAATTTGTTCGTAATGCGGGGAGATATTTTTGCCAAATCATAATCAGCGAAATGAATGTCGTGAGATACGCCGATAATTACTAGCTTTAATTATCTACAAAGTATGGAGATTTACGCTCCGCCCCTTTCAAAAACAAATAAAAACAAAAGCAAACAAGGAAAAACAGGCGTTTATTAGTAAAACCTCTGTTATTTTGTTCTTCTTGGTTTTTCTTGGTTTTTGAAAGGCGCGGAGCGTAAAAGATAGGCTTGTAGTATTGTTCACACGTACATCAGGTCGCTCATGATGCCGTCGCTGAGGAAAAGGCCGTCGCGGGTAAGGCGCAGGCGGTCAGCATCGATGGCGAGCAAATGGCTGTCGAGGTGGGGCTGGGCGGCCGCGAGCAGGTGCTGGCGGTAGGCGGGGCCGAAGCGGCGAGTGACGTCGTCGATGCTGAGACCTTGGCTGGTGCGCAGGGCGGTCATGACGAGGTCGTCGAAACGGTCGGAGGTGGTGAGCACTTCGCGCTCCTCCAGAGGGCGTTGGCCTTGCTCAATGGTCTCGATGTAGCGTTTCACATCGCTGACGTTCCACGAGCGGGTGTCCACGTCGTAGCTGTGAGCGGCGGCACCAAAGCCCATGTAGGGCGTCCCCTGCCAGTAGCTGCTGTTGTGGCGGCTGTGGTAGCCAGGCCTTGCAAAATTGCTGATTTCGTAGTGCTCGTAGCCGGCAGACTGGAGGCTGTCGATGAGCTGGTGGTACATGGCAAGCGATAGTTGGTCGCTGATGGGGGCAAAACTTGGGTCGCTCTGGCTGCGACGGTGGAGAGGGGTGCCTTCCTCGTAGGTAAGGGCATAGGCAGACAGGTGCTCGGGACGGAGACTGAGGGCGTGGCTGATGTCTTCGGCCCACTGCTGCAGACTCTGGCCGGGGAATCCGAACATCAGGTCGATGCTGATGTTGCCGATTCCGACGGCGCGCAGGTGCTGCATGGCTTCGTCAACCTGACGGGCGTTGTGGCGGCGGCCGAGCAGCCGCAGGCGCTGGTCGTCGAAGGTCTGCGCGCCCATGCTCACGCGGTTGACGGGCAGCGGGGCGAGCATGTCGGCATATTGGGACGTGACGTCGTCGGGGTTGCACTCGATGGTGACTTCGGCATCGGGCTTCACATTATATATATTATAAAGGTGGGCGAAGATTTGTTGCAGTTGCTCGCCGCTGAGCATCGACGGCGTGCCTCCGCCCAGGTAGATGGTTTCTGTTTGCTGGGTGTGCAGCTCGCGGGCACGCAGTTGCATTTCGCGGCATAGGGCGTCAACGTAACGCTGGCGCAGGTCCAGGAGCGTTGACGAGTAGAACCCGCAGTAAATGCAGCGGCTTTTGCAGAAAGGTATGTGGATGTAAATGCCGGCCATGAGAAAAGATGTAAACGGTGTGTGAAAAAATGAAAGAAGAACGAATGAAAAATCGTAATATGGGCACAAAAATACTAATATATTTAAAAATAAAGTGAGTTTTCAAAAAAAATTTTGGCCAATTGTGAAAATATCTGTACCTTAGACCCCAATTATGAATTAACACCTAAATCTATTAAAGATATGAGAGTATATCAGACAAACGAAATCAAAAACATTGCACTGCTTGGCAGTGCGGGTAGCGGCAAGACCACTCTTGCCGAAAGTATGCTTTTCGAAGCAGGTATCATTAAGCGCCGCGGATCGGTGGAGCAGAAGAACACTGTGAGCGACTATTTCCCTGTTGAGCAAGAGTACGGTTACTCGGTGTTTTCTACCGTTTTCCACGTGGAATGGAACAACAAGAAGCTGAACATCATCGACTGCCCGGGCTCTGACGACTTCGTGGGAGGTGCCATTACCGCTCTTAATGTGACCGACCAGGCCGTTATCTTGGTGAACGGCCAGTATGGCCCCGAGGTTGGCACACAGAACGCTTTCCGTTATACCGAAAAACTGCAGAAACCTGTTATTTTCCTTGTCAACCAGCTCGACCGTGAGCACTGCGACTTCGACGCGCTGCTGTCTAACATGAAAGAGATTTACGGCGACAAGTGCGTGCCTGTGCAGTATCCCATTGAGACGGGTGCCGGCTTCAACGCTGTCATCGACGTGCTGCTCATGAAGAAATATTCGTGGAAGCCCGAGGGTGGTGCTCCCATCATCGAGGATATTCCCGCCGACCAGATGGACAAGGCCGAAGAGCTTCATGCCGCTCTCGTTGAGGCTGCCGCTGCCAACGACGACGGCCTGATGGAGAAATTCTTCGAGGAGGAGAGCCTCACCGAGGACGAGATGCGCGAAGGCATCCGCAAGGGTCTGGTTACCCGCAGCATCTATCCTGTGTTCTGCGTTTGCGCAGGCCGCGACATGGGTGTGCGCCGTCTGATGGAGTTCCTGGGCAACGTGGTGCCCTTCGTCAGCGAAATGCCGAAGGTTCACAACACCCGTGGCGAGGAAATCAATCCCGACTCGGCTGGTCCCACCTCGCTCTACTTCTTCAAGACGGGCATGGAGCCGCACATTGGCGAAGTGAGCTACTTCAAGGTGATGAGCGGAAGCGTGAAGCCCGGCGACGACCTGACCAATGCCGACCGTGGCTCAAAGGAGCGCATCGGTACTATTTACGCCTGTGCAGGTGCCAACCGTATTGCTGTTGACCAGCTCAACGCCGGCGACATTGGCTGCACCGTGAAACTGAAAGACGTGAAGACGGGCAACACCCTCAATGGCAAAGACTGCGACTGGCGCTTTGACTTTATCAAGTATCCCAACTCGAAGTACTCGCGTGCCGTGAAGGCTGTGAACGAAAGCGACACTGAGAAGATGATGGCCGCCCTGACCAAGATGCGTCAGGAAGACCCCACATGGGTAGTTGAGCAGTCGAAAGAGCTGAAGCAAATCATTGTTCACGGACAAGGTGAGTTCCATCTGCGCACTTTGAAGTGGCGCATGGAGAACAACGAGAAGATACAGATACAGTATCTGGAGCCGAAGATTCCATACCGCGAGACCATTACCAAGGCTGCACGCGCCGACTATCGCCACAAGAAACAGTCGGGTGGTGCCGGACAGTTTGGTGAGGTTCATCTCATTGTGGAGCCCTATGCCGACGGTATGCCCGATCCCACGCTGTTTAAGTTTGGTGGTCAGGAGTTCCGCATGAACATCAAGGGCAAAGAAGAAATCGAGATGGAGTGGGGCGGCAAGCTCGTGTTCATCAACTCAGTGGTTGGTGGAGCCATCGATACCCGTTTCATGCCCGCCATTCTCAAAGGTGTGCTCGAGCGCATGGAGAGCGGCCCGCTGACAGGTTCGTACGCCCGCGACGTTCGCGTGATTGTCTATGACGGTAAGATGCACCCCGTGGACAGCAACGAGCTCTCGTTCATGCTGGCTGCCCGCAATGCCTTCAGTGCAGCCTTCAAAGAGGCCGGACCAAAGATTCTGGAGCCTATCTACGACCTCGAAGTGCTTGTTCCGGCCGACTACATGGGCGACGTGATGAGCGACTTGCAAGGCCGTCGCGCCCTCATCATGGGCATGGACAGCGAAGCCGGCTATCAGAAACTCTCGGCCAAGATACCTCTCAAGGAACTGAGCAACTACAGCATCTCGCTGAGCTCTCTCACTGGTGGCCGCGCATCGTTCACCACTAAGTTCTCGAGCTATGAGCTTGTTCCGAACGACATCCAGCAGCAGCTCATCAAAGAGCACGAGGCTGAGCTTGCCGAGGAGGATTAAAAAAAGGAAATGCTACAGTAGGGCCGACGAGCCGTCGGCCCGTTTTCCAGACTTACTGTTTCAGGCGAAGCCATGTTGCGCATGCAACGTGGCTTCGTTGTTGTTTGGCGTATCGTTTTAATTGATAATTATTAATTAAAAACAAATTTATCGGTTAATTGAATTAAAATTAACTGAAATAATTAACAAAAACCTTGTTCTTTCTTCAGGAAAGCATTACTTTTGCAGCGTTATGAAGAAAAGAACGATTTGGATCATAGCCATTGTGATGGGCTTCTCGTTTCTCGCATTGCTCGGTTTGCAGCTGAGCTATATAGAGGAAATGGTGAAGATGAAGAAAGAACAGTTCGACGAAAGCGTTTACCGTTCTCTTTATCAGGCCAGCCGCAACTTGGAGCTGAACGAAACGCAGCGCTATCTGGAAAAAAACATCAACGAAACCGAGCGCCGCGCCTTTCGTGAGGATTCGGTTAGCAGCGACCTCAATGGCAGCGTGCAGCACTCCCACCAGTATTCTGTAGCGGGCAAAGACGGCACCATCTACTCGTCGTTCGAACTCAAGACCATCACCACACGGCCGGCCTCTATTCCCAAGGCCATGATTCTGCGTTCCGACAAGAACTCTATTTCCGAAGCCTCGAAGTCGATGCAGGAAATTGTGAAAAACCGATACCTTTATCAGAGAGCGCTGCTCGACGAGGTGGTTTACACCATTCTTTACACCGCGTCGGAAAAGCCTCTGAAAGAACGCATTAACTTCAAGTTGTTCGACCTCAACCTAAAGAAGGAACTGATGAACAATGGCATCAACATCAGATACCATTTCCGTATTACCACTCAGGATGGCCGCGAGGTGTATCGCTGTCCCGACTATTCGGAAGAAGGAGAGGAATACACCTACGCCCAAGAGCTGTTTGGCCACGACCCGTCGAACAAGAAAGGAGTGGTGAAAATTCATTTCCCCGAAATGAACAGTTACATCTTCTCGAACATCCGCTTCATGATTCCTAGCGTAGTGTTTACCATTGTGCTGCTCATTACCTTTATCTTTACCATTGTTACCATCTTCCGCCAGAAGCGCTACACTGAAATCAAAAACGACTTCATCAACAATATGACCCACGAGCTGAAAACCCCGATAGCAAGCATCTCGTTGGCCGCACAAATGATGACCGACGAGAGCGTGACCAAGAGCCCCGCCATGACCAAGCATCTGGGAACAGTCATCAACGATGAGTCGAAACGACTGCGCTTCCTGGTGGAGAAAGTGCTACAGATGTCGATGTTCGACCGCAACACGGCCTCGTTCAAAAAGAAAGAACTCGACCTGAACGAAATGCTCGAAAGCATTGCCAGCACGTTCTCGCTGCGCGTAGAACATACGGGCGGTAAAATCTACACAGAGATTGAGGCCATCGACTCGGGCATCTACGTAGATGAAGTCCACTTCCAGAATGCCATTACCAATCTGATGGACAACGCGGTGAAATACAAAAAGCCCGACCAGCCGTTGGATATTTATATCAAGACGTGGAATGCCAATGACCGTTTGTTCTTCTCCATTCGCGATACAGGACAAGGTATCAAGAAAGAGAACGTGAAGAAAATATTCGACAAGTTCTATCGTGTTCACACCGGCAACCGCCACGACGCGAAGGGATTTGGACTCGGGCTGGCCTATGTGAAGAAGATAGTCGATCTGCACGATGGCGAAATAAAAGTGGAAAGCGACTACGGAAAAGGTACCAAGTTTACCGTTTCGCTGCCCGTTATGACTGCCGAAGATTAAGAATCGTGCGTCGTTACACTTGCAGGGAGTAAATGGGAGTTAGTGGTAGTTAACGAGCCAGGCTCGTGAAGTTAGCGGAAAAAAGTTCGCGCCAACGTCAAAACAGCTAATGTCAGTTGACTTCAAAGGTCGAAGACCTTTTAACTTCCAATAACTACAGATAACTCCTAACATGTGAAAGTTGAATAAGAAAACAAATAAAAATAGTATTAACCACAAGCCTGTCAACAAAACTCCCACCAGCAGACAGGCCTTCTCTGCCCAAGCGTAATTGCTGCAGCGAAGCGGGAGAACTGACAATTATGGATGACAAACTGAAAATTTTGTTGTGCGAAGACGATGAGAATCTGGGCATGCTGCTCCGCGAGTATCTGCAGGCCAAGGGTTATGTGGCTGAGTTGTGCCCCGATGGCGAGGCCGGTTATAAGGCTTTCCTCAAGAGTAAGTTCGACATCTGCGTGCTCGACGTGATGATGCCTAAGAAAGACGGTTTCACACTGGCTCAGGAAATCCGCCAGGCCAATGCCGAAATGCCCATTATCTTCCTCACCGCCAAGACACTGAAGGAGGATATTCTGGAAGGATTCAAGATTGGAGCCGACGACTACATCACTAAGCCTTTCTCCATGGAAGAGCTGGTGCTCCGTATTGAGGCCATTCTGCGCCGTGTGCGTGGCAAGAAAAACAAGGAAAGCTCGGTTTATCAGATTGGCCGCTTCACCTTCGACACTCAGAAGCAGCTGCTTACCATCGGCGAGAAGCAAACCAAGCTCACCACCAAGGAAAACGAGCTGCTGGCCCTGCTCTGCAGTCACGCCAACGAGATTCTGCAGCGCGACTTCGCACTGAAAACCATCTGGATTGACGACAACTACTTCAATGCCCGCTCCATGGACGTTTATATCACCAAGCTGCGCAAGCACCTGAAGGACGACGACCAGATTGAAATCATCAACATCCACGGCAAGGGTTACAAACTCATTACTCCCGAGGTTGACTAAGGCGAAATGAGAAAACAAACCTTTCTCAAACGACATCTACAAAGCATAGGATGGGCGCTGGTCACCACTGGCGCCATTCTTTTGCTCGTGGCGTGGCTTACAGGCCTCACCACCATCAACGCTGTGCTGCTCGCGGGCCTGTTGCTCATCGTCTTGGGTGTTTTCCTCTGCGTGAAAGCAATAAAAAACGCAAGCAATTATTAAAAACAGTTAACGCCGGGAACAATTCCCGGCGCTTTTTTCTCGATTCTTATAAAATAGTAGTACCTTTGCACCCGCTTTTAAAGCAACAAGTATTTATTAATCAATTTTTTAA
>JAEEGL016897635.1_pt1 | contig 15538 bp, 10 predicted proteins | sample 9134231 | NCBI WGS metagenome assembly JAEEGL01 (sample SAMN16246548, study PRJNA631951) | gut metagenome | biome: gut microbiome; feature: rumen; material: fiber-attached | host: Bos | place: Iran: Karaj | collected 2018-10
TCGATATAGAAGCAGATAACCTTAGGGTTATCTCTCGCTCCCATTCCCACCCGCCGACCGACGCCCGAAAACCCTTGACTCGCCGTGGTCCGGGCACACTCCACCCTTTCCGACGTGGACTGTCGTAAAAAAAGGTTTCCCGGTGTGCCCTGGCATGTACTGAACGTCAGCGTCGTATTCCGCGTCCGGATGTTACAATGCTGCAAACCGCCCCTCGGCTGTCTGTACATTATGTTGGGGTGGTATTTCGTCAGATAAAACCGGATGGATACATATGGCACTCCACAGAACAGGAAGGAGCATTCCTTCATTATAGTGATGCCATCGGGAGTGCTGTTGTTTCACTTTTATGTACGATTTTTTTTTACAGAGGTTTGAGCATGAGAAGCGAGGGGTACTGAATCATTGAATCAGAGCCATGTTGTTCTTTAGAAAGTGACTTCGAATCTGAGCTTTTCGGGTTCGCCGCTTGATGTGGTCAGACCGGCATCGCAGAATGCGTTGAGAAATGCTTCGATGGTTGGTTTGTGAAGGCGAGTTCTTCTTGCGAGCGTTCGAATATCAGATGCTCCGCGGGTTTTGAGCCATCGAATAATGTCTTCGGCGGTTGCGACCGGATCATCGGGGAGAGTTTCGAGTATTTCCGGGCTGAGGACTGTTTTAATGAAAGACATATCCGGCATGGAAAATCTGGGAGAATGTGCTGTATTTCTCGGAGCTCGGTTTGAGGTCAGGGGGGGGCGGGTGTTTTCGCAGGAATCTTCCGGTGATGATGCAATTTCCAATTGTTCGCACATCGCGAGTGATTCAGCTTCGTGTGCTGCGATATCGATGATTGGCATTACAGCTTCGCAGAGAGTGACGGGCGCTTGCCAGCATGCAGGGGAACCGAGTCGCCGAATCAGCGTATTGGGGGTACATGCAATATGAAAATTGAGTTCACTGAACTGTCCTTTTGAATTGAAAAACTCAGAGAAATCAACGTTTTGTGCTGGCATTTCGTAATTGATGTGATGCCTGTTTTTTTCATCGACAACCTGGTCTGAGCGAGCATCGCGGAGCTGCGATAGCAGCATATCCGGTGTCATTCCGCGCAAAGTCAGGATATGGAAAGGATCTTCTTCGAGAGCCTGTGCAAAGGCGAGCAGGAGAGCGCAGATGTGTTCGCATGGGAAGGTTTTGGTGTCGCAGTCGCAGGAGAATGAGAATTCCTTTTGTTTTGTCGGAAACAGGGAAAGGCTGGATTGCTTAAAGACGTCGAGAATGCCTTCGGGAAGTTCCCCATTGAGCAGTGAAGTTGTGAATATGGCTTTGTCTGAAAGCATGCTGATGACGGTGCGCCATTGTCCCATGGTGAATTGCCGCAGGGAAATGGAAACGACCTGTTCCACAACAGTAGCTTCGAGGCGTCCACATGTGATGCAGAGATTATTGACGAGTCTGGCCTGGACCAGCGGCATGCATTTGGGGAGTTGGATTGCCATCGCCGGACTGAGGGATGCGATACATGCACTCCATAATTTTGCGCGCCAGGACTGAAGCATCAGTGCTTCGTCGATTTTTTCGCTGATCTGGTTGGTTTTGCCGGACGTTTCGGATTTGATTTGTCTGGCCAATTGTTTGGTGGCCTTAATATGTTCGCGTTTTCCTATGGAATGCTTTTCAGAGAGCCGGAGTCCCGCAGATCTGTGCTTATTTTTTATGGGTTTGGGGGCGGATTCGATCGTGATTGGATCAGTTTCAGGGGATGCAGCTGCTGGAAGCTGAGTCGATGAATCACCGGCAGGCTGCTTCTGAACGGAATCTGCTGACAGATACTGTGTGTCGTTTATTGGATGCAGTTCAACATCGGGGAGCTCAGCAGAGTCGTTCTGAGGCTGATTATCCGCAGCATTTGCAGAAAGCTTTTCATTCTGCGGATGTGAAGCATGTCTGGCTTGCAGCGACGTGGGGTGTTTTGGGCCATGTTGTGCTTTATTGTGCTTTTGTTTATCAGATCTTGCTGCCTGGTTATTTGGTGAGGCAGCATGATCCGGTTTATGGGATGAATGTTTTGAGGTATTGCCTGGCTGTGTTTTGGTTCGCGAATGCTGATTGAGTTCAGTCATATCCACGACGCGTCTGAGCCGGGAAAAGACTGGAGAATTCTGCGAATTGTCAGTGGCATTTTCTGGTGGGGTGTTGGGATCAGTCGGCTTCATCGATCATTGCATCCGAGCTAAGAGAGAAGAGTTCACGCAGGCCATCTGTATCGAACTGGGTAATCCATGCGCCTGTGGCATCAACGATGGAATCGGAAAGCATTTTCTTTTCTTCGAGCATGGTGTCGATTTTTTCTTCGAGCGTTCCGAGTGTGAGGAATTTGTGGACCTGGACATTTTGGGTTTGTCCGATTCGGTAGGCCCTGTCTGTGGCCTGATCTTCGACGGCGGGGTTCCACCATCGATCAAAGTGGAAAACGTGTGTAGCGGCAGTAAGATTCAGTCCTGTACCGCCTGCCTTGAGTGACAGAATGAATACCGGAGAGCCTTCACTGGATTGGAAGTTTGCGACGAGTTCGTCGCGTTGTCTGGAGTTCAGGCTTCCATGCAGGAATGGAATAAAGTCGAGGTTGAGTTCTTTTTTGAGTATATCGACCAGGACATCTCCCATTTCTTTGTATTGTGTGAAAACGAGCGCGCGTTCGCCATTTTCGATAATGGTTTCGAGCATTTCGACGAGTCGCTGGACTTTTCCGGAACGCTCTCGCGTCATGGGGGTTGTTTTCTGATAGATAGCCGGATGATCGACGATCTGCTTGAGACGCGTAAGGAGTGCGAGGACCTGGCCATGCCGTGCGATTCCTGTTGCCGACTCGATTTTGCCCATTTCAGCATCGACGAGAGCCTGATAAAGCGTAGCCTGTTCACGCGTGAGCGTGCAGTAGATTTTGTGCTCCATTTTATCGGGAAGATCCTGGATGATTTTGGGATCGGACTTGACGCGTCTCAGAATGAAGGGGGAGACGAGATTTCGCAGGCGTTCCATAGCGGATTCATCGTTATTTCGTTCGATGGGGATGCCATATAATCGTTGGAATTTTGCATGGGTTCCCAGAAGGCCGGGATTGAGGAAATCGAGGATCGACCAGAGTTCTGCGAGTCGATTTTCGATAGGAGTTCCCGTCAGAGCGACGCGGAATTCTGCCTGCAGTTCGCGAACGAACATGGATCGTTTTGTAGAAGCATTTTTGATGGCCTGAGCTTCGTCGAGAACGATGAGGGCCCATTGATGCATGAACAGAAAATCGGAATTGCGGGTGATCAGCCCATACGTCGTGATGACGACAGATCCCGGTGTCTGGAGCTGTGCTTTGAGCGTTTCGAGATCCTGTGCACGTTCTGAACCGTGATGGATGATTACATTGACGCTTGGGGCAAATCTTGAGAATTCGCGCTTCCAGTTACCCACGACGCTCATGGGGCAGATGAGCAGCGTTCCGCGAATATCATTGGGGTGCTTCTGGATTTGGCACAGTACGTGGCAAATCAGCTGAATGGTTTTACCGAGTCCCATGTCGTCGGCGAGGCAGCATCCGAGTCCCAGTCTTTGCTGATAGGAGAGCCATGCGACGCCGCGTTCCTGATAGGGGCGCAGTGTTCCGACGAAGGTGTCGGGTGCTCTGAGCGTCATATCGGCGATATCTTCCTGCGTCAGGCGTTCGAGGACATCGGCAATTTTGCCTTCGATAACGATTTCGATATTGGCATTTGGGGAATTGGGATCGGCGACGCCGGTGAGAGCCCTGTTCATGGCATCAAAGCGCGTCAGCGTTCCATGGGATTCGTTGCTGTTGATGAGATTTTCGATATCGCGCAGCTGAACCGGATCGACGAGGACCCAGGACCCTTTCCATTGGACGAGGGGTTGTTTGAGTGCAACGATTTCGCGGAATTCTTCAGCCGAAACGACTTCGTCTCCGAGCGCAGCTTCCCATTGGAAACCAGCCAGATCATTGAGACCGAAGTAGCTCTTATCGATATCTTCGGGTCTGGCATCACATATTTTAAAGCGAGCCCTGAGTCGTCGCGAACCCTGGTCCGTGAGCTGTTCCGGTAGTCTGACGTCGAATCCTTCCGAGTAAAGCTGTGGGCTGACTTCCGAAATGAAAGTCCATGCCTGATGAACGTCCAAAAAGACACCTTCGGGTTTGGATTGATTCAGGCTTGCGCGAAGGGGTTCAAAATACTGAGCGGCCTTGCCGAGGTCCGTCAGCAGCTGTTCCTGTGGATTTTCGAAACAATGCTGATCAATTCTGAGTCGTTCCGTACCAATTGAGAACACGATACTTGCAGGAATTGCAAGGCTTGGATCGTCTGCGGCAACGAGGACATATCTCAAAAACCAGAAGTTCTGGGTGTCGGGGGTTGGTGCCTCAAGCCAGAAGCCGGTTCTTGCTTCAATATCGTGCAGATCGTTGCTTTCCCTAATGGGAGCAATCCATTGCGTCATGGCTTCGATGAGCTGTGGATCTTCGAGATGATAGTTGATTCGGGATTGGGATTTTTCGCCAACAAGTGCTTTGAACCAACGGGATTCCCAGCTCGTGAGCGTATTGATTTCGACCGGGACCGGATAGACATACTCTTTCATGGGCATGAGATGTCTGAGTTCATGAAACTGCATTTGAGCGAGGATTTCGGGATCGATGATTTTGGATTCGCGGGGAGCAGAAGAATTATCCTGACCGGAATCCGGGGCTGCGGATTCATCCATATAAGATGCTTCTTCATCCGGATTATCGGATGCCGCCATATCCTGAGCTTCATCGTCGGTATCTTCGGACAAATCCTCGACATCGTCCTCTGATTCATCCAATTCAGTTTCATCTTCGTCGAGGTCTTCTTCGTCGTCGGTTTCGTCAGTATTTGTGTTGTTATGTGCAGCAATCGTAAGATCGACGATTCTGGCGGCATGAGCTTTGAGCGTATTGATATCAATATTGTACTGATAATAAAGCAATTCGCTCAGAGGCATAGAGGGTTCGGGATGATCCATTGCGAGCAGCGTCTGATCGATTTTTTCGATGCATTGTGCATTTTGCGGCATTGCCATCAGATATCGGATGTATGCATCAATGGCTGCGTCGAGAAAAGCTCTGAGCAGTGCTTCGGGATGCCACATCATGGTGGGTTTCCGATGCCGTCCTTTTCCCTGGCGTTCCCACCGATTATGCGGAGCACTGTATAATGCATGTGCGCAGACCGGCATCAGGCTTGCGATTTGTCTGAGTTTTCCGATATCAAGCGAACTTTCAAATGATGCCTGCCAGACGGCATACAGTTCATGTCCATTGGTTTTAAGCATGGGAATGAAGCATTGCCGGGCAATGAGTTCGAGTGCAAATTTAGCGGCACAAATCCATGCGGCCATGGATGGACAGGCTAGTCTTCGGCTTTTTTGTCGGTCTTTTGGGGGATTGAGTGGAGCGGTTCCGAATACCTTTATGGCATCGATCATCTCCATTTTTCTTCCTTTGACGCTTTCGATTCGATATCGGCCGTCCCTTGCCGGCAGAATCAATCGAGTTTCGGCCGGGAGCAGGCGCGACGAAGGAAAATCCTGCAGTCCGGCTTTTCGCAGTCCTCTTGACCAATCAAATTTGTCGGGTTCTTCTGGTCCCCAGAGAAACAAATAACCGTCTGAAGGCGCATTTCTGCGCGTCACAAAAGTTGCGTGTACCGGGTTATAATCACGCACGAAAATCTTTGATCTATTCACACTAAGCCTGTCTGAAAGACTCGGGAGAGAAAGCCGGAAGCATTGGCTGATTCATTCCCGAATAGTTGGGATAATATGAAAAACTGCTCATGATTCGGAATTCTGCAGAATTGCAGTCATGATACGGTAGGTGTCGTCATGGTGGAGATTCTGGCATTAGGGATGATGACTGGTTCTCAGATAATTTGCCGGAGACGAATGAGAACGGACTCCTGTTCACAGAAATAAGGATAATTCACGCACATGCAGAGCATGTGGTGAATGAAAAGGACCCTGCCCTGGACATTGACAACCAGATTTGTTTCCCCCGAAGTTGTCCAATGTCATGCTGAATGGCAGCGACATGCATTACATAAATATGAATGCATGCCGGGTCAAGATTGTTTATGATTTTTAGCGATTTTTTATAAACTCAGCTGCTTTGTGCAGACGGCGGACCGTCTCGTCTTTGCCGACGAACCAGACAACCTCATAAATTCCGGGAGACTGTGCAATGCCGACGATGGCGGTGCGGGCGGGTTGTGCAACTTTGCCCATTTTCAGACTGCGGTTGGCTGCGATTTCGTTAAAAGCAGCTTCGATGGCTGTTTCAGACCAGTCGGTGATGTTCTGAATGGAGTTGGCCAAGTCTTCGAGCAGTGCCGGGGTATCGGCATTAAAATGCTTGGAAACGCTGGCTTCGTCATAGGTTTGCGGCGCATTCCAGATGAATAGGCTGTCACTAACAATTTCGTTGAGGCTGTGCGCTCGTTTGCGCATCATTTCGAGCAGTTTGTAAAGCCACTCTCCTTTTTCCACTTTGATTCCGGCTTTTTCGTACCGTTCGAGCGTGTGATCTGCGATTTCTTCAATGGGAACGAGGCGGAGCTGCTGTTCATTTACCCATTTGAGCTTTTCTTCATCGAATTCACCGTTGGCGCGATTCACGTCGCAGATATCGAATTTTTCGATGAGTTCCTGCATCGAGAAGATTTCGTCATCACCGTGTGACCAGCCGAGCCGCGCGATATAGTTGTTCAGACCTTCGGGAAGAAGTCCGAGGGCTTCGCGGTAATATTCGACCGAAGGACTGCCTTTTCGCTTCGACAGACCATCAATTCTTGGTGCATGCGCAAATCTTGGAGGCTCTTTGCCCAGGGCATGATAGAGGGCGATCTGGCAATGCGTATTGTCGATGTGATCTGCGCCGCGGATGACATGGGTAATCTGGAGAGCCAGATCATCGACGACAACGGCGAACTGATAGGTCGGCATGCCATCGGACCGAACCATGATGAAGTCATCCAAATCTTTGTAATTCTTTGTAATGGTGCCCTGAATCATGTCTTCGAAGGTGGATTCACCTTCTTTGGGCATTTTGAAGCGAACGACATGCGTGCCGCAGTCCGGACCGAGATTTTTTTCCCGGCAGGTACCATCGTAGCAGGCATGATTTGCCGTTTCTTTCATGGCTTCTTTTTTGGCTTCGAGCTCTTCCCGCGTGCAGTTGCAGCGATAGGCTTTGCCTTCGTCGATCAGTTTCTGTGCAACTTCGTGATAGATGGCAAGCCGTTCAGACTGGCGAAGAACAGGACCGTCCCAGTTCAGCCCCATCCATTTGAGACTGTCATAAATAACTTGAACCGCAGCTTCTGTGTGGCGTTCACGATCGGTATCCTCAATGCGAAGGATAAACTGACCACCCATGTGGCGTGCATACAGCCAGTTAAAAAGAGCCGTGCGGGCATTCCCAAGATGCATAAAACCCGTTGGTGAAGGCGCAAAACGAACACGTACCGTCATATTATCTTATCCTCTTTTTTTGAAAAATAATTCCCCAACAAAGTGGGCGCACATACATACGACATCATCATTTTGTTTTCAAGTTGTCGAACACTGTCTGGAGCGCGATTTTGTAATGAGTTGGTCAATGACTGCGGTGCAATTTTTATTGAATTAAGGATCACTTTTGGCCGGCTTTTTGCTATTATACGCATGGCCTGCGAGTTATTTTCATTCGCAGTATCGACATAACAGAAATCCTGTTCTAATGTGTTCGTTCAGAATGGCGTCTTATGGATGTCAAAATATGGAATATTATCTGACAAATAAGGAGTAAAAGTAATGAAACGCAATATCCTGAAATTATTCTTATGCGGTCTTGGTGCATGTGGTCTTCTCTGCGCAGCGGCCAACACGGCGCTTGCTCAGGATCCTCTGCGTTATGAAGTCATGCAGCATCACTCTGCGGATCAGCCGGCCCAGCTTCGCATCATCGCCAATGAGTCGCTTCAGGATGTCGAAGTTGCCATTACAAACTGTGCTCCTCAGGTCGTTCGACAACAATTTGGTTCAATGAAAAAGGGCGAAGTAAAAACGATTTCATGGAATCAGAATCCGGGCAAATACAACTGCGGTGTTTCCATCAGCGGTAAGCTCAATATGGGCGGTGCAGTGAGCGTCCGGAATACCCATGAATTCGTTTGTGGCGCATCGACGCCCCTGTCCCTCAATGTCGATTTGAACGAAATCAAAGAGCTCGTACCAACGACCAATCACGTCGTTCTGCATGCATCTCGTGCGTTCAATCGAGCGAGTATTACGGTTACGGCAGAAGATGGAACCGTGATCGATACTGTCGATAAAGCGGTGGGCGCCATGAAGGATTATACCCTTTCGTGGAAAGCATCGGCCAAAAAGCCGGTTCTCCTTGAGATTAAGGTTACAGATGAAACGACAGGATCCTGGGCATCCAATACGATTATGTCCTTCCTGATTCCGCATACAGATGTCGTTTTTGATACCAACAAGTACAATATTCGTCCCGATCAGGAGCAATATCTGCACGAACCACTCGAAATCATTTTGGATAAGGTACGCAAATTCGATCGCGTCGCTGTCAACCTTTATATTACCGGTCACACCGATACCGTTGGTCCGGACAATAAAAATGTCAAGCTTAGTCTGAATCGTGCACGTTCCATCGCATCCTGGTTCACACAGCACGGACTCAGCATTCCAACCTATTATCGTGGTGCAGGTGAACGTGGGCTTGCTGTCGATACACCGGACAATACGCCGGAAGAACGCAACCGCCGCGCAGTCTACATCCTGTCAAATATTGCACCTGTTGATGGCCTCGGAAGCTGGACGAAGCTGTAATTGCGGTAATTGCTGCATATACCAAAGGGCGCCTGATGCGCCCTTTTTTTATGTCAGATTTAAAGGAATGGCTGTTGGCGAAGATGTGTGAATGACTTCACTGGGAACTGTGTGAATATGGTCGTCTTTTCTCCCTCTCTGTATAGGGCAAATTATTCCCTTATCACCTCAGGGAGAGGTGAGCAGTTTAGAACCCCATGACCTGTTTGCGGCTTTTCACGAAAGCACAAATGGTTTTGGCGCGCGCATCCCAGGTCAGATTCTTGGCGTCTTCAGCAGCGGCATTTCCGAGCCTCTCGAGCAGCTCCGGATTGTCGATGAGTTCCGAAAATCCTTTTAATTCCTCATCGAAATTGTCCGGGGGAACGAGCCACGCATTTTGATTATGGTGCAGCAATTCAGCTGTATCGGGAGCCTGTGGGGCATAGATCGCCCGCCCGCTGGCAATGTACGAATACAGTTTGAGCGGCAGAACCGTGTGGCCCGCTTTTTTGAGCGGTGACGCTGACGGGGGAATCATGACGATATCCGAAGCATAGAGATACTGCGGAATTTCGTTGTATTTTTTCCATCCGGTAATAATGCAGTTGGATAATTTGGCTGCTTCGATTTCGAATTCCGATTTGACGTCCAGATCGTATCCACCGCCGATGAACAGGAATGTGACATCGGGTCTTGCTTTGGCAAGCATCAAAAGGTGGTCGAGCCCTTTTTTCATATCGAACCTTCCGGCATAGGCGGCAATCTTGGCATCGAGCGGCAGTCCCAGCATTTCGCGGGCTTCGTGCTTTGAAAGTACAGGCTCGTAATGTGACTTTTCATAGCCGTTATGGGCTGTGCAAAGTCTTTCGGGATCAAAGCCGTGATCAATATAACATTGACGCGCATATTCGGAGTGCAGCGTCATGCCCAGAAAATACTTCGATGCAAACATCAATCTAAACAGCGGAATCAAAGCCTGATACTGTTCCGGCCATGGGCGGTATGTATCGTACAGTGCGGGAATTCTGGACATCAGACAGGCCATGATGGCTGGAATATTGCGCGAATAAACAACATCGAATGTTGCCAGCTTTTTCCTCAGAAGCGTCGCGCAAATCATCGGATGAATGACTTTTTGCGGCATCCTCGGACCGGGATAAATGGAGTGGATCAAATCGATCTTAAATTCCCCGTCCACATTATAGTATTTGCGCAGGGATTCCGGGGTCGGCATGTCATCACAATTGGAGGCGGGTATGAACAGAGTACAGTCGCATCCCTGTTTGGCGAGTGCCGACAGGGTGTTGATTGGCTGCATGGATTCGGTGACGATGCTTGGCATGACCTGATCAAAAATGTAAGCAATTTTCATAGTATGTTCCCACTGTTGATGAAAATACGGACAGAAATCCGGGGTTCTGTCTCTGGATGCATGAAGTATAAACGAACTCCGATTCGGAGCAACGTTTAAAATCTTGCCACGGTCTGCAACCTCATTTAATGTGATTTGCTGGGATTTGGGAAGGGGGCGGCGGCCCCCTTCGGCGCTATGGCCTGAGGCCATACGCGCCTGCCCCCACGCCGCTATTTGCTGCGCAAATACGCGCCGTTTGTGCCGAAAGAATGAAAAAGTAAATATCTGCGCGCAGGATGCGCGTCGAAGGTGTGTAATCATGGAAGAGAGCAAAATTGATCGCCCCATCGGTGTTTTTGACAGCGGCGTAGGCGGTCTGACTGTACTGGATGCGGTTCGTCAGGCATTGCCGCATGAGGATCTCGTGTATTTGGGCGATACAGCGCGCGTTCCCTATGGTAACCGTACGCCCCAGACCATCGTTCGCTATGCGACGTCCTGTGCGCGTCAATTGGTCAACAGGCATGTCAAGGCGATTGTCATCGCCTGTAATACCGCAAGTGCACATGCACTGGATGCCCTGAACGAAGCATTCGATGTGCCGGTATTCGGAGTCATTGAACCGGCGTCCAGGATGGCGGTGGATGTATCAAAATCGAAATGCATCGGCATTATCGGTACGCGAGCGACCATTGCCAGCCAGGCTTATACGCGCGCGATTCAGGCCATCGATCCAAATGCCCATGTCTATGGTTTGGCATGTCCCCTGTTTGTACCCCTCGTCGAGGAAGGCTGGGCCGAAACGGATGTCGCGCGTTTGGTGGTGCGAAAATATCTCGAAGATCTGATTGCACTTTCGAATGGGCACGAAATGGATACGCTCATCCTTGGCTGTACACATTATCCCGTGCTGAAATCCCTGATTCAGGAAACGCTTGCATCACTCGATCGGCACATGGTTTTGTGCGATTGCGCTCAGGCAACGGCAAAATCTCTGGTAGAGCATCTTAAAGATCGTCATCTGCTCAGGCAGACCAGTGAATCCGGCTGGTCTGACTATCTGGTTACCGATGATCCTCAGCAGTTTTCTGCGGTCGGGAGATCTTTCATGCATGAACCGCCGGTCAATGTTTCGCATATCGATATCGTTTAGTTTCGTTTCGCCAGCCGGATGTGATTCATGATGTCCGAACACATTTCCCATTGCCGAAATCCGGGACTTACGATCTTTAAAAACGATCTTGATGATGAAGAGGGCAAAATGAGCTTGGTTCGAGGTGAACCACCGGGGAAAGTGATTCCAGAACCAAAGTCCCCCCCCTTCCCACCGGGGAAGGGAGATTTAGTGAGATGGGGACCAGCGTGAAGAGTGACAGAAATGAATAAGAATAAAATGTCGAAAATTGGCGGAATTCTTTTATGTGCGGGTTATGGATCGCGGCTTGCGCCGCTCACGGATGTGATTCCCAAACCGGCCATTCCTTTTTGCGGCGTCCCCATGGCGCATTATGCGCGCCATTCCCTGGAGTGCACCGGTGTGGATGCACTCGGAATGAACGTTCATCATCTGCCGGATCGCATGATCGAAGCGATGAACTATGGTAAATGGATGAATGCAACGCGCGATATTCTGATTTCGCGCGAAGAAGGCGAAATACTGGGAACAGGCGGCGGCGCGGCACGCGTTGCGCGTTTGATGCCGGAATGCGATCGTTTTATCATTTATCATGGCGATGTTTTGTGTGCGGCAGATCTTTCGGATGCATTGAAATCCCATGAAAAATCCGGCGCAGATGTGACGCTCGTCGTACTGCCCAGACCTCATCAGGTTCATGAAAACGTCCGGCAATCACTGGGAATGATCGGTGTAGTGGACGACGAAATCGTCTGCATTCGCGACTGGTGGAAAAATAACCAACCGCTGGATGATTACCGACAGCGCTGTTTCAGCGGCATTCACATCGTCGAAAGACGCATATTGGACAATATCCCGGATGGCAGGAATGTTTGTCTGGTCACGCAGATTTACCGTGAAATGCTCGGGCGCGGTGATGTAATTCATGCCTATGAACCGGAGGGTGATGTATTTTTTGCAGATGTCGGTACGCCGGCAACGTATCTGGATGCTCAGGCGCGTTGTTTAATGCAGTTCAATTCGTATGATAACCCCGGCAGAACACTCGAAAAAATGGCAGAGGGAAGATGGTTGCTCCGTACTCAGAACGATGGAATTCCGAGCTGCATTTATGGTGATTCAGAGATAGATTATACAGTTACAATAGGCCCAAATGTCTGCATTCATGCGGGGGCACAGATTGCGCAGAATACGTGTTTAAGTCATGAGATGATTTGTGATAAAGGTGGAATTCGTCTGGATGGAGCATGGATCATTGATTGAGGTTTGGTATGTCGTGGATAGAACGTTTGAGAGAACGCATTTTCGGATTTAGTCATGCCGAACCAGAGGGAATGGAAGAGCTTGAGGCCATTCGACGCAGGCCATCCGAACCGGAACCGAATCCGGAACCAACTCAAAAAACACCGCAAAACACTGCTCTGGAACCTGAACCTATTCAGCAGGCGGATAATGGCGTAATAAAATCATTCCCGTCGCGCGTTCTTTTCGTTTGCAGCGGCAATATGTGTCGTTCCCCTTACGGTGCTGCGCGTTTTAAAGAACTCGCCCAAAATCGCGATGTGCAGGTGATTTCCGCCGGAACGCTGCGCATTCAGGGGCGATCAGCCGCCGAAGAAATGATAAAAACTGCGCAGGAAAATGGACTCGATCTGACCAGTCACCGATCGAGCGCGATTTCGCAGGTAATGGTTCGCGCATCGGATGTCATCTTCGTCATGGAGAGAATCCATCGCCAGGAGATCATGCGCATCTGTCCGGACGCAGAAAAAAAGATCGTCATGCTCGGTCAATGGCTCGACGAACCAAAAGAGGAACTCATCGATCCCATGGGAAAATTGCCGGAAATCTATCGCGCGGTTGCGCATGAGATCGATCAGGCCCTCGAAAACTGGTTCAAACAGTATGCTTAGGTCTTGTTATTGTTAGGCCATGAAAAATGGACTTTATCTGTCCTGTTTAAATAAAAATATAATATATAATATAGTCCTACGATTCTTGCAGGTAACCAGGGTTACCTCTCGGTCTTCCCACACGCCGACTCGCTGTACACCCCAAAATACGTACGGTCTTGGCACACTGCTCCCTTTCCGCATCTCATCCGCGTAAAATAAGCATCCCGATGGGCCTGGCATATACAACACTTCAGCTGAGCGAGATATGAATTATGGATGAGGCAAGCCTATTGGCCTTTGGCCAATACGGCATGCCATTCGTGCTATTGGCCTTTGGCCAATACGCACGAATCATCAGCGGAGAAGATCGTAGACCAAAATGGCCTGTCTTCGAACCATCTGCTTTTTACCGCTCTCAATATAATTATATTTTACGGTCGCACTGATATAGAGCTTGCCATCCATGACGCGAATACCCTCAGCCTCGACATAGCCATTGTGCTTATATTGGATGCCATTTTCTGTAAAATTGAGCAAACCATCGAGCTTGGTATTGTCCATATAGTAACCGGAACACTTTCCACTTGTTTCGTTTTTACAGTCGACAGTCGCTTTTTTCAGATTTTTAACAGGGTTGTCTACCGTTGTTAAATGATAGATATACTCATTGCCATTCTCCAGTTTGTCGTAGTGGAATGGCATAGCACCGCCAACCGATTTTCCACCATACGTATAAATATAAATAGAAATTTCCGATCTATATTCGTATTGCTTGTCATTGCCTTCGAGCGTCTTTAGCAGTGCACGTGCATCCCCAACGGTATAAATAAGACTATTCTCCAGCTCCATGCCCTGTATGGCAATCCTCTTCTTGTCAAATTCGTGTATCGGTTTTAATGTCGAGAAGTCCTTGACGGTAATCGTCGGGGTATAACCTGTTATGAATTCGTTGTTTTTATTGATCCATTGAATTGGTCGCTGAAGCTTGACTGTTGACGTTCCAAGCTTCTTTACATCGGAAAGATGATAGGTCTTGACATAGGTTCGGTGGTCTTTGTCATAGGTAGCCCTGAATGAAAAAGTATTATTTTTCACATCAATGGCAGGCTCAAAACTATGGAAAAATGATTCACCTGTCTTGTCTGAAAGATAGTAATGATCCTTAATATCTGATGGATAAATGAGTTGATTTGGGTTGCTTATATCCCAATCTACGCGGGCAATCGTCTGTGATCGTTTATAGCCATCCGTACATTTGGTATTGTTGTCTGTGCATTCGAGTGTGCCGTAACTCGCAAACCAGAGATAATCTTTTTCGCCGATATGTTCTGCAATCAAATTCTGACCATGGCCTGATGCAGGGAATTTCATGGATGCAGAATTCTTTTTATAATCATTTTGGAAAATATCGAGTTGGGTATGGCTATACTCAATTTTCCCGTCCTTGGTTTTAGTGACATCTAATTCTGGTAATTGCGTAAAATACATGAAATCGGTCGTATAAAAATCAAACCCCTGTGATACCTGGTTTTTAGCAATTAATTTCAGAGGCTTTTTATATAAATGAATATACTTATTGGATTCATCTTTATAAGAGATTGATTCGTGCAGCCGATCCAGGTTCAAGACACGGATGGTAATGGTGCCTTTCATTTCCGGATGCCCTTTCAGACTGGCCGTACTTCTGGTTTTACCAGTCTTGACGGCTGTAAATCTTGCATTCTTAGGTGTCGTCGTGTTCTGTGCTACCGTCGCAATAGATTCGTCGTCGATCGACAGGACAATGTCAGATTTACAGGGAGCAGTCTCCATGTTGTAAGTTTTTTTGTCGGTTTGGATATAAACGGTCATGTCTGCTATTGAGCGTGCCGTCGAACCGGGAGCAAGTATGTCGAGTTCCGTATAGGAAAAATAGATTTTTTGGACGATTTCATCGCCGCACATGACAACACATTCCCCTTTTTCATCGCATGAATCCTTGCATGATGCCGGACATTGACAGACGCCATTATCGTTGCAGCTTGTTTTGCAGGTTTCGGGACACGGGCATTTCCCTGATTCATCGCATGTCTCCGGGCAATCATCAGGACATTCTGGATTTGCTGGGCATTTCCCTGATTCATCGCATGTCTCCGGGCAATCATCAGGACATTCTGGATTTGCCGGGCATTTCCCTGATTCATCGCATGTCTCCGGGCAATCATCAGGACATTCTGGCTTTTCCGGGCATTTCCCTGATTCATCGCATGTCTCCGGGCAATCATCAGGACA
>JAEEGL010113173.1_pt1 | contig 15537 bp, 10 predicted proteins | sample 9134231 | NCBI WGS metagenome assembly JAEEGL01 (sample SAMN16246548, study PRJNA631951) | gut metagenome | biome: gut microbiome; feature: rumen; material: fiber-attached | host: Bos | place: Iran: Karaj | collected 2018-10
AGCCAGGCGACGTCTTTTCCAAGATCCCCGGCTACCATGATGATGATATCTGTCATGATCTATTCTCCATATAATCTGCTCCGCATATTTTCCAGTTCAGACATCTGACCCATATCCAGCCACTCATCTTCTTCAACGGTATAGACACCGATCTTTCTTCCCTTCTCTTTTTCCATCTTGATGATGTCCGGAAAATCGATACGGACATTCCTTTTCAGATCCTTCAGGATCTCAGGCTCAACGATATACATCGCTGTATTGGTCAGGAAAGAATACTCCGGTTTCTCCTCTATCGATTCCAGCACATCCTTCTCATCGATATTGACGATCCCATAAGGGATCGTGATGTTTTTCCGGGCACAGATCATCGTGATGTCGTTTTTGTTCTTTTTATGGAACTTCACGATCTCACTATAGTCAGCCAGGATCAGAGAATCACAACAGATGAAGAAGAACGGACCTTCAACCTTGTTTTTCATCAGACTGAGGCCGCCTCCTGTCCCCAAAGGCTCATTCTCATCTGTCCAGCTGATATCATATTCCTTATCGATCTCCTTGAAATATGACTTGATCAATTCCTTTTTGTAGTTGACGATGATATGGAACTTCCTGCAGCCAAACTCCTCATATCTGCGCATGATATGTTCGATGATCGGCAGATCCCCGACCGGGATCAGAGGTTTCGGCAAGATCTTGGTGAAAGGATCGAGTCTCGTGCCCTTTCCACCGGCATTGATCACGACCGGTAAGTCGATCTTCTTTCTGATCTTGGTCGCTTTCTTCCCGGTATAGATATCCAGGATCTTCCCATCCTCATCGATGACAGGGATCGCGATATAGTTCTTATCCAGCATCGTGATCGCCTCATCGAGGCTGTGTGCGACTCTCTTCGGATTTTTATTGCAAGCTTTATCAACACTTTCCCCGACATTGCCACCGGCCAAAAGATAACGACGTATGTCCCCGTCTGTCAGAGCACCGACCAGTTTACCGTCTTCTGCAACGAAAAGGATCTTCGGTTTCACCGAATCCAGTTTCTTCATTGCATCCTTGATGCGGGTCTCTCTATTGACTAAATACCGTTTATAGTCCATCTTTCTCCTACACGTTATAGATATCAGCTTTATATTTATCGAGGTTGTTCCTCAGGAATTCGATCGTTTCCGCGATCCCTTCTTCAAAGGTATACTGCGGCTGCCACTTCGTCAGTCTTCTGATCTTCTCGTTGGAACCTAAGAGCCTATTGACCTCCGATTTCTCCGGACGGACCCTCTGTTCATCGCAGATGACCTTCGCATTCGGATTGATCTGCCTGATCAGTTCATCGGCAAGCTCACCGATCGAGATCTCTTTCTGTGTGGCGATATTGATCTCTTCACCGATCGTCTGACCGGACCTGTATATTTCCAGGAAACCTCTTGCGGTATCCTTGACATAGTTGAAATCTCTCGTTGGCGTCAGAGAACCGAGCTTGATCTCTTCCATGCCCGACAGAAGCTGCGTGATGATGGTCGGAATGACCGCCCTTGCAGACTGTCTCGGACCGAAGGTATTGAAAGGTCTGACGATCGTGACCGGAAGATTGAAGCTTCTGTAGAAAGATTCTGCAAGCCTGTCAGCTCCGATCTTGGTCGCCGAATAAGGAGACTGACCCTGATACGGGTGCTTTTCATCGATCGGCACATACTGCGCCGTACCGTAGACTTCGCTCGTCGAAGTGACCAGGATCCTCTCAGTTCCCAGATCTCTTCCCGCCTGCAGGATATTCAAAGTTCCCTTGATATTGGTATCCACATACATGTCCGGTGAATGATAGGAATACGGGATGGCGATCAGAGCTGCCAGATGGAAGACTGCATCGCAATCCTTCATGGCTACTTTCACACCGTTCGGATCCCTGACATCACCTAAGAAGATATCCAGTTTATCTTTTATTTCCTTGTCAAAGGTATCGATCCATCCCCAGTTGTTGAACGAGTTGTATTGGACCATTGCTCTGACATCATAACCTTCTTTAACCAGCAATTCGGTCAGATGGCTTCCGATAAAGCCTTCTGCACCTGTGACCAAGATTTTGCCCATAACAAAAAATCTCCTAATTCACAATTATTGTATCATTAAACCCCGTTAATGTATAAAGCTGAGGGTCTTCCCTCAGCTCTTATTTCACATCAAAATTCCAGTTTTTCAGATCGAAGATATCATCATGGACGCCTAAGATCTGATCATAAATGAATGTCTTACCGTTATTCTCCTTGACAGAAATGATGTTTGAAACATAGATGTGCTGTTCCCCATCGTATTTCTTTTCATTCGTGATCCTGTTACCCGTGAAAGGATTGACAGGATCTTCAATGAGGTCTTTCGTGGCATAGGTGATCGTATCGGCATTGGTCATGAAACTCTCATCGACTTTGAATTCCCTGCTGTCAAAGTCCTTGATCAACAACAGAGGGTTGTAGACCAGCAGATCCCTGTCGGAAACGACCATCTCATCAAACATCTTCAGCAACGAAGCACCATGATCAGAAACCACGATGATCCTCGTATTGTCATAGACACCGTTCTCTTTCAGATAGTCAAACCATCTGCCCAGTTCCTGGATCCCGGCCATATTGACATGGTAGTGAGACATCTGTTCATAAGTCGTGAAGCGGATCTGACGTCCGTCTTCCCTTTCCCTTGTATAATCCGTTTCCTTGTCGTATTCGAAATTATCGACATTGGTCTTCATCTCATATCCGGGTTCCTGCAACAGAGTCGGCTCGTGGGTCGTGTTGTTATACATCAGAAGCAGATGATCGGAATCATCGTCGCTGATCTGCGTCATACCCTTCATATTCTGCAAAACTGAGAATGAATTTACGAAACCCTGTTTGACATAAGCCTTTGAAGAGATGCTTGACAGATCATCCTTCGAGAACATCGCCTCATATCTGTTGACGGAATTGTAGGCTCCGCCGTTATACAGGATGCCCTGCAGGATCGTCGGGACCGATTTCGTGATACCGTAACAGAAGAGGTTGCGGTTCAGAAGGCTCATGTTCTCCCAAACGAGCTGAGGATCATAGCTGAACATACCGGCCTCGGTATTGTATTTCCGGATATCAGGATATTCATCATATACAGACAGGTCTCCCGGTGACTGATAATTGGCATAACATGGGTCGAAGACTGTCACCTCATAGCCGTTCTCATCAAAGAGGACCGGCATGACTCTGATGGCCTCGTTGTGCTTATCCACCAGATATTCATCGGATCGCTCATCCATCGCCTCCGGCGTGTACTCATAGCCTCCGTAGACTGACGGCATGCCGAAATTGGTCGAACCCGCATAAGACATCGTATTGGGGTAATAGGTGAAGCCCTCATACATCTGTTTCAGTTCCGGTTTCTCGTTGATCAAAAACGGGAAGAAGGAGCTCATAGCCCTGTCGATAATGATGACGACAACATTCTTTCCTGACTTGCTCAGATGGATCTCAGCCTTATTTGATTTGGCCTCTTCTATCTGCATCATCGCGGCCTTCACATCGGATCTGATGTCGAAAGCGTTCCTGATCGAAAGGATGGAAGAGGCAATGATCATGATGATCAGAATCGATTTGATCGCATTCTTTCTGTATTTTGAAAGGATGGTCAGCACGATACTCAGCAACAATACTGCCACCAGATTCAGGACCTTCTCTTTTAATGTGGATACCATGCCGTTGTCATATACCAGCATGTTGGACATATTGCCCAGATCTCTGCCAAAAAGCAGGTAATCCATGACGGCAACGACACACACCAACATCAGCACATAGCGGATGATCCTTCTGACCGGCTCCTGCATCAGACTGTAGTAGATCAGGAACCAGACGCCGAAGGTACCACCTGCCAGCAGGAAGGTGTTGAACGCATAGCTCAGCGGATCGACCGGATTGACCGGATCGATGAATTCGCTTGGGGAAGTTCCCATGATATGGCAGGGCACGAAGAAACCAAAGAAGATGATCAGGAAAAGGATCTCAATGTAGAAAAGTCTGTCATCCTTTTCTGTCTTCATGCCGTCAAACAGTCCTTTGTCCTTAAGGAACTTATGATAGAGCAGTGGCAGCTGCAGACAGATCATCAGCAGGATCGCGGCGATCCGCATCGTCAAAGTCGGTAATGGATGTACAAAGACGAATATGATGCCCAAGATACCGATCACTGACAAAGCAACACATAATACAAGAATTGAATTCCTGATCTTTCCAAAGAGGTTCTTCACCAGCGAGAACAGGTTGTTCAGTGTCCAGTAAAAGACCAGTCCGGCCGGACGATCATAGAGCAGCACCAAGAAAGCCAGCGCCATGATGTAAAGCTGGATGTTCTTCCTGAATGGCTGGCCTTTCGTGTAGATGATACTGGAAATGATATTGAAGACCGTCATCAGAATCGGAAGCAGATTCAGACCGAATAAGAGATGATCCGGACTTCCCAGACTCTCGATCGGCCCGAAAGACGAAGAGATAACGCTGAATTCGTTGGACAGGAAGTCATAGGCGGCGATGAAGAACGGGATCTGCAGAAGCAGAGAGATCGAATTCCTCAAGGCATAGATCGGCTTGTAGTGTTTCTGCCTGTAGTACGTGTTCAGGACCATGTACTGTTCATCACCCTTGAACGACTTCTTGATGTGATCGACCACCGGCTTGAGCTCATCCTGTATCCTGTTCTCTTCTTCCTGAACTGCATCCGCCCTCTTGTAGAGAGGCATCAGCAGGATATTCATGACCATGCTCAAGGCAAAAATAGACAGACCGGCGCTGTGAGTCAGATAATAAGCCACTGAATAAACGACTTCAAAAAGAAGTTTCAATGGACCGATAAAAACTGTATAGATCGCAGAACCCAAACTCATCGTTTACTCTCCGTAAGCTGCTTTGACTTGTCGATCAGATACTCGGCGATCAGGGAAGCAGAGTTTCCGATATTCGCCCAGCACTCTTTTTTGACCTCATCCCTGGACTTTTGCATTTCCTTGGAATCGATACATGTATCTATAATGTCCTTGATATCATTCAGATCTTCTTCCTTTAATTGTCTTCCCAGTCTTGGCAAAGCCTTGAATGTCCACCACATATCATCATCCAGCCACCAGGCATCATATACGGAATTATCGAAAGAGACATCCGCATAAATGATAGGTCTGTCAAATACCAGAGAGAAATCGAAAACGACACCGGAATAATCAGAGATCAGGATGTCCGATCTGCTCAGAACATCAAAATTGTCATTATCTCTGTTCCATTCCAGTTTCTCACTGTCCGGATACCGCTTCATCAGCTGATCCATCAGTTCTTTTTCAGAAGTGAAAGACTGCGGATGCGGCCTGACGATGATGTGGTAGCCCGTTTCCAGCAAGGCATCGATCATCTTGGATCCGTATTTATTCAGGATGCTGTTATCACCCCAGGAAGGAGCCAATAAAACAGTCCTTCCGCTGTGTTCCTGTTTCTGCTTATCAGCTCTCTCTTTCAGAGAATCCAGATAAGGAAGACCGAGTATCCTGATCTCTTTTTCCTTCAGACCTCTGATCCTCTCCAGTTCCCTGACCTCTTCTGCCTGAAACTCTCCTGAAAGGATGAGTCCATCAAAATAGTCGATGCCAAACATCCTGTAAGCAGTCGCATCATTGGCGGCATGCAGGATATGGATATAAAATTTTACATTCTTTGACCGCTTCCACTGATAGACATCCAGGCTCGGTGTGGAAGATAAGACGATGCCGGCATCCAGAAGATTCAGTCTCGCATAGCCCTTGTTGCCCTCACCGATGAACTCGACTTTCACATGTTCATAAGGATGATCAAAAGCCGGGTCGTCCTTTGACTGTGTCAGATAGACGACATCCTGGCCTCTTAGATCCAGTTCCCTGCAGATCGGACCAAAAGTGTTCCAGTAGCGTTTGTCATCAGAAAAGATCGCGATCGGGATCGTCTTTTCATTCTTTCTGGCATTCCTGCTGAACGGATTGCGCAAATTGATTAAAAAACCCCTCAGTTCGTATATGACAACGCTGAAAGCACCGATCAGTATCGTAAAAAGCATACTGCCTGTGCCCGGATCGATATACGCTAAACTAAGAGGGGCCAAATATTTGATCACAGAAATATCCATACTCAATCATTATAACAAACCGAATAATGATGGATAAGTCTTTTATCGCCCTGAATACTCTTTTCCACCGATAATGGTCTTCTCAACTTTCAAGGACATGAGATCCTCCTTCCTCATCGTGTAAGGATCATCAGACAGGATGACCATATCCGCGATCTTTCCTTTCTCCAGAGAACCTCTCTTGTCTTCATCAAAAGTCGTCCAATAGCCGTTATAGGTACACATCCTTAAAGCTTCTTTGATATCAATGGCTTGATCTTTGTTGGAGTGATTCACGGCTTTATATAACCAGACGATCGGATCTGGTTCTGTGCACGGGGCATCAGAACCGAAAGAGACCACACATCCCGCATCCATGAAATCCCTGACCGGGTTCAACATGGAGTTCCTCTTTTCTCCCAATATGAGCTCTGTATATTCCTGCGGTTCCTGTTTCCAGTTGTCAAAAGCGATCTGCATCGGGATCTGGATGTGGTAATCCTTACAGATCCGCAATCCTTCCTTCGTCGGCAGACAGCAGTGGATGATGCCATGGCGATGATCCTCACGCGGATGATCGTCCAAAGCGGCCTTCAAAGCCCTGCAAGCCTGATCAAAAGCTCTGTCGCCGATCGCATGCATCTCGATCTGCAGACCCTTGCGATTCGCCTTCTTGCAGAAATCGATCACCTCATCGTCTGTATAGTATAAAACGCCCTTATCAAGGCTGTTGTTCGTATAAGGCTCATTCAAAGCGGCATCTCTTGAACCGAAACAGCCGTCCAGCGCACATTTGAAGCAGCCGCCTATCCTCTTGAGACCTCTGGAAGTTGCCGTGAACGTGCTCATGGACTGCGGGAAGACTCTGACCTGCATGCCATTGCTGAAATATTTCGCAAAAAAAGTCTCCATCGTTATATCCATATTCAAAGGGAAACCGACACCGCTGACTGTATGGATCATACCGATACCCTTTGAAGCCTCATGATCCAGTGCATCCTTCATATAGCCAATGAGCTTGGGGATGCTGACAGAATTTGAAATATAGTCAGAGACCGCAAAGAAAGCCTCCTGATTCATCTCGCCGGAATCCGGGTGATAACCTCTCAATCCCTCCAGCTGATCTTCCAGTTTCTTGAGCAATACAGTATTGACGACACAGGCATGGCCATCATACTTCACCATGAAGAAAGACTTGTCCGGACAGACCTCATCCAGTTCCTCCCTGGTGATCAGCCTTCTTTCCTTGACCGAATACGGGGAAGCTCCAAATGCCAGCAGAGATTTTTCGTCTGATCTCTTGTAATAATCCCTGATCATATCCAGGATCATCTCGTTGGAATCGGCTTCCATCACATTGAGACCGGAGCTGAACAGAGAATAGGATGCGAAATGCTGGTGCGTATCTGCAAAAGTCGGGATAAGGACACGCTTGCCCAGTTCGAACACTTCATCTTTCTTATATTCTTCAGGCAGCTCATTGCCGACATACTGAATGATGCCGTCTTCTTCAACCAGATACTCAAATACATCATCATTCTGATCGACTGTCAATATCTTTCCTTTATAGACCATTAGTCCTCCAGATGCTCGATCGCATCGACAACCTTGTCATACCACATCTGCTTGTCCTCGATGATCTTGCCGTTATACTCCTTGAAGATCGCCCAGGCATACCAGTACCACATGACCAGAGCCAGCACAGCATTGTAATACCATCTCTCTTCTGTATCCAGACTGTGTCCTTCATAGATCTGTGCCAGCTTCAGATAATCCTCGTTATCATAATTCAAGCTTGAAACGAAATAAGCCACATCGCTGGCGGGATAAGAGTTTCCGGAGTATTCCCAGTCGATCAGCGTCAGTTCGTTGGTCTGAACATTCTTCAGGATGTTCCAGAACCAGAAATCATTATGGCATAAGACCTTCTGATAGCCCTTCTCCTGAAGCTCATCGTTGATCTCCTCGATCTTTCTTTGCATATCCTCGTGCTCGGAGAAGTCCACGCCCTCTTCATCGAACATCTGAATGAAACGCTTCGTCTCGGTCATATAGTCAAAATCATAATCAGAAACGATCATCCTATCATGCAACCTTCTGATGAAAGCCATCGCCCTCTTCTGATCCTCAACATCATACGGATTGATATGTGTCGTATTCTCCGCATACCTGCTGAGTTTCCAGCCGGATTCATCGATATGAACGACGGTCGTATCCAAGCCCAGCTCCTTTGCGATCTTCTCTGAAAAGATCTCCGATTTCCTGTTGATGTACTTTTTCGTGTTCACACCCGGAGACCTGTACACATAGTTCACACCATTGACCGTGAACTTGAAAGAGATGTTGGTCAAACCGATCTTCATGAACTCGATATTCCTGATATCCTCTTCCTGGCAATCCAGTTTGGAACAGATGTTCTTGATGATCGTCTTTTCGATATTGATCCCGGAATTGGAATAGTTCCTGTAAGAAGGATCCAGTTCACAGAGCTCATTGAACGTGTCGATCTCAACGATATCCTCTCTCTTGCATTCCTTGATCGCAACATCATAATTCCTGTTCTTCTTGACCAGAGGAACGTTCTCCCAAAGAAGTTCCTTGCCTCCCGGCATATTCATCACTTCCTCGATATCGTCATACAGTTTCTGCCCGTCTTCCTTCGTCCAGTAGGAGATACCGATCTCCTGATAGGTATTCGTTCCGCCCCTGACGAAATCGACGATCCTGCCATTCTTGACCGGCAAACACCAGTCATCGCTCTCTTCCACCGGAAAAGCCAGAAAATCGGATGAATAATGATATTTATCCAAAGCATCTACATTATAAAGAACAAGATCGCCCTCAAAGATATAGGCATTCTCCAGCTTATCCCTGACCAGATAGATCGAATAAATGTTGTTTGCTTCATTATAGAGATCATTATCGACGAACTTTATCATCGGATATTTGACGACCAGCTCATTGAATTTATGTTTCAGATAACCTCTGACGACGATGATCTCGTCGATCCCCTTCGCCAACAGACCATCGATCAGTCTGTCGATGATACGCACCCCATTGACCTTGACCAGAGGCTTCGGTGTCGTCAAAGTGACCGGCACCATCCGGGAACCAAAACCGGCCGCCATGATGATCGCCCTTTTCACTTCGTAAGGTTCCAAATCTCTCTTTCCCTTCTCAGTAAGCTTATAATCAGCATCGATCAGTCCGTTCTCTCTGAAACGCTTCAGACACTTATTCACCGTTCCTAAAGAAAGATCCGTCTTTTCGCCGATCTCACGCTGATTGATCTCTGTTTCATCGATCAGCTGTCTCAGTACTTTAAATTCATTTTTACTCAGTTCCATGATCTACCTCTTGTTCATTTCCTACTTATTATAAGAAGAAAAATGAACAAAAACAATCAAATCCAAAATGATTCATATATATGTATTCAATAATCCTTTCAAAAAAAAAGATCCTGTCCAATTTCGGACGGGATCGTTCAGGTTTACTTGGACAGGCTTTCTGTATCAGCCAGCTTCTTTCTGACAAAGGCATAAACGTGATACGCAAGGAAGAAGATCAGATAGAATCTGAAGAATTTCTTATATCCCTCTGTCATATATGTGATGCAGACGCTGAACACAGCCGCTATGACAGTTGCTCTGGAAAAAGAATCCTGACTCCTTTCTACCTTTTGGATCAGAATGATATGAAAGATGATAAAAGTGATCAGTCCAATGACACCTGTCGCATTCAAACGCTGAAGCAGCTGATTGTGACTATGAATGAACACATCTGCCGCCGAGTTTGAAGCATGGACTTCAGGACGGAAGCCGTGTCCGATGATCGGCTTCTCAGAGATCATCCTCATCGCCTCTTTCCAGATAACGGTCCTCTCCGTAAATGAGGTATTTCTCCTGAGGATCTTTTCAATAAAAGCATCGATCAATGGAAAAGAACCACCGGTATAGACAAAAAGAATGAACAGATTTGCCGCAACAGCCAACACGACGAAGAATGACAGGAACAGTTTGATCTTATGTCCCTTAAACTCAAGCTTTCTTAGCAAGAACCACAAGACAAGAACACCAAGGAATCCCATTACTGAGACCACTATTGTGGCACACCAGGTCCTGATCGTGATCATCAGACAAGCCAGGATCAGTAGACCTGAACGTACATATTCCTTGTTGAAAGCGATATTCAGGAAAGCGACACAGAGCGCCGGAAGCAGCCAGAGAGCAGCCGTTGAATAATAACCAAGCAGGAAATATAGATGCCCTTTTGGTGTCAGGAATACACTGACCAAATCCGGATAGATTGAGAGTTCAAAATTCAACAGGAGACCATAAAGAAGGTCCTTCGGATCATCAAGGAAACACTCCACGATCAAAGCCATGGAAAGCGCATTGACGATATCCATCAGGAGCTTTCTGTATACGACGATCTCGCTTAACGAATAATTCAATAATGTCGAAATGAACCACCATGCCTCGATCAAAATCAGTGAAATAAAAAGTAAAGAGATCTTTTTCTTCTTCTTAAACAGCAGAAAGACCATGACTGCCATCGAAATGAGTTTCAATATATCGACCAGATCATCTCCAAGATAACTTATTGGCGGATAAGTTTCATTAAAGAAAGGCACCGCCAATAAAAAAACGCTGATCCATGTATTCTTTTCAATAAAAACCTTTATTCTTTCCATATTTATCATTTCCCTACCTGTCTTCTGCATCTGTTCTATCACTGATGATATATCTGGGTCTCTGTTTCGTTTCCATATAGGTCTTGCCCACATATTCACCGATGATGCCTAGCGATATCAGCTGAATTCCCGAAACAAAACAAAGCGTACAAGTCATGGAAGCCCAGCCCGGAACGGTCTTGCCGGCAAAGAAAGTGACGATCGAGTAAAGGACACCGATGAAACTCACGAACGCGACCAGGATGCCGATACCGGTAATGATCCTGATCGGTTTGATGCTAAGACTCGTGATCCCATCGATCGCCAGAGTCAGCATCTTGCTCAAAGAATAATGGCTCTTGCCAGCAGCCCTGTCAAACTGATCGTAATTGATCGTCGTCGACTTGAAACCGACTAAAGGAAATAGACCTCTCAGGAAGATATTCACTTCATGGAAATCCTCAAAGGCATTCAGGACCTTGGAAGAGACCAGACGGTAATCAGCGTGGTTGTTAATCACCTCTCCACCCAAAGCGTTGATCAGCTTATAGTACAGTTCGGAAAAAGTCTTCTTAAACAAGGAATCACCTGTCCGGGAATTCCTCACCCCATAGACCACTTCGTTGCCTTCTGCATACTTCTCCAGCATCACATCGACCGCATTGATATCATGCTGACCGTCACAGTCAAGCGTGACTGTCACATCGCAGAGATCCTTTGCTTCCATCAGTCCGGCCAGTAAAGCATTCTGATGCCCTCTGTTGCGGCTCAGACAGATCCCCTTGATGAGTTTGTGTTCCTTTGCCAGATCACAGATGATCTGCCAGGTGGAATCACTTGAACCATCATTGACAAAAAGTGTCCTGCTGTCTTTGCTGATCTTGCCTTCATCGATCAGCTGAATGAGTTTATCTTCAAACAGCTTATATGTGATAGGCAAGACCGCCTCCTCGTTATAACAAGGAGCGATCAGATACAGTATCGGCAACTTCTTTTCTTTATTTGTCTTTTTCATCATCCATTACCCTATCAATAACCATATTCCCACAACAGTTCCAGCACATCATTATCATGTCTGATCCTGCCCTCATCATAGCCTTTCAACAAGGCTTTGGTAAACTCATCGTCAACGACATAGATCTCCAGTTCTCCGCTGGAATCTGTCCAGGCATCGAACTTCTCTCGATCGAAGACCTCTTCATATTTCAGTCTGATCACATCCGTCCAGGACAGATCATTCTTATAATTCAGTATCGCATCGAAGTTGTAATCATCAGGCGCATAGTCCCTCATCATATGGGAATAACCCAGGACTTCGATCGCCTCTTTCATATACTTCTCATCCTCTAAAACATAAAGATCAGATACCTTCGGAACAAAGAATCTGGTCTCATCGCCGAAGAGGAAATAAGACAAGGCATTGAATGCATAATATCTCTGCCCCTGAACATCCGTTTCATTGAGATCTGTAAGGAAGAAAGTATCATTCTCCCTGATGACTTCATTATCCATCAGCTTCTGGATAGACAACTGATAATAATAGTCCTTCTGCCATTCCAGATATAAGGAATTGAAACTGATGATCCCCATTACCAGCAAAACAGATAAAACGATCTTCTTTGCCTTCCCCTTCAACTGACTGATCAGGGAATATATGATGATGGCAGCCCCTAATGGGACCAGGACGGCATCGCGTCCTTTGACGCCGATCGTGTCGATCGCCCTGCCTCTGACCATGACATAAGGAAAAGCAGCCATAGCCAGCACAAAGACGCCATAGATCAGATACAGAAGAGAATCGATCCAGCTGACTTCTCTTTCTTTCCCGTTCTCTTTCATGAAGAAGGTCACAGCGATCACCGCTGCGATCAACAGGAGAGTAACGATATTCAGACAGCTGACAGCCTTCTTAAACACATCAGAAAACACTTTGATGACCGAGATCGGAACATAGAGGAAACACTTGATCAGACCTGACAGTGTCACTGAATTGTAGCTTCCGAAAGTCTCTCCGTATGTCGGGAAGAAGATCTTGTTGAAGCCGTAATAGACAAAAGGCAGGACAAAGAAATCAGGATAATAGACAAGCACATTTTTCACACTGATCAAAACTCTTTTGATGATGTTCTTTTCCTCTGATCTCTTCATTTCCAGAACAAAGAGGTATGCGATCAGGATGTAGTAATACGCCAGTATGGAATTCAGTAAGAAACCAAGGAAAAAAAGACATAAAAGAATGAATCTGAAAATGATCTTTTTATTTCCCTTCTCCATCCTGTTCCAACGCATGAACAACATGAAAGAAAGATAGAAGAAGAACAATCCCACTGTATAAGCGAAATTCGAGATCAGGATCCTGGCCTCATCGACCGGAAATACCGCAAACAGCAAAGCGATATAAAGGCTCTGTTTTTCATCAAAGAGCGTGCAGTTTTTCAAAGCATCATATACAAACAGCGAAATTCCAAGATATAAGAAAAAGATCAGTATCCTGCCATTGTTTGGAAGTGACCAGCACAAAGGAACCAGAAAGTTCCATTCCGGCCTGCCTGACTCACTGGCTACGATATTGATGTAGTTCAGATCATGCGTCATGAAAGTCCAGTCGTCCCACCAGCACCCGCTCAACAACAACAGAAAAAAATGTGCCAGCACATATGTAAGAACAACTGTAAAATAAGGATTCTTCAAGAATCTACCGATCATATTCTTCATAATTACGCATCCATTATATCATCGTGATCATTTTCGTATCCATTTATGACCGCATCTTCAGAACATCATAGTACTGACTGATGAGTTTTTTCTCATAATGATCCCTGGAATAAGGAATAAAATCTTCTTCTCTGGCTTCACGATATTGCAGTTTCCCGCTCTCAAATAACTCGATCTTCTCAAGCAGATCCGCAAGATCTTTGTAGACATAACCATTCACTCCATCCTTGATCAGATCCTTGCCCCCGCAGACATCGGAACAGATGACCGGTGTCCCCAAAAACAAAGAATCCAGGATAGACAGGCCAAAGCTCTCATACGCCAAAGAAGGATAGATCAGGGCTTTTGCCTTTCTGAGTTCTTCATTGATCACATCCTTATCCTGCCAGCCGATGAAACGGATATCACTGCTGGAATAATGCTCCATGCAATGATCCAGAAGTTCACCGCTGCCGATGACCAGCCCCTTCAATTTCAGTCTGGATATCGCCTCGCAGAAATCCAGGATGCCCTTTGATTTCTCGGTCCTACCAACATAAAGATAATGGTCTTCTTTTTCTGAAGCTTTTTCTTCTCTGGTGTATTCAGATGGATTATTGACCCTGACAAAAGAGACCCTCTCATCAAAATACGGTTTAATGATGGACTCATTCATATCGGAGACCGTCAGAACTTTGTCGATCCTCGTATTGAGCCTTACGATCTTGCGCTGCACGAACATGCGCATAAAACGCAAGATCTTGTACGGATAGCTGCGGTAATCGCAATTACAAAACAAGCACTTCACAGACAGTCCTCTGTAAGGACAGATCTCATCCTTCTTGAAATCATAGAAAACGCCATTTGGGCAGGCGGAGAAACACTCGTGAGCTGTCAGTATCGTCCTGAAACCCATTGTGAAAGCAACATCAAAAACGCTGCTGGAAAGGATCTTTGTCCACCCATGAAAATGAATGACTGTATTCTCTCTGTCAAGATCTTTCAAAAGTTCTTTGAAAGCTTTCTTCGATCTGAAATTGTAGATATTCGACAAAGCACCTGCGATCTTGTTTTTCCTTTTGATCGCTTCGATCTGACCAGCAGTGGCTTTGGTCACATTCTCATTCAGATCACAATGATCGCTATCTGTTCCGGAAAAAAAGATCGCATGAAAGCCTGAATCTGCCAGCATATTCGCCGTACTGATCGCGATCTTGCTGGCACCGCCCTCTATGTAATCAAAATCATTCACGATGACGATATTTATGGATCTATTCTCAGACACTATCTTTCTCCGACCTTCATGCCGATATACCGCACAGCCATATCAAACGGATAGCGGACGATCGTCCTGAAGTCCCTGTTCTTCAGAGCCTCTTTCAGAATATAAATGGCCATTTTCGCACCAGAACCGTTGGTGCCATAATCATTGAAATACGGATTCTGTTTAAAGAATTCGCCGGTCTTTCTGTATCTTATATACAGTTCTTTCAAAGAAAAATCATGAGAGTGATAGACGATCGAATCGGCGCAGTATTTGATCCGGTATCCGTTCATGATCAGTTTATGTGCGAAGTACATGTCTTCGTTCGTAGGCATGTCCTTTCCATCGTAATAATTCAGTTTCGTAAAAACAGGATGTGATATCGCAGAAGCAGAGTCGCTGAAAAAGAAAGTCTTGAGACCGAGTTCATCGATATCGTCCTTCGTTTTGATAAAAGAAGTCTCGGGATAATTATACTCTCTGGTATATTTTTCTATATTCTCGAATCTTGAGATCTGCCTGGAATATGAAGCATCCGCCTCATCATCAACGATCGGTGCGATCAGCTTGGCCAGCCATTCATCGTCATTGATCACGATATCCTGAGAAATGAAACAGATGATATCGGCATCACTCTCTCTGGCAGCCTTTTCCCTGACCAGGCTATGCGAAAAGTCTTCCCTTTGGATCAGCGTATAAGGAATGCCGTTTTCCTTCATGATCAATTCCGAATCATCACCTGATTCGGTAAGAATATAGTTTATTCTGATATCACTATCTG
>JAEEGL010830418.1_pt1 | contig 15537 bp, 20 predicted proteins | sample 9134231 | NCBI WGS metagenome assembly JAEEGL01 (sample SAMN16246548, study PRJNA631951) | gut metagenome | biome: gut microbiome; feature: rumen; material: fiber-attached | host: Bos | place: Iran: Karaj | collected 2018-10
ATACCTTTACCATAACCACTATTATAATCATTAACTGAATTTAATCTTATTAATAAGTAACCATCGTTACATAATACTCTTTTTAATTCACTAATAACATATTCTGTATCTTTCTTTTTAAAGTAATGTAGACTAAGATCTGCTATTATAACATCAAAAGTTTCATCTTCAAAAGGAAGACCATCTAACATATCAAAACATTTAGTATCGTAGACGTTAGGGAAATTCTTTTTAATATCATCAATAGCTACTGGTGATAAATCACAAGCAATTACTTTTTTATTTTTCTCTAACAAATATTTAATATTATTTCCTCTACCACAACCTAAATCTAATATTGGTTTATTAGTATTCATAATAATATCATTAAACATATCTAGCCAATCATCATATACTATTTCATCTTTTTCATATTTAATAAAAAGATTATTCCAAAAATCTAATATTTTTTCTTTATCATCCATAATTACACCTACAAACATTATATCATAAAAAAATAAACCTCGTATATTTTACGAGGTATTTATTATTTAACTTTTTGTTTTTCTTTTTCTTTTTCTTCTTTTTGTACAAATAATCTTACTAATGGTTCATATTCACTATCTACATAACAAGTGTTTATATCATGTAACATTTTATTTACATCAATATCCATTCTAGTATATTCAATAAATTTTAAGAATCTTCCTAATTGTAGACAATCAATAGTTACAGTATCATCATCAAAAGTAAAACGAATACTACCTTCTCTAAAGATTCTTCTTTGTTTTTCAACTGGAACATTATGTTTAGTTAATAATCTAGCTGCTTCAATTAATCCATCAGTAATCTCTTTATTACATTTTATCCTTTCAATTGCTTCTTCATTACCATAACGTAAGATATCAAAAACAAATTGTTTAGAAACTGTATCATAATCTTCCTGTTTAATCTCACCAACAACAGTATGAGTTTTTTCAAATTCTTCTTTCTCATTATCAGGAATAAAATAATTATCATTTCCTCTTTCAAGATTTCTATACCATGTTACTGATACATATCTATCTTTTGGCCCATCAGATGCTATATATATCACTCCATTATCATGACGATAACCAGGGTAAGTACTACCTACTGATATGTATACTTTATTTGTATCATCTACACTTCCTCTTTCATTAGCGTTTCTAAGTGCTGTGTATATATCATCTAAACATCTTTCACATGCACTTCTGTATTCATCAATAATACTTTGTTTCATAATTCCTCCATTGATAACTTAATATTATAAATTATCATAATATTTGTATCAATGAATTATACGCCAGTTTACAAAAAAGATAGGAATTAATCCTATCTTTAAGTAATCAATTTAATTATTTATTATTTGTTTTTTCTTCACCATAGTATTTTTCATATAATCGATTATATTCAGCAGCAAATTGACGTAATTCTTCTAGATCATCACTACTTAAATCACGATAATAATTATTATCTGATTTATTAGAAAGAATAGTAGTTTCATCAATTTATCTCATAAATTTAACAACTCTCTCAATATCTTCAGTACTATTTGAATCTAATCCAAGAGCATTACATACATATTCACCAATGTCTTCTGCATTATATGCATTAACTACAGTAGCATGAAATGCTAATCTAGCTTGTTCAACAGTTGATAATTTATTAATATCTAATGGTTCAAATGTTCCAGTTTCAATTTTTTCTTTCATTCTATTAATTGCATTTTTAATTACCATATTTTCTTCAATTGGCATTGGTTCAAAAATACCTAATTTTAAATTAGTTGATAATAACATAGTATCACGGAAACTTGTTACTGTTGCATCTGCATATGTTAACTCATTTTCATTTTCAGGATTATTTATAATTTTAATCTCATCAAACATTCCGTTAACTATAAGTGAAAGAGTTAATGTTTCTAGAATTCCATTATCTACAGTGGTAGCTAATACTCTGTTGAAATATTCTTCTTTTCTTTTTTCAAAATTTTCCATATTATCCCCCTAAAAAAATAACGCGTATATTATACCATAAATTACCTATAAAGTCAATTTTAGGTAAAGAAAAACAGTCATTTCTAACTGTTATTTATACATTTTTCTATTTTTTTAAACCATTATATGTATCTAATACAATATCTCTTACTAATTCTTTATTATCAACATCTTCTACTAAATACATTGGTTTCCCATTAGGATATGGAATAGCTTCTTCCATAGAATATTTCTTATTAGATTCTACTCTTTTAACTAATAGTCTATCATCATATATTCCACCAAATATAATACCATTATAAGACAATATATATTCTCCCATCATTGGTTTATAGGTAATATTATCTAATAAACTTAGGGAATCTAGGATAAAATCTTTATAATCTTTAGTTGATGCCATTATCTCTCCATCTCTTTAAAGTAGGAAATAACTTTGTACATAATTCCTTCATTTCTTCATTAGTCATTCCTGCTTGTGCACCATATTGTGAACACATATCGATGTATTCTTCCATTGTTACTTTATCAATAAATTCACCATCTTCATAACAGTATTTACAATAATCTTCATTAATACTACCATCTTTATTTTTACCTAATTGATCATTAGATTCAATAGGCATACCACAACTTTGACATATCTTTTTTTCCATAAAATCTCCACATATTTATTAATTTTTATTTATTTACAATATCAACTATTGTTGTTATTGCTTCTTTAGCTTCTGGTATTGGTATTAATGGATATGCATGATTCATATCCTTACCAACAATCAATTTATTAGTTTTTTTATCTAGTTTATTATATAACTTAATAATATCTGGATAAAATATTTCTCTTGTTCCAACAAAAATAGTAATATTATTTAAATTAGTTAAATCTCCATAGATAGGACTTACATGCCAATCATCTTCATCTAGATTACCCATCCATTTTCTTGTAACTACTTTAAGTCCTTCACTATTTAACATTGGATCAATCTTCTCATAATCTTTAATATCAATATTATTCATTGATCCATCTACCCATGGTGAAATAAGTATTTGCCTATCAGGTAACTTAATATTATTCTCTTTTAAATATAAAGCAATCGATAAAGTTAATCCACCACCAGATGAATCTCCCATTAAAATAACTTTATTATTATTCTTTAGACACTCTTGATATATGGGAATTATTAAATTAAATGCATCCTGATATGTTCCAAATGGTACTAATCGATAATCAGGTACTATTATCTTAACATTAGTCCTTTTAATAAGTTTTTTAATTAATGACCAATGAAAGTAATTTATATTACTACAATATGCACCACCATGAATATAAATAATTACAGTATTTGTTTTAGATTCTTCATTTACATAAAATATTCTACCATAATCATTATCAACGTATTTTGTCTTTAATAGTTTTGGTGGATTACATCTTTTTTCACCTTTATTTAAATATTTAATTAAATCTTTATTTCTTCTTTCTTCGGTAACTTGAGGAGTTAAACTAAGTAATCCAGATACTCCTTTAGCTACTAAACTTCTTTTCATAAACGCCTTCCATTAGTAAATTATATCATATTATTAAATATTACCATTGTATTTATATAACTTTTTAACAATCGGACAGTATTTAACATCAGATAAATCTGCTTCTTTCTTCTCTGCAATATATTTAGTTAAATACATACTAGCTATTAACATATAATAATCATCTATTATTTGATCAGAAAACTTAGAATCAATAGTTACTATTACTTCATAATATTTCTTTAATTCTTCTAACATCATTTTATCAAAATCAGTTTTTCGATTATAGTAAATAGCTATTCCTTTATAATTCTTACCTAATGTACTTCTACCATGACAAAAAGCATATTTATCATGAATAACTGGTACTCCTATACCAGATTCTACCATTGTTGATTCTAAATATTTAGAAGCAGTACTAGTATCATAACCAGTAAATATTTCATAAACATCATTACCAAGTTCAAAATCAAACTTTTCTTCAATAATTAAATCAGTAATTAAGTCATCTTTACCATTTAAATAATAATCCATAAAAACACTAACTGGTACTAAAGTTGCTCCAAGAGAAATAAAACTTCTTTCTTTATCAATAGTAGTAATATATTGTAAATAAGTAACATCTTTATCATCAAATTTATTATTAGATAATAAGTACTTTTTAATGTCTTTTATAAAAGATAGTTCAACTCCGTAATTATTACCACTATAACTACATGAAACTACATTACTAAATGCATTCTTTCGATATATAAAATCTCTTGGTTCACTATTTAAAGTAATAATACCATTCTTTCTATTAATAACTTTAGATCCAAATTCACTAACTACACTAGAACCACCTACACCACTAAATACTGTTGGTTTATCTAATTTAGATAGTTCGTCTCTTATATATTCTAAATCAGTATTATTTAATGAATCGACTACTCTTTCTTTTAAATATTTAAAGTTTTCTTGCATATTCTTTTCCATTATTATCACCATAATAATTATACCATATTAGATAATAAAAAAAGCTTTGTTGACAAAGCTTTATTATTCTTGATACGTATTTAATTCACGTAGTTCTTCTTTAACATTTTCCCAAGGATATACGGAAACAAGATCATATTTAATACCTAGTTTTTCACAATCTTCTTTAGATACATCTTTTGTTTCATTAGTAGTCATAGCCCATGTAGTAAAACAAGTATTTTTTACACTATATCTATTAGTATAATCTCTAGTTAGTGAAACATAAATTATCTTAACATTATCACCAAACTTTTCTCTTAATAGATTAACTGCTATATTAGCTGTTGTACCAGTAACATGATTACCTTCAACAAGTAATATACATTCATTACCATTAATAGTAGGATTTTTTAAGTAATCTAAACTTACTTTTAAATCTACTCCACCAGTTTCTGCATTATGTTTTAATTGAATAGGCAACATATCAACAACATTAAACATATGTGATAATTTAACTGCTGGTACTGCACCACCTCTTAATATTGGTGAAACATATTTAATAGTTAGATTATTTTCATCAATATAGTTTTTAACATCATTATATATTTTATCAATAAAACCATCTATTCTTTCCCAAGAAATGATATCTAAATCTTTTTCTGTATAAATATATTCCATATATTCACCTATTATCCTAAAATATTGTTTATTTTTTCCATAAATTCATTTTTTTGATCAGTTTCATAATATCCATCTACTTTACCTAAATATTTTTTATCTTTAAATATTAATAGTGATGGGAATTCTACTAAATTATATTTATCTTTTAATTCATCAGTTACTTCTACTTTATAGAATTTAGTATTCTCTTCCATATCAGCAGTTATTTCTTTAATTGGAATTGATTTTATTAAACATTGAATAGTAGATTCTTCATATACCTCAACTAAAGTAATACCATTATCTAGTTTATTATCTAATTCGTTAGCTTCAATCATAAAGAATTCGGATAATGGTGCTGCTCCATATCGATCAACAAATAAATCTTTTGTTGTTCTTGGATCATCATCAATTTCTTTCTTCTTTTTTTCATATTCTTCATCAGTATAAGCTACAGAGATTGCTCCAATTGGACAATTCATTTCACATGAACCACAACTTATACACTTATCATTGTCAATTACGATTGTTTCATTTTCTTCATCCCATGATAATGCACCTGTTGGACATACTTCCACTCCTCCACATTCTTTTGCATTATCACATATTTTAAAATTAATTAATACAGCCATTACTTTCTCCTCCTTATCATATTAACCACGGTAATTAATCTTTTAATAAATAAATCTATTTCTTCTTTAGTATTATATTTTCCTAAACTAACTCTAATTGGACTATAATCATCTAAATTAGCTTTACAAGCTGTTAAGACATGTGATGGTAAAGCTATTTCAGAGTTACATGCTGAACCTGTAGAAACAAAAATATTAAATGATTCTAATACTAACATTAATTCATCAGCTTTAACACCTTTAAAAGCAATACTTGAAGTATTTGGTGTTCTATTTTGTTTATCTCCGTATATTATTACATCATCAACATTTTTAATTAGTTCATTTTCCATATAATCTCTTAATAATTCTAATTCTTTTTCTTTATTAAAATTATCATTAATAATCAAATCCGCCGCTTTACCTAAACCAATGATATATGGGACATTTTCAGTACCACCACGTCTATCGTTTTCTTGATGACCATAAATTAATGGATTAAATATATTACTATCTTTAACATATAATACACCAATACCTTTAGGTGCATATATTTTATGACCTGAAATGGATAATAAGTCAACATCTAAATCTTTTACATCTATTTTTATTTTACCAACTGCTTGTACTGCATCAGTATGAATAATAATATTATTTTCATGAGCTATTTTAGCTATTTCTTTAATTGGATAAATATTACCAATCTCATTATTAGCCATCATAACACTAATTAAACAAGTATCATTAGTAATAGAATTTCTTAATTCATTTAAATCAAGTTTTCCTTCCTTATCAACATCTAAGTAAGTAACTTTATAACCATCTTTTTCTAATGATTTCATTGTTTCAATAATAGATGTATGTTCTACTTTAGTAGTTATAATATGTTTCTTATTAGGAAAAGCTTTTATAGTACTTAAAATAGCTGTTACATTACTTTCACTACCACAACTAGTAAATACTATATTACTTGCTTCACAATTAAATAAATTAGCTACTGTATTTCTAACTTTATTAATATCATCTTTAATCTTTTTACCAAATGAATAAGTACTACTAGGATTGGCATATTCTTCATTTAAATAAGGTAACATAACATTTAATACATCTTTATCTACTTTAGTAGTAGCATTATTATCAAGATAAATCTTATTATTCATAAAAACTCCTAAAACCATTATAACATAGATTAATATTTTCTAATTAAAAAAGTCTTATTTTATAAGACCCTTTACATCATCATTTTTTTCTCTAACATCAACATTTAACATTAAACCAGATTTACCTATTTCAAGATATTTTTTATTCTCATCTGATGTATTTCCTAATGCAATTTGATATGATGGATTAAGAACATATATAGCATTTTGTACTTTAAATAATAATTCAAATGCTTTTCTTTCTAATTCAGTTGCATTAACATTCTTTGCCCATCTTTCAAACATAATCTTAATTCTTTTTTCAGATTCTTCTTTATTTCCGTCTATTATTGCAAATGCATTAGCAGCAACAACTATTTCTATTACCCTAGGCATATAATTAGAAACAGAATAATCTACTATCCAACATTCATCATTTTTATCTTTAATAACATTAGTTAATATAATATCACCATGAGTAAATGATTTAGGTAATGAATCATAATTAAATTCTACTAATTTATCAAAAATAGGTTCAATATATTTTAAATATTCTGAATTAATATATTGTTTCTTTTTTTCATATTCACTTTTAAAACTAGAAATAGCCCAAGTATCATATATAAAATTAGGTCGATAATCTATATTACTAAATTGACTAGCTAAATCAGCTATTTTTTTTAATTCATCAATAGTTGCATTTCTTCCTAATTCAAGGAAATTACAACCTTCTATACATTCCATAACACTTAATCTAAATTTAGAATTATTAATAGAAATATTAGTAACTATATTACCTTCATTATTTTTATATATTTTAGGAGATTTAACTCCATTTTCTACACCAACATAAGCTCTTTCTATTACTTCACTAACTTCTTTATCATTTCTAAAATTACCATATACTTTAACAAAGTATTTACCAGTTGAAGTAGTAATTATTATATTAAAATCTTCATATCCTATTTCTATTATTTTGGTATTTAAATAATCCCCCAAACTATATTCTTCACAAACTCTCTTTGATAAATTATCAATATTATCTATATAGTCAATTCGATCATAAAATCTTTTGTTATCCATATAATCACCAACAAAATAATTATATATTATTTAATTAAAAAATAAAAGATTATCCGAAGATAATCTAATTAAACTCTACTGTTGAAAGTAACTTAGTAATAAATTCATCTTTACTAATATCTTCACCACATAGTGTCAAAATATATTGTTTATCGTTATGTAATAAATGTATTTCTCTAATAGGATATTTACCAGAAGCTTTTAAAGTAACAACATATCCAAGAGTATTATCACCACTAATTAATGTAACATTACCATAATTAAATAATGTTGAATCTACAAAAGAATTAAGTATATAGTTTTTTTCCATAGTACTAGTAAATGTAAGAATATTATTCTTAAAATAATAATTTTCTTTAATATAAATTAATAAATCTATATCATCATTAATTTCATTTTTATCTAAGAACTTTTTCATACTATTACTAGTAGTTGATAATTCATTATTATTGTCATCCATAGATAATTCAAATGATTTAACATTAAGTACATTAATATATTGAGATGTTGAACCTAATCCATAGAAAGAAATTACTTCATCATCTTTATTTCTTTTAGCTTTAAAGTATGATCCTGGTTGAGCTTCTTGATAATCCTTAAAATAATTAGCAAAACTCATATTATCAATAGTAATTCTATCACCACTATAATTTTCTTTATCAATATGCATTGTATCATTAAAAATAGCATCTCTATCTATTTCAATCTCATCAGTTTTGTATTTATTTAACATAATAAGTTTATAACCAAAAAATAATAATAAACAAATAGCTATAATAACATATTTAAGTAAATTCTTGTATTTCTTTGTTGCTTTAACACTAGTATCAATCTTTTTAATCATTTCTCTATCCTCCTTTAATAATATATCTAATGATATATTGAAATCATCACTTATTTTTAATAGTGTTTCCAAATCCGGATAAGTTTTCCCATTTTCCCAATTTGATATAGTTTGTCTTGTAACAAAATATTTATCTGCTAAATCATCTTGAGTAAGATTATTCTCTTTCCGAATCTTTATAATGTTTTTACCAAGTTCCATATTTCCTCCTATCATTAAAATCATATTATTAGATATTTAAAATGTCTAGCAAAGATTATTTGCATTAATTAAATTTTATCATAAAAAAAGGATTTATAATCCTTATTTTACTTTCTTTAATATTTTATTATTTAATGTTTTCAAATTATCTAGTAATTCTTCATTGCTTGCTTGTGGATTTATTTCTTTAGCCAATTTAAATAAATATTCTTCATGAGATAAATCTATTTCATCATACATAAAATTACATCTAAGTAAACTAGTAATTACATGATACGGTAGATCAAATATTCTAATATCAACTCCTAAATAACAAAATAAATGAAATATTTTAGCTAATTCTTTGTTATATCTCGTAAACTTTAATTCTTCATCAGTCAATTTATTAATAAATCCATCAAATAATTCTTTTAAATCAACTACAATACCATTATTTCCATTTTTAATATATGGATTATTTAGAATACTTATCTTATAATTAAACATTTTAATTGGAAAACTAAATCGACATGGTTTACCACAATTCCAAAACTCTAATCTTTTATTTTCTATTTCATCAAGAGAAATATATACTTTATCTTCATTAATATGATCAACTAATACTGCAAATAAAATAGAATTAATATCTAAATAATATCCTGTATCACTAAGTGTTTCACTTCTCATAAATCCTCCTTACATATTAAGTATATAGTAAGAAAGATATACTTTTAGTATAGTCTTATCTACTTTTAGTAGAACATAAAAAAGTAGGTAAACCTACTTATTTTTACTTAATACTTTTTCTCTATTAGCACTATCACATATTTCATTATTTTCAAAATATACATCTAAGAAATTTCTAGATGCAATGTAATCACATAAATGTACTAATAACTCTTCTCTAGTTTTTGGTACTGGCATAATTTCATTTCCATCTTTATCTGTATTCCATGGACCCATATGGGAAATTATTAAACTAGCCACAAATTGTGCATCATCATCACTAATAAGTAATTTATCTTTATTTTCTAAAATAAAATCACTCATTAAAACTGGATGTTCACAACATGTGTGATCAGACTTAACTTTTCCAGACTTGAAACCATCATGTAATAATAGTGCCATTCTAATTAAATCTTTCTGATCATCTTCATATACACCAAAAGCTTTATCTTTAAACATTTCTTCAAGTATTCTCATAGCTACTTTAACATGTCTTACTAATCCACCTTCTCCTAATGCAAAACCTGGATGATACTTTCCTGATGATGAAGCTGGTATTTCATAAAAATAATCAGGTATCATTTCAAGAATAGTTTCACAACTTGTTCGAACATTTTCATCCATAATTCTTGATAATTCAACATTAAAAACATCTTTTTTCATAAAAACTCCCTATAGCTAAATATTTTAAATTACCAACAATGTTATTTCAATAATTGTACAAAAAAAAGACAAATAATCTTGTCTTAATGTTTTTTTCTTGTTAGATAAATACCAACGATAGAACCTATAAAGATAATTGGTGCTATTCTTACAAATATCCATATAAAACCATGAATAATTACTCTTAATACACCCATTTCAGTATCAAAATCCCAATTCATATAATCATTACTTAATAGTATAATACCAGTAAATATTAATAATAGAACAATACTTAATATAATAAAGAACCAATGCCAAAATCTTCTTTTATTTTCATTTCTTTCTATTAATTGTAAATTAATTACTTCTAGTTTTTCAGCTATTATTTTTAAATTATCAGTTTTATCTTCATTAATCTTTTCACCTAGTAATGTACTAACTGGTGTATCAAATACTTCTGATATAGTAACTAACATCTCTGCATCAGGAACTGATAAGCCTTGTTCCCATTTAGATATTGTTTGTCTTACAACATTTAATTTAATACTTAGTTCTTCTTGTGAAAGACCTTTTTGTTTTCTTAAAGCCTTAAGATTATCTTTTAACATAATATTCTCCTTTCAACAAGGTAATTTTATTACTATTATTCCGTTGCTACAAGCAATGATTTTTAACATTATCTTAATTTACTAATTATTTCTTTATATTTTATAAATTCTTTATCATCTTTATTTATTTGTAAAACATATAGTATTTTTCCTAATAAACTATTTAAGTATTTATTAGAATCACTAATATTTAATCTTTTTAAGTGAGAAGACAAACCAAATTTACTTATATAATAAACTTCTTTTCTTATTTCTTTACGATATTTAATACTAACTTGTACTTTTTCATTAACTATTAAACCAGTAACTGATTGACTAAAGTTTTTAGTAACTACATGGATCTTATCATTATTTAATTCTAATCCTAGTTTATATAACATATTTCTTACTTTTTTAATTACTTCACTTGGATTAAAATTACCTGAGAATGTCATATCATCAGAATATCTAGTATATGAAATATTACTATTTTCACACCATAAACCTAATTCTTCATCAAATTCTTTCATAACTAAATTAGAGATATAAGCGGATGTTGGTGAACCTTGTGTTAAATGATCATCATATGTACATAAGGTTGTTAATAACATACCAACTGATTTAGGAAAATATTCAATTGGAAAACAAGAATTATATATATCCATAAATGATATATTCTCAAAGAAATCTTTGATATCAAGTTTTAATATAATATCTTTATTTATATGAGGAATTGCATTATCTTTTAAAGATATTCCTTTATGATAAGCTTTTGCATACTTAGAAATAGATTTATTATTAAGAATATTAACTAATATTTGTCTTTGAATATGTTTTAATAATGAATTTGGTTCATATATCGTACGATATTTACCATTTCTTTTCTTAATTTTATATATTCTATAATTATTTTCAATATTATTACTAATTGAATATAAAGTTTTTATATACTTAATACTATCTTTACAATTAAATAAATTGAGAGATAGTAAAAACTCATTACATTCTTTAGTACCGATGTATTTCCACATTTTTACTACCTCCCAACTGCAGTGCTAATGATATTATAATTATGAAATGGACTATAGCGTAGCGCCTACATGCAATGTAGTTTAGTCCTTTGAAGAATTATAATTTATCATCTAATGTAATATAGTCCCTTAACGACTCGTTAAAGTAGGATTAAATCCAATCACCACTGCACAAGTATTATAACACATTATTATAAATTTTTATCTAATCTTTTTATGCCAACAGTTAATTGTATCTATTGTTTTAAAACCAGCTTTTCGATATACATTTACTCGCCAATCAAATGAATTAATAAAAACACTTTCTATTTTCATTTCTTTTAATCTATTAACAACACCATATATCATTCCTCTTGCAAATCCTTGGTGTCGATATTTTTCTCTTGTACAAAGAGGTTCTATAAAAGCAGTACTTGTTTCTTTATCAACATAACAAAAACAATATGAACAAATATCACCATCATCTGTTACTATTAAACTTTCAAAACTATCTTTATAAAATTGTGAGTTTTTTCTTCCTTGATATGATAATGGCCCTTCTTGTCCTTCTTTATCTAAATTTCCATCATCATATTCTGGATGAAATCCATAATGACATGCCACACTTTTTCTACCATCAGGGATATTATCCCCATATACTTGTTTAAATCCAGAAGGTAAAACAATATCATAATTAGTTTCTAATGGATATTGAACATTATCATAATCACCTTCTAAATCCTTTGTATAACCTCTTTTTATTAATTCATCAGTTTGATATTTTAAACTATCATGTGATACAACAAGAAAATTAATAGATCCATCGTCTTCTTTATCAAATAATGGTTTTAATTCTTTTTCACCAATATCTAACATTAAACTAAATATATTTTCATAACCATTTTTAATACAAGTATTAAAAGAATCTCCATCAGGAAAGATTGTACCAACTATATCATCGTTATCTAAAAACAAGAAGATATAGTCAGAACTTCTTTCTTTACCACGTTCATCATGATATAAAACATCTATTCGATATATTAAATCATCAAATCTTTCTGGTAACCAAGATACCATATTCTTATTTTCTTTATAGTTATCTCTTAAAAACTTAATAACCAGATCATAATCTTTTTCTTTATTAAATCTTTTTACTTCCATAATTAATTACACCATCCTGAATGATTAAATCATTTAACACTATATCAATAACTATAGGTAATTCTTCTAAACCACTTCTATTTCCCATATGACCTATTCCATCTATTAAAATAGGTATAGAACTAATTTCATTACAAAAACTTTTTAATATGTCATATGGTACTATATGATCATCTTTACTAAAAATTGAGTATCTTTTACTTACTAAACTAATTACATCATCTAATTCAGTTTTATTTAACACTGATATTTTTATTTTTTCATTTAGAATATCTTTACCTTCATTATAAAAATACTTTGAAAAACCTGCTAAACTAATATATTCTCCAATATTATATTTATTTTTTGATATATATTTAATGAACATCGGATTTCCAATAGAATGTGCTATCACTACTAAATCATTATTAAAATACTCTTTATACATATCTAATACACTAAAATAACCATCTATAGTTATTTTTTCTCTTACTGGAAAATTTGGCATTATAGCATTATATCCCTTTGATTCTAGTACCATTTTAAAATATTCAAATATTTTAGGTATACCATTAAATCCATGAATTAATAAAACATTCTTCATTCTTTCATCTCCACATCTAATAATAATTATAGCATAGAAAAACCCGTAAAACGGGTTTATTTACTTTTCAATAATAATTAGTTTACTATTAGCACCATTTAATTCAATAATGTTAGTTTTTCACTAAATAAAATGTAAATCACGCTCCTTGAACACAATTTAACTCTATTTTGTAGTTATTAACAAGCAATTATTAATTGCAATTTACTATTTTTTTGCTACTTTGCGTAGCATTTTTACTATTCAACAGTATAAATCTTTCCTTTTTCTGTTTTTATACCATCTTCAATATATATAATGCTTTCATCTGGTATACAGTATATTTTAGTATTATATTTCTTAGCAAAATCAGAAAGTTCGTTGTTTCTTACTGTATCATTTGGATTATTATAATGTGGTTCTATACAAATAGATTCTCTATCTATTCCCATATAACTATCTGGTTTTGTAAAATCTTCGTCTGTTGTAATTACCGAATACTTAGAAAGATTAATTGCTCCTGCACAAAAACCAATAACAAGATCATTATGATTTTTTAAAGTATCTCGCAAATTTAAATTATCAATAATTTCTAATTGTGAATATGGATTACCACCCATTAGGAAATATACTATCTTTTGATTATTATTTATAAATAAATCTAAATCACTTTTTAACGTAGAATTATCAAGATGAATAACACTATTAAATATTATACCTATTTTATTAAAACATTTTAAAATATTAGGAAGATAATTCTCTTCTCCACCCAATCCAGGAGCTTCTATAAAAACTAAACTATAGTCATTACCTATATTATTTATTAAATATTCTGACATATAATCATTAAATCTAACATGAATATCATCTTTCATGACATTTCCTATTATATTGGAAAAGAATAATGTCTTTTTACTCATATTATCAACTCCATAATAATTATAACATCTTTCAATTTTAAGAAAAAGAAAAACTCGCCATAGCGAGTTATCTTCCACAGCAATTTTTTAGCATTTAACACTATAAAGACCTACAACCTATAATAGTTTTTTGCATAAAAGTCATTATCTTTAAGCATTTTATCAATATTTTCAAACTCATAATTTGCAAATTTTCTACATAAATTTAATATTTCATTTTCATTTGAATGATTCAAATGATACTTTTTTACCCTTCCGTCTTCAAATTTAAAAATAAATACTTTTTCTTTACCTAAATACTCGTTCCAAAAACCATTTGAAAGATTTCTACAAATATAATCCTCAAAAAATTTTATTTGATCATCTGAAAAAATAACGCCATAATCATCATCTATCTTTTGAATCTTAAATTCTCCTTTTTTTAGTTCATCAATATTATTTACTCCCATAACATAACTATAGTTCATTAGTCACACCTCCGTATTTCATAATTAATTTTGTTCGTACAAGTTGTTCCTAAAACACATATTCTTTTATCTTTGTTATTAATAAATATATCCTTTAATTCCTCAATATTAGACATTAAATAACCTTTTACTATTGAGTATTATTATATAGTAATATACTCATATCAATTATATCATATTTACTATCTTTTAAAAATACCGGAAAAAGGTATCTAAATTTTTATTTAATAAGTTTTTCAAATGCATTCGCATTTAATATTGTATTTGATATAAATTTTCCTTTATAAAAGTTTGCCCAATTGTTAAATACACATGGTGCATTTTTTGCTTTTTCTAATGAATCTATTTTAATAAAGTTTAGTTTAATTCCTTTATCTTTTGCATAATCAGTTAATTCTTTTACTTCATATTCTACGTAAGGGCATTCATTTGAATAGTAAATAGTAAAGTCTTGACTATCAATTTCC
>JAEEGL011919542.1_pt1 | contig 15537 bp, 14 predicted proteins | sample 9134231 | NCBI WGS metagenome assembly JAEEGL01 (sample SAMN16246548, study PRJNA631951) | gut metagenome | biome: gut microbiome; feature: rumen; material: fiber-attached | host: Bos | place: Iran: Karaj | collected 2018-10
CAAGCTTCGTATAGTCAACGTTGGCGTTTGTGCTGCTATGAGTGCAGGAAAATCTTCCTTTGTGAATGCTTTTTTGGGATATGATTACCTTCCAATGAGAAATGAAGCGACAACCGCAAGGATAACCAGTGTTTCTGATAACGATAATGCAGAGAAATTAATAGGTTTTACTATACATAGTAATAAAATACTATCTGTCAGTAGAGATTTAAACACAAAAACTATTGATGAATGGAATTCAGATAATGAAGTGGAACGTATTATCTTGCAAGGTAATTTAGATAACATTGGAAACGATGGTGTTATAGTGACTGTGCATGATACGCCTGGTACGAATAATTCTGGTGATACAAAACACCATGATATGACTTTTGAGTTTTTAAAGAATAATAAAATGGATGCAATAATCTTTGTTGCTAATGTCGAACACTTATGTACTACCGATGAAGCAGAATTACTCAAAGAATTATATGAAAAAGTTATTGAGTTGCAAAATATACCGGTAATCTTTGTATTAAATAAGGCAGATAGTGTTGATACTGAAAAGGAGACTTTGGAATCTGTTATTACACATTATAAGGATTATATAAAAGAACTCGGTTTTACAAACTCAAGGTTTTTTCCTGTTTCAGCAAAGGCAGCAAGGCTTTTGAAGATGGCTATAAAAAACAAAAGCGATATTTTCTCAGAATCAGAATGCGACATATTTCCTTCAATTGTACGAAAGTTTACAAAACGTTTAAATCTTAGCGATGTAGAGGAAATCCAAAAAGCAGATACTACGGAAATAACAGTAGATGGTGAGATTTATAAAAAATCAGAACTTATAACAGCGCTTTTTCATACTGGAATCAACAGAATTGAGAAAGAGATTGAAACAATAATAAAGAGGTAAGACTATGACAAAATTTGATTTAACATATAATCCGTTTACAAAGGAGAAATCATTTCTTGTAAATGGAGAAAAAGATGATTTTTGTGATTGCTGGGGAACAGGAAATAAGGAGCTTTCTGAATGGGCTAATATATTTTTTGAGAAACTTTACAAGATATATAATGACTCAGAAATGGAAGTATCTTTTAAGGGAATTATTCGCGATTATGAATTTTTAGAAGATGCTAAATTGGCGTATGAAAAAAAGAATACCTCTGTAAAAATTTCGCTTATAGATAATGGTTGCTCTAATACAACAGAAAAACTTGGTAAACTCAAAGAATTATTTGAAAAAATGCAAAAGGAAACTCCGTTTGAGCAACTAAGAACAGATGAGTTGAAACAGCTATTTGAAAGAATTATTTCAAGTGATTTTGAGATGGCTGTTGTGGCCACAATGTCAAGTGGAAAGTCTACACTCATAAATGCGATGTTAGGTCGAGAACTTCTTCCTGCAAGAAATGAAGCAACAACAGCAACTCTTGCAAAAATCCATGATATAGATGGGGCAAACAATTTTACAGGAAAGAGTTTTGATAAAGACCATAAAGAACTTGTTTCTTGCAATCCTCTTACACTTGAAGATATGAATACTCTGAATAACAATCCAGAGACAAGTGTAATTGAGATTTATGGCGATATTTTGGGGATAGAGTCAAAAGACTTACAACTTGTTCTTACTGATACTCCAGGTCCTAACAATAGCCGAACTGATGAACACAAGGCGCATACCTATTCTTTGCTTACTGCTGATTACAAACCGATGATCCTGTATGTTCTTAATGGTACACAACTTGAAACGAACGATGATAATAGTCTCTTGAACGATGTAGCAAAGGCGATGAACAGTGGGGGCAGACAGGCACAAGAGCGATTTATATTCGTCTTGAACAAGGCTGATCAATTTGATCCTGCGACAGGCGAAGATGTACCAAAGAAAATTGAAGATGTGAAAGACTACCTTGAGAAGCATAATATTCACAACGCTCGCGTTTTTCCTGCAGCTGCACGAATGGCAAAGGTTATCCGTCAATATCAGAATAATCAAACTATTACCGAAACAGAAAAAGATGAAATATTGCCTAATTATGCTATTTTCATAAAGCGTGAATGGAAACATTTTTCAAATTATTCACCATTATCTCCTGCTTCGAAGCGCTTGCAAGATGAAATGATAGCTTCTGCAAAAGGAAAAAATGATAAATATCAGGAAGCACTTATTTATACAGGAATTCCTGCAATAGAACTTGCTATTTCAGAATATCTTATGAAATATGCGCTTCCTACCAAAATTACAGAAGGTGTTTATTCATTTAAGGAGAAAATTGATAACCTTGGAGTTGAAGCTGCAGAAAAAGAAAAATTAAAGGGAAATCTAGATGCTGTGAAACAGTTGTCTGAAAATCTCAAGATTATTGAAGATGTTTTGCGCAAAGGTGATAAGGCTGATGCCGTAAGAAGAAAAATAGATGAGCTTTCTATACAATCAAATCTTCAAAAGTGTTTTGAGAAAGTAAGTAGTAATCTTATGAGTCAATTTACTCAAAGAACTCAAAAAATGCAAAATTCCAAGATTCATAAAGAAACTGCAGAAGCATATATAGATAGTTTGAAAGTCTTTTTACCTGAATTAGAAACAAAGTTTCGTGTAGATCTTCAGAACTCTCTGAATGATGTAATAAAGATTCAGGCTCAAGAAGCTGTTGAAGAACACAAAAAATACCTTGAAGATTTGATTGGCTCTGTATCTTATGATATTTCTCCTGCAGCAATTTTAGGGGATTTAGCAAGCCGTATTTCTGTTGACTCAACCTTGGATTCATATTCCCAATATTCCCATATGGAAGATATAAAAGTGGGTAGCCATCAGGTATTAAATGAGGATAAAAAGTGGTATAAACCATGGACCTGGTTTGATGCTAAATATTATACCGTAGATGACTATAAGAAACAGGAGTTTGTTGATTTTTCTAAATATTTGGAAAAAAAGATATTGCCAATGATTGAAAATTCTGTGGAAACAACACGAAAGACTGCATTTGATTGGGCTATTGAAGAAGAAAAGAAATTTAAGAAATTCTTTAAAGAACAATTAGTAAAATTAGATGAAGCAATTCGGGAAAAACTTTCTGAGAAGAAAAAAACTTTAGAGGATAAATGTAGATTTGAAGAATCAATCAAAGAAAATGAAAGAAATCTTAGATGGATTTCTTCTTTCAAAAAAGAATTGGATTCATTACTATCAATTTAAGGGGGATAATTATGGCTGTAACTGAGAAATTAAAAGAGGCAGTTAGTTCAAGAAACTATGTTGGTATTAGAGATGCACTTTGGGCAAGAATCGCTTTAGATCCAAACTTTTCAAAAGGTTTTCCAGAAAGTTTGAATTATTGTCTTGAACAAGGAATCTTGGAAAAAGATTTATATGAGGAACACGATAATCGCCCAATGTCAGATGAGGTTTCAAACGATAATTTTTCTGCATTGTGTGGAGAATTGAGAACCAATTTCTCCAAAGAACGTCTTGAGAAAATCAAGGAAATTGGTCGCAAGTTATATCCTGCTACCGAAGAAAAAATTCACAGTCAGACTAGTGATACACAAAGTAATGGGTATCGAAGATCAAACAAAGAACCATCCTCAAATCAAAAAGATGGAGATTCGGGGCTACTTCCAAAACTCTGCCTCTGTGTTGCACTCGGTGCAATCAGCGGAGGGCTTATCGGAGGATTGCTCTTCAAGAAAGCGATCATCGGAACAATCGCCGGGGCAGCCTTGGGAATGGCGGGAGCAACCTGTACAAGGAAGTAACAAAACTGTTGAAAGGTATACTTTCCCTATTGGTGATAATACTGATTACAATAGGAAAAGTGACTCTCGCAAGCCTAAAGGTGATGGTTCAAAAAATAGTGCTTCAAAAAGCAAAGATGAAACTCAAAAAAAGAATGAGAAAAAATCCTAACAAGGCAAAGAACTATATAAAGAGCAGTTAAAGAAAAGCACAAATAATTAAAGGTGGTTTGAAATAATGACAGAAAACGAATCAATTGATGTACGTGATAATGAAGATCTATTAATTGCAATCCAAAATGCAGATGTTTTATTAAATAAATCATATTTATCAGAGTTGAACAAAGCAATAATACTCGAACAATATCCAATTTTCTCAGATAACAGCGCAATCTTAGAAGATTTCAACAAAAAAATCCGCTTCTTTGACATAACACAGATAGTTCTTAACAAAAATGAGAACATGCGTGACAAACTAGTAACGGTTTTTAATTCTGTAGGAACAATGAACTCTTCTCTTCTTTTACATATTCGAGGTACAGCAGATAAAGTTTCTATACGATTTGGTGTAAAAAGCATTGATGATAAAAAAACAGCTCTTTCTCAAGAAATTCTAGAAAAAAACCTGAAAGCAAACTTTCCAGGTTCTATATTTACTAATTGTGATAAAACCTCCTTAAAAACAAATATTCTCGATGCTATTCCTTTTAATGGAATTGTATCAAGTGTAACTGATATTGCAGGATTGCGCTTTGAAGAAGAAACAAAAGAACGCCAATTCATGCAGGGAATAGAAAAAATGATTGATACTCTACAAGGAGAAACTTATTCCCTTCTTCTGATTGCAGATCCCATTAGTCTAGCTGATTTAAATGCAAGTCGTAGAGCTTTAGAAAATTTGTATTCTGTTTTAGTACCATTCTCTGAATCTCAGCTTTCTGTTGGAGCAAATGAAACAGATACTGTAAATAAATCTATTACCAAGTCTGTTACTGATACTGTAAATGAAAGCATAACAGATACCGTAACTCATAGTACAGGAAAGTCAGATTCAACAACTAACGGAAAGAATGTAAATATTAATGGAGCTGGTATCGGAATGGGACTCGGAGCTGGTATTGGTGCAATAGTAGGCTCAATTGTTCCAGGTGCAGGCACTGCTGCTGGGGCGGCTTTAGGTGCAAAAATTGGGGGCGTTATAGGAGCATCTGTTTCAGTAGGCAAGAATCATTCTGAAACGACAAGTACAAATGAATCAGATTCAAAGGCGCATGGAGTTACATCAGGTTCTTCACATACAGAAGGAGAATCAAATACAGAGGGTACATCTCAGGCTGTTGGTTCTAGTCAGAATCTTCAAATTAAGTTTGAGAATCATACAGTCAAACAACTAATGGAAAAAATAGATGAAACTCTAAAACGTTACAATACATGTGCGGATTTAGGAATGTGGAATTGTGCCGTGTATTGTATTTCAGAGAGTGACTATGTTTCTCAAATGGCTGCTAGTGTTTATCAGTCTCTTGTTCGTGGAAAAAACTCTTCTTTGGAAAATGGTTCAATTACTCTTTGGAATAGTGCCCAGTCAAAACAAATTATCAATTCATTGAAACACATGAGTCATCCTTGTCTTGATCTTGGTGGGCTGGCAATTACTCCTGGTACTCTCATTTCAAGTTCAGAACTTGCTATTCATGCCGGATTGCCAAATCATTCTGTTCCAGGAATCCCTGTAATTGAATGTGCAGAATTTGGAAGAACTGTTTCCTCATATGATTCAAAAAACAAAAATCGACCTCTTTATCTTGGTCATATTTTTAATATGCATGCAGAAGAAAAGCTTAAAGTTGATTTGGAGGCAAACTCGCTTGCTTCACATACATTTATTACCGGTTCAACTGGTAGCGGAAAGTCAAATACAGTTTATACAATACTTTCCGAATTAAAAACCCGAGGAATTAATTTTTTAGTCGTAGAACCTGCAAAAGGTGAGTATAAGAATGTATTTGGAACAGATGCAGATGTAAATGTTTATGGTACAAATCCGGATTTAATGCCTCTTCTTCGCGTAAATCCTTTCAGCTTTCCGCATGGAAATGCAGATTTTTCTAAGAATATTCATATTCTGGAACATCTTGATCGTCTTGTCGAGATCTTCAATGTTTGCTGGCCAATGTATGCTGCAATGCCAGCTGTATTAAAAGAAGCGGTTGAGAAATCGTATATAGATTGTGGATGGAATCTTACAGAATCTACAAATGAATATGGAACAGATTTGTATCCAACGTTTGCTGATGTTGCACGAAATATACGAACGATTATTGATTCTTCTGAATATGATGCAGAAAATAAAGGTGCATATAAAGGCTCGCTCATTACTCGCTTAAAATCACTTACAAATGGAATAAATGGTTTGATTTTCACAACTAATGAAATAGAATCAAAAGATTTATTCGATGAAAATGTAATCGTTGATTTGAGTAGGGTAGGGTCTACTGAAACAAAGTCATTAATTATGGGATTGCTTGTCCTTAAGTTACAGGAACATAGAATGACAAATGGAGTTATGAATGCTCCTCTTGTTCATGTGACAGTTCTTGAAGAAGCTCATAATTTGTTAAAAAGAACTTCTACAGAACAATCTCAGGATTCAGGTAATCTGCAAGGTAAATCTGTTGAAATGCTTACTAATTCTATTGCAGAAATGCGCACTTATGGAGAAGGCTTTATCATAGCAGACCAGGCTCCAGCACTTCTTGATATGGCTGTTATTCGTAATACAAATACAAAAATTATCATGCGTCTACCTGATCAAGATGACCGTGAACTTGTGGGCAAGGCAGCTAACTTAAATGATGATCAAATTACAGAGCTTGCAAAATTACCATGCGGTGTTGCTGCTGTTTATCAGAATGAATGGGTTGAGGCTGTTCTTTGCAAAGTAGCATATTATGAATGCTGCAAAGAGATGTATAAATTTAAAAAACCGGCAAAACAAGAAAAAGAACTGTTATTGCAGCCACGTCTTAAGATTGCAGAAATACTATGTAAAGGAATAGCACTAAAAGAAGAAACTGTGGTAGAAAATTTGACTAAGATTTTAAACAGGCTAAATCTTCTGTCTTCAACAAAAGTTTTGATTCTAAAGTCTATAAAAACACCATTAGAGTCTCCAAGATATACAAAGATATCGCCTGTCATTTCTGAACTTTTTCCAGAAGTACGTGCAGAATTTTTATTATCTTTTGCGCGGACATCAGACACTGAGCAATGGACGATTGATGTTGATAATGCAATACGAAACCTATTTAAATCTGATATGGAAGAAGAATTGCGTAGATCAATTCGCCAGTGCATTATCACAGATTATTTGCACAATGAACTTGGTAAAACAGATTTACTTGAAAAGTGGTCTAAAGAAGGGGGTGTTAAATGATAGAAGCACTTTCAAAAATTGCGGAAGTTTCTCCAAAAGGCGCAGAAGCAAAATCCACATTTGACCCAGACAAAAAAGTGGAAAAAAACACTTTAAATGACGACAATCCAAAAGAAGAATTTAATCCTGATGAAAAAGTGGAGAAGGACGAAACTTCAGATGTTCGTAATTGTCCGATTGAAGGTAATGGTGGACATTGGACGGGAGAACGAGGTAATTCAACATGGGTTCCTGACGATGATTATGTACCTGAAAAAGCTAATCCAGAAGGCCTGACATGGAAAGAATTAAAAGAAAAATATGGGATAGAGGGCATTCCTTTTAAAGACGGGAGTCCTGATTTCTCGGAAATTTCAAAAGGAAATGTTGAAATTGAAGGATATTCAGATTCTCGTCCTAAAAATTTTGCAAAAGCAGATGTCGAGCTTGCAAAACAAAGGGGCTGTTCACCTGCAGAAGTTCGTGAATGGCGCGAAAAAAATGGATATACATGGCATGAATCTCGAGATTGCAAAACAATGAATAAAGTTCCTAATGATGTCCATCTAAATGTTCCACATCGTGGTGGAATTTCAACTATAAAACAAGGAGTGTAAGATAATATGGAAACACTGGAAAATGCAGTATTTGGAAAAATGTCGTATGATTTTCAATGGGAAAAGAAGGATAATGTTGTACTATTTGGAACAAACATTACTGTAACAACTGTTGTTGAAGCTCTCCCAGGGGAAAGCATTTCAAAAATACAAGAAGATAATTACAAAAAAGTAAAAGAAACAGATTCTTTAATTACAGATAAACATTTAGGAAAAATTATTGATTATCTTAATAAAACATATAAAAAGACTTTTACAAATTCATTAGAAATCTTAAATTATGTAAAGTTGCAAACCTTGCTTTTTAAGCAAAATGGTAAAGTTGTATTATTGTTTCTTCTTCCAAATGATGATTTGGGAATGGGAATTGAAATAATCCCTAATTTTTCTATAGGTGTTCAAGATTTATATATTTGACATGATATTTATAGCCAATTGATTTTCCAATGAGTTGTCCTGTTTTTGATGATGAGCAGCAGTTTTGTGCTGACACAAATTAGCGATGATTTTGTAAAGGAGGAAAATAAAATGAATACTTGCCCAAATTGCGGACGCGAAAACAAGGATTCTAATTTAGATGCGTTTGAATATGAGGAAAAAGATGGGAAAATCATTCTGACAGGGGTGAAAGACAAATCTCTGGAAGAAATTGTGATACCAGACTCCGTCACAAAAATAGGAGATTATACATTTCAAAATTGTACAAATCTTAAGTGCGTTATCATTCCTGATTCCGTTACGGAAATAGGAGGGTTTGCTTTCGCTAGCTGCAGAAACCTGAAGAGCATAAAGCTACCCAATTCCGTTACGAAAATAGGAGAGAATGCTTTCAATATCTGCAGCAGTCTGACGAGCATAGAGATACCCGATTCCGTTATGGAAATGGGAGAGTTTACTTTCGTTGGCTGTAGTAGCCTGACAAGCGCTGTGTTGCACGGTTCTGTAATAGGAGAATGGGCTTTTTCTGAATGCAAAAGTCTGTCGAGTGTTAAGATACACAGCTCTGTCATAAGACATGGTGCTTTTATGGACTGCAAAAGCTTGACGAGCGTTGAGATTCACAGTTCCGTTACGGAAATAGGAGATAATGCTTTCCTTGGCTGCGATAACCTGGAGAGCATTAAGATACCTGATTCTGTCACGGTAATGGGAGATGGTGCTTTCTGTGGCTGCAGCAGCCTGACGAGAGCTGAGATACACGGTTCTGTCATAGGAACAAGGACTTTTTGTGACTGCATCAACCTGACTAGCGTTAAGATATACGGTTCCATTACGGAAATAGGAGATGATGCTTTCACTGGCTGTGATAACTTGACGAGCATTGAGATACATAATCCTAATACAAAAATACCAGAAAATGCTTTCGATGATTCAATAGAGATAATTTATGTGTAATGCAAAGCCCTTTAGGCTGTAATAGTCAGTGATTATTGCAGCTAAAGGGTAGGCAGCAGTTTTGTGCTGACACTGTTAAAGATAACAGAATAATCTAAGGTGCCCGATAGCGCAGCTTTAAATATCCCTAGGTATAATATGTCAGATAAAAGAGCAACTTATAATTCACAGCGCCGGCTTATGGCAATTGACCAGTATATTTCTCAAGGAAGTTATCCGACAGCTGCATTTCTTGCAGAAAAGCTCGATTGCACGATGCGGACAATTCAGCGTGATATTCAAGAAATGATTCTGTTCTATAATGCACCGATTGAAGCTCGGCAGGGTAAAGGCGGTTATTATTATTCAGACCCGACATTTTTTCTGAAAAGTGTAATGCTTAGTGAAGGTGAGCTTTTTTCTATTGCACTTTTTGACCAGCTTTTAAAGCAGTATAAAAACACACCGCTAGAAGAAAATCTCCGCGATATTTTTAAAAAGATAACGGGAAACCTTCCAGATACCATTACGGTTGATTCTTCGTTCTTAAAATCGAATATTACGTTTATTCCAGATTTGCTTCCTGAAATTGATGCAAAAGTTTTTGAAACAGTTTTTTCTGCATTGCAGAATCATAAAACGCTTTTGTTTGATTACCGGCCTTTGCAGAAAAATACTTTTATGGAACGGAAACTCGACCCATATCATGCTGTCTGCCAGAAAGGCAACTGGTATATCTTAGGCTTTTGTCACGATAAAAATGAAGTGCGCGTTTTCAATATATCCCGCATAAAAAATGCAGAACAAACAAATGAAAGATTTAAAGTGCCAGCCAGCTTTAAGCCAGAAGATTATTTTGACAAAGAAGTTGGAATCTGGCTGAGCGCCAAGCAGAAATACAATGTGGAACTTTTGATAGACAAAGAAATCGGCACTTTTGCGCTTGAACGCAAGCTTCATTCTGATCAGAAAATCAAAGAAAACCCGGACGGCAGTATCTTTGTGCAGTTTGAAACAACCCAGCTCCCAGAAATTAAACGTTGGGTTTTAGGTCAGGGCAAAACCGTAAAAGTTCTCAACCCGCCGGAACTTGTACAAGATATTCTTAGCGAAATTAAATCTGTAAAAGAATTATATAAATAATTATTCCACTACGTCATTATTTGTCATACCCGCCATGTTATATTAAGCAATTACAAGTCTTCAATGATCTAAAACATTAAAGCTTTGTTTTATGGTTTGGCACCATATACAAGAAAGGAGTGTTTATGAGTAATTATTGTTTTGACGGAACGTGCTATATCTGTTGCGAATGCTTGTATACTTTTGTTAGAGCAAAAGGTGTTGAAAAAACTGAAATTGTAAACGGGGTCATGAATTTGACTATTCCGATGAATCCAAGATGTCCTAGATGTGGCAGCATGAAAGTGATGTTTAATCTTGTAGCTTGATGAAAGTGCCGGTCAGCTTTGTTATATAAATAATTATTTCACTACGTCATTATTTGTCATACCTAGTCTTTTATAATTCAGATAATCCAGAGGAGGATTATTATGGATTATGATGAGAACTACGAGAAAAAATATTATTCTGATATAGTCGAAAGTGCAAAATTTATTAAAGAAGATAAAAGTGTAAAAAGTATTGAACAGGCATGGAACCGCTTAAAACAAGCAATAAGTGAGTTTGCAGAAAAGAATAATCTGGTATTTAAAATTAATGAGTTTACAGCAGATGAGGAAGATGAACAGTCTGCCATGGAAGATATGATGGAAGTATACCAAGTAGGTAAATGGGGAATCTTCATTACTAAACTTTTCCGTGAAGAAAAGATTCATATTTCTGATTCTAGTTCTCATATTTGCGGTAGATATGATTTTAAAGAATATAACTGTATTTTATTTATCCTTTATTGGTATATTAAAATACCAACAGAAAAAAATATCGAACTTTTGCATAAGACTAGAGAGCAAATGGAGCTTGATTATCTAAAAAATAAAAAAATAGAAGAAGTAAACTCTGCGACACTTAATTCTTGTCTTGATGCATTATGTAAAGAAAACAACCTGAAATATACAATTGATGAAGATAGCACATCTTGCATTATAACCTTCAGGCTTCGTCCGTATTATAGACTTCAAGTAAAGTTGATGTATTCAGAATTTTCAACTCAGCTTGCAGAGCTTAAAGACGTTCTACAAAAAGCAATGGAAATATCAGATTCATCTCTTGGTCCAATTATTTCTTGTAGTTGGGAATATTAACAACTTTATTGTTCAGTGAGGGACTTATGGCAATCAAAATTAATACAACAGAATTATTACAGATTCTTGAAACGACACCATCGAATCAAAATATTATGCTTATGGGAAAGCATGGCATCGGCAAGTCGCAGATTCTTTCAGAATATTTTACGGCAAAAGGTTGCAAGGTTGTTCCATTGTTTTTAGGGCAAATGAGTGACCCGGGTGATTTAATAGGTCTGCTTCATAAAAATGATTCAACAGGTCATACAGAATTCATGCCGCCGTATTGGTTTCCAACAGATGATACGCCTGTAGTTCTTTTTCTTGATGAACTGAATCGCGCCCGCCCAGAAGTTTTGCAGACTATAATGGACTTAGCTTTGAATCGAACTTTGGCAGGAAAATCGCTACCGTCAGGAAGCAGAATTATAAGTGCAATAAACAATGGCGAAGAATATCAGCTTACCGATTTAGACCCGGCGCTTGTAAGCCGCTTTAATATTTACGAGTTTTTACCGACAGTCAGTGAATGGCTTTTATGGGCTGCAAAAAAACAGCTGGATAAACGGGTTATAGATTTTATCTCTAATAATTCAGAATATCTTGATGGTGACGGCAAAAAAATTGAAGACGGCAGTTTAGAAAAGCGCCTGACCGTAGAGCATGGGAACGGGTTTCACAGATTATAAGTTCAGCAAAAGCAGAAGATTTAAATGCCGTTTATAAGAAAAGCATCGCCGGTATAATTGGCACAAAAGCCACTTCAAAATTTTTTGATAGTTTAAAAACAGGCAGGATTATTAATGGAATGGATTTGCTTTCAAAAGATTTTGAAATATTAAAAGTTGGTTTTTCAAAATATGCTACACCAGATTTTGCAGTCTTAAATGAGAGCATTTTTAGAACGCTTGAAACGGCAGCTTTTAATAAAAACAAAGCTGCACTTGCTGCTAAAAATCTTCAGCTTTATTTTGATTTTTTAAATCAAATACAGCGACGAGAAGCAATGGCACATTTTGCCAGCATTTTTGGAAAGCCTGATTATCCTAACGCTCTTGTGTTTATAATTCAAAATGCACCGGAACTTTATAAGCAAGTCACGACCTTCATATCGGAGATAAAATGACAGATGCTGAAAATCGTATAAAAACTATAACCGAACGCTGGTTTTTATTAGAACCTCTTTTATTCAATATTTTCTGCACTCACAGAATCCAGAAAAATGATAAGCTTTATATGCCTTTTAGAACTTGCAATATGGTTATTGAATATTCTCCGGATAAGATAGAGAATCTTTCGGATAAAGCCCTCGAAGAATATTTGAAAGTTGAAGTATTGCGCATTGTGTTAAAACATCCTTATGAAAGAGTTCCTTACGATGCCAATAAAATTGCACTTGGAATGGCAAGCGATGTAACGATTGAACAAACTTCTAAATTTTCAATACCTATTTATAATCACAAGGAGCTGGGATTACACGAAAAACTTTCTTTTGAAGAATATTATAGAGAGTTAAAATATCGACCTATTGCACAAATTGATTATGGCAGAAGCAATGAAGCTGACGAAGATTCTTCAGAACAGTCTGAAGAAACAGACTCAAATGGAAAATCAACAACTTCGCCGCAAACCAGAAGCGAAGCTTCAAACGGCATCGGGGAATTGAACTCTCCACGCGAATCAAAAGGCAATCAACGTGTTTCTAATCAAGAACAATATCGCCAGCTTGCTGAACTTTGGGGAGAAGATGAACTTGCAGTAGAAACGATAAATTCACAAATTGTTAAAGCTCAAGAATCAAATGGATGGGGAACTGTTTCTGGTGATCTTAAGCAAATGATAGAAGCAAGTCTGATTATAAAGATGGACTATAGAAAAATACTAACATCTTTCAGAGCAAGCGTACTATCACAGGAACGTGAACTAACAAGAACCCGACCAAACCGCCGTTATGGCTTTGACTTTATGGGAAGTCATTATAAATTTACCACAAAACTTCTGATCGGAGTTGATGTAAGCGGATCAATTACGGATGAGAGTTTGTCTCAGTTTTTTTCTATTATAAATAGATTTTTCAAATATGGAATAAAAGAAATTGATGTAATTCAATTTGATTACAACATTAAAGGTTCTGTTTTAAGCTTGAAAAAAGCCAAAAAGCAAATAAAAATAACAGGCCGTGGCGGCACTTGTTTTCAGCCGCCGATTGATTATTACGCTTCACATTATGAATATGACGGGCTCATAATTTTTACAGACGGCTGTGCTGAAATTCCTAAGCTGGTGGCAAAAAGAAGAATCCTTTGGATTCTAACAGACGAAAGCTCTTATAACGAAGCAATCACTTGGATTAAAGATTTGCCAAATAACCGCGCCATCTGGATTCCAAGCTGATAATAGATTTCCGTGTTATTCGCAGCGAAGTTTCAAGCTAACCCGAAAATTACACTTTTCTTGACGAGTTTTGTTCTCTAAGTATTCGGTGTTACCAGCTTTTTAAGGCGGTCAATTATTGTTTCGTCAGGTTCAAGTTCGTAAATCTGCCAGGGCGTGTTTGCGCTTAGTTCCTGCTTCAAAGCCTCAAAGTCTAAAAACACAGGCGGAAGCTGCAAAATTTTGTCGGCGTTTTCGTTATAAATGAAAATATGCCCGTCATCTGGGCCGCCTTTGACAAGCCCTGCATGCGTTATGTCTTTATATTCAAACACAAGCTTTTCTCCGCCGGAAGTGTAAGCTGTGCAGCTTTCTGTGAATGTCTCAATTTTTGAGTTTTCAAGCCGTTTAAGCATTTTTATAATCGTGAAAGACACCCATAAACCGGCGGCTGCACCGACTACGCCGACAAGCAGTCCTGCAATAAAATAAAGACCAGCCCCTGCCACAGGAGCCGCAATGCAGACCAAGAAAATTACCGGTCGTTTTTTATTCACTTTCGGATTGTATTTATAAACCATAGCTTACTATAAAACATTTTGAAGCTGCGGTTCAATCGCTGTAATTTTGGCACATGCGGGCAATGCGGGTTTTTAGGCGGGCGCGTAAGTCAGGCGGCTCTAAAACGGTTACTTCGTCGGCATAGCCTAAAAGAGTGTATTCTAGCCAGGGAATGTCGGGCATTTTCAGCGTTATACGCTTTTTGCCGCCGGGAGCATCAGTAACAGAATCAACTTTAAATTCGTCAAGCAGAGCTGGTAAAGCCTGTGCGTCAGCTTCAAGCACCACGTTGATAAGCTTAAAAGTTTGCGTTTCTTGCTGCGCCTGCACCGGCTGAGATTGCTGCCCGCAAAATTTGACCACCGGCTTTGAAAGCAGTGTCAGATTGCGCATTCTGTTTAGCTTAAAGTAGCGCTCTTCGTTAGCCTTGTTGCACCAGCCGTAAAGATACCAAGCCTGATTTTTGAAAAGCAGTTTCCAAGGCTGCACGCTCCGCCCTTCGCTTTTGCCGTGCATCGAATAATAGTCAAAGCTTACCTGCTGTTCCGCAAAAATTGCGTTCTTCAGTTTTAGAAAAAGCTCCTGAACTTCTGTTCCCTTAGAACTCCACGGTTCAAAGTCAATCTGAATCCAATTAGATTTATCATTTGCTTTTGCTGGCGCAATGTTTCCGATAAGCGAGTGCATTTTCGAGATTGCAGACTGTGTAGACGGAACTCCGCTCAAAGAATTTACAGCCTGTACGCCTGCCAGAAGTTCTTTTTTTTCTTCGTCTGTAAAAACAGTTTTGTCGAGCGCGTATTTTTCAGAAATAAAGATGCCGCCGCCCCGGCCTTTGCTTGTATAAACAGGCACACCGGCCAGATTCAATGCATCAACCCAGCGGTAAATTGTGCGCGGCGAAACACCGAAATGAGCCGCTATTTCTTTTGCCGTAACGCTTTTTTTATCGAGAAGAATATATGTCAGCTCAAAAAGATTTTCAGTCTGCATGGCTAAAGTATAGCATAATACCGTGTTATTTTTGCGCAAATTCTATTATATATGTTATTATATTAAGCATAGAGGAATGATATGCTTTCTAATAATTTTGCTTTCGGTACCGCGCTTGCTTCGCTGCTTATCTGTATAACCAATCTTATTTACACATTGAGTTTGCAGCGTACCGAAAAGGCACAAAACAAAATATACATCATTATTCTCGTAATTTTAATCACAAACGCAGTA
>JAEEGL012364491.1_pt1 | contig 15537 bp, 16 predicted proteins | sample 9134231 | NCBI WGS metagenome assembly JAEEGL01 (sample SAMN16246548, study PRJNA631951) | gut metagenome | biome: gut microbiome; feature: rumen; material: fiber-attached | host: Bos | place: Iran: Karaj | collected 2018-10
CCGTCCTGAACTTTGGATTTCATTTTTTGTGTCAGATATCTCTGCATTTCCTGACGGTTATTGATCTGCGTCAGGGGATCCGTGGAAACACGGTTATCTGTGGCAGTTATGTATAGGAATAATACTGCACATGCTGCGCCATAGCACATGATAGGAACAGTAAGGAAAACAGCCTGAAGAAGCCCGCATACAATCGGGAAAAGCGGGAATATGCCCATAGCCATGTAGAGAGAGTGATCATGGTACCTGTTGCTGGTAAATGCCCTTCGAAGAGCTTTAACCGAAGAATAGATAAGGTATCCAAAGGGCGCACATAGCAGAACGCCATATAATAGACCGTATTCCAGGTATCCGTTTTCATCAATTTTAAAGAGGACATCAGTAAATGTACCGATTATCAGTATCAGAAGTGCAGTATAAAGAGGCAGAATAGTCTTCAGAGTACCTTTATGGGTAAGGACACGGGTGTTTTTCTGGACGACTTCACAGTACAGATACCATAGCCATGCTGATATTACGAGACAGATATAAGGAACGATTGTGGCAATATATAGAATGACCTTGTTGCTTGGGAAAACTTTACACTCGAATAGAACCCAGATTGAATCTACGGCGCAATAAAGAGCCAGAAGGCGTACCATGCGAGTGAGGATCAATGTAGATATCTGTTGGTCTACACCTTTCTTGATGTTAAACAGAATAATCCCAATAATGATTATACATGCTATATTTGCTTCAACATAAAAGAAATAATCACCCACGGCATTCTCCTGTTGACAATTGTATCTGCTGCAAACCGGACCTTATTTAAGAGAATGCAGGGACAAAAGATCAATAAAAGCCCTGTAATACTTAAAGTGAGTCTGGTTCCAGAGAGTCAGTTTGCCTACGCTTGTAATAATGAGAACAAATTCTCTGTTATCTCTATCATAAAATCTAGAAATAATAAGGGAGTATATACCTCGTTTTTCAAGGGAATCCTTTATTTTACGGGCATACGGAGGAAGCACTTCAAGGCGGTTTATAACAACAAAATCGCCCAATGCAAAGTACCTGTTTTTATCGTCGCTGTTGAGTACGCCCAAAGCCAAATCGATGGCTGCTTGATCTGTCACTGCATCTTTTCCGGCTGTACATTTGAGGTTAAAGGGTTCGCCAACGAATAGCATCACGTTCTGAAGGCCAAAGGCTTCTGCGAATTCAGACATATATTCCTCTATGGAGCGACTGGCATCATGAAGAGCGGTGTTAAACATTTTTATGATAACATCGCCATAAGAGGAATTTCTTTCGTTGATCATCTTGGAATTCTGCTGCTTAAGCTTTATGTCTTCAAGTGTTCCATGCTTACTTGGAGTGTAAAAGACATACCGATTCCTGCCTCTTTCCTTGGCAAGGTATAGGCAATGATCTGCCAGGGCGAACAGGTCATCATAGTTTCCGGCATCTTTCGGGAATACTGCAGCTCCGATAGAAACGGACAGAGGATTGTCTTTGTCTATTCCTTTGTCAGGGAATGTGGCACTGACCATATTTTTTATGCCCTTAAGTTTGCCTCTCAGTGCTTTTTCAGATGTTATGTTATAGAGCAGCACAATGAATTCATCGCCGCCGAATCGACCTGAAACTCCTTCGGCCCCTACATCGTTGGAGATTATGTCTGCTACTTTTTTAATGACTTCATCACCAAACTTGTGCCCGTAAGTGTCATTTACATTTTTAAAGAAATCAATGTCAATAATGGCCAAAGCAGTGCCTTCAAGCTGATTTTCATCGATTTTTTCTTTTGCAATCTTAAGAATGTCTGTTTTATCAACCAGTCCTGTAAGCGAATCGCGTTTGATGCTGACTGGAGTTATGTTTCCTCTGTTCCGTTGAAGTTGTATATGACCGACTACTCCCTCTGTATTCTGGTCATAGAGGACATAGGCTTCATCCAGGATGGTGTGAGTAACAGCGGCATCATCATTCAGGAGATTTCCTTCTAACGTCGTGGTGCTTCTCCCTATGCCGGCCTTAACCTGGGTAATAAAGCCTTTTATAGCTGGCACCTGTTTGCCATTGGCTCTTTTAAGCAGAATTTCTTCAAATTGGTCTATAGTGTATTCTTTAGGTTCAAATTCAGAAATAGCAATATTGTAGACCTGAACAGTCTCTTTTTCCGGGTTGTACTCAAAAAAGACATCCTCATAGAGGTTAAGCTGCGCCTGGAATGAGTTTATTGTCTTCATGAGAGAAGAATGAGAATTTAGCAGATCGGCAGCATTAACTACAGTAAGCCTTATAAAGCGTTCGTTTTCTGCAACTGCCTTTACGTATGTGTAGTACGAGGAATTAGGACCTATGAATTTGCTCGGGTACCAGTTGCCATCGCAATTTTTGATGTTGTTTTGAAATATTACTGTATCTTCAGGCGCGACAATATCATATATTGGCTTTTGAATGGAATCGCCCAATACATCGTAAATGTGCGCATCTGCCGATATGATTTTCTGGTCGTCTTTGGATATGACTATTTCGTAAAAACTAACGTCTTTCATATATCTTTTCCCATTTGAAATGTAGTGATGATCTTGATTAACTGTGCTGAAATACAGTGCGCATATTAACGCATTTTCACAATACTATTGTAATCCACAAAGCGATATAACAAAAGGTGTAGAGCGATTCTATTCTTAAAGTTTTATAAAATGACCTCTGAGTTCACAGTATTTTAAGATTTATAACATGGATGGTGGGGTATCATTAATTTCGTGTGAAAAATTTGAGAGGAGAAAAGGTTATGAAGAATAAGTTTCTGTTGGCGGTGATTGCTGCCACATTGGTTCTGGGCGGATGTGCCGGAAAGACTGATGCGCCGGCAGAGGAAAATGCAATATTCGAGAAGGTTGATGAAAACGGACAGGCTCAAGGAGAACAATCCGGGCAATTATGATGATCTTATGACATTCACATTTAAGTACTAATGGTTTATGACACGTCGTGAAAATCCAGATCTTCGATGGCTTTTATGAAAACACTGTCATCGATTTCTCGGTCGAATTCTATATATACAAGGCCTTTCTTGAGGTTGACTTTACATGACGCGCCATCAATGCTGTTGATGGTGCGTTTTATTCTGTTCCTGCAGTTCTCGCAGTGCATTCCCTCTACCTTAAATGTCTTTTTGCCTATAACGGGGTTATTTAGTTTTTTGTCCTTAACTTTGACCACGGAACTTCCGCCACAGCAGCCGCCTTCACCTTTGAAGTGCTTAATGGAGCCGGTCACGGCATACGCGATTATAAGTATCAGGACGGCAATTGCAATTAAATTAGAAGTCATTTTATACACGCTTTCTTGATAAAAATTCTCAAACACCGGTATTGATGTAGCTGTTAGCATATACTAACATAAACTATTGAAAAAGTCCACTAAATATGAGGAGGCGTGTATGAGTCTAAGCGAACTAACGAAAAATAGCCAGGCAGTTGTTGAAAAACTTACAGGTGACGAGAGGTTTATGAGCAGGATCACATCTATCGGACTTACACCGGGATGTAGTATCAAGGTCATCAGAAATGATAAGAACAGACCCATGCTCATATATTCAAGGGATACTCTTATTGCACTTAACAGAAAAGAGTGTATGGGTATTGAGGTTACGGAGGTGGCAGGATGAGCAGCGCAACAATAGCCCTTCTGGGACAGCCCAATTCCGGCAAATCGACTCTTTTTAATGCTCTGACAGGACTTAGGCAGCATGTGGGCAACTGGCCCGGCAAGACAGTAGAGAAGAAAGAAGGAAGCTTTTCCTATAAGGGGATGGAATGTGCGATAGCTGACCTTCCCGGCTCCTACAGTCTTACAGCCAATTCAGATGAAGAGTTGATCACTAGAGATTACATTGCATCAGGAAAAGCGGATGTGGTGTGCATTCTTGCGGACAGTTCACAGCTTGAGAGAAGTCTTTTTATGACTGCAGACTACGCGGGCATTGACGTGCCGAGCTTTCTTGTGCTTAACATGGCAGATGTGGCTGCAGATCAGGGAAAGACAATAGATGTAGCTTCAATTGAGAAAAAGATTGGGATTCCGGTGCTTCTATTCTCTGCTACCGAAGGTAAGAAGTATGAGCCGTATTATGAGACCATGGAACGGGCCGTAAGAGAGAAATCCAAGATCAACGTAGAATCCCTTGAAGCTGAGTATGAGAAGATTGAAGGATACAGTCAGTTAAAGGAACTGATTCTGGAAGGTCTTATCAGCGGTTTTACAAGCATGTGGCTGGCGATCAAGGCTCTTGAGGGGGATAAGCAGGTTCTTTCCATGCTGAAGTCTAAGCTTTCTTCAGAAGACTACAAAAAAGTACAGAATATCTGCAGTAACAGTCAGGGGGCTATAGCTACCGGAAGCAGTAAATTCAGATGGATTGATGAGATATTGGAGGGCAGTGTTTCTTCAAAGAAAGAAAACATTGCCCTTGGAAAGCTTGATCAGATATACCTTAGCAGAGTTTGGGGAAAACCTGCAGTTATATTAACAGTGCTTCTGGGACTGATTGCCTCATTTATTCCGGCTCTTCCGTTTATGGGAATAGGCCAGGGAATTGCTGCTATTAAGGCTCCTGTTGCTGCTGCTCTTAGCACTGCCCGGGTCCCCGATATACTGGTTCAGATTATATGTACTGTCATTATTCAGTCATTCTGCTACATTATCCAGATGCTTGGATTTGTTTTTGGTGTCACCCTTGTTTTCGGACTTCTTGAGGAAGTTGGTGTTATGGCTCGTATTTCCTATGTTTTCGACAATACTATGGGCAAGCTCGGACTTCAGGGAAAGTCAGTTATGCCATTTCTTGTAAGTTTTGGCTGTACCATGGGTGGCGCTGCCGGAGCGAGAGTTATTGACAACTGGGGACAGAAGGTTCTTACCATCGCCCTGGCATGGGCGGTTCCCTGCGGAGCAGCATGGGCTGTAATTCCAATGCTTTCAGCGGTGTTCTTTGGGCCCGGGGCAGTACTTGTCATCGTGGCAATCCTCCTTACAATGATCCTTCATATGTGGGTAACTGCGAAGATATTTGGAAGAAAGCTGGTACAAAAGAGCGACAGATACGGAATGATAATGGAGCTTCCACCTTATCACAAGCCTAAGATTGGAGCGCTTCTTCGCTACGTTCTTGGAAGAACCGGAGATACCTTCAAGCGTGTAACAAGTGTTGTCCTTCTTGTATGCGGTGTGTTCTGGCTTTTAAGCTATACCTTTGTGCCGGGCTCACAGCCGATTCTGTATCGTATCGGTACTGCTATTGAACCTGTTACCAAGGTCTTTGGCCTTGGTTGGCAGCTGTTTATAGCGTTTATCGCATCTGCTGTAGGAAAAGAGGGAGCGATAGGCGTTATTAGTGCTCTTTTCACCGGTGGAAATCTTTCAACTGCTTTCAATGACGCTATGAGCGGAGCCGGCGCAGCATCGAATCTGAACGAGATCCTCCTTTCAAACGTATCTAAGGCGGAGGCGCTCGCCTTCATTTTTGCAATGACCTTTAACATGCCATGCGTAGTTGCACTTGCGGCAACATTCCAGGAGACATACTCAGTTAAATGGACTGCAAGGATTGCTCTATATTACACTGTTACAGCACTTCTTTTGGCAGCTGTGGCTTATCGTATTGGACTGGTTATCTTCTGATGTTGTGCTTTGCGGGGATTCATTATGAGGGATTTAATTGAACTGTTAAGCGATGGACACGCCAGAACGGAAAAGCTTCTGGCGATTGAACTTCACACGACGGTTGAAGATGTAAAAAGACAGATAGAGTATCTCGAGCACATGGGAATAATCCGCAGGGTAAATGTTTCCTGCTGCAGCAAAGGCTGCGGCGGGGACTGCGGAAAATGCACCCCAAAGGATGGCTTTAAGAACATGGGCGAGATGTATGAAATCGTAGTCGGAGGAAAAGTAGTATGAAAGAAAAGAAAAAAAGCGATCTTGCGGTCCTTTTGGGGTATGCAGGAAACTATAAGGGATTGACTTTCCTGGGGCTTACACTATCAGGTATAGCAATGGTCCTGGGAATGCTGCCATACATTTGTATATGGCTGGTTGCTCGGGATCTTATTGCTGTAGCGCCTGACTGGACCAGAGCTACAGGAGTTGGAAAATACGGATGGATGGCGTTTGCATTTTCGATTGCCGGAATAGTAGTGTATTTCGCGGCTCTGATGTGCACGCACCTGGCAGCTTTTAGAACTGCTTCAAACATAAGAAAGCAAGGCATGTCGCATCTGATGAAGACACCGCTGGGGTTCTTTGATTCCAACGCATCAGGATTACTCCGAAATCGTCTTGACGGAGCAGCCTCGGAGACAGAAACGCTTCTTGCCCACAATCTTGCGGACATAGTTGGAAGCGCAACCATGTTTATCGGAATGATTGTTCTGATGTTTGTGTTTGACTGGAGAATGGGCGCAGCCTGCCTTCTTGCCGCTGTGATTTCGGTTGCAGCTATGTTTACAATGATGGGCGGCAAAAACGCCAAGCTGATGCAGGAATATCAGGCAGCTCAGGATCATATGAGCAAAGCCGGTACGGAATATGTCCGCGGAATACCGGTGGTTAAGGTGTTTCAGCAGACAGTTTATTCATTTAAGGCATTTAAAGAGGCTATTGAGGATTACAGTAAAAAAGCAGAGCTTTACACAGTTGGGGTGTGTCAGGTTCCACAATCAATAAATCTTACGGCTACTGAGGGCGCATTTATCTTTATGGTTCCGGTGGCTGTTCTTATCGCACCGGGTGCTCTTAAGGCAGGTAACTTCGCGGCTTTTGTGACAGATTTTGCCTTCTATGCGGTATTCTCTGCCTTTGTTTCAACAGCTCTTGCCAAGATAATGTTCGCAGCCAGCGGAATGATGCTGGCCAGCACTGCGCTTGGAAGAATATCACAAGTTATGAATGCACCGACGCTGAAGATTACCGACAATCCGAAAGCTCCAAAAGATAACAGTATTGAGTTTAAGGATGTCAGCTTCACTTATGAAGGGGCAGATATTCCGGCGATAGATCATGTCTCTTTCAGGGTTGAGCCTGGGCAGACAGTTGCTCTCGTTGGTCCTTCCGGCGGAGGAAAGACAACGGCAGCTAGCCTGATACCGCGCTTTTGGGACGCAACATCGGGCTCCGTCCTTGTTGGAGGAGTAGATGTTCGGGATATGGATCCTCATGTCCTGATGGACAAGATTGCATTTGTATTCCAGAACAACAGGCTGTTTAAAGCCAGCATTTTTGAGAATGTTCGGGCTGCCAGGCCTGATGCCACAAGAGAAGAGGTGCAGAAGGCGTTATCAGCGGCTCAGTGCGACGATATAATCGCTAAGCTTCCAAACGGAATGGATACGATCATAGGAACCGAAGGAACGTATCTTTCCGGAGGAGAACAGCAGAGAGTGGCTCTTGCAAGGGCAATTCTCAAGGATGCGCCTATAGTTGTGCTGGATGAAGCTACAGCCTTTGCCGATCCTGAAAACGAAGCGCTGATTCAGAAAGCATTCAGCACGCTCACAAAGGGACGCACGGTCATTATGATCGCACATCGCCTCTCAACTGTTGTCGGAGCAGACAAGATCATCGTGCTTGATAATGGTCATGCCATAGAAGAAGGAACCCACGAAAACCTCAAAAAGAAGAGCGGAATGTATTCACGCATGTGGGCAGATTACAACCAGGCAGTTACTTGGCGCATTTCTGCAGGGGAGGTGGTTTAAATGTTCGGAAAAGAGTTTCAGAGAAAATATGCTCTTACTGATCAGGGCATTAAGAATACAAAGCAGGCTACCCTGTGGACAGTCATAGTCAATCTCGTGGTTATGGGCGGAATGGGAATTCTGTATTTTATGATGTCAGGATATATGGATACGTTGACTGAAGGCGCTTCTCTTCCGAGAGCAGGACTGATCCTTGTGATGGTGCTTGCATTTGTTGTGCTTTCTCTTTTTACACATCTGCAGCAGTACAGGGCTACATACGGTCTCGTGTATGGCGAGGTAAAGAATGTCCGCATCTCCCTGGCGGAGCGCATGAGAAAGCTTCCCCTGGGATATTTTGGCAAAAGAGATCTCGCCGACCTGACAGAAACCATAATGGGAGACGTTAATCGTCTGGAGCATGTGTGGTCACACTGTCTGGGCTACCTGTACGGATCATATATTTCAACAGCAATTGTTGCGATAATGCTGTTTTCTTTTGATTGGAGACTGGCTATTGCATGCCTGTGGGGTGTTCCGGTAGCTTTCCTGCTTTTGTTTGGAAGCCGCAAGATCAATAAGCGTCAGTCTGAGATTACAAAAGAAGCGGGAATCCAGGTGTCAGACGGAATCCAGGAAACTCTGGAGAACATCCGCGAAATAAGAGCAACCAATCAGGAACAAAGATTTATAGATGAGCTTAATGACAAGATAGACTATCATGAAAAAACAATGCTTTCCGGCGAGCTTTCCTGCGGTATCTTTGTAAATGCTGCCAGTGTTATCATGCGACTTGGCGTTGCAACCACGATTCTTACAGGAACCAAGCTTATTCTTGCCGGGCAGGTCAATTTTATGGTGCTGTTCATGTATCTTTTGGTAATAACAAGGATATATGCGCCATTTGACCAGGCACTTGCACTGATAGCCGAAATGCTTATGTCTCAGATCTCAGCGTCAAGGCTCATGGAGATTCACGACGCAAAGACGGCGGAAGGCGCTGATTCATTTAAGGCGGAGGGTCATGATATCAGCTTTGATAACGTGGGATTTGCCTACGATGATGAACAGGTGCTTAAGGGTGTAAGTTTTACAGCTAAAGAGGGCGAAGTAACAGCTCTTGTGGGTCCGTCCGGTTCCGGAAAGAGTACCTGTGCAAGACTCGCAGCCAGACTATGGGATATCCCTGAGGGCGCCATCAAGGTCGGAGGAGTGGATATTGGAAGCGTCGATCCGGAGGTTCTTCTTGGCGATTACTCAATGGTTTTCCAGGATGTTGTGCTGTTTGATGATACGGTAATGGAGAATATTCGACTCGGCAGACATGGTGCTACGGATGAGGAAGTAAAGGCAGCTGCAAAGGCCGCTAACTGTGATGAGTTCGTAGAAAAGCTTCCAAACGGCTATGATACACCAATCGGTGAAAACGGTGCGAAACTCTCAGGCGGTGAAAGACAGCGTATCTCTATTGCCAGAGCTCTTCTTAAGAATGCGCCTATCGTTCTTCTTGATGAAGCTACAGCTTCTCTTGATGTTGAGAATGAGACCAAGGTACAAGGAGCGCTCTCGCGTCTTCTTGCAGGGAAAACTGTTCTTGTCATCGCGCATCGTATGCGTACTGTTGAAGCTGCTGATAAGATCGTGGTTCTCGCTGACGGAAAAGTTGCTGAGGAGGGAAGACCTTCCGAGCTTCTTAAGAAGGAGGATGGTATCTTCAAACGCATGGCTGAGCTTCAGAGCGACAGTGCCGGATGGAGTATAGCATAATGAAATTTTAGAGTGCTCACAAGATGGGCACTCTTTTTTTGAGAAAAGTTAGCAATAACTAACTAAAAGTAGTATTATGAATTCATACAGTTATGAGGAGGGGAGTTTAATGGCGGATAAGATTCAGGAAGCATATCAGTCATCGAAGAACATATATGATGATGTGCTCACTCAGGGAAGTTTCTTTAGCAAAATGTATATAAAGCTTTTTTGGAGCGGAACAGACGACAATGAGGTGGCACGGAAGATCCTCTCATATATACCGTATGATTTCAAGGGGACAATTCTTGACGTGCCGGTTGGAACGGCAGTGTTTACGGAAAAGAAATGGAGGTCTCTGCCGGAAGCTAAGATAACGTGCCTGGACTACAGCGTAGACATGATAGAACAGGCCAAAAAGAGACTTGGGGATTGTTCGCATATATCCTTCATTCAAGGAGATGTCGGAAATCTTCCTATGGAGGATAGTTCTTTTGACATTGTGTTATCTATGAATGGATTTCATGCATTTCCTGATAAGAAAAAGGCTTTCAAAGAGACGCATAGAGTATTGAAGCCGGGCGGGAAATTCATTGCATGTTTCTACATAAAAGGGAAATCCAAAATCACAGACTGGCTGGTAAAGACCATACTTGCCAAGAAAGGCTGGTTTACACCGCCTTTTCCGACAGAAGAACAGCTTATAAAGATTTTGAAGCGATTGTACAAGGACATTGATATTCATATTGATGGCTCAATAGTGTATTTCACTTGTACGAAGTAGCAAAGATTATGGACATTAGAAACAGAGGGTGCTATGATTGCAAGTTAGCATAGGCTAACATTATAAAGGAGGACGATATGAAGGCTGATTACAAGAATTGGGTACCAAAAGGAATGGTAATGGGGACGCTGGCTACAACGTGTGTGTTGCTGGTGATAGCTGTGATTTTAGGAATATCGTCAGTGGTGGGAATAATATTTTTAGTACTGACGGTGCTGGCAGCGTTAGGGACATTGTGGACATTCCTGATGTATAAGGCATTTTCCTACGACGGGACAAGACAGATGTCGAGGCAGATAATTGATGGCGTATCTTCATATGTTAAGGTGCCTGCCGGCGGTAAATGTCTGGATGTTGGCTGTGGAAGCGGCGCACTTAGCATTGCTTGTGCCAAGAAAAATCCCGATGCACAGATTATTGGTATAGACAGATGGGGAAAAGAGTATGCATCTTTTAGCAAAAATCTTTGTGAGAGCAATTCAACTGCTGAAGGAGTGTCCAACACCTCTTTCCGCCAGGGAGATGCCTGCAAGTTGGATTTCGACGATGAGTCTTTTGACGCTGTAACAAGCAATTACGTATATCACAATATTCCAAGCAAAGACAGACAGGAGATCTTGCTGGAGACCCTCAGAACGCTCAAAAAAGGCGGGACTTTCGCTATTCACGACATTATGTCGAAAGCCAAATACGGAGATATGGAGAGTTTTGTCAAGAAGCTTAAGGATATGGGGTACGAAGAGGTTAAACTGGTTGACACAACAAAAGGAATGTTTATGAGTAAGTGGGAGTCTACATGGATGGGACTAACCGGTTCTGCGATTCTAATGGGGAGGAAATAAGATATGGGTCTTTATAAAAACTTTGTAAGTCAGACAAGGAAGCCCGAAGGATTATTGGGTCAGATGATGGTTAATGGCATGAATAGCGGACATGCCAAGATGGCGGACTGGGGCATGGCGCATTTGCAGACTATCGCTCCGGAAGAAATACTTGAGGTAGGATGTGGCGGTGGAAGAAACGCACATGCGCTTATGGAAAAGTATCCTTCATCTAAGCTGACAGCCATTGATTATTCAGATGTTTCAGTTGAAAAAGCAACAGCATATAATGATGATATGATCAGGAAAGGCCGGTGCAAGGTTCAGCAGGGTGATGTTTCAAAGCTTGGCATGAACGAGCAGTATGATCTCGCAACTGCTTTTGAGACTATTTATTTCTGGCCGGGACTTGAGAAGTGTTTCTCAGAGGTCAATAAGGCGCTTAAACCCGGAGGAACTTTCATGATCGTAAATGAGTCCGATGGGACTGATAAGGCAAGCCTTCAGTTCGAAAGTATCATTGATGGCATGAAATGTCATACAGTAGAAGAGATTGAAGGAGCGTTGAAGGGGGCAGGATTTTCAAAAGTAAAGACAGACCACCATGAGAGTAAACCGTGGATCACAGTTATCGCGAGGAAATAAGGGGCGGAGTCATATGTACCACATTGAGAAAAATACAGTACAGGAAACACTGATAATACCGTTATTTGGAAGGAAGGTGTGCTCGGAGCATTTTCCGGATTTATTTAAGGATCCGGAGGCTGAGCGCATCTGCTCTATGCTGGATTATGATTTTGCAGAAAAGGGCAAGAAGATGGAGAGCGCAGTAGGGCTCTTTGGTGCACTTGAAGTTGCTCAGAGGCAGTATGATCTCGCATGGGAGGTAAAAGATTATCTGAAAAAACACCCCTATGCTGCTGTGGTGAATCTTGGATGTGGCCTAGATGATACTTTCCGCAAGTGTGATAACGGGGCCTGTATTGGCTACAATATTGATATGCCGGATGTGATAAAGGTCAGGAACGAGATCCTTCCTGCAGGAGAGCGGGAGAATAATCTCGGATATGATCTTAATGATGAGCACTGGATGGATGAAATAGACCCGTCTCACGAGGCTGTGTTCTTTGCATCCGGTGTTTTCTATTATTTCAAGACCAAGGATGTAAAAGAATTGTTCCAAAAGATGGCGAAGAAGTTTCCGGGCGGGGTAGTGGTATTTGATTCCTGTAACCAGCGCGGAGCAAAGATGATGACAAAGACCTGGCTGAAGGAAGCGGGGATATCGGATGTGAGCGCATTCTTTTCTGTTGAAGATAAGGCTGAAATTGAGGCCTGGAGCAGCGATTTTGCATCGGTAACCACTCGTAGTTACATGAGGGGATACAGAGATATCTATAGTGAAGCGGGGCTCTTCCATAAGTTGATGATTAAGTTTTGTGACAGCCTTGTTAAAATGCAGATAATAAAGGTTTCATTTAGATGAGGGTTCGGATGGATAAAGAGATAAAATCCTATAAAAAGATATATAGGAAAGCCCTTGAAAAAGCTGGATTAGGGGATATCGATGCACGAGTTGAGACTTTTGTTACCCGGCTTTCAGATATGTATGCTTCCGACAATTTCAAAAAGCATAATGTTTATCCATCTACGAGCACTCCTCACGTATATGCAGTTATCGCAATGTGTCTGGAGCTAAAGGAATTTGGTTTTTCAGAGAGAGAAATCATGGATATAGTAAACAGTGGATTTGAAGCAAGAAGGACATTTTTCAATGTTATTATTGCAATAATCAATACTTTGCCTAATAGCTTTGACATCGCCAGAAAGTGGAACATAGGCGACCATGAAAAACGAGTAGCTGATGGCAGCATAACTTACGATTATTTCAATGTCACTAAGGACAAGGTTGAGTATAGTATTTCGAAATGTATGTATGTCGAAATGTTTGAAACCTATGGAATAAGACCTCTATGTAAAATATTCTGCAATACAGATACAAGAGCTTATTCGGGGCTTACCAGGCATGTGGAGTTTGTCAGACATTCGGATTTGTCAGATGGCCCTGCGTGCTATGACGAGGTAATCAGAAAATGCTAAAGAACTACATGAAAGAAGGACAAAAGCTTCCGCTATTTGGAGTTGGGCCTTACATAATCTATGGAATTGCCATGGTAAATATAATAGGCATTATACTGTTCAGCTATGTATTTAAGATTGGAATTTTGCATGACCCGTGGATTCTCATATTCCGCATTATTGGAGCAGTTCTCATTGTATTAGGGGTAGCTGTTTGGTACATAGGCGCGCTGCGCTCAGATATGGACGACTCAATAATAGAGAACAGGCTCCAGACTAAGGGTATATATTCCTGGGTAAGGAACCCCATGTACAGTGGCTGGTGGATTGCTTTATCCGGAATAACTCTAATGTGGCACAATGCATGGCTGCTCTTGTTCCCTGCTATTGACTGGCTGATCATGACGGCGGCGCTTATAAGCACAGAGGAAAAGTGGCTCCTGGATTTATACGGAGAAGAATACGCTGAGTACAAGAAAAATGTAAACAGATGCATCCCCTGGAAACCTAGCAAAGGCACATATAAAACGGAGATCTCTGCGGTGAAGTGGATTTTATATGATGTGCCGGGAAATGTAGGCTGGATAATCTGGATTGTTTGTACTGTGAATTGTTTGAGAAAAGGGGTGGATCTTTATGCCGGACTTTCTCTCATCGTGGCAATCATCATGGTAATCGGCGTGCTGGAGCTTATAAGCGAGAGATTGGCTAGACTTGACCGGGTCCTTACAGCAACAAGGCTTTACAGAGGCTTTGGAGCCTTAACTTTTGGAGGGATTATCGGAATAGCTGTCTCAATATATGGAATTATTTCAAAGACTACTCAGGGGTTGGCGTCGTGGACGTTGGCAGGCGCGGTATTGTGTGCTGTTTTCGCCGGGCTCATCTTGGTGACTTTTAAAAGGGGGGAATGAAATGAGAATACTTGTGTATGGAGCAGGTGTGCTGGGGGGAAATCTTGCAAACAGCCTGTTCAGGCAGGGTAAAGAGGTAACACTCCTTGCTCGCGGCAAATGGTATGAAGAGATAAAACGAAATGGTCTCAGTATACATCACTATTTTGGCAGGAAGACCAATGTGAAGATACCTGTGATCAATGAACTGAAATCAGATGATATATACGACGTTATTTTTGTAGTGGTCAGATACACTCAAGTGGACAGTGTTGTTGAGGATTTAAATAACAATGGCTCCAAGAACATAGTATTTGTTGGGAACAATCTCAAGACAGACGAACTCACAAAAGCACTATCGGATAAGTCAGTTCTTTTTGCATTTGCAATGTCTGCCGGGCACAGGGAAAAGAGCTATATCAGGTCGGTAACACTAAATAAGATAACCGTAGGTAATTTAAAAGGAAATCCATCTCAAGAGGCTTTTATAAGAAATGTCTTTTCCGGAACAAACTTCAAAGTCGTTTATGAACCTAACATGACAGATTGGCTTCTGTGCCATGCGGCATCAGTTATTCCAATAGCATTTGCCTGCTACTATGCTAACGGAGAAATTAAAAAGCTTAAGCGTGACAGAGCCTATATCAACAGAATCATGGATGCAACTATCGCGGGATACACAGTCTTGGAAGACAATGGGCATGAAATAATGCCTGACTCTGACAAAGACTTCAGAAATCCCAAGTTCAAGAAGAAATATATCCCGTTTTACCAATTCATTTTTGCAACAAAACTTGGCAAACTCTGCACATCAGACCACGCAATGAATGCAATCGATGAAATGAGCGCGCTCAACAGAGATTTCAAGGAATACATCGGGAAATACGGTGATATTCCTAAAGCGTGGATAGATCTTGAAAGAGATACTAACGATTACCTTATGTAAAACAGGGAGATGAGCAGGTTATGTCAGTTAAGATAAATTCTTTGCGTGAAAAAGAGATTCGTGATATAGGCGATGCTTTCGCAGATTTTCAGTATGCTGAATCGGAATTTGGAATGGGGTATTTGGGGAAAGGCAGACAAGCCGTGAGTGATTACATATGCGCTTATGTGCGTATGGCTGTTAGTGAGCGAGTTCTTTACTCAACAAGCTAGGAACACGAGGGATTTATTGCCTTTAAGAATCCCGGAGTCAACATGAGTCTGAAATCTGCTGCAGGTCTTTTGAAAACTATTCCCGGATGCGCGGATGTAGGTCATTTGCGAAGTGCCGCGAGGGGCTTTTTTAATTCGGGAAAGAGTTATGGAGCCATACTGTCCAAACTTAAAGTGCCTTTCATTTATGTAGGCATGGTTGCGGTAAGAAAAGAATATCAGGGCAAAGGATTCATGCGAAAAGTCCTGGAGATTGCATTTGAGGAAGGCCGAAGACAGGCAGTTCCTGTGGTATTGGATACGGATGCTGTGCTGAAGAAAAATAAATA
>JAEEGL014533937.1_pt1 | contig 15537 bp, 16 predicted proteins | sample 9134231 | NCBI WGS metagenome assembly JAEEGL01 (sample SAMN16246548, study PRJNA631951) | gut metagenome | biome: gut microbiome; feature: rumen; material: fiber-attached | host: Bos | place: Iran: Karaj | collected 2018-10
AGCTTATGCTATCATTTATCTTCTTTCTGATGCTGCTTCTTGGGTAACAGGAACGGCATTGAAAATAGATGGCGGGAGAAATCTTGTTTCGTAAATATTAAAAATAAATAATTATTACTATGGAAGAATTAGTTTCAAAATTAGCAGAAATCTTTGAAGTCGATAATTTGGATGTCACCAAGAAATTCACGGATTACGAAGAGTGGGATTCTCTTGCAGGACTTTCTGTTCTGGCTCTGCTCGATTCCGACTACAACACCACAATGAGTGGTAAGGAAATCGCTGCTTTTGATAGCATCGATGCTTTCTGCAAAGAAGTGTTGTCAAGACAATAGGCTGACGATGGAACACTATGTATTGATTACTGGAGCCTCTTCCGGTATGGGGGCATTGTGCGCCAAGCAGTTCTCCTCTTATTACAAGCTGATTATGGCAAGTGAGAATTTGGAGATGCTTCAGGATGTATTGAAAGAATGTGCCAACCCCGAACAGCATATCCTTTGGCAATGCAACTTTGCCACGGAACGGGAAAATATTATGCAGTCGCTTGTTGATTTGTTGAAACATCATGATGCTGTGGTTGACCAATATGTTCATTTTGCAGGCTTGACCAAATTGTTGCCTCTTAAGTCTTTTCCGATCCAAAGCATTGACCTTATCTTTAATGTCAACTTTTTTTCCATTCTGGAAATTATGAAGGCTCTGCTGAAGAAATCAAATGCCAAAGCACTGCATAATGTGGTCTTGATTTCGGCGATGATTAGTGAGCGAGGCAATGTGGGCAATTCCATATATGCTGCATCAAAGGGCGCTATTAATTCATTGGTTTATTCGTTAGCACGCGAATTGGCACCGGACATACGTGTCAATGCCTTGCTGCCAGGTGCTATTGAAACTCCAATGAGCCAAAACCTTGATGCAGACTATGTGGCGGAAATGACCAAGGATACCCCGTTGGGATGGGGACAGCCGCAGGCTGTTATTGATTATGTGGAATTTTTGTTCAGTGATAAGGCTAAATGGATTACGGGACAAACCTTGTTTGTCGATGGTGGACGTAGTACGAAATAATTAGACATTATGAACGAAGTAAATTTGTTTTTGGCGAAAGATGGTAAATGGGTGACCAATAAATCCATGTTGGAAACCCTTCTTTCATTAGGTGCTGATCAATGTGATACACTTTACATTCATACCGCTTTGTCGTTTGGCCAGCCTAATCCGCAATTGAAAAAGTCGAGCTTGCTTGGCGAATTACTGAATGTTATCAAGGCATTAGGCGTAAAGACTATTTGCATGCCTACTTTCACTTTTAGCTTCTGCAATGGCTTGGATTACAATCCAACAACTTCGGCATCACGTATGGGCGTGTTGAACGAGTTCTTCCGTAAGCAGGAAGATGTGATTCGCTCGGCAGACCCGCTGATGTCAGTGGCATTGTTGGGCGAGGATAAAGACCTTGTGATGGGGGTCGGACATGTTTCATGTGGTGAAAACTCTACTTTCGACAAACTTCGTCATCGTGACAATGTGAAGTTTCTCTTTTTGGGACCTAAAATAGGAGATTGCCTTACGTATATGCACTATATGGAATGGCTTTATTCGGTGGATTATCGCTATAACCGGATTTTCCGTGGTAATGTTACCATTGGCGACAAGACTAGTGTTGAAGAGTATGCATTGTTTGTCCGCTATAAGAGTGTGGTACCCAACACGGCATCATACGACTATGAGCAAAAGATGTATAACAACGGCACGGCCTTCATAGCTCCTTGCGGTGATGGTACCATCTCCATTGTTGATGAAAATAATGCGTCTATAGAATACAAGAAGTGCTTGGATGAGAATCCATATTATTTCGTGGACTTTGAAAATGGTGTTTTCGTCAAAGACAAAACTTTCAAGCTTGAGCATGAGATGGTAGCTATGTGATGAAGGGTTACAATAATTGTGTAATGAAAGACGTTCAAAAATACCTTGTTCGCATCGAGTGTTTGACATACAACCATGTCAACTACATCACGGATGCCATGGACGGCTTCTGTATACAGCAAACCGACTTTCCTTTTGTGTGCACCATTATTGATGATGCTAGTACTGACGGAGAACAAGAGGTTATTGCAAACTATTTACAGCAGTTTTTTGACTTGCAGGATGTATCTGTTGCATACGAAAAGGATATGGACTTTGGTCATGTTAGCTTTGCAAGACACAAAACCAATGAAAACTGCTATTTTGCAGTGATCTATCTGAAAGAAAACCACTACCAGAAAGGGAAATCCAAAGTGCCATATTTGAAGGAATGGATGGGCACCAAATACGTTGCCATATGTGAAGGCGACGACTATTGGACAGACCCATTGAAATTGCAGAAGCAGGTGGATTTTTTGGAGGGACATCCCGATTTTTCTATGTGCTTTCACGGAGCAGAAGTAAAGGTTGAGAATAGTCCAGGCTCGGAACAAAAAAATGGAACGAATTATTCAAGGATTGAAAATAGGGAATATGTATCAACTGAGTTTGTGAGTGGTTGGCTTGTGCCAACAGCCTCAATCGTGTTTAGACCTGAATATGTGAATAAATTTGAAATTAAGCATCCAGAAAAGTTGGCGTTTGGTGATATAGTACTAGTGCTAAAGTGCTCTCATACAGGCAGGGTTTTCGGCATGAGCGACATGATGTCAGTTTATAGAATTCAACCTGACAGTATTACCAATAACCCACAATCGGTAGATGCGTTGATTTACAGGTTGCCCGAGCATTATAGTTGTCTTCGTGAAAACTTTCCGAAAGTAAAAAAAGGACCTTTGGAATGGAGTATCTCACATTATTATTATGTGAGAATGAAAAGACAGCATAACATCTTGCTAAAAGCAAGGGATTTGTTTATGTTTGTTTGGTGGAATCCAGGAAATGCAAAGAGAAAGATAAGAAGTGTGGTGCGGAAACGGTTCTGCTCCAAATCGAAAAGAAGCGAAGACGAATAAAGCGTATGTCATGTTATGGCAAATGAGATGGATTATTTAGTTGGGATTATCTGTATGACCTACAACCAATCGGCTTATATCACCGATGCGTTGAAGGGCTTCGCTATGCAGCAGACCGATTTCCCATTTGTGGCCGTCGTGGTTGACGATGCCTCCACCGATGGGGAACAAGAGGTGATAAAGGCATATGTTGACGAGCACTTTGACCGTTCGGAAGAAAAGGGTTACAAGCAATGGGAGACGGAAGATGCCCGCTGGACCTTTGCCCGCCACAAGGGAAACGATAACTGCCTTTTTGTGACGGTTTTCCTGAAACGTAATCTTTTCAGAGAGCCGGAGAAAAAAGAGGAAGTACTGAAAGGTTGGATGGATGCTAAATACATTGCCATTTGTGAAGGCGACGACTATTGGGTGGATCCTTTGAAGTTGCAAAAGCAGGTAGACATTCTTGAAGCGGACGAGACCTTGATGGCGGTAGTAACCAATTCAAAAGAAGTTGATATAGAAGGGAGAGAGTTAAAAGGAAAACAAGATAATGTGGTCCCAGGTAACGTGGAAGGTTGTTATGATTTGCGTAGCTTCATGTACAAGGTGCACCATTATCCTACAGCTACAGTGTGTTATAAGAGAACCCATGTGAATGAGATAGCGAAGATGACAAAGCACATGGCCAATCCCTATATGGGCGATTGGACACTGTGGATAAGCCTCCATATTTTTGGAGATTTTTATTATTTGGATCAGGTGACATCGGCTTATCGGATTAATCCGGCCTCGCTAACCCATACAGCGGACAGAGTGGGCCGAGCAAAAGCGCATTGGACGATTTGTAAGGCGGTGCAAGACATCTTGCCGGATGAATACGAAGATATTCGCAAGAGTCTAGATGATACCGCATGGATGTGGCGAGACCTGGCGTTTGCATATAGGCACGAGCATAAATATGTTAGGATGCTATGGTGCTTTTTGGTGGCTTTCATAAAAGACCCTAAGGGGTTGTTGTCAATATATAAGATGAAAAACAAAAATAGAAATAATGCCCACAGCAATTGAATTCAACAACATTAGCAAACTCTACCGCTTGGGCTTGGTGTCGAGCGGTACCTTGAGCAACGACCTCAAAAGGTGGTGGCAGATGAACATCCTTGGCAAGGAAGACCCATTCCTAAAGGTGGGCTCCGTTAATGACCGTTCCACGGCAGCTGACAGCGACTATGTGTGGGCCTTGAAGGACATCGACTTCAAGGTGGAGCAAGGCGATGTGGTAGGTATTATCGGAAAAAATGGAGCAGGAAAATCTACCTTACTTAAGCTGCTTTCGAAAGTGACGGCACCCACTACTGGAGAGATTCGTGCCAGAGGGCGAATAGCCAGTTTGCTAGAGGTAGGCACGGGTTTCAATGGCGAGATGACGGGGCGCGAGAATATTTATATGAATGGCGCTATTTTGGGTATGACCAAAAGGGAAATCGATGGCAAGATTGACGAGATTATTGATTTTTCGGGCTGCGAACGTTACATTGACACTCCTGTTAAACGTTATAGTTCAGGTATGACGGTTCGTCTTGGCTTCGCTGTAGCAGCCCACCTTGACCCGGAGATTCTTGTGGTTGACGAGGTGCTGGCCGTAGGCGACGCCGAGTTCCAAAAGAAGGCCATCGGTAAGATGCAGGATGTGAGCCGTGGCGAGGGGAGAACGGTGTTGTTCGTGAGCCATAATATGGAAAGTGTCAAGAACCTTTGTAAATCTGGGGTGATATTGGAAAACGGTAAGGTCGCCTATAGAGGTGAGATTGTCGATTGTGTGAATCGATATTTGGATGCTGAGAGAGACGTGTTTCTGACCGATACAATCATTAGTGAAAAGCATCGTAAGTTTGAAAAGTTTAAGCAGTTCGAAATATTGTCTGCAAAGTTGTTGAACGCATCTCCAAAAATTGCATTGGATGAGGAGATTGCTGTGGAGATTCTGATAAGGAGGAACGATGCGTCTAAGGACAGGTTTACTCTTGAAGTGATGATTGACGATGTGTCGGAACGCAGAATTGGCTCTTTTGTGTCTTCAACTCAGATGATGAAGAAGGATTTGGCGAAGGTAATCATAAAACTGAAGAATCACAACTTGGCGAGAGGTAAGTATTATTTGAATTTTAATGTGGGATTGAAAGAAAAAGAGTACCAGTTCATGGATTACGACATCGTGTATGGCGTTTTGTCGTTTGAGGTTGCATATCTTAGTAATAATGGGAAAAAAGAACCCATTAAAATGTGGAGAGATGGTTGGGGAAATTGTCACTTTCATGATGGTGTTGTGCAAGTTGTTTAACTGATACTGTGAAAATGCAAAGGGATAACATAATGGCTCCGATTGTACTCTTCGTTTACAACCGCCCTTGGCATACGCGGCAGACGGTCGAAGCGTTAAAACGCTGCAAACAAGCAGCGGAGAGCGACCTGTATGTTTTTGCCGATGGTCCGAAAGTGGATGCTTCAGAAGAAGTGCGTAATAGCATTTCCGAGGTAAGGGAATATATCCACACCATCGATGGATTCCGCTCTGTAACTATTGAAGAAGCGGAAAAAAACAAGGGACTGGCCAACTCGGTGATTGCAGGTGTAAGTAAGGTATTGGAGAGGTGTGGAAGGCTGATAGTAATAGAGGATGATTTGGTTGTATCGTCTCACTTCTTGACCTATATGAACCAGTCACTGGATTTGTACGAGAAAGACGACAAGGTGATGTGTATTAATGGCTACAGCATCATCAAGGAGGCTCCAATCAAATCGCATACCTATTTTCAATATGGAGCAGACTGCCAAGGCTGGGCAACTTGGAAGCGAGCCTGGGATGCTTTCGTTCCTGATGCAAATTATCTAATGGATGCCATGCTGCGTAGCCGAAAAATGAGGAATCGGTTTACATACAATGGGACATATGCATATGTAGAAATGCTTCGGCATCAGATAGATGGTAAGATAGACTCCTGGGCTATCCGATGGTATGCCAGTGCTATAATTAAAGGAGGTTTGTGCCTTTATCCCTCTCGTTCTTTGGTTCAGAACATTGGGTTTGGCGATGGAACTCATTGCCATGATGCCGATTGTTATCAAGCAACGGTCGTTGCTGATGAGACTTTGACGGATTTTCCTAGAATTCGTGTAAAAGACTCCAAACGAATGCGCAGGGCGTATGAAAAATTGTATGAGAAGCTGTTCGGAAGGCCGAGAAGACCTCGCTGGAAACGTTTTAAAAGAACAATAAAGCGTTGCTTGAGGATTAGTTTAGACAAAATGACTAATCTTTTCTGGAAGTAAAGACATGAAAGACGAGCGTTCAATGGTAATTCTTCATTTGACAGCAGTAGAGACTGGCGGTGCCGCCGACTTTACCTTCAACTTGCATCGTAGCCTGTTGGAAGAAGGCTATCGCTCGTATGTTGCAGTGGCTGGTAATAAAGTCATCACTCCAGAGGGGACCTCTGTTGCAATAGAACGGTCAAAGAAAAAGCTGTGGACTAGAGTTCAAAGAAGGTTGCGTCGAAAGTATTATTCTAGGCACACCCCAAGCATCAATCCAAAGTACGCTGGTCATAACTTGAGTGAAAGGATCATGGAAGCCAACCCCGAAGACCTCGCTAAGGCTTTGCCAGAAACACCTGACTTTATCTTGGTTCACTGGGTGTCGGGCTATGCCAATGCAAGGTATGTCAACCGTCTTCAAAAACAGACACGGGCGAAAGTGTTCTACATGATGGTGGACGAGAGCATGTTGACAGGCGGATGCCACTATCCCTGGGATTGCCAAGGCATTGCTAAGGGTTGCAGAAACTGCCCTATGGTTGACTCAAGCGTGCTGAAAAGTGCGATACGATTGAATTTTTTGTACAAACAAGCCTATCTCACAAAAGGCAGAAATGTGATTTTGCCGACCGAATTTGACAGAATTCGGCTTGAGCACTCAAAACTTTGGAAGCATGCGCAATGGCATAAGCAGTTGGAGACCATCGACGAAAACCTTTTCTCACCCGTGTCCGACAAGTCTGCTCTTAAGACACTGTTTGGAATTCCTGCCGACAAGAAGGTTGTCTTTATGGGTAGCGCCAACTTGAATGAAAAGAGGAAGGGAATGTCTGTTTTGGTTGAGGCGGCCCCGATGGTTAAGCATAAAGATGTGGTTTTTCTGGTGGCGGGAAGGGAGAATGTGTTTTCCGGTTTGCAAAACATGGTCTTCATTGGGCATGTCGACATGGCAACGTTGGCCAAGGCCTATCAAGCCGCAGATGTTTTTGTTTGTCCCTCTCTTGAAGATTCAGGACCCCAAATGCTGAACATGGCGGTAATGAGCGGAGTGCCTTCTGTCGCATTTCCGATAGGCTCGGCTCTCGATTTGATTAAAACGGGTGAAACGGGATATTTGGCGAGTTTCGACAGAGCCGCCGATCTGGCCACAGGTATGGATTATTTGTTGGATCTCTCAGCCTCGGACTACGAAAAACTAAGTAAGAATTGTAGAAACCTTGCCATGCGGTTGTTTTCGAAGAAAGCGACAATGGACTTCTATAATTCTCTTTTCCATGGGCAAATAGACAAGAAATAGTCATTTTAGAACGATGCTTCTCTCCATCATTACCATCAACTATAACAACTGCGAAGGTCTAAAACGGACGATCGACAGCGTTGTCGGCCAAACTTTCCGCGATTTCGAGTGGATTGTCATCGACGGAGGGTCGACTGACGGAAGCAAGGAACTGATTGAGCAGTATGCCGACCATTTCGCTTATTGGGTAAGCGAGCCTGATAAGGGTGTTTATAATGCGATGAACAAGGGAATTAAGGTGGCAAAGGGAGCATATTTGCAGTTTTTGAATAGTGGCGATTGGTTGATAGACGAAAATGTTTTACAGGACTTTGCCAATGCTAGCTTCTCCGCTGATATTGTGGATGGCGACATACACCTAATTTATGACGATAGGGAAGTTGACGCTTCTGCGCCCGAAAGTGTTGGATTCGATTACATTGTCCAACATGGCACGATTTGGCACCCTTGCGCTTTCATAAAAAAAACGCTATTTGATAAGTGTGGCGGTTATAATGAAGCGTATAGGATTATTTCCGATTGGGAGTTCTTTATGAAATCACTGGTTCTCCATGACGCATCCTATGAGCATTTTAAACGGATAGTGGCTTGTTTCCCCGTCGATGGTATCAGCGCCACAAATGACAAAGAGCAGGTTGAAGGTGTTAGGAAGTCTTTGTTAAGGGTCATGCCAGAATCTGCCCTTGATGCATATCTGACCTTGGTTAGAGAGAACAAGGAATTGTGGAAGACAAAGAATGAATATGACAACCTTAAGAATGGGAGATTCGGACCAATCATACGGCTGTTGCTTCATATCAAGGAGAAAAAGAAAAAGTGAGCAGCAGCATCTGGCGTCACTTGTTGAGAGTAAAAACATGTCGGAAAGGCATCGCTAAACGATAAATGAAACGTTTTGTTATTTTTAGTGCTATAGTTGGGGTTTACGATGAAATCCTCCAACCGCTTGTCGTTAACGATCTTTTTGATTTTGTGTTGTTTTCCGACTGCCTACCTGAAGGGAAACAAGGTGCGTGGCAAGTTAGAAGAATTAGCTATTCGAATCCTATAAAAGCCAAGGTTGCTCGCTATGTTAAAACGCATCCTGAAACACTGTTGCCTGAATACGAGGCTTCATTGTGGCTAGACGCGAATGTTAGGATAACAGACGATGCTGTCTACGAAAGGTTTGTTGAGCTATACGAAAACAATACTTTGGCTGCGAGTGTAAAGCATCTGGCATACGACTGCATATATGACGAGATGTTTTCCGTGCTTGATTTCCGATATGAAAGTGAAGAGGTGGCCGTAAAATGGGGACACGAATTGCGAAAGCGGGGCTACCCAAGGCATGCCGGCTTGTTTGAGACAGGTTTGATGTATAGAAGACATTCAAATCCGGAGGTTAAGGGGCTTGACGCAATTTGGTGGAGCTATATAGATACCTATTCCAAACGAGATCAACTGTCATTTACGGTGGCGCTTCGTGAAGAGAACCTTTCCTGTGATTATTTTCTGCCAGAAGGCAAGACCGTTAGGAATAGCGAAGGTTTGGAGTTTGTAAAGCATAAGGATGAAACCACTAAGTTTGATCCAAATGAAAAGCCTGCCTGGCTAATGCATCATTACTATAAGCACCATGAAGACAAGGAGAAGGTTTCTGATTTGTATTATTGGATTTATGGGCGGCGTTGGCCGATGTTTTGGGCGAAGGCTATAGGTCATTATTATAGAATCGTTGATAGGTTGAAATGAAACAAGTATTCGTTATTATAGTCACCTACAAAGGCCAACGCTGGTACGACCAATGCTTCGGTTCGTTGCGCCAGTCGACCATCCCCGTACAAACCATCGTGGTGGATAATGCCTCCAACGATGGCACGGCTGAATTCATCAAGGAAAACTATCCTGAAATTCATTTGATTGAGTCGAAAGAAAACTTAGGCTTTGGTAAGGCGAACAACATTGCTATGCGCTATGCACTGGACCAAGGCTGCGATTACGTGTACCTTCTCAATCAAGACGCATGGGTCGAGCCGGATACGCTTGAAAAGTTGGTCGATATCCATCAACGTCATCCTGAGTATGGATTGTTAGGCCCTGTGCAGGTGAATGCAGAGAGAACAAAGGTCTTGGACGGGGTTATTCGGTTTCTGGTCAATCCCGACAATGTGAATGTGGATATGTTTAGCGATATGATGATGGGGACGGTTGACGAGGTGTATCCAGTCGCTGAAATCAACGCTGCAGCCTGGCTGTTGCCGAGAAAAACGCTTGAAACGGTAGGCGGCTTCGATCCGCTGTTTTTGCATTATGGAGAAGATTGGAACTATCTGAGTCGTGTGCTCTATCACAAGATGAAGGTGGGCCTGACGCCAGATTTGAAGGTGGTACACGATTGCAAGGAGCATGTTGACCGCCCCGAAGGCTATACAATTCAGTTTGACAAATGGCTTTTGCAGCGCGCTACAGATGTCCTTTATCCTGACAGCCATGTTGATGAAATGATAAAGCAATACAAACGGACGGCCATGATAAAGCTTTTGACCTTCCATAAGGCGACATATAAAGAGAACAAAGAAGCATGCCTTTATCTTAAGAGAAACAAGGAACTCATAGAGAGGTCACGAAAACAGAACAAGAAGGCTGAAGCCAGTTGGCTATAAACTTATTTTGGTGGTTCATGTCTAATATTAGAAAGATACTCGTAGCCGTCAGGAAGGATAGGAAATACACTTATCCAAAGAACAGCTTGCCGTTGCTGAATGCTTCTGAAACGCAGGATAGGATATATGAAAAGCTTTCTTCTGAACAGCCTTGTATGATCGCCCGTTTTGGATCGGTCGAATTACAGGCGGTAGTGGATTATTTGTTCCCTCCGACTTTGAAGAATGCCAAGCGCTTCATCAAAGGCGAAATTCCTTCATGGGGCTATGCACCTAGCACGCTGCGCACCATGTATATCAATGCGGGTTTTTTCCCTGCGACAAAGCCTATGCTTGATCGCTTTGGGAAATTGATGCTGGATTGTGCATCGCATGTGGATATACTTGGAAGTTGGAGACGTGAGGAGTCGGTAGTGATGCCGTATCTACCACGGGCGACGCGTGTTCCTTTATATGCTTTGGAACCGTATTATTTCAATAATCCTTGGACTCCTGCGCTTGAAGGGAAAAAGGTGTTGGTTGTACATCCTTTCGAAAACACCATTCGTGGGCAATATGAGAGGTATGAGTTGCTCTTTGAAGATAAACGACTGACGCCAAAATATGAGTTGCAAACCTTGAAGGCCGTGCAGTCTATTGCTGGTAACAAACCAGCTGAGTTTGAAAACTGGTTCCAGGCTTTGGATTGGATGAAAACCGAGATCGACAAACGCGACTTCGACGTCGCTATCATTGGTTGTGGAGCATATGGATTCCCTTTGGCGGCCCATGTCAAGCAGATAGGGAAAAAAGCCGTGCATCTGGGCGGTGCAGTGCAGAATTTGTTTGGGATATGGTCAAATGCCATTAAAAAAAGCCCTGAAATGATTAGCTTAAGGAATGAGTATTGGGTGAGACCTTCTGCTGATGAAATGCCGAAAGGTATTGAACAGGTTGAGAATTCAAGATATTGGTGATATATGTTGTTGTCTTTTATTGTCCCTTGCTATAATGTGGAGAAATACATCCAGCGTTGTCTAGATAGTATTTATGCATGTGATCTGCCCGAAGAACAGTATGAAGTCATTTGTATCAACGATTGTTCTCCAGACAATGTTCAGGGGATATTGGAACAGAATCAAAGGATTCATGAGAACTTGAGGATTCTTGTTCATGAGGAGAATAAGGGTTGGGGCGGTGCAAGAAACCCTGGCATTCAATTAGCGAAAGGCAAATACATTTGGTTTGTAGATAGTGATGATGAAATTATTGGTGGTTGCTTGATGGAAGTGTTGGATAGAACATGTGAGGAAGACCTTGATATAATGTGCTTTAACTATCGGCGCGTGGACGTGGATGGAAATGAGATCCCTATTCAATACTACATGAAGGACATTCCTACACAAGAAGGAGTGAGTTTTGCCAAAACTGCTTTTATGGGTGGTTTAGCTCTTAATATGGGATATGTCGTTCGTTTTTTATTTAAAACTGATTTTTTGAGGTCTCATGGTTTGCTTTTTCCTGAGAAGGTGTGCTGGGAGGATACGGTGTTTGTACCAAAGTCAATTCTTTTAGCTGAGAAAGTTGCTGCATCTGCTGCTGTTATGTATTCTTACTGGATGAATCCCAAGTCGGTTTCAAACACTTTTTCTCGTGCCTATCCTGCAAAACTTATTTATGATTATGCGTTTTGTACAGGGAAAGAATTGTTGCTGTTTTCGGCTGAGGTAAAGGATGTGGTATTGAGTAAAGAGCTATATGAGGCGGCGATAAATAGGTATATTAATGGTTTCCCTCTGTTTTTGTTTCGTACGAACAAGATGGAAAGGAGACAGTTTCGGAGAATTGTAAATAACCACAAAGAAGAAGTGAGGGAACTGAAAAAGAACATGAAGGCTCTAAGTAGATTGTTGCTTCTGCCGGTTCTTGGCTCTGCTTTTACTGAAATGGGTGCTTGCATTTACATGTTTCTACACCGGAAATAATAATTATGTTGTCAATTCCGATATTGCTCATAGCCTTCAACCGCCCCAGTCACACGAGGCGAGTGTTGGAAGCCATTCTTGCAGCCAAACCTCATAATCTGTATGTCTTTAGGGATGGTGCTCGCGAGAGAAATGAAAATGATTCGGTGAAATGTGCTGAGGTGCGTCGAGTAGTTGAAGAAATGACCAAAGGTTCAGAAGTCAAACTTCACACGAACTATTTTGACAAGAATTTAGGTTGCGGCCCGGGTCCAATGACAGCGTTGGATTGGTTCTTCTCGGAAAACGAGATGGGAATTATCCTTGAAGACGATGCCGTCCCCCATCCTGATTTTTTCCATTATGCAGAAGAATTGCTTTTGAAGTATAAAGACGACCAATCGGTTTGTGCCATTGGCAGCATGAATGTTGACACTCGGAAATGGGGCAGTGGCTCTTACTATTTCAGTATGATGAACCGCAACCTATGCGCATGGGCAACATGGCGTCGTGCTTGGGAACGTTTTGACCTTCGCATGTTGGATGTGTCGCGATATGAATTGAACAAGGCGCTTCGCTGGTATGGCTGCGGAGTTTTAGAGCGCGAATATTGGTGCGATCGACTTGATGAAGTACATAAGGATGGCTGTGGTGGACGCAGTTGGGATATGCAGTTCTTTATGTCGATTTGGCTGCATCACGGGAAAGGTGTCATTCCCAATGTGAACTTGTCAAGTAATATTGGCACCGTTGGTGAAGCCACACACGCCATGCAAATGGGGAATTTGATAGATAATGTGCCGACGTTCCCTGTCATGCCTCTCGTTCATCCATCCTCTTGTGAGATTCAGAGAGAAGCTGACCGACAGTTTCATTTTCGATATTTTGAATCTGACAAATTAGAATGGGGACTTCCGATGACTTGTTATCATTTGTTAAATAAGAAACTGAAGCAGCTCGTTGGACATCATGGTCCATGGCTGAAGAAGAAATGAAAATCAATTATTATATTCAAAAACTTATGGGACGATGGCTTGGCCAGCCGATAATTCCTTTGGGTAAAACAGTGGGTTTTTCGTTAGTTCGTTCCGAAAAGGCGAATGCTGAGTTTGGGAAACATACTAAAGTGTCCGCTCCTTTCTTTTTGCATGGAGTGAGCTTGGGCGATTATTCCTATATTGCAAAAAATTCGAATATTGCCAATTGCATTATTGGCAAGTTCTGCTCTATTGGGCCGAATTTTTGTTGTGGCTTGGGTGTTCACCCGACAAATGGAATCTCAACAGCACCTATGTTTTATTCTGTGGCCAAACAAAACGGGATGACATTGTGTCGTGAAGGAAAGACAGCTGAGTCAAAGCAAACAATAATAGGAAATGATGTTTTCATTGGCGCCAATGTGACTGTATTAGATGGGGTGAAGATTTCTGATGGCGCTGTTATTGGTGCAGGTGCTGTAGTGGTAGATGACATTCCTCCTTATGCAGTAGCGGTAGGTGTCCCTGCCAAAGTGGTGAAATACCGGTTTGATGAGAAAACCATTGAGTCATTGCTTAAAAAACGATGGTGGAACGGCTCGGAGGAGGAACTGAAACAGGTGGAACAGGATTTCTGGAATGTTGAATGGTTTATAGATAATCATTAGAATCAGTATTGAGTATATGCAAAAACTTGCTATTATCGGAGCCTCCTATCTTCAATTGCCTTTGGTGGAAAAAGCTAAGAAAATGGGCTTGTATACTGTTTGTTTTGCATGGCCTGAAGGCGCGGTATGTAAAGAGGAAACCGATGAGTTTTATCCGATCTCAGTGGTTGAGAAAGAGCGGATTCTTAACATATGTAGTGAGAAACATATTGATGGCATCTGCACGATAGCCTCGGATGTTTCGGCACCTACAGTCGCGTTTGTTGCAGAGAAAATGGGGTTGGTCGGCAATTCGTATGAGGCAGCGATTAAGGCTAACAATAAGTTTTTGATGCGCAATGCGTTCGTTGAAGCGGGCGTGCCATGCCCGTCATTCCAAAGGGTCTCGTCAATGGAAGAACTGGAAACTGAAAGGTTTCATTATCCCGTGATTGTCAAACCGACGGATCGCTCTGGAAGTATGGGAATCAGCAAGGTAAACGGTGCTGCTGATTTATTGCTTTCGGCAGAACAAGCGCTAAAAGTATCGTTTGAACATGAGATATTGGTAGAAGATTATATTGAAGGTCGAGAAATCAGCGTGGAGTTTATCTCTTGTAGAGGGAAACACTACCCTCTTCAAATAACAGATAAAGTGACAACTGGCGCGCCGCACTTTGTTGAACTGGAACATCACCAACCAGCAGAATTGTCTGCCGAACAATATGATGAAATCTATGACCTGACGAAAAAAGCGCTTAATGCTCTTGGCGTGACCAATGGAGCTTCCCATTCTGAATATAAGATTACCGAAGAAGGGAAGGTCTTTGTGATGGAAATAGGTGCTCGTATGGGCGGCGATTTCATCGGTAGTGATTTGGTGCGGCTTTCAACGGGATATGATTTCCTGAAAGGCGTGATAGATGTGGCCCTAGGTCAATTTGAGGAACCTGTTTTTGGAGAACCTCATCATGCAGGAGTTTATTTCTTGTGTGAGGAAACAAAACATTTGCTAAAAACCATGAAAAAGGTGAATCTACCTCAAATCATTCGCACCGAGATAACCGATGTTGATTTGCACAAGGTGACATGCAGTGCCGATAGAAGTGGATATTTGATTTACCAAGGAAAGGAAAAACTGAAAATATGAATGTGCCATTACTTTCAATAGTCTCTCCTGTATACAAAGCCGAGAGAATTGTTCCGGAATTGGTGCGCAGGATTGTGGAGAGTGTCAAGACAGTGACCGAGGATTATGAAATCATCTTGGTCTGCGATGGTTCTCCTGATAATTCATGGCTCGCCATCAAAGAGGAGTGCTCAAAGAATGAAAAAGTGAAGGGGATTAACCTTTCACGTAACTTCGGGCAACATTATGCCATTACCGCAGGAATGCGCTATGCAAAGGGAGAATGGGTTGTTTTGATGGATTGTGATTTGCAAGATCCGCCCGAAGAGATCCCTCGGCTTTATGCCAAGACACTTGAAGGTTTCGATATTGTGCAATCTAGAAGAATACACCGGAAAGATGGGTTCCTCAAGCGCTTGTCATCAGTTGCCTTTCATGTGGTGTTTGATTGGTTTAGTGGCATGAAAACGGATAATACGATTAGCAATCTGGGTGTTTATAGTCATAAAGTTATAGATGCTTTTAATGAAATGCAAGAGACTTCTCGGTCTTTTGGAACGTTGCTTTCGTATGTGGGATTCAGAAGATGTACAATTGATGTTGAACATTCTG
>JAEEGL014619738.1_pt1 | contig 15537 bp, 19 predicted proteins | sample 9134231 | NCBI WGS metagenome assembly JAEEGL01 (sample SAMN16246548, study PRJNA631951) | gut metagenome | biome: gut microbiome; feature: rumen; material: fiber-attached | host: Bos | place: Iran: Karaj | collected 2018-10
TGTCTTTTCTATTTTTTCTAACTAATTGGTTTATTGTTGGCATAACTTCTCCTTTCTACACACATATCCAGGTGTATCATTTTTCTCATTTTTTAGAGGGTTTAACTTGTAAACCCAATAAAACTCAACGTTAGTAATATAACATTTTGATATATTTTTGTCAATATTTTTTTGTTATTTTTATACATTTTATTGTATGTAATTGTTTTAAAAGTATTACGATGATCTATACTTATCATTTGTTTTGAATTTGTGGCCGAAAAATTCGACTCAAATCTTCTTTTTCAAGATTAGACAATGTAAAGATAAATCTCTCTGGTAATTTTTCATGACTACTTTTAACTGCTTTATTAATCCTTTTTGGTTCTACTTAATATAATTTATTATAATTATCTTCTTCTTTTATTGGCATGTTCAAGTTCAAGAGAAAGTTTATTATTCTTAGAATCTATCAATTCATTAGATTCCAATGCTTTTACTAAGTTCAACATTCTTACTTTATCTCTTGTTGCCGCTAACAATAGACACATCATACCTTCAGCGTGTTCTAATAACATCATGTGATAATCATCTTTTTCTTCAGGTGTCATAGTTTTCATTTTTTCAAGATCTTCTTTTGTTTCTAATATACCTGTCTCGATTTTGTTTTGAATACTAATTGCTTCTTTAAACAATTCTTCACTATTGTAATTCATAATAAGCTTTTGAAATGCATTTCTTATTTTTTCTTCAGAAAGTAAAAACTTAAAGTATTCTCTTTCTGATTCCATGTAAGTATTTCTAAGATGAGATAATTCACTGTCTATATTTCCATGCCTCGATGTAAGTGGTCTAAATGTACCATCTTCATAATAAAAACCGTCACTTTCTACTTCATAAATTGAATTATTTTTTATTTCTTTTTCTTTCATTTGTATTGCCTCCAAACTTTTGTAATTATTATATCATATTTTTTATTATATTGTATAAAAAAAGTATAGCATTTTAATTTGCTATACTTATATCCCTAATAAATCAAAATTTGTTACATCTTCTTTAAGTTTTTCAATTATATCTGGAATATTACTCTCGTTAATATAGTTTTCTATTTCATCAACGTGTTGATTAAATATATTAGGTTTATATATAAACATATCTTTAAAATTAGTAATTCCTAAAGATTTAAAGTATTTAAGAATCTTTTCTACTCTAGTATCCATGCAATTAATGGTATACCAATCTTCATCTGACAAACTATCATAGATTTCATCTATATCTTCATCTGTTAAACCATATTTTTTTAAGTAATTCATAATCTACTAGATCCCCTTCCTAGACTATTTATATCTTTCTTAATCTCTTCATAACGGTCTTTATCAAAAAATGTTTTATATGTAACACAGAATAGTTTTATATCATCATAATTCAACAGTTTTTCAGGGTTATTCTCATTATATTCTTTAAGAGCTTCATATAATCTCAGCACTTTATTTCTTGATATAGTTCTACCATCTATTATATATTTATAATGATTTTGGTCCTCAGGAACCATATAATTTTCATCTAAATCCATAATAAAAGGATCTAACAATGTTTCATCTTTTATTTGAACAGAATGATAATCTTTTACTATTTTATCCATTTTTGCATAATCAGGCATCAATTCTTCATTAGTAATAACAAGATTATTATGATTTATATTAAAGCCGTTTCGTAAATTTTGAAAATTAGAACTTAATGGAAAATAGCCTTTTTTAAAATCTCTTTCTGAAAAAAACTTATCAATATTTGTTTCATAAATTTCTAAAGGTTTATTAATATTCTTTTCAATTTCACCTTGAAGTAAGTAAACATGCCTTTCTTTAAAATTTGCTAAAAAAGATGAGGAATGATTAATAACTGAGTGCTTTTGAACAACATCATTATATGTTGCTTCTTTTTGAAAATATGGATTAATAAGTTCACATTCGAATAATTGATCAACTCTATTCTGTATTTTATTTAAACTTTGATTTAAAACTGAAACACTAGATTTTTCATCAGCGAAAGGGTCAATTCCATAACTTTTCAAATATCCAATTTTTTCATATAGTTCAGTTCTATACATATAGTTAGCATTATTTAATATTTTTGTTTTTTCCGGAGTAGGACTACCCTTTTTTCTACCTGGCTTAGATCTTTCTTTTAATGGTATTTTATGTTGTTCTGTCCAAAAACTTGCATAATCATATATAATATTATTTGATATTAAACCATTTTCAGTAAACTCATTAAATGCTTCAGTAACAGTATATAAATTACCATTAGTTATTATAGCAATAATAGTGTTAATGTCTTTAAAATTCTGATATATTTTTCTATCTTGTAAATAAGTAACTACATCTTTAATATTTTTTAAATTGGTCATAGATAAAATTTCATTTTCACAAGCTTTTATCTTATCCACACTTTCTTTATCTTTTTTATCAACAGATAGTATTCTTATAACATCTTCAATATCAAATTGTTCAGCAGTTTCAGAATTAGTATCTAATAATACTTCCTCATCAATAATTTCGTTTTTATTCACTTGCCTTTTTTCTGCTTCTAAGTTATGATGTATTATTTCTTTTAACATTATAATTTGATCTTTTAAATCATAATCCTTGATTATACTAGTAATAGTATCTACATCATCACTAGATAATGCAGTATTACTATTTACTTTCTGACTTATAGAATTAAATTTAGTAATTATATAATTTAAAGATTTATTTTTATCTAAGTTTACTTTTGAAATTTCAACAAAAGATTCAATTTCAGAACATATACTATTTATAAAGTCAATTTGTTTTGGTGTAAGTTCAAATAACTCCGAGTTGTTTTGTTTCATAAACTCAATATATGTTTTTAGAGCATTTAGATTTTTACTATATGTATTAGCTTTCTCTTTTTCATTTAGAAATATACTTATATATTTTTCTACATCATAATCAACTAATGAATCAGGTGAGTTTTTAATAGAAGTCGCAAATTCTTCTAATTCTTTTATTAATTCTAAAGATTCATTATTATCATTTACTTCTTGTTTCAAACTATCAATATATTTTTTTATACTTTCTTGTAACATATTTATCTCACCCTACTTTCTTGTTTCTACCATTTTAGATGATAATACTTTATTGCATAAATTAGAACTATCATCAATTATACTTTTTAAATCTTCAATATCAGTTTTAGGATTACTGAACATTTCATCTATTTGTGCTATCCTATCTTTATGTTTTTGTTTCTTAATTTGATATAATAATTTTTCAGTTATTTGGTGATGAACTGCAATTCCTCCAACAAGCAATACTGTTTCTAACTCATCATTGTTATACTCTTGTTTTAGTTTTTCTTTTATTGTTGGATTTAAAGAAACAGGCCAAATAGAAATTCTACAATCACTAGCACATCTATAGTTTCTTGCTTCTGCTTCTTTAGCAGGAGTTTTTATTACAACCCCTTTTAAATTATCAAGTTTACCAGGTCCTCTTCTACTTAAATCAGTAACCCATGAAAGACTAGTAAGTTCATTCAATAATATGTTTTTGAATGATTTTGTAGCAAACTTTCTATCCCCAGAATCAAAACTATTTAAGTTTTCTTCTAAAAGATAATTACCATCATCATCTAAGAAAATCACTATACTTTTTGATCCAATATTAATATTTTCTGAGTCTGCTTCATTAAACATTTCGTCTTTAAGAGCACCTTCAACATTTGATTCTATAGTAGAAACAGTTGTGTTTAATTGGTTTATCATTGATTGCATTTGTACTTCATCAATATCATCTCTATGTCCATAACTAAGTATTAAACTAAGAGAATTAAAACATCTATTGATTAATGAATTTTCATTTGGATTAATTAATCCTTTTTGAGCAGCTTTATTATATTTTTTTAGTAATTCGACTGCATAATTATATCTATCATTATATTCATCAAGCAAATCAGAATCTACTTGTTCAACATCATTATGAATCTTTTCATCTTCAATTTCTTCTACTTCTTTACTTTCTAAAGCGTTTTTATATTCTTCATAAGCAATTTCAAATTCGATAGTTAGTTCTTCATTTTCAGAAATTAGTTCTTTGATACTTGCTATTGAGTCCTTTATACTTTTTATATTAGCTAATATATTTCTTGCAGACTCACCATCTACAGATGTTTTTAAATATAGAAAACTATCTTCAATTGAGTCTAAATTTCTTTTGTAAAGTTGTCCTTTTTTTACAAAGTCATCAAAAGCAATTTTTTGTTCATCCATACTAAGATTACCTGAGTTCATTATAGTTTTTTCATATATATTATCATAATTTGATAATTTTCTATTTTCTCTTACTTTGTCAATTTCAATTAATAAATTTTCGTATTCTTTTCTAATATCATTAACTTCTTGCTTTTTATCATTATTTTGATTAGAAATTGCTTTTACTTTTTTTGCTTCTTCTTGTGGTATTACTTCTTCATTTTGTTTTTCATTTTCTTTAGAAGTTAACTTAGCTAATCTAGTTAAAATAATTATCATTTCTTCATTTGATATTTTTAATTCATTAGCTTTATTTTCTAAATCTTCTAATAAATCAAGAGAAACACTTTCGCTACTAACAGTTCTAAAAGCATCTAATGTTTTTTTTGCGTTTTCAAGTTCTACCAACTTATCATTATGAATTCTTTGCAAATTTGATAATTGTTTTTGATACTCATCCCATGTTTTTGTTATTTGATTTTCTATATCTACTATTTTGTGGTCAAAAATTTCACTATAATTTGAACTAATTTTATTACTATCCATTAAAAACTACCTCCACATAGTATTTCTATTCTATACTGATTCTACCATAATTACTATTCAATGTCTATAATTTAACATAAAAAAAGTAGTTGTAATATGATTACAACTACTATTATCTAGTTCTAACTGTTTTGGATGTTTTATCTGTTAATACGCTGATTTTTGATTCCAATTCTGCTTCGCGTTTTGTTAATATCTCTTTTTCTTTTCTTACGTTATTTAATTCAAGTATTAATTGTTGTAAATCTTCGTTTATATTATTATTTAAAAATTCTTTACTATTAACTCTATCATTTTTATTAATATAATTTTTTACTGTATCATCTTTAATATGTTTAGCAATTTTTGAAACTATATAAGCATAAATCTTATTATCAATTTGGAAGTCATCATCTGGAATTATTCCATTTGCTTTTCTAAATGTTTTCAAATCATCTAAAGTTATAACATCTTCTATTTTATAAATATATGGATTACACAATTCATCAACATATTCATCAATTACCACTTTTAATAAGTCTGGGTTGTCTTTTACTATGTTCAGTTTTTGTAATTCATTATAATAATTAGAAATATATTCTTTTATATATGATATTAATTCATTGTAATAATCTTCACTTTTTGAAGGATTTTCTGAAATATGAATAAGTTTTCTCCACAAATAAGTTGGTTTAAAGTGCTTTATTCTATAATTCTTTGATTCCTTAATTTCCTTTTCATCTTTTATTATATTATCAAGCGCAGATTTAGAACCTGCTATAATATTTTCTATTTTTTCTTCTTCAGTTTTTAAATAAGTGTTTTCAATAAACTCTTTTAAACTATTACTTATATTTTCTTTGATTTGATTAAGCATATTAACATCACCTCATTAGTATATTTATCTGCTTTTACCTTTATTTTCATTTATCATATCTTCGTTGTTTAATGCAGCACTTTTTATTGTTTTAACTCTTTGTCTTGTTTGGTCTTCTTTTAAATAGTCTCCTACTAAAGGTTCAAGTTTAAGAAATCTATCTTCTGATAAAGTCCCATTTTTATATGCGACTTTTTGATGTGATAACCATGTGCCAAATATTGGATCAACAGTTGATGGCCTTTGTCCATGTTCTAAAATATATTGTTTCATTAAATCATACATTTTGTTCCACTTTTCTTGTCTTGTTTTGCTATTAATACCATTTTTCGCTACATTTCCTTTTTCCCAGTCTCCTAGTTGATCTAACACTTCTTTTCTATCTGATCTAAGAGTACCATCTTTTGCATATTTTCTTTGAAAGAAATACCACGCTCCTTCAGGTGTGGCGGTAGAAGGATACCACCCATCGTGTTGTTCCATATATTCAATTAATTTATTATACTGAACTAACCATTGTTCATCTTGTTTTTCTGATAATGGTTTTGCCCAGTCTCCTAATTGATCTAAAAGAGTTAATTGTTCTTCTGAAAGATTATCAATATTTCCTCTTTGGCGTGATAAAAAGACACTTAATTCTCCAGTTGTAGGAAATTCTCCATTATGTGTTTTAACATATTCTTCTAACAATATATAAGAATCAAACCATCTTTTTATTATTTTCTCTTCTCCAGATAGGAACCTTACTCCTAAACCTTCTAGTTGATTTTTCCTTGATGTTAGCTTTTGTCTTAATTTATCACTGGTTTCCGGTTTATCAAGTTTAGAAAAATAAACAAATTGCCTATCTAAGTAATTTTTTAAATAACCTTCCGTTGGTGCTTCACCATTTTCTTTAATGTACTTTTTTAATTCATTGAATATTTTTTCATCTTTATCTTCTCTTATTAATCGCCATTCATAACCATACAAAATCTCTAATTCATCAAGTTTAGCTATTCTTTCTTCAGAAAGATTATTATTCTTTAATGCTTTTCTTTGATCTTTTAACCAATAATTCAATTGTTCTTGTTTTCTATCTAACCCTCTTTTAGGTTCTTTACCATTGTTTGCTTTTAAAAAATCATTAAGTTCTTCATATGTTTTATCCCAACTTAAATCCAATCTATTCTTAATTCCATCTAGTAAAACTTCTAATTTATGATACAAAGCAGCATCAAGGCTTCCGTTTTTATAATATTTTTTTTGGTCTTTTATCCAATAACTAAGACTTCTTTCTTCAAGAGAAGAATTCTTATCGTGCACTGGTTTTCTTCCTTCTTTTTTTATAAATGCTTCTAATTGATTATAGTGTTTCATCCATAATTCCATGTTAATCATTGGCAATTCACTCCTTTATAAAATCACTTATAGATATTATAGTTTTTCTAAACATGCCATAACAAGTTATTTCTACTATCTATAGTATAAATGATAATTAGTTAATTTGTATATAATTTATTGAAGAAATTACAATAGTTTACAACAATAGATTATTGTTAATTATCAATAACTTTTCCCTTATTTTATTATTCCTTTTCTTCTTTTATCCGTTTCTAAGGCTTCACTTAATCTCTCATTAAATGATTCTTTTTGTTTTAAACAATATTCTTCCCATTTTTCATGTCCTAGCCCAAAATCTTCTCCATATGCAGGAACACCTTCTATTATAATATCATCGTTAATAAATGGTATTGCACAAATCATATCTAAATTAGTATTAACTTCTTCTTCAGTAAAAACTCCCATTCTCATTAAGAAGATAGTTCTACTAAACTTGTCATAATTCTTATCTGCGCCATCACTATAAAATTGCCATAATCTTGGGCCTCTTATATCATATCCTTCTAAATAAACAATATCAAACATATGACGCGGATCCGGATCTTTAAGCATTTTTTCAACTACTGTAAGTGCTCCAGGATTTCCTTGTATCATTACATTCCATAAAAGATTCCAATCCATTAATATTCCCATATTACCATCTTTCATTTTTTATCACTCCTATTTTTTATTAATTTAATAGAATTAGTCATTTACTCTAACTCTAACTTTTGCATTTGTTTTACCAAATACAAATTTATCAAACTGATAATTATCTTCAAATTCTTCACTTGGTTTAGCATTCTCCAAACTAGATATTGGTTTTAATACATCATCTAAGTTACCTTTTAATGATTTTTTAACATTTTCAGAATCACTACCTATTCCAGTTTGTTTGTTTGCAAGAAGTTCTAATTTTCCATTATTTGCTAAATACAAACCTTCATAGTGAATATAGTCTCCTTCTTTAATTGGTTCAGGAAAGCCGTATTCTTTTATATACTCTTGTGGCACTTCAAATGGTGCACTAATTTTTTGATTAGCAACAACAGTATAATCATAATATAAATAATGATTTCCATTTATACCATATAACTCTTCTATAGTTATTGCTTCATCAGTTTTTTCTCTATTTCCTCCATTACCAAATATTCCTTCAGCCCATTTATATGGATATGGCATAATCATTTCAGAGTTATTAAATGTTGCAGTAGTATAATTGTCATAATCTACATCATCTTTTAAAAATTGCTTTAATGTATCTTTTGGCATATAGGTATTTAAATAACCACCATCTCTTACTGTATATACATAATCTATTAAATAATTATCGTTTTCTTGATTATTCATTTCATAAATGTTTACTTTATCTAAATCTAAATCAGATAAATGATTTAAATCGACATATCTATCATATTCTGCAAACTTTTCATTTTTTATGTTTACATTTTGAGATAAAGAATTTGTAAGAATAGCAGTGTCTTTTTCACATTCCTTTTGTTCATCATCTTTTTCTACTATATAAACTATTTCGTTTGAAGTCTTATCTTCTGCTTTTTCTTTAGAACATCCTGTAAAACCTAAAGAAGTAACTCCAAGAACAAATGATAATGCAATTGTTCCTACTTTTTTCCTTAAATTTTCATCATAAACCTTCATATTTTTCATTTCACAATCCTCCCCTTAAAAATTGCTAATATTTTACCATATTTTAGCCTAAATGTCAATGAAATTAATGTTTTATGAACTATTAAGCAAATATATTTAATAGTAATCCACCAACTGTTACAAGTATTAATATAAATACATAAGTTTCAATTGGCGTATTATCATCGTTATAATCTCTACTATTTCTATATAGCTCATTACATTCAAAACTTGATCGATATCCATCCTTATAAGATTCACAAATATCAGTTGCACAGTTTACATGTGTTTTTTTAATTTGCAATAATATAAACATCCATCAACTGCTCCTGATTTTTTTGCTTTCGTGTCTAAGTTTCCACAACTATTGCAACCCATAGTAATACCCCCCTTTGTCTGAAAGAAAGATAGTTTTCCTTCTTTCTGTCATTAGGATATCACTCTAGTTAACTGGAGAGTCAATAGATTTTCATAAAAAAAAGAAACACTATTTTTCAGTGCTTCTAATACAGATTATTATAATTGTTTTTACTTTTGTTCATATAACTTAATTCTACCTTGTTTTGTGATTACGATCATCACCTGGAAATACTTTGTCAATTTCAGCTCTAAGTCTATCAATTTCAACTTGGTATTCATCGGTTGAATCAAAGTTTTGAAAATCTTGACCTTCAAAAATATTATTATTCCTACGCTCATCTATTTGATCTGTATTTTTTGATTTAGTAGCTTCAAGTGCTTCTCTTACAATATTACTAGCTCTTTCCTTAATTCTTAATTTATCAAGCAATTGATATGAACTAGTCGCAATTTCATTGTAGTTATCTATCAAAGTGCTTATTTTTACTGTTTGCGGTGATAATGTATTCAGATGATTAAAGTCATCTATAATTTTTGTAGCTCTCGCCTTATTCAAAATATCATCAGCATTAAGGCCAAAAGGAATTCTGTTCAACAAATCAGACAAGTCACGCACATTCATTTCTGCTCTTTTTTTAGCAATTTTATACATTTCACCTTTTTTTAGATTTAATTCATCAACTTCTTTTATGCTATCTAACATACTTCTCATCCTTCTTTCATAAGTATTATATTTAAAAATAATTTAATTCTATATTATTTTATATGTTTTTCTCTATTTTTTAGAAAATAAGTTTCATAAGTTAATGGAGGATTAGTACATTCACATGTAATTCTTATATCACCATTTATGAATGAATCAAATTCTTCACCAGTAATTTGTTTAAACAAAAATACTCCAAGGCTACCATCAGGATTATTTGTTTTCATAAGATAATCTAATAAATAATACGTATCATTATAACCTTTAAGACAATTAAAAGCATGCTTATGTCCTCTTTCTCCATCTTCATCTATCTTATAACCATACAGCAAATATGAACCAGCACCTATAAAACAAGTTAAATTATGCGCCATAGGAGCAAATTGTGAACATACTGCTATGTTTTTATTTTTAAATTCTTCCAAATCAAAAACAGCATCTCCTTCTCCCATAAAAGGACTATTTTCTTGACTATGAAATAATTGCTCTATTTCCCTTTCTGCTGTTGGTTTTGGATCACCAAAATACTTATATACTGTATGAAAAACATGCATTAAAGGAGAAACATTTGGATTTTCTCTCATAGCGTTTATAAGGTCTTTATATATTGATTTATCATTCATCTTAAATCCCCACCCGCCATTATTAACTATTACAGTTTGTTTATCGCTAATAAAAGAAGAAACTGGTTCATCCATTATATTAATTGTATCATCCTTCGAACTTTTAGAATTCAAAAAAGATAACCTTTCATCTATAAATTCATCAATTTCAGATTCTTTCAAATCAAAAACATTCATAATAACACTTCCTATCTATATTATCAATTTACTATATATAAATCAGAATGGCAAATATACCACTTTTCATTTTCTTATCTTATTTTACCTTTATTATAAATCTTATAAAAGTATTCTTTATTCATAATAATCATAGTATGTTTTACATTCTTATCTAATTTTGGATAATGCTCTATTTTTTCACCTCAGTATTTAAAACCTATCTTCTGATTTAAACCACTGACTTAAGGTTTTCTTCTGCATATCCTAAACAGAATGACTTAATTTTATATCCTTTTTTCTCTCATAGTATTCTTCAAGTGTTATATCTTCTTCATATAGCTCTCTTGCCAAATCTTTCCCGACATATCTAATATGCCAAGGCTCATATTGCATTTCCGTTATTTTTTGCTTATGATTAGGAAACCTTAAAATAAATCCAAACTCGCAAAGAATACTATGAATATATTTTGTTTCTGGATTATTATCATCACATATTCCTGCCCAATCTCCATTTTTATAATAATCACAATCTATAGCAAGTCCAGTATGATGTTCTGAATATCCAGGTTTACACATTTTATTTTCAGTTAACTCTAGCCCATTTCTTTTTAGAAAGCTACTATACTTATATTTCTGATTTTCTATAGATAAAAATCCAGAACAAATATCAAAATCTATACCTTTGTTTACTAAAAAGTTTTTTAAATCATACCAAGCTTTTGCTGTTTCTGCCTCTAAATATATCTTTTTATTTTTTATATTAAAGTCATTAAATATATCATCGTTATCACGTGAATACTCAATTTCAACCAATGATGGTTCAATAACATTTTTCATGTATTCTATCTCTATTGGATTTTGTTTATTAACCAATATTTCATAATTCACACAATCACTACCTTTACCATATATAAATTATATCAAACTGTTTCTTCAAAATAAATAAAAAATGCCAAACTAGTTGACATTATTCTTTGGAATATATTTTTTTTTAATTAGTAATACTTTTATAAAAATCTTTATAATCTTTATATGTAACTTCTACAGTATCTATAGGAGTTATTTCCTTCTTACATTTATATTGTAAACTATTATTATCTTTTATCATATCATTATTTTTTTCTACAACATAAATATATCCTTTAATATTTTCATCAATATTTACATTTTCCATTCTCATAACAGGAATATCATTGTTATTAGGAATAATAAAGTTCCAATCTAAACCTTCGCTATTTTCTTTGATTGTTTCTTTGAAAGCATAAGCAGTTGCTTTTATAAAAGATGGAAAAAGAAATACTGCGTTTGCAATATTATCAGTATTATTATTAGAATCATTACTTTGGTTGGGCATTAATTTTTCCAATAATTTTGGACTACCGTGAAATAAATACTTAGGTTTATTTATATCTTGGTTAATATATTTTTCTATTTTATTCATAAAACTTTTCCTTTATCATTTCTTTAAATTTATCCAATATCTTCTTGTAAATATTTCTTCTCCATCGATTATGTTTTTTACTTTATTTTCCAAAATTCCACTATTATTTTCAATTACCTTAGAAGATCCAATATTATCATCATCACAAGTTATTAAGACTTTGTCTTCTTTAATCAAATCTTTTGCTTTTTCTAGTCCGAGTTCTAACATTTTTGTTCCATACCCTTGTTTCCAATATTTTGGATTAATACCATAGCCTATATTTCCCCCAAACACTAGTAGATTTGGTGTTAATTCTGTTCTTATATGTATTTCACCGAGAAATCTATCTTCATCTACTAAAAAATAATTATAAGATGGAACATATCCTTTTGGTAATTTATTTATATCTTTATCATCTATAAATTTTTGAATTATATCTATTTTATCTATATTAGAAAATGTAATATCATGTTTTTTTACTTGTCCTTGTTTTACTTTTTTCTAACATTAAATCATATGCTTCTTTGTATTCTTTTAAATACTTTTTATTTGGCTTTATTAGTTCCATATATTACTCCTTTACTTATTACCTACAATAACTTTACCATCTAAATTACATATATAACAATCTGGTAGTTTTGATTTGATATAGTTTAATGAATCTTTATCATTTTCTATTTTTCTACCTACAAATACTCCTTCAATTAGTTTTGATGGTAATCCAAATATAATTGCACTTTCTCTATCTGTAGTACTTGCAGTTCTATTAAATCGCTCATCTAAAAACTTAGGATAATATCTGTAATCTAAGAATGGTTTTAATGTTTCTTCATCTAAGTCTGTATTCCAAACATCACCTTTTAATAGTTCTTTTGCATATTCACTTTCTGTATTTAATATAAAAGCAATTTGTCTTTTATTAGATACTAAACTTGGAATAAAAGATACTTCTTTTGTTTTATCACCCCAGTATTGCCATATTTTTTCATCATTATTAATTCTTTCAGTATATTCATCAAACTTATGATAAGAAATAAGATCAGATACAAGTTTAGAATCAGGCCCTCTACCTATTGTATATGTGATAGTAAAACCACTATAAAGATTAATATAGTCTTTTAAAAGCATATCTTCTTTTATATTCCAAAATCCAACACTGTTACATATCTTATTATTCCTTTGTTCATCTGTAAAATCAGTAGAAATAAAGCCATTTTCTATTACATAATCAAAGTTTTCTAATTCTCCAAAAATACCATGTATTAAAGTTCCTTTAGAAAGTTTTACATAATCTCCTGTTTTATATTTATTCTTTTTTATTTCTTTATTATCCTTATAAAACAATTCTATTTGGTTTAACACTAAATCTAAGGCTTTACCTTCAAATGTTTTCTTTGCATATTCTATATACTTTGTTTTTTTCATATTCTATATCCTACCTACTTTTTTTATTATTGTTTTTCTTTTCTAAATACATTTCTTTAGTTATTAAATATTTATATCCACTTAACCAGTACCCATTTTCATCAATATATGGTGAAGTATTTTTTCCAGTTCTTTCCATACCTAGTTTTTCCATTAGTTTCCAAGAACCAGGATTTATAACTGCTGCACTGGTATCAATTTTTTCAATTTCTACTTTTTCAAACATAAAATCTAAAACTGCTTGTGCTGCTTCATACATTAATTCTTGTTTTTGCATATTTGGTTCTATAAACCAACCAATATCCCTGATATCAGGATTATTATATTCATCATTAGGTTGTACTGTTATTTGTCCTATTGGTATATTAAATCCCTTTAAGAAGATAGTCCATGTATACATATTGCTGTCTTTATCTAGATTATCTACTTTCATATTGAAATATTTTTCTTGTTTATTCCAATCTTGTAATTTATTTTGAAAGTCATTTCTATATTCTAATCTTTTTTGTCTTTCTTCTAAAGTGTTACCTTTTAGTTTGTAGTATTCTTCATACCTACTGGGTAATGGCATATAATATTCATTTACATCTTTCTGTTTTAAGATACACCATAAATAATATTGATCTTCTTTTTTAGGTATTCTTAAATCTAATCTTTCTGTATGTAATTCTACTGGTTTTACTTTATTCATTTACTTCACTCCATTTCTTATTTATTATTTCTTTTAATACTTTTATTTGTATTTGTTTTCCATTTAATAATTCTTCTTTATCTATGTTTAGATGGTCTGCAATATCGTATATTAACCATTCGTTTGTATAATTACTTTGTCTTATCATTTCTAAAAAATATTGTGTTGCTTCTTGTTTTGTTATCTTTTCTTTTGCTTCAATTATTTCTATTAAGCCTCTTACAAATAAATATGATGAAATATAAGATAATCTAAATGAACATGATTTGTTTGGTAATAGTTCTTCTTCTCCGAAAGAATTATTTTTTTCTTGCTCTATTAATTCTTTAGCTGTATATATTTGATTATCTTTTAGGTTTTCTAAGGCTTCTCTATGTTCATTAAATTGTTCTTCTAAATCTAGTGTATATAGTGTAAGAGCTTCTGCAAATCCTTCTCCTAAAAGACTGCTTTCGCTAAAAAACTCTCCATGTACTAAATGTGCTAATTCGTGTACATTATTTTCAAAATTCATTATACTTACTTTTTCTGAATGATTCTCGCATAAGTTTTGACTAACACCATAAGCATAATTGAAACCATCTAAATCAATGCTACCTACTGGTTTTCCTCCACCTTTACCATTATTAAATGTCTCTGGTATATTTAACATTTCTTCATAATTATCATCAGGTACTATGTAGATATAGAAATTTGGATTTGCATTAGATGGATATTTTATATTTAATGTATTTATTAAATCAAAACATTTTTCCATTTTATTTAAATAATTATTATATATACCTTGATCATATTTTACTGCTAATTCTTTCGAAAGTCTTATTCTAATTTTATTATTATATACTCTTAATTCTGATTTTTTTACATACTCTTTTAGTAAGCTTTTTTGATACATGCTTACCTCCTTATTTCTTACTTAAACATTCTACTTCTTCTTTTTAATATTCCTTTTAAAACATATTCTTTTGGTTTTCTAAAAGTGTACTCTATAAAATTACGTTGCCAGTAATTAAAGAAATATCTTGAAAGATATATATTCTTTAATCTATACTTGTATCCTTGCTTTTTTAGATAGTTACAAGTAAATAATTTGCAACCTAAGCATTTTACATTACAAGATCCATCTTTATTAAGATGATCACAATCTTTTTTATCAATGTAAGAATAGCAACATCCATTTATATATGTATCTTTTTTTATATTATTTTCCTTTAAATGTCTCTTTTTTTTACATATTCCGCAGTTAAAACCACATATATTTTTTTCTTTAAATTCATTATCTAAATAATCACATAGTAAGTCATATAAATAAGAGTATCTTTCTTTTATATCTTTTTTCTTTAGTACTTTTTTTATTAGTTTTAACTTCTTATTTATATCTTTTTCGTGTTTTTTATTTAAATAGTTTTCTGTTTTATTGTATATTATTTTATCTTTTATATCTCTTATTTTCTTCATATATATTCCTTCTTTTTTTAATTATATCAAAA
>JAEEGL014871570.1_pt1 | contig 15537 bp, 14 predicted proteins | sample 9134231 | NCBI WGS metagenome assembly JAEEGL01 (sample SAMN16246548, study PRJNA631951) | gut metagenome | biome: gut microbiome; feature: rumen; material: fiber-attached | host: Bos | place: Iran: Karaj | collected 2018-10
CCGGCCTCGACCATCAGCACGGCTTCCTTGGTGCCGGCCACGGTCAGGTCCATCAGGCTCTTCTCGCGCTGTTCGACGGTGGGGTTGACGATGTATTCGCCGTCCACATAGCCCACCTTGACCGCGCCGATGGGGCCGGCGAAGGGGATGCAGGAGATGCACAGGGCGGCGGAAGCGCCGTTCATGGCGCAGACCTCGGGGGAGTTGTCCTGCTCCACGCTCATGACGGTGGCCACGACGGAGACGTCATGCCGCATGCCCTTGGGGAAGAGGGGGCGCAGGGGGCGGTCGATCAGGCGGCTGGTGAGGATGGCCTTCTCACCGGGACGGCCTTCGCGCCTGTTCCAGGAGCCGGGGATGTGGCCCACGGAATAGAGCTTCTCTTCGTAGTCGACGTTGAGGGGGAAGAAGTCGATGCCGGGACGGATGGTCTCGGACACGGTGGCGTTTACCAGCACCGCAGTGTCGCCGTAGCGAACGAAGGTGGAACCGGCAGCCTGCTCGGCGTACTTGCCGAATTCGAGCGTGAGCGTGCGTCCGCCCAGCTCCATGGAATAGCTTTTGAACATAATTGTCCTCCTGAATGATTGTGCTTAGCTTGCATCAGGAGAAACGCAGCGCCGAAGACTTGTCCCCGCAGGGATGAACGCCCGCCGCGCAAAGCCGCGTGCATTCATCCCTACGGCGAAACTGCTTTTACTCCTGTGCGCGCGCCGCCCCCGGAATGGAAGCGGCGCGCGGTTTGCCCGGTTTACTTTCTGAGACCGAGCTTGGCGATCAGGGCGCGGTAGCCCTCGATATCCGTCTTCTTGAGATAGTCAAGCAGACCTCTGCGCTGACCAACCATCAGCAGCAGGCCGCGGCGGGAGTGGTGATCCTTCTTGTTGAGCTTGAGGTGCTCGTTCAGGTGGTTGATGCGCGCAGTCAGCAGCGCGATCTGCACCTCGGGGGAACCGGTGTCACCCTCGTGACGGCCGTACTCGGCGATGATTTGGCTCTTGTTGAGATCCATGGTAGTATCCTCCCATTTTTCGTATTCCCGCAAGCGAGGCAAACCGTCGGGAACTCGGTAAGCCGCGCAAACGGATCTGTCGGTCACAAAACCGCAATGTATATTATATCAATAATCCACCCCGTTGTAAATACGCAAATGTAAATCTTGCGGACAGGAGATGTAGATTTTAAGAAAAATAAACGCACAAAAAAGCTGTTGCACTTGTGCAACAGCCCCGGGGTGGTTTGGAGGGGCAAGCCCCTCCACTTTTAATCCGCAGGGGTGGCTTCGCCACCCCGAGGACGTGATTTTTGCGCAGGGAGCGAAGACGACAGAAGCAAATAATCACTTCCTTGCAGTTTTTGCGCCCGGAAATTCCCGCAGGAATTTCAGCAAAAACTGTAAACCTCTTGCCCATCCGCCAGCAGTTTTTCGTTTTGACGAAACCGCCTATCCGATCAAAATAAACCAACCGCTCAAAATGAATCAGAGATTCATTTTGAGCGAATTTTTAGCCTTTCATTCCAGTACCGGAACCGTTCCTCCGGCGGGGCTTCAAAGCGCATGCGCTCGCCCGTGACGGGATGGGTAAAGGCGATCCTGGCCGCGTGCAGCAGCTGGCCGCCCTCCACGGGATAGGGACTCTTTTTGGGGCCGTACACGGGATCGCCCAGCACCGGATGCCCAAGGGACGCCATATGCACGCGGATCTGGTGGGTGCGCCCGGTGGACAATTCGCACTTCAGCAGGCAGGCGCCCTTCAGGCGCTCCAGCACCTGCCAGTGGGTGCGCGCAGGGCGTCCGCCCGCGACGATGGCCATTTTTTTGCGGTCCGTCGGATGGCGGCCGATGGGCGCGTCCACGTCGCCCTGCTCCTCCTTCATGTTGCCGATCACGATGGCAAGATACGCCCGCTCCACGCTGTGCTCCGCGATCTGCGCAGCCAGGCTCACGTGCGCCCGGTCGGTCTTTGCGACCAGAAGCAGACCGCTCGTGTCCTTGTCGATGCGATGGACGATGCCGGGGCGCACAACGCCGCCCATGCCGCTCAGATCCGGCATTTTCGCAAGCAGCGCGTTCACCATCGTGCCGTCCGGGTTGCCGGCCGCAGGATGCACCACCATGCCGCTGGGCTTGTAGACCACGGCCAGCTCCTCGTCCTGATAGACGATTTCAAGGGGCAGGTCCTGGGGCACAAGCTCCGTGGGCGCGGCGTCGGGTATTTCCAGGCGCACCCGGTCGCCTTCCTTCAGCGCGCAGCCCGCCTTGGTCTGGGCGCAGCCGTTGACAAAGGCGCGCCCCTCGCGGATCAGGTTTCCCGCCCGCGAACGCGTGACGTCCGCCCGCTCGCTGATAAAGACGTCCAGGCGCGAAGGCCTGTCGCACAAAAAATCAAGCGTTTCCATCTTTTAAATCCAGCAGCAGGCCCAGCGCGAAAATCAGTGCCCCCGCGCATACGAAAACGTCCGCCAGATTGAATACGGGAAAGCGCATAAAGTCGAGGCGGATCCAGTCCCTCACAAAGCCGAAGCGCAGGCGACTGATGAGATTGCAAAGCCCTCCGCTGAACGCCGCGCCAAGCGCCGCCCGGCAAAGCGGGCTCAGCCCCTTCCACAGCATAAACGCGGCAAGCGCGATGAGCGCAAAAATGCCAAGCGCCGCCGCCAGGGCGGGAGCGCCGCTCAAAAAAGAAAAGCTCACCCCCGCGTTGGTCGTCACAAAGACGCTTGCGGCGCCCGGAAGGATCGCCTTTCCGTCTCCCAAAAGCGCAGGCAGCGCCCGGTCACCAAGGCTGATGACCAGGGCGCTGATAATCGCGCTCCATACAGAAGGCCGCGCCCGGCGCAGGGCGCTTTTTATTTCGCTCATTGGATTCCTATGCGCATCGGGCCTAAGGCCTGTTGGACAAAAGCCCTGGGGTAGTTTGGAGGGGTCGCAACCCCTCCAACTTCAATCCGCAGGGGTGGCTTCGCCACCTCGAGGACGCGATTTTTGCGAAGCAGAGCTTGCCCTGCGAGAGCAAAAATCGTTACCGCTCAGTTTTTGCGCCCGGAAATTTCCCGCAGGAAATTTCAGCAAAAACTGTTATCCTTTTGCACAAACCTTTTAAGCTTGGCGTTTTGCCAAACCATACATATCGGGACAACACAACCAACCGCTTGAAATGAATCTTTTGATTCATTTCAAGCGATTCGATTATTCTTCGGTTGCCTCCGCCACAGCGTAGAGGGGGCTTTCCTTCAAAAGGCGCGCCTGCTCCTCCACGAGCTGGGAGAAGTTCTTATGGTACTCCTCGCCCTTGCTCTTGAGGTTTTCGTAATCAGCGCGCATTTCGCTCAGCTTCTGGGCGCTTTGCGCCTCCAGGGCCGCGGCCTGCTCTTCGGCGTCGGTCACGATACGGCGCGCCTTTTTGCGGGCGTCGTCGATGGTCTCGTCGGCGATGCGCTGGGCGCTGATGAGGGTCTCGCGCAGCGTGGTCTCCAGATTTTTGAAATAAGCGGGCTCGTTGAAGCTCACGCCCTCCTGCTTCACGGCAGGCACGTTTTTGCTCTGCTCCAGCTGGGCGCTCATGGCTTCCTGCTGGGCCTTGCTGCCCTGAAGCTCGCTCTCCAGGCGGCTGATCTTCTTGAGCAGCTCGTCGGTCTGCGCGGCAACGTCCTCAAGAATATCGTCCACAGTGTCGGGATCGTAGCCCTGGTTTACAAGCTTGATGTCCATGTTGCGCATTTCATCGGGTGTATAGCTCATACTTTTATCCTCCCATGATGTGAATGTGTGTATACAGGCAAAGGGGCGTTACGCCCTGAATATCAGCCGCATAAGGTATTGCAGCAGCTCGCACAGCAGGATCGCGGCTGCGGGCGAAAGATCGACGCCGATCGCGTTTGTCAGGGGCTGTATCGTGCGGCGTACGGGGAAGAGCACGGGCTCCGTGATGCGGTACAGGAAATAACTGAACCGGCCCTCCTCCATCTTGGCAAAGTAGCGGATCCAACCCAGCAAAACCCGCAGCACTATGCAAAATTCGTACAGCGCCACGATGGCGATCAGGATGCTCGGCAGTGAGCGCAGGCTCAGTCTGCCGCCGAAGAAGATCATATCAGTACCTCCTCTCCACGTGCCGGGACATGTTGACGTTCACGCTTTCGGGCGCGATGATGTAGGTGTTGTCGGTGATTTTGCGCACCTTCGCGTTCAGGGCGAAGGCGGCTCCGGCCAGGGTATCGATGATGCGCTGGCTGGTGCGGGCGTCAGTGCCGTCAAAGTTGATCACGGCGGAGACGCCGGCGATGATATCCCGGATCACCGCAGCGCACTCGGAAAGCGAGCTGATATAGTACACCATCGTATCGGGGCGGGACACCGGCTTGGACTGACGCTCCGTTACGGTCTGTATGGCGCGGGTGCGCGCGGGCTTCGCGTTTTTTGCGCGCGGCGCTGCAGTGCGGCCGCCCCTTGCGGAGGAATAGCGGCTTTCGTACAGCGAGGGCGAATCCTCCACGCGCCTTGGCGCGCTGCCGCGGGGCGTTTTGGGCGGCGCGTCCTGCTCCACGCGCAGAAGGCGCGCCTTTTGCATGATATCAAATACCTGTTCTTTCAGACTCATTGAAGCGTTTTCCTCGATCATCCGCGCCGCGCAAAATGCAGCAGCGCGAATCGTTTATTTTATCAGCACCTGCGTGCCCTCGGTCAGTACGCCGTCCACCATCGGGGTAAACAGCACGGAACCGTCAGACTGATAGGTCAGCACCTCGACCGGCACGAAGGTTCCGCCCGGCACGTCGTAGAGCCACACGCCGGTCTGCCCGCTCACCGTGGCCAGGGCCTTGCGCGATACCTTCAGGCCGTTCATGTTTGCGCCGATGGTCACCTGGCCCGAGCGGGTGTAGGCCAGGGAGCCTATGGGCTGGTTTACCTCCAGCACCGCCATGACCGTGGTGCCGTTTTTCAGCACTTTGGTCACCACGCCCTCGTACACCATTTCGTCAAAGCCGTTTACGATGAAAGAGTAAGTGGTATCCAGCGTGGGGTTCCACTCCCGGTCGTCGCCGGTCAAAAGCATGAACCAGTGATTTTCCTTCAGCACGCGGCACAGGTTTCTCTGGCTGCGCGCGGTCATCGGCGCTTCAAGGGCGCCGCCCTCCAGTACCGTGCGCACGTCGCTGATTTCCAGCTGCGAAACGGTCTCGGCGTTGAGCGTGGCCTCGTGCCCGTCCAGATAGAAGCTGACCAGCCCCGAGGTCGGCGCGCTTTTTGCGATGCGCCAGCCCGCGATGGCGGTCAGACGCTGGTTTTCGTCGTCGTAATATTTAATGAGCTTGCTGTCAGAGCGCTTGTTCGCGCTCATGTAGGCGCGGCGCGCCTCCATCGCCTCGGTCAAAAGCTGCACCATCGAGGGCATGGAGCCCCTCGTCTGCCCGCTGACCAGGCTTTTGAGCTCCTCCGCGCGCTGCTGAACGTTTAAATTCAATACCTCAAGCTGCGCGTCCAGCTCGTTGCCCAGCACGATTTTATGGTAGGTCTGTATGTTTTTGCGCGTCTGGTTCAGTTCGTTGATCAGGCGCGTGGAGTATTCCAGCGAATAGACGTAGGCCACCGTGTCGCCCTCGTTTACGCTGCCCAGCTCGTCCACGGCAAATTCCATGCGGGTCACCAGGTTTTCGCTCACCAGCGCCTCGTCCCGCACGATCACGCCCTGCACCGTGCGCGAATCCTGCGCGCTGCCCCGGTAGATTACGGCCACCTCGTTCGTGCCGAAGATCTGGCCCCTGAACAGGAACAGTATGATCAGCGCGATCAGCAGCAGCAGCAGATAAAAGCGTCCCGTCACACGTACCCGCATTCAAAGCCCTCCCTTCGCCGAAATGCCCATATGTCCCTTGATTATATAACAAAATCATTCAATTTTCAATAATTTTTTTGTAAGCTTTTATGACAATCCCCTCCGCCGGACTTTCCGGATTATCGCTCCCGCTTAGCCGGCTCCCGGGCTTTGAAATAATCATTCCTTAATATTTTGTGTAAAACACATAATTTAACGTTTTGTGAATGGCATGTTGACAATTTAGCTACGTTTCGTTATAATCTACTTACACAGCATAACAGGGTAGGGTGACGCACATGATTTCAACGGCAAATCCCCGCAGGCTCAGGGCGTCCCGACGCTCGAATCAGCTGATGAACGGACGAAGACGCGGCGGCAAAATCCTGTTTCTGATGTCCGTTCCGTTTCTGCTGGCCACGTTCTTCTTCAATTACGTTCCCATGTTCGGCTGGCTGTATTCCTTTGTAAACTACAAGGCGGGCTTCAGCCTGTTTTCCAGCAAATGGGTCGGGCTGAGGTATTTTGCGATGCCCTTCAGCAACTTCGTGCTGCGGGACGAGTTTTTGCGCGTGATGCGAAACACCCTGATCACCAGCGGCTATCACCTGCTGGGCGCGCCGCTTCCCATGTTCTTTGCGATCTTCCTCAGCGAGATCCGCTTTATGCGCTACCGCAAGGCCGTGCAGATTCTGACCACCGTGCCCAATTTCGTCAGCTGGGTCATCGTCTACTCGGTGGTGCACTCGCTTCTGTCGCTGGACGGCTTTGTGAACAACTTTCTTGAAAACCTCGGCCTCATCCGCGATCCCATCAATTTCATGGCCACCAACAAGGCCGTGTGGATCACCCAATGGGGCTACGGCACCTGGAAAGGCCTTGGCTGGGCGTCCATCATGTACATGTCCGCCATCGCCGGCATAGACCAGGAGCTGTACGAAGCCGCCGCCATCGACGGCGCGGACCGCTTCCAGAAAATGTGGCACATCACCGTTCCGGGGCTTCTGGGCACGTTCTTCGTGCTGCTGATGATGGACATCGGGCGCATCCTTTCAAACGGCATGGATCAGTACTACGTGTTTGAAAACGCCATCAACCACGACAAAATCGAGGTACTGGATCTGTTCGTCTATAACCAGGGCATCTCCGGCAACAACATCTCCTACGCCACGGCGGTCGGCATGTTCAAATCCATCGTGAGCCTGATGCTCCTGTTCTCCGCAAACAGCCTGTCCAAGCTGATTCGCGGAGAGAGCATCTTTTAAGGCGGGAGGTGAAAGAGCATGGCGTTCAGTGACAAGAAAACCTTCAAGGATTACGCGTTCGAAATCGCCATCTACGCGTTCTTTACGCTGTTTACGATTTTGTGCATCTTCCCGTTTTACTACATCTTTATCAGCTCGATCTCCAGAAACATCCTGGTGGAAAACGGGCAGATCTTTTTCTACCCCAAGGGCATCCACTTCAACAACTACGTCTCGGTGTTCAAAATAAAGACCCTGCCGCAGGCCGCCTTTATCAGCGTGGCGCGCACGGTGATCGGAACGCTGCTTTCCCTCCTGGCCGCCTCGTTCATGGGCTACTGCATGAGCAAGCAGGAGTACTGGCACAGAAAGCTGGTGTACCGCTTCATCATCGCCACGATGTACTTTAACGCGGGCGTGGTGCCGCTGTATCTGACGTACCGCATGCTGGGGCTGATCGACAACTTCCTGGTGTACGTGCTGCCGTGCCTCAGCCAGTCGTTCAACCTGGTGCTTTGCAAAACCTACATGGAATCCATTCCCGGCTCCCTTGAGGAATCCGCCGAAATCGACGGCGCGGGATACTTTTTGCGCTATGTGAAGATCATCCTGCCGCTGTCTTTGCCCATCATGGCCACGATCGCCATTTTCTCCGCGGTCGGACAGTGGAACTCCTTTATGGACACGGTATTGTACATGAGCTCCACCAAATACTTCACCCTGCAGTACACCCTGAACCTCTACCTGAAAAAGGCCACGGCGCTTGCGGACATTTTGAAGACCGACTCCTCGGCCGCCCAGAATATGAACCTGGACAACGTCTTAAACGCCGAATCCACCCGCTACACCATCACGATGGTCACCATCATCCCGGTGCTGCTGATCTACCCCTTCTTCCAGAGATACTTCGTAAAGGGCATCATGATCGGCGCGGTGAAGGGATGATTGGCAGATGTTAGCTATTAGCTGTTAGCTGTTAGCTGGTGGCTGTAAGAGAAGCTTCTAGGAAAGGTATTTGTTTGGAATTGATGCGCTTTGGCGCTTCAATATAACATCAGGAGGAAAAGGACATGAAAAAACGTCTTCTCAGCCTGCTTCTGTGCCTGATCATGGCGCTTGGCGTCTGCTCGATCGGCAACGCGGAGCAGGAGCCCGTCACCCTCACCGCCTTCGTCATGCAGTCGGTGTGCACGGAATTTGGCATCATCGACGACTGGATGGGCAAAATCATGATGGAGGATCTGGGCATCCAGATCGAGTTCCTGCCCGCGGGCGACAACGTGCTGGACAAGCTGCAAAGCTACATGGCCAGCGGCAAGCTGCCCGACATCGTCGGCTTCAAAGAGCAGCAGTACGTGCAGCAGGCCATCAACGCCGGCCTTATGGAGTGCCTGGACGATCACCAGGACGAACTGCCCAACATCTTTGAGGACAAGGGCAACACCAACGCCATCAACTACTGGCGCGACAAGTACTCCATGAACGGCGACGGCAAGCTCTACGCCCTGCCCACCGCCATCAACTCCCCCTCCTCCACCAAGGACACCAACTGGCAGACCCGCCTGAGGTGGGATCTGTACAAGGAAATCGGCATGCCCGAGATCGGCACCCTGGAGGACATCCTGGACGTGTGCGAAGAGATGATCGCACTCTATCCCGAGACCGAGGACGGCAAAAAGACCTACGCCATGGGCCTGTTCTCCGACTGGGACACCCACACCGCCCTTGAAATCTCCACCCTCTCCTTCCTCTACGGCATCGACACCGAGTACGTTTCTCCCCTGATGGAGACTGAGGTCACCGGCAAGTGGACCCGCTCCATCCTGGACGACGAAGCGTTCTATAAGAGGGCGCTGCACTTCTACTTCGACGCCAACCAGCGCGGCCTGCTGGATCCCGACTCCCTCACCATGACCTTCAACGACGTGCAGAACAAGTACACCAACGGCCAGTACATGTTCAGCTGGTTCAGCTGGATGCACGGCAACTACAACAGCCGCTCCAACGGCCACACCACTGCGGAGAAACCCGACGGTTACATCTACATCCCGGTGACCGACACCACCATCTACGACAAGGCCACCCAGACCGTGGGCCGCAACTGGTGCTACGGCATCTCCCGCTCCTGCCAGAATATGGAAGCGGCCATGAAGTGGCTCAACTGGTTCTACGATCCCTACAACACCCTGGTCATGAGCAACGGCCCCGAAGGCGTGCGCTGGGTCTTCAACGAGGAAGGCATCCCCACCATGACCGAGGACGGCTATAAGATCGTGCACGGCAACCTCTACTGGTACTACGACGAGAACGGCCAGGTCGTCATCACCGACGAGGTCGATCCCGGCAGGGACTACTGGAACACCAAGCCCATCGGTGCCCACAAGGATTACCCCTACGGCTTCAGCTACAGCGACTGGCCGACCTATGATGACGATCCCACCAACCTCACCAAGGAGTGGCGCGAGTGGATCGGCTACAAGAATCAGGTCGAGTACGGCAAGGCCACCGGCCATCTGCTGGTCGCCACCGGCGCGCTGGATTCCACCGTCATCGAGGACGCCGAGCTCAAGGACGAGCTTGACATCATCGCCGGTCAGGTAGGCTCCATCATCCGCACCAACAGCTGGAACATGGTCTTCGCCGCTGACGAGGACGAGTTCGAGGCACTGTGGAAGGATATGCAGGACAAGGCCGCCGTGCTGGGCTTCGACAAGTACGTGGAAGCCTACACCGAAGCCTTCGGCAAAGCCCTTGAAGAAATCTCCCAGTACGAAGTCGAGTATTGAGCTGTTAGCTGTTAGCTATTAGCTGTTAGCTACTTCATCGATTAACAGGCTTGCCCCGGAGCGGATGCTCCGGGGCAAGCTTTATGTACTATTAAATAAAGGGCGTGGTTACGGCTGTTTGCCGATGTAGGCCAGGATGCCGCCGTCCACGTAGAGGATGTGGCCGTTTACAAAGTTGCTGGCGTCGCTTGCAAGGAAGACCGCGGGGCCCTGCAGATCCTCGGTGGTGCCCCAGCGGGCAGCGGGGGTCTTGGCCACGATAAATTGATCGAAGGGATGGCGGCTGCCGTCGGGCTGACGCTCACGAAGCGGCGCGGTCTGGGGCGTTGCGATATAGCCGGGGCCGATGCCGTTGCACTGGATGTTGTGCCCGCCGTACTCGGAGCAGATGTTGCGGGTGAGCATCGTCAGGCCGCCCTTGGCCGCCGCGTAGGCGGAGACGGTTTCACGGCCGAGCTCGCTCATCATGGAGCAGATGTTGATGATCTTGCCGTGGCCCTTTTCGATCATGTAGGGGATGACCGCCTTGGCGCAGATGAAGGGAGCGTTCAGGTCCACGTCGATGACCTTGCGGAACTCCGCCGCGCTCATTTCGCACATGGGGATGCGGCGGATGATGCCGGCGTTGTTTACCAGAATATCGATCACGCCCACTTCCTGGCTGATGCGCTTTACCAGCGCCTGCACCTCGTCCTCGTTGGTTACGTCGCAAACGTAGCCGCGCGCGGGAATGCCGGCCTCTTCGTAGGACTTCAGGCCCTTGTCCACCAGCTCCTGATTGATGTCGTTGAACACGATCTGCGCGCCCGCCTGATGGAAGGCGGTGGCGATGGCAAAGCCGATGCCGTAGCTGGCGCCGGTGATCCAGGCAATCTTGCCCTTCAGGGAAAAGCTGTCAAGTATCATAATCTGCCTCCTGTTGTTTCTTGCGTTCTATTGTACCCCAACGCGCGTTTTCGCGCAAGCGCGGGCGCGCATAATTTGGTTAATTGTAGCCGTTCCCGCACTTTCTGTTTCTGCCCCGCCAAAGCAGGAAGCCGGGCGCCCTTCAGCTATTTCCCCTTCGCTTTACTTCACTTTACATAAAGCGCCAATTCAATAAAAATTCAAAACACAATTATACAAATATGCGCAATAACCATCATACACGACTGAAATTTTGTTTATTCTGCACTGAAATAACTGCGCGCACACTTGACAAAACTTTCTGCAAGTGTTAATATTTGTAAAGGCAGATTGTGTTTTGAACGCATTCCTCACTGCCGGATGGGAGATGACAGCATGACGCAGGGCGCGGCCGTCAGCAAATCGCGCATACACAAGTATTTTCTGCGCGTAAAGACGAACCGGCAAATGTATCTGTTTTTGATACTGCCGCTGATTTGGCTGATCATCTTTAAATACGGGCCTATGTACGGCGCGCAGATCGCCTTCAAGAACTACGTGCCGAAGGAGGGCATCTGGGGCTCCGCGTTCGTCGGGCTTGCCAATTTCAGACAGTTTTTCCAGTCCCTCTACTTCGAGCGCACCGTCAAAAACACGCTGATCCTGTCGCTGTACTCGCTGGCTGTGGGCTTTCCCGCCCCGATTCTGTTTGCGCTGCTGCTGAACGCCGTGCGCAGCAAAAAATGGAAAAGCTGGATCGAAAACGTAACCTACATGCCGCACTTCATTTCCACCGTGGTCATGGTCGGCATCATGATGCGCGTATTCGACTTTTACACCGGCGTCGTGCACAACATTCTGGCGGTCTTCGGCATCGGCTGGAACGTGCACATGTTTACCGGCGACGCCAACTTCAGAAACCTCTACATCTGGTCGGGCGTCTGGCAGGGCACCGGCTGGGGCAGCATCATCTATATGGCGGCCTTAAGCGGCGTGGATCCCGAATTGCACGAGGCGGCCATCGTGGACGGCGCGACCCGCGTGCGCCGCATATGGAATATCGACCTGCCCAGCATCATTCCGACGATCACCATCACCCTGATCCTTCGCTGCGGCTCCATTATGAGCATCGGCTTTGACAAGGTCTTCCTGATGCAGAATACCACCAACCTCGACGCCAGCGAGGTCATTGCGACCTACGTCTACAAGGTGGGTCTCACGGCGGAAAAGGGCATGCAGTTGTCCTATTCCAGCGCCGTAAACATGTTCAACTCCGTAATCAACCTGATCACCATCAGCTTTGTCAACTACCTCTCCAACCGCATCAACGGTTCGGGCATGTGGTAAGGGGGTGGAAGCATGACAGTCGCAGACAGCAAAAAGCGTCACAATAAAATCGGCATCACCACCAGCGAAAAGGTCTTCTATACCATCGTCAATATCGTCCTTGGCACCTTTTTCCTGCTGGTGCTTCTGCCCCTGATCAACATCGTGGCCTCCTCCTTCTCCACGGCGGACGCCGTGGGCAAGGGCAAGGTGCTTTTGTGGCCGGTTCAGCCCACGTTTGAGGGCTACAAGGCGGTGTTCACCTACAAGGGCATTTGGCGCGCCTACGCGAACACCATTTTCTATACCGTCGCCGGCACGACAATGGACATGGCCATGACTCTGATGGCCGCCTACCCCCTCGCGCGGCGGAACCTGCCGTTCAAAAAGCCGGTCATCATGCTGTTTATGTTTACCATGCTCTTTTCGGGCGGCATGATCCCAAGCTACATCCTGATGAAAAACCTGGGCCTGCTGAACACCGTGTGGGCGCTGCTGCTGCCCGGCCTGATCAGCGTGTATAACCTGATCGTGTGCCGCACATTCATGCAGAACATCCCGGTGGACATCGAGGAGGCCGCCAAGATCGACGGCTGCAGCGACATCAGGTATTTCTTCACCATGATCCTGCCCCTGTCCACCACGGTGATGGCGGTACTGTCCCTGTACTACGCCGTCGGCCACTGGAACGAATACTTTAACCCCTGGCTGTACCTTACAAACACCAAGCTCTACCCCCTGCAGATCATCCTGCGCTCCATCCTGATTCAAAACTCCTTCGATCCGGAGTCCATCACGAGCGAGGACGACATCCTGGGCAACAAGGCCCTGCAGGATCTGCTCAAGTACTCCCTCATCATCGTCTCCAGCGCGCCCATACTGATCGCGTATCCCTGGGTCAAACGCTTCTTTATGAAGGGCGTCATGCTGGGCGCGGTAAAAGGCTGAGAATTTAAGCGCACTGCGCTTAAGATAAAAAAAGGAGGTTTCACCATGAAGAAAATAGCAATGCTGCTCATGCTGGTCATGCTCTGCGCCTGCTTCCAGGGCTTTGCAGAAGCTGATCTGAGTGAGCCCGGCGTGCTGCCCATCTGGACGGGCTCCGAGCCGGCCGTCATCCGCGTGCTGACGCCCGACAACGCCAAAGTCATTTGGGAAAACAACGAGTATACCAAGTGGATCGAGGAATCCTGCAACGTAAAGCTTGAGTTCGAGTTCCTCCCCGTAGAGAACCCCAAGGACAAGCTTTCCGCCATGGCGGCCGCGGGCGAGCTGGAGAAGTTTGACGTCATCAACATCCAGCTGTCCCTGACCGAGTGCTCCACGCTGGACAGCAAGTACGGCGTGCTGCGCGACGTTTCCGACTTCTTCGAGGAAGGCCTCGCCGTCAACTGCGACGCGGCAGTCGCGGCCCATCCCGAGCAGTACCTGATCTCCGCCATCACCACCGCTGAAGGCAAGATCTACGGCGTACCGAAAATCCAGATCGCGCCCCAGAACGAGACCAAGTATAAACTGTGGATCAACAAGGGCTGGCTGGACAACCTGGGCCTTGAGCTCCCCACCACCACCGAAGAGTTCTACGACATGCTGGTTGCCTTTAAAGAGCAGGATGCCAACGGCAACGGCGATACCGACGACGAAATCCCCTTCATCACCTCCACCGGCTTTGGCGGCACCGCCAACAAGTTCCTCACCAACGCCTTCGTATTTGAGGGCGACGGCGACCTGTTCCTGCTGGACGAGGACGGCCATGTGACCGTTTCCTACCTGCAGGACGGCTGGTTCGAGGCCTGCGACTATCTGAAGAAGCTATGCGACGAAGGCCTGCTCTCTCCCGAATCCTTCACCTACAACAACGACGCGCTGAAGGCCGTGGCCTGCGCCGATGAGGACATCGTGGGCGTCGTGACCAACTCCTCCTGCGCCTTCATGGGCCAGAGCGACACCTATCCGCGCCTCCGCTACGTGCCCATCGCGCCTCTGACCGGTCCCGAGGGCGTGTGCTACAGCGCTTACGCTGCCTCCGCCACCACGACCTGCTGGATGGTCACCCCGTGGGCGAAGAACCCCGAACTGTGCTTCCGCGTCGGCGACTTCCAGTTCCAGGAGGAAGGCTATCTGCGCGGCCGCTACGGCCTCGAGGGCGAAAACTGGATGATGAAGGAAGACTATCTTGCCCTGCATCCCACCGCCGTGCTTGAGAAGCACATCGCGGGCGATCTGGAAGGCAAGTACATCATGCACAACGACATCCGCGACCAGACGGTGAACGCGCTGTACTGGTACGAGCATATGCCCTACTATGCCGGCGAAGTGGACTTCCGCAGCATGTATGTGGCGGATGACGGCGAAGGCAAAGTCACCAACTTCGACAACAACGGCACCGTGCGCCAGAACACCTGCACCGGCTGGTATCAGGCTGTGAAGCCCGGCACGGACGTATACGTACCCAACCTGGCCTACTCCGCGGAGGAGCTGGAAGTTCTGGGCAAGTACCAGGCTGACCTGCGCGCCTACGTCAAGGAGCAGCAGACCAAGTACATCATCGGCGACGAATCCGCGCTGAGCGATCCCGAAGCCTTCAAGGCCTACCTGTTCGACAAGCTGGGCCTGCAGGAGGTTCTGGACATCGCAGACGCCGCCTATCAGCGTCAGTACGCGAAATAATTCGCACGCCCCGATTCGAGGGCCGCGGCAAATTGCCGCGGCCCTTTTTTCATCACAAGCCCCCTGTGCCGGCCTGACTGGACAGGGGGCTTGTGACTGTATGAAAACTATTCTTATCTTATTTTTTTGCCCGTAAGGCTCAAAAGCCCGTTTTCGTCCTTCAGCTCCATAAACACCGCGCGCTCGTCGGGGGTGTGGTTGGGCATGTGGATCGCAAGGTACTTTGCGCCGTCCAGCGTGGTAAAGATCATTCCGTGCCCGCCGTCCTGGTCGAACAGGGGCGTTTGATCCACGCTCCACTGGCCGTCCAGCCTGCCGTTGCCGCTTCTTGCGCAGCCGATGGCGTAGCCGCCTGGCGAAAGCGTGCTCCACAGCATCAGCAGCGCGCCGTTTTTCGCCCTGTACAGATTGGGGCCGTCCGTCACATAGCCCTGAATCCCGCTGGAGTGCCTTACCACCCGCGCCCAGGGCGCCTCGGACGCCGTAAACAGCAGTCTGGGCTCGCCCACGGGCTTGCTCAGATCGTCGCTCAGCCGCACGCAGCGCACCTCGCCGTCGCCGATCTGCACCCACTCGTGGCAGAATACCAGATACGGCACGTCATCCTCCACAAACAGCGTGCCGTCCAGGCACTCCCAGGATTCCGGGGTCAGGGCCCGCTCGCTCCAGGGGCGGAAGGGACCTTCCGGCCGGTCCGCCTTCAGCACCGCCGTGCCGCGGCAGACGCCCTGGGCCTTGAAGGAGGCAAACAGGTAGTATTTTCCCCGGTAGGCGTGCATCTCCGGCGCCCAGAAGTTTATTTTTCCCCAG
>JAEEGL011118452.1_pt1 | contig 15536 bp, 14 predicted proteins | sample 9134231 | NCBI WGS metagenome assembly JAEEGL01 (sample SAMN16246548, study PRJNA631951) | gut metagenome | biome: gut microbiome; feature: rumen; material: fiber-attached | host: Bos | place: Iran: Karaj | collected 2018-10
CCGTGATATCGCATCCATGGGTATCTATCCTGCAGTAGATCCTCTTGATTCCACCTCACGTATCCTTACACCCGAGGTTGTGGGACAGGAGCACTACGAAGTTGCCCGTGGTGTTCAGAAGGTTCTCCAGAGATACAAGGAACTTCAGGATATCATCGCCATCATGGGTATGGACGAACTTTCCGAAGAAGACAAGATGACCGTTAACAGAGCCAGAAAGGTTCAGCGTTTCCTGTCTCAGTCCTTCTCCGTAGCAGAGCAGTTTACCGGACTTCCCGGCAAGTACGTTCCTCTTAAGGAAACCATTCGCGGATTCAAGATGATCCTCAACGGCGAATGCGACGACATCCCCGAGAGTGCGTTCCTGCTGGTAGGTACCATTGACGACGTATTTGAGAAAGCAAAGAACTCTAACCAGTAAAGGAGGCCGTTTATGAAGACCTTTTCATTGCGAATAGGTACGCCGGACGGTCTGATGTACGAGGGTGAAGTGGAAAGAGTCAAGGCCCGCAGCATAACCGGAGATCTGGCGATACTGGCAGATCACTGCAATTACTGTACCGCCCTCGGTATGGGAGAAGCATGTGTGGTAATGCCCGACGGAACCCGCAGGACAGCAGCCTGTATCGGCGGTATGCTTACCATGATGAACGGCGAGTGTCATCTTCTTGCGACCACCTGGGAGTGGAAGGAGGACATCGATCTTGAGCGTGCCAAGGCTGCCAAAGCCAAAGCAGAAGAAATGCTTGCCAACAAGGATCTTAGCGAGCGCGATTTCAAGATCGCCGAGGCCAAGCTTCACAGAGCGCTGGTCAGACTGAGCGTAAAAGAATGATTTTAAGCGGCTCCCGGCTTGGGAGCCGTTTTTTCAGTTTTATTGGATTACGGAGGGATTATGGAAGAATTTATCAATTATATTACGGAAAAAGGCACGGATGTGGGTTTAAAGCTCATTTTGGGCTTCGTTATCCTTATCCTTGGTCTTAAGATAAGCAAATTCATAGTTAAGCGGATAGGAAAGGGCAAAGCCTTTTCCAGACTTGACAAGGGCGCTCAGAGTTTTATAAAGAGCTTTATAAGGATCGCTCTTTATGTGGCGGTCATTTCAAGTACCGCCATGGTCTGGGGCATTCCATCCACCACTTTTGTAACGCTCCTTACTTCCGCAGGTGTGGCCATCGGTCTTGCCTTACAGGGCGCTTTGAGTAACTTTGCGGGAGGACTTCTTATCCTGCTTTTTCATCCCTTCAGAGTGGGGGATTTCATTGAAAGCGGCGCTATCATGGGTACGGTAACGGACATTACCGTGATCTACACCAAATTGCTGACTCCAGACAACAAGGTGGTCACAATTCCCAACGGGACCCTTACCAACGCCAATGTCATTGATTATTCCGTGATGCCCAACCGCAGACTTGATATCACTGTGGGCGCGGCCTACGGATGTGATATCGACAAGGTCAAGAAGGTCCTTTTGGAAGTGGCGGAGGGCCATGAGCTCATCCTGAAAGATCCCGCTCCCTTTGTTGCAGTTTCAAAGCACAATGAGAGCAGCGTGGATTATCTTTTCAGAGTGTGGTGTAAAAAGGACGATTACTGGACCGTGAATTTCGACTCCTGGGAGCGGATAAAGAAGGCTTTTGATGCAAACGGCATAGAAATACCCTACAAGAAGATCGACGTGAATCTGACACCTTCAGGCGAGGATAAAGCACACACAAGATTATAGACGATAACATATCACTGGAATAAAAAGGCGCAGCGGGTTTGAACGCTGCGCTTTTTGTGTCTGATGGGAAAAGATTTACTTGAAGAAGGGATCCTTTGAATTACCCTTCAGGTAGTAGTACTGCAGATATTTATATTCTTTAAGAAGTTCAAGATACTCTTCATTGTCCGTTTCGGTAAAGTAGTTGCCGTCTTTGTCGATGAAGCCCGCGGCACTGATGACGGGAAGGGTTTTCTTCAGGTCATTGAGGTAATAAAAGTAATCCGACATGGGAAGCCCGGCGGTTTCCAGGATGGTGGGTCCCAAGTAGTTGATGCTCATGGTCCCGAGATCCTTTTCCTCGATATCGTAGTTTGCCCAGATCACAAAGGGGACCTTTTGCTTCATCAGGTACTTTTCTTCGTCGGTGTAGTCGCTGGCCGACCAGATGGCATTGTAGAAATCATCGAAGAGGTTTGGCTGGTGATCGCCGTACATGATTATCAGAGTCGGTTCTTCGACCCTGGAATAGTATTCAAGCATATCCGCAAAGGCATCATCGGTGATCTTTAAAAGACTTGCATAATCGTCGGCATAGTCGCTGACGGCATTGGTGACCATGATGTCGTGCAACCCCTGCCAGTATCCGCCATGGTTCTGTATGGTCACGCAGAAAGAAAAAACAGGATCGCTTCCTGACTTTTCCGTTACCTGCTCGATGGCATCGAAACTGCATCGATCCCACACATAATCGTGGAACCATTCAAGGTCCACGGTGGCGTTGTTGATATTAATAAATTCATCGAAGCCGAGAAGCGGATAGATCCTGTTTCTGCTGAAATATTCGGGGTTATAAAGGTGAATGGCCGATGCACCGTATCCCATATCCTTAAGGTGAGTGGTGAAGGTGGGCAGAGGTGAATCTATCAGCTGCTGGAAGGTAACTATCCCGGGGGGCAAAAATGCGAGGGTACAGCCGGTCAGAAACTCAAATTCGGAGTTCGGAGTGTTGCCGCCGTAGATGGAAGAGACCAGAGTTCCTTTGACACAGTTTTCTTTAAGAGCCTTGAATTTCGGAATGGTGGGCTCCGTGGTTTCCACCGTCTCCAGATAATCAAAATCGGTAAAGGATTCGTTCATTACGACGATGATATTGGGCCTGGTGGAAGGAACCTCTTTGGATCCGGCACTCTCGTACTTTTTCATGATCATTTCCGCTTTGGATGCGGAATAGCCTTCGGGAGCCTTAAGAAGTGATTCTTTTAAAGAGCATATGGTGTTCAGGGGAAAACCAAAGCTGTAGGCCGAACCGATGGGAACAAAGGGCGTGGTATAAAACCCGCGCTTTGAAAGATTGTTGCCGGACAAAAGAAAGATGAAGATACCGGCGCCTACCGACAGGGCAACTCCGGCCGTTATAAGTCTTGCTTTGAGTTTCTTTGTCCCGGACACAAAAAATCCCAGGGCGGTGAAGAGCGCAAGAACGTAAAAGATCACCATCATTTTGCCGCTCAGCACGAACCTGTAATTGCCCATAACACCTGCGGCGGTCTTTGCGGAGCGGATATCCGAAAGGACAAAGGGTGTTCCTCGAAATGCAATGGTGAAATAGTCTGTGAGGTAAAGCGCGTAGGTGATAAATCCCCCAAGACCCACAGCGACGCCGGCATTTGCGGTAAGTGCGTAAATAACGGCAAACAGGGCTTCGAGTATCAGGATATTAAAGAAGGTTGCGGCGGAAACATAGGACTCCATGGGGTTGATGACGGGTTCCAGAGCATGGAAGAGATACACGGGAACCAGGATCACACACAATACTTCAAATATGCAGGACAACCATCGGGGAAGCTTCGGCCTGAATATTAAAAGCAAAGTGGAAAGAGCCGTACAGCCCGCTACGATCAGCTTGTCCGTGAGGGAAACATAGAATTCGTTCTTTGCCTTCATGATATAGAAAAAAGCAAATACGGCCACGAGCATTACAGCCCAGATCAAAGCAAGGATCAGGCGCTTTTTGTTGTTCTTTAGGTATTCGACGATGAGTTTCATGACGTGCCTCTGTATATATGTATTAAAGCCTAAAAAGCTTTCTGTAACCTGAATTTATAAGTTTAAGAAGGTAATGCAGCGGGATCGAGGCCACAAGGGTCAGGAAGAATGCTGCGAAAAAGTACACAAGACTGCTTTCGAATCTTTCGTACAGGAACCTGATGCATAAACCCTGGATCATGTAGATCGCAAGGGAAAATTCGGCAAACCATGCAATGACCGGGTTGACTATAAGGGGGATGTTTTTCTTTAAACAGAAGTGGGACACGCTTATGACAAAGCCTATGATCGCAAGATCCGAAATACCTATGACGGAACTCAGGAGCACATAGCCCACAGGAAATTTACCTATGATCACGCCGTTTACGTATACAAGATACAGGGAAAAGAATATCGCAAAGAAAACAGCCGCGAGGATGAGGGTGTGTCTGTCAAAAAAGCGGGAAAGCCGGTCTCTGTAAACTCCCATTATGATCCCGCAGGCAAAGCATACCACCGGAACATCGTGAGCTCCCAGCAGGTGTGCTCCGAAAAGATAAACTGTAAAGAAAACACCCAGTATGATACTTCGAGCGATCCTGTTCCCGCAGAAACGGAAGACTGCCCAGAACACCAGATACATCAGAAAAAGAAACTGGAAAAACCATCCGAAGCTGATGATCGTACCGCCCCATGTAAGGCTTGTTAACAGCTTCAGGGGCGTAAGAGTCTTAAAGTCGTAAATGAGATATATCAGTACACCCACAAGGTACGAAATATAAAGCGGCAGGAAACGATGCTTTAAAAATCCGCGAATATAGGAGTCACCCTTTTGGGAATAAGAACAAAAAAGCCCGTAGCCCGAGAGAAAAAGAAACACTCCTACGGTCCAGCTGCCCAGCAGATTAAGGAAATGACCGAAATAAGTTGAAGCAAAGAGCCCCGAAAACATGGACAGATGGTGCAGCAGCACACCGATGCACATCCATCCCTTGATGCCGGAACTGTATTCTTTGGTTATTAACTCGTTCTTCATGGATTCCATACAAGGAATGATAGCATATTTGGGGATCAAATAAAAGGAGTTGGCGCTTTGTTTTTCGCCGCGGATATGCTATTATTGTATCGGTGCGATGTGCACTAAAACAGACAAAGGAGAGCAGGTTATGTGGAAAGATTTTAAAGCATTTATCGCAAGAGGCAATGTAATGGATATGGCAGTGGGCGTTATCATCGGCGGTGCGTTCGGAAAGATCGTGACTTCCCTTGTTAACGATATCCTGATGCCGGTTCTCGGACTTATTACCGGAGGTATCAATTTCTCCGAACAGAAGGTTGCCATCGGTGACACCGGTGCGGAACTTCTTTACGGCGCATTTGTGCAGAATATCATTGATTTTCTTATCATCGCATTCTGCGTTTTCCTTATCACCAGAGCCTTTACCAAGGCAAGTGAGAAATTGAAAAAGAAAGAAGCCGAAGCAGCTCCCGAAGCACCCAAGGGACCTACACAGGAAGAACTTCTGACCGAGATCAGAGATTTACTTAAGAACAAATAAAAAACTTCTTGACGTTACCACAGTAAAGTGATATAAAAAATTAAACCGATGAGGAAGAGTGAGTAAGTATCGGAATTACCTTACAGAGAGCCGGGATGCTGAGAACCGGCAGGGAACACGGTATTGAATGGACTTCCGAGGGCGAGAGGAAAGGTTGAGCCGGACTTGACCGAGTATGTGAGCCGGGGCAGGCCCCCCGTGAACAAAAGCCGGCATATGATAGTATGCGCAGAGAGGATGTGTCGAGGAATCGTACATCAATCAGGGTGGCACCGCGAAGTATATTCGTCCCTGACAACTGTCTTCAGTTGTCAGGGACATTTGTGTATAAGAGGAAAAAATCATGATCTATCCAAGTTATGAAGCGGTGGCAAAGACCGCCACGGCAACCGGGTGCAGACGGCACCCCATCAAGATGGAGATAGGCTACGACATGCTTACTCCCGTCATGGCAGTAAAGAAATTAAGAGCTGTCAGCAACCACGTTTTTATCCTTGAGAGCGCTCATAAAGACAAGCGCTGGGGACGGTACTCCTTCATCGGCTTCGATCCCGTTATGGAGATCACCTGCGTGGACGGTCATATGAAGATACGCAGCAGCGAAGGAACCGCCGCCAAAGCCGCGAAGGACAGCGAAGGCATCAACGTCAGGCCTGAAGATCCCGCCGGAGTAGGCACCCTTCGTGAATTTGATACAGACAAGCCGGGGGAAGTGATCAGAGAGATCATCAGGGAAAACCGGGCACCGAAATTGCCGGATTTTCCGCCCTTTGCGGGAGGCCTGGTGGGATATTTCTCCTACGATTATATCCGCTACAGCGAGCCCGGCCTCAAGCTTTCCGCCGAGGATGAGGAAGACTTCAAGGACCTGGACCTTATGCTTTTTGACAAGGTCATCGCCTTTGACAATTACATGAACAGGATAATCCTCATGGTGAACGTCCGCTGCGACGACCTTCTTTCCGACTATTCCGAGGGCATGAAAAAGCTCATGGACATGAGGGACCTTCTTTTAAACGGTGAGATGTGGCAGAATCCTCCCCTCAGACTTAAGAGCGACTTTAAGCCCATGCTTTCCGAGGAAGAATACTGCGAGATCGTTGAGAAGGGCAAGCATCACATCCATGAAGGAGATATATTCCAGATTGTCCTTTCAAACAGGATCGAGGCGGACACGGAGGGAAGTCTGTTCGATACCTACAGAGTGTTAAGAAGAACGAACCCGTCCCCCTATATGTTCTATTTCTCCAGCGACGATATCGAGCTGGCGGGGGCTTCGCCGGAAACCCTGGTGAGACTTGAGGGTGACAAACTTAACACCTTCCCGCTGGCGGGCACAAGACCCAGAGGCGCCACGGAGGAAGAAGATCTTAAGCTTGAAAAAGAACTGCTGGCCGATGAAAAAGAACGGGCCGAGCACAACATGCTGGTGGATCTGGGCCGCAACGACATCGGAAAGATCAGTAAGATCGGCACTGTGGAAGTGGAAAAATACATGGAGATCGAGCGTTTCTCCCATGTGATGCACATCGGATCCACGGTGGGGGGCATCATAAGAGACGACAGGGACGCCCTTGATGCCATCGATTCCATCCTTCCTGCGGGAACCCTTTCGGGAGCGCCGAAACTCAGAGCCTGCGAGCTGATATGCGAGCTTGAAAAGAACAAGAGAGGTATTTACGGCGGAGCCATCGGATATATAGACCTTACGGGAAATCTTGATACCTGCATTGCCATCAGACTTGCTTTTTCCAAGAACGGCAAAGTCTTTGTAAGATCCGGTGCCGGAATAGTAGCCGACAGCGTACCGAAGACCGAATTCAAGGAATGCATGAACAAGGCAAGGGCCGTGTTAAACGCCCTTAAAGAAGCGGAAGGAGGGCTGGACAGATGATCCTTCTTATCGATAATTACGACAGCTTTTCCTACAACCTGTATCAGCTTATCGGAAGCATCAGGGACGACATTAAGGTCATCCGCAACGACGAGCTGACGGTAAAAGAAATAGAAGCCCTGAACCCCGAATATATCTTTATCTCACCGGGGCCCGGACGACCGGAGGATGCAGGTGTCTGCGTGGAAGCCATTAAATACTTTGCGGGCAAGGTGCCCATTATGGGCATCTGTCTCGGGCATCAGGCCATAACCCTTGCTTTCGGCGGGGTGGTGACCTACGCCAAGGAACTGATGCACGGCAAGACCTCTGAGATAACAATATGCGAAACCCATAAAACCCAACCTGAGATCCCGGGGGACATCAGGGAGATCCGCCATTCTGACAGAGGACTGGGTACCGTGGATGTTTACCGGGGACTTCCCGAAAAGATCACGGTGGCAAGATACCATTCACTGGCAGCGGACAGGGATTCACTTCCCGAGGAACTGGTGGTGACGGCGGTTACGGAGGACGGCGAGGTCATGAGCCTGCGCCACAGAGATTACAAAGTGGTGGGTCTTCAGTATCATCCCGAATCGGTCCTGACCCCACGGGGCCGTGAACTTATAATGAATTTTCTTACGGATTAAACAGGAGCCACGCAGGTGAAATAACCTGTGGCGCGGATCAAAGGATACAGTGAAAAAGGAGAAAAAACAATGATAAAAGAAGCAATCGTTAAGATCGTAAACAAAGGAGATCTTTCCTACGACGAAGCTTACGCCGTAATGAACGAGATCATGAACGGAGAAAGCACACCCACACAGAACGCAGCCTTTCTTTCAGCCCTTTCCACAAAGAGCGCCAAGGCAGAGACCACGGACGAGATAGCCGGCTGTGCGGCTGCCATGAGAGAGCACGCCACCAAGGTTACAACAAACATGGAGGTATTCGAGATCGTTGGGACCGGCGGAGACAATGCAAAGAGCTTTAATATCTCCACCACCTCGGCTTTGGTTGCGGCAGCAGGCGGCATGAAGGTTGCAAAGCACGGAAACAGGGCAGCCTCTTCCCTTTGCGGCACGGCGGACTGCCTGGAGGCTCTCGGAGTAAACATTCAGCAGGAGCCCGAGAAATGTGTGGAACTCCTTGATAAGGTGGGCATGTGTTTCTTTTTCGCACAGAAATACCATTCCTCAATGAAATATGTGGGGGCCATCAGAAAAGAACTGGGCTTCAGGACCGTGTTCAATATCCTGGGACCCCTTACCAATCCCGCAACCCCTTCAATGCAGCTTCTGGGTGTGTACGATGAGTATCTGGTGGAGCCTCTGGCACAGGTACTTGCAAACCTTGGAGTAAAGCGCGGTATGGTGGTTTACGGCATGGACAAGCTGGACGAGATCTCCTTAAGCTCGGACACCAGGATCTGCGAGATCAAGGACGGATGGTTCAAGACCTACACCATAAGTCCCGAAGAATTCGGCTTCAAGCGCTGCAAAAAGGAAGATCTGGTGGGAGGAACACCCGCCGAGAACGCAGAGATCACCCTGAACATCCTTAAGGGAATCGAAAAGGGACCCAAGCGTGATGCGGTGCTCCTTAATGCGGGCGCAGCCCTTTACATAGGCGGCAAGGCTGACAGCTTTGAAGCGGGCATAAAACTTGCGGCGGAGCTTATCGACAGCGGCGCAGCCTTAAAGACCCTTGAAAAGTTTGTTGCCGTTTCCAACGAGTAAAGGTTAGACCCATGATCCTTGATGAAATAGCTAAAGAAACCAAAGAACGTATAGAAAAGAAAAAGAAAGAAGTTCCCCTGTATCTGGTGCGGGAAAGGGCCGAGAACTTCGGTAACGACCGGTCATTCCCCTTTGAGGCGGCTCTTAAAAAGCCGGGACTATCCTTTATCTGCGAGGTAAAGAAGGCCTCTCCTTCAAAGGGAGTCATAGCCGAGAAGTTTCCCTACCTGGAGATCGCAAGAGAGTATGAATCCGCAGGGGCGGATGCCATATCCTGCCTTACGGAGCCCTTCAGATTCTTAGGGCGGGACGAGTATCTTGAAGAGATCGCAAGGCTTGTGAACATCCCCGTTCTTCGCAAGGATTTCACCGTGGATGATTACATGATCTACGAGGCCAAGGCTCTCGGTGCCTCGGCGGTGTTACTCATAGCCGCGATCCTTGATGACGTGCAGTTAAAGGAATGGTTTGCCCTGAGCAGGGAGCTTGGTCTTTCCGCCATTATGGAAGCTCATGATGACAAAGAAGTGGAAAGAGCCTTGAAGGCCGGGGGCAACATCATAGGCGTAAACAACCGGAACCTGAAGGATTTCACCGTTGATATCAACAACAGCATAAGGCTCAGGAACCTGGTGCCGAAGGACAGGATCTTTATTTCCGAAAGCGGTATAAGGACGGAAGAAGACCTGAAGGCTCTCTACGCAAACGGTACCGACGCGGTGCTTATCGGAGAGACCCTGATGCGGGCGGAGAATCGTGGCGAACTGCTTGGTAAACTGAAGAAATGATACACTACGGAGAAAAGAACATTGGCAAAGATCAAGATCTGCGGTCTCAGAAGGACAGAGGACGCGGAATACGTAAACACTTTGAAACCCGAATACTGCGGCATGATCCTGACACCGGGATTTAAACGGAGTATCACACGGGAAACCGCGGCGGAGATAGCTTCGAGACTGGATGCGGGGATCATCCGTGTGGGCGTGTTTGTTAACGATGAAGGAGCCGTCATCGAAAAGTACGTTAAGTCCGGGATCATCCGGGCGGTACAGCTTCACGGAAGCGAGTCGCCGGAGTTTGCAAGGAGACTTAAAAAGGCCCTGTTTGTTCCCATCATCAAGGCTGTGAAGGTCACCTGCGAAGAGGATGTGCTGAAAGCAGCGGATTATCCGGCGGATATCGTTCTTTTTGATAACGGGACAGGTACCGGGGAGAGTTTTGACCGGGAGATCTTCAGAAAAGCCATCAAAAAGTACAAAGGTCCGGAGTTTTTTATCGCAGGTGGGCTTAACCCATCTAACGTAGCCGGGGCGCTTGAGTTTGATCCTTCGGGAGTGGATGTTTCCGGAGGCGTTGAAAAGAACGGATTCAAGGATTTTGAGCTGATGCGGGAGTTTATACGCACGGTTCGAAGCAGAGGTTAAGCGGAACCTGCAGGCGATGATCGTAAATGATAATTGAAACAGATATAAAGGAGCAAAACATGTCAAAGGGAAGATTCGGAACACACGGCGGGCAGTATATACCGGAAACACTCATGAACGCCGTAAATGAGCTGGAAAAAGCATACGAACACTACAAAAACGACCCTGAGTTCAACAGGGAACTTACGGATCTTTTGAATAACTACGCGGGACGCCCTTCCAGGCTTTACTTTGCAAAGCACATGACGGAGGACCTTGGGGGCGCCAAGATCTACCTTAAGCGTGAAGATTTAAACCATACAGGGGCCCACAAGATCAATAACGTGCTGGGACAGGTGCTTTTGGCAAAGAAAATGGGCAAGACCAGAGTCATAGCGGAGACAGGTGCCGGTCAGCACGGTGTTGCCACCGCTACGGCAGCAGCCTTAATGGGTATGGAATGCGAGGTCTTCATGGGTGAAGAGGATACTATCCGCCAGGCGTTGAATGTATACAGGATGCGCCTTCTCGGAGCCAAGGTAACTCCCGTCAAGACCGGTACCGCCACCCTTAAGGATGCGGTTTCCGAAGCCATGCGTGAGTGGACCAGACGTGTGGATGACACCCACTATGTGCTTGGTTCCGTTATGGGACCCCACCCCTTCCCCACTATCGTAAGGGATTTTCAGGCAGTTATATCCAAGGAGATTAAGGAGCAGATCTTAGAAGCGGAGGGAAAGCTTCCCGATGCGGTGCTTGCCTGTGTGGGCGGCGGCTCCAACGCCATAGGTGCTTTTTACAATTTCATCGAAGACAAAGAAGTTAAGTTAATTGGCTGCGAAGCGGCCGGTAGGGGCGTAAATACCGCAGATACCGCAGCAACCATAGCAACGGGCAAGCTCGGTATCTTCCACGGCATGAAGTCCTATTTCTGCCAGGACGAATACGGTCAGATAGCTCCCGTATATTCAATCTCCGCAGGCCTTGATTACCCCGGCATCGGACCGGAGCACGCCAATCTTTACGATACCGGCAGAGCCGAGTACGTGCCGGTCACCGACGATGAAGCGGTGGATGCCTTTGAGTATCTTTCAAGGACTGAGGGTATTATCCCTGCCATCGAAAGTGCCCACGCCGTGGCTCACGCCATGAAGATCGCACCGAAGATGGGCAAAGATCAGATAATAGTCATCAACATTTCCGGCCGCGGCGACAAGGACTGTGCCGCCATCGCCCGTTACAGAGGGGAGGATATCCATGAGTAACATTAAAAGAGCATTCGACCACGGCAAAGCCTTTATTCCCTTTATCACCTGCGGTGACCCGAATCTCGCCGTTACGGAAGAGATAGTACAAAGAATGGCTTTGGCGGGAGCGGACCTTATCGAACTGGGAATACCTTTCTCAGACCCCACAGCCGAAGGCCCCGTGATCCAGGCAGCAAGCAACAGAGCACTCACTGCGGGAGCCACCACCGACAAGATCTTTGACATGGTGGTGCGTCTTCGCGAGACCGTAAAGATCCCCATGGTGTTCATGACCTACGCCAACGTGCTTTTTTCTTACGGATCCGAGAGGTTCATAAAGAAATGTTCCGAGATCGGCATTGACGGGCTTATCATCCCGGATGTGCCCTTTGAGGAAAAAGAAGAGTTTGCCCCTTATTGCGACAAGTATGGAGTGGACCTTGTGTCCATGATCGCTCCCACCTCCGGAGACAGGATCAGGGAGATCGCATCCAAGGCGAAAGGATTCCTTTACTGCGTATCTTCCATGGGAGTTACGGGTACCAGAAGTGAGATCGTGACGGATATAGGCGCTATGATCGAAAGCGTAAGGGCTGCTTCAAACATCCCCGCAGCCATCGGCTTTGGTATATCGGATGCGGCCCAGGCAAAGAAAATGGCGGCTTATGCCGACGGCGTCATCATGGGTTCCGCCATCGTAAAGCTTTGCGAAAAGTATGGATCCGAGGCACCGGAACATATAGAGAAACTGGTGAGAGAAGTGAAAGCCGCAATAACGGAACTGTGATCCGAAAAGAATCAACCAACAAAGAAAAATCCCGACAGGAAACTGCCGGGATCTTTGTTTCGATCGCATAACTCAATCTGAGAATTTGACTATCACACGCCCGTCCACGACCTTTATAGATCCGTTATCGGGGAAGGAAGGCATGGCCTTGATCTCAGGGTCTGCCAGGATCTCTTCGGTTGGATATTCTTCATTGTAGGTGAATCCCAAGAAAAACCTGAAGAAATTGGCGCGTCGTTCTTCACCGTTCATAACATATCCGGTATTATAGGCTCCGGTCAGCGCATCCGCATAGCGCAGCTCCCAAAGTTTGGAGTGGTCGGTATAGTTTCCGACAAATACTACGGGAAGTTCATCGGCATAGCCTTCCGCATTGCGGATCCCGTCGGCAACGGATGAGAATTCAAAGTATGCCTGATCGTAGTGAAGATCATAGGCAAAATATGTCATGTTCGAATATCGGATGTATATAAACACCACAAAGATCAAAATCGCGCTGACGGCGCAGGATAAGTATCTTTCTGCCTGAACCTTAAGATCTGTTTTGTCAAAGACCAATATCGGAGCGGCAAACATAAAGAACGCACCGTAGCACATAAGAGTATGTATTCCGTTCATAAATTCCGCACACATGGGATTTATGAGGAAAAACGCAACAGGCATCAAAAGCATCAGCCCAAGGACAAATACCACGTTCAGGGGCTGTTTCTTTGTCCTTGTGACGATGAGGTACAGGACACATGCCGCAAAAAGGATCCAAAGCACCAAAACGATAAAGTTTAAGATCTTATAGGGGAAGATAAAATAATGATCGCCGGTAAATATCCCGAAAAAGTCGCGGTAGCATTGACCCAGAGCTTTGATGATGCCGGACAGGGAATAGTCACCCATTGAACTCAGATTCTGATAATCTGTCAGCTCCACATGCTTTACGACCAGCACGATCTTGTTGATGACAAAGTAAGAAAGAAGCCCCGCAACCAGCATGGCAAGGTGCTTAAGAGCCCTAAAAAGGCTTTCTTTAAAGGTTTCTTCGGCGGACAAGAGCTTTATAAAGAAAAAGAAAAATACCGTGGCGGCCAGCAGCGCAAAGTAGGCCTGATAGATCCCCATGGAAGCGCAAAGGGCGAAAATTCCGAAAATGAATCCGTATTTATACTTTACGGAAGCGAAAAATCCAAGGGCGATAAGAAACACACCCAGAGCATAAAAGGGGGCTGTAGCCATATAAGAAAGGGTCGCGGTGGCGACGGGAAATACCACAAAGAGTATCATGAACAGGTATTTTAATACCCTGTTCTTTATCCCGAAAGGCTCTGCGAACAGCAGGGCAGCAAGGGAAAGAAACAAAAGAAAGATAAGCCCGTTGAGCCATGGCATGGAGTAGCAGCCGTCGATCCTGAACAAAAGATTTCCAAGGGCGGTGTGGAACCAGCGGCCGAAATCGTAGCCGCTTCCGTGATGGAATATGGATATGAATTCATCTCTGTTGGGGCTGTAGGAAAACATGATATAGCCGTGGGCGATGAGGCCTGCTATAAAGGGATACAGTGCTTCTTTCAGATCTATGTTGAACTTTTCTTTTATATATCGCATGAGTCTACTCCTTTTGAGATATTATAGCACAGATTTTTAAGTTGCGTATTCTGTTCGCAGGGTGCGATCCTTAGTAAAGCAGAAGCACCTGATCGGTCGACAACAGGTTTTTCACATAGTATAATTAAGTCCATGAAAAGCTTCATGGACTTTTTTAATCGATACAGAGCGGTGTTCATTACGGTCCTTGTCACGGGGGCCTTTGTTTTGGCTGTCCTGCTTTTCTTTAAGACAAGTGAGAAACCCGAAAAACAGCCGGATCTGGTGGTGGTCTCTCCCCATCCTACTGCTTTCGTGATACCCCTTATCAAAGAATTTGAAAACGAAACAGGCATCAGGACCGAGGTCATTAGCCTCGGCACTTCCGCTGCCATAGATAAGATCATCGGGGATAAGAACGTGGACGTGCTGTGGGGCGGCTCCGTGCTTACGGTCAGCTCCTATGCGGACAGGTTCGTTCCCGCGGATACAAAGAACAGGGAGCACTTCGAGGAAAGCTTTGGCGCGGTGGATGAGCGGATCACCTGCTTTACCCTGGTTCCCAGTGTTATCATGGTAAATACCGACCTTATCGGAGACATTGACATAAAGGGCTATGAGGACCTGTTAAATCCCAAACTTAAGGGCCGCATTGCCTTTGCGGATCCGGGGAAGTCTTCATCTTCCTTCGAGCACCTGGTAAACATGCTTTATGACATGGGTGCGGGAGATCCGGAAAAGGGCTTTGACTATGTGGAAGCCTTTTGCAAGAACCTGGGCGGGACATTGCTTTCGGGCTCTTCCGAAGTGTATGAGGGCGTGGCAAACGGCGAATACACCGTGGGACTTACCTTTGAGGAAGCTGCTGTGACCATGCTCAAGGCGGATAAGCACATAAGCATTGTCTACATGGAGGAGGGTGTGGTGTTCACCCCCGACGGCCTGTATATAAGCCGTGAATCCGAAAGACAGGACAAAGCAAAGGCTTTCGTGGATTTTATGACCTCGCAAAACGCCCAGAACTTCATAGCGGCAAACCTGGGGCGCAGGAGCGTAAGGGACGATGTGCTGGAATCCGACCTTGTGCTTTCTTATGATGCCGTTAATGTAACTGAAGTGGAAAAAGAAAAAGTCATCGCAAACAAGGACGAATGGATCGCCCGGTTCGAAAGCATCTTCGGCGAGGTGAACCATGAATAAAGAAGCCATTTCCTTCAGAGAGAGTATAAGACGGACTTTCATAAGATATTCCATGGTGCCGGTGGTGGTCATCGCCCTTTTGGTACTTTTGGTGGTGGGCTTTTCCTGGACCTATTCCGTTACCGACAGAAATGTCAAAGAAAACCGGGCCATTGCCGCGGAACTTACCCGTGTCACCGATGTGTGGTACGGAATGCTTGGGGAAGTGGAAAAAGCATATTTAAAGAACGGCGGAGCGGTGCCCGAGGACAAGACCTATGAGATCCTGTATGAAAACTGCAGGCCCTTCGGAGAGACCGGCAATCTGGTGATGCTCTCGGACAAAGGGAGCGTGCTTTTTACTTCCAAGGGGACAGTACCCTATTTCCTTACAAAACCCCAGTATTCGGACTGGGGGATACTCCATGCGGCAAA
>JAEEGL012974244.1_pt1 | contig 15536 bp, 5 predicted proteins | sample 9134231 | NCBI WGS metagenome assembly JAEEGL01 (sample SAMN16246548, study PRJNA631951) | gut metagenome | biome: gut microbiome; feature: rumen; material: fiber-attached | host: Bos | place: Iran: Karaj | collected 2018-10
GACGACCCCGCCACCGATGCCGACCAAAAGGAACGGCTGCTGAAACGAAAGATGCCGCGTGAGTGGCGCCTGATGCTCGACAGCATCTTCCCCGCCCTGCGTCACTCGGACTATGAGGTGACCTATACCATACGTCCTTTCACCGTCGAGGAGGCCACCCGCGTCATTAGGGAGAAGCCGCAGCACCTCAGTCTCAATGAGATGTTCCTGGTGGCCAACACCTATAAGCCTGGCTCGCAGGACTATAACGATGTGTTTGAGACTGCCGTCCGTATGTATCCTGATGACATGACGGCCAACCTCAACGCTGCCGTCATAGCCCTTGAGAAGAACGACCTCGCAGCGGCCAAGCGTTATTTAGAGAAAGCAGGCGACAGCCCTGAGGCGCAGAATGCCCGCGCCGTCATAGCCATCCGCGAGAACCGTCTCGATGATGCCGAACAGCTTCTGCGCCAGTGTACTATCCCGCAGGCCCAGCATAACCTGAGGGAGTTAGAGCAATATCGGCAGTCCATAAAATAGAACGACAAAACGAAATTATATACAATATTCAATTTAATTTATTAACCCTTTAAAACATTACAATTATGAAAAAGTTATTTTTCTTAGGAGCATTGTTCGCAGTAGGATTAGGTTTCACTGCGTGCTCAAGTGACAAGGACAGCGTGGCGGATGATGCTATGCCAATTGACAATGCCACTGGTACAAATTACATCGCTATTAGCATTAATTTGCCTTTTGAACAGTCATCGGTTACCCGTGCATCAACTACTGATAATAATGGCGATGTGACTTATAGTGATGGTCTGGCAGCGGAGTATGCTGTTAACGATGCAACTTTGGTGATATTTGATAAAACAACGAAAAATTTCAAGGTAGCTTATAACTTGGGCTTGACAACAGATAATTTTGAGAATGTATCTACTTCAAACAATGTTACTGAAACATCAACCAAAAAGGTTTTGCATGTATCCAATAGTATTGCAGCAGGTGATTTGGCCCTTGTTATCTTAAATAAGAATAGTGTATTCACTCTTTCGGGCAACAATGTACAGTTTACGGCAGGAACTAATTTCTCAGGTACTTTCGCCCAGTTCCAAGCTCAGACAGCTACAGCAACAGCGACTCAGGCTCAAGCCAATAATGCAGCAGCCCCGTTGGTTACTACAGGATTTTTTATGGCAAATGCTATTTTGGCTGATAAGCAAGGATCGACAATTACTCCACACACTGATGTAAAAATACAGACATTGGTTCCTATAACATCTGTTTACAAAACAGAGAAAGAAGCACAAGATGGTGCTGCTACTGAAATCTATGTAGAGCGTGCTGTTGCTAAGGTAACTATTGAAGGGGAAGATGGCGATTTTGCCACTTCGACGGTTAATGGTGTTGATCTTTCATATAGTATTGCAGGTTGGACGCTGGACAATACAAACCCTGTAAGTTATATTGTTCGTTCAGAAAGTAACTTCCTTTCTACTTATGCACAGCTGAAGAGCCAGGCAACAGGTCAAGTATATCGTTGCTATGGTAATACCAATATCAATTTCCCTACAGTTCCTGAATATCTGTATCGTACTTACTTTTCTGAGAGTGCAAATTTTAACCACGAAACAGCTCTACTGAGAATTGCTTCCACTCCAACATTTAAAACAGAAAAGGGTTCAGATAAACCTCTCTACTGCTTTGAGAATACATTTACTGTAGCTAATCAAATTAAGAAATATACGACGTTAGTTTGGCTGAAAGTTACTGCTGGTGATGGTCATACCGACTATTATACTTTGGGTGGTAATAAAACTAAGATTCTTACTTCTGACTTACTTCAGACAGCTTTGCAAACAGCAGCATATAATTATTTGTTGAGTGGAGGAAATATCAAAACTGCCGAAGCTGCAGCTGCTTCCATTACAACAGCTTCTACCGACCTTACAATTACTATAGAGGCTAATCCTTCTGATATCGAAGATGTACAGATTACAGGTATTACAGCTTCGACGAATAGTGAATATTATACTATTCCTTCTAACTTTGCATCAACCTTGATGGGTGAAGTAGGTAAGATTGTGTTATACGATGATGGTGCAAGCTATTATCCTGTTTTGATTAAGCACTTTGGCGATAATCTAACTCCTTGGAGCACTTGGGAAGCTAATCAGAGCTTGACAGCACCGAGGACTCCCACATCTACAGAGACCACGCAGGCAGCGAAGATTGCAGCAATTTATCCGACTAATAACTCAAATCAGGCTGGAGATTATCTTGGTCGCTATGGTGTGCTTCGTAATAACTGGTACAATATTAAAATTAATTCTATCCGCTATTTGGGTGATGCAAAGCCAAGAGTTGATAACTGGCCTGATGATCCTGATGATGAGTTTGATAGCTTCATTGCTTATCAGATTAATGTTCTCTCTTGGGCTAAGCGTCCGACGCAGGAGGCTGACCTCTAAACAAATTATGTCTGATAGCCTTTCATAATTGTAATAATGAGACTGTGTCAAAAGCAGTAAATTCACTGAATTTGGTCAGTAAATTCACTGAATTTGCAATGTAAATACACTGAATTTACTTTCATAGGTATTAATGACTTATGATTTTGACACAGTCTCTTATACACAAGAAGAAAGTGCACATTATAAATGCTTAATAAAATAATAAATATGAACGTGTTCACAAGGTACTTCCGGTGCCTCGTCATGCTGTCGGCAGCCCTGCTGCTGGCCGCCTGCTCCGATTCGCGAGAGCCGGAAGTACCCGAAGTGGACATACTCTCCCGATTCAACGCCGAGGGCAAGGCCTGGCTAAGTCTGGAAATCAATCTGCCGGAAAAATCCAGCATGACGCGCACCACCTTCGATGATGGCGACGACAATGAATATGCCGTGAACAATATGAAGCTGGTGCTTTTCCGAGGCAGCAGTAGTGCTACAGAAGACGAACTGACTGTGGCCAGCACATATAATGTCACCTATTCGCCCGACCCCGACGGCCACACACAAATTACCAATCACTCGAAAGTAACAATACAAATCACAGACAACAGTATCAGGACAAGCGACAAGCTCTATCTGCTCGTCATAGCTAACGCATCGCCTGCTATTGCTGAAAATGCAACCTTTAGCACGGTGAAAAATATTGTGCTCACCACAGCATCGGGAACTACACCCATGACTACTAAGGTTTACGACCCCGAATCTGAATCTGAAACGGAATATTTCGTGATGACCAATGCGCCATTAGCCTCGGCTAACAACGGCACAGGCACTGTCACGACACTCGTCAACGTTCCTGCTTCATTCTTCTTCAAAACGGAGGAAGAAGCAGAGGCTAATCCTGCTGCTCAGATTTTTCTTGAACGGGCAGCTGCCAAAGTGACGGTGACGGATTCTACTGATCCCAAGACAGTCCAGGGCAACACCAACATTGACTTCTCGACAAACGACATAAAGTTCGGCTTGTACAATTATAACGACCAAAGCTACTTAGTACGCCACTTCAATAGCGACTGGCTGGCCTATAATGTCAACAGCAACTACCGCTTCGTGGAAAGCGCCCCGCTGCCCTCAGGACAGTACCGCACCTATTGGACCGAAGATGTGAACTATACTGGACAAAGCGGCATCAGGACAATCCAGAGTTGGAAGGAAATGAACAACAGCTACTATTGCGCAGAAAATACTTTCAACGTGGCAAGCATGCAGGACAATAATACAACATCGGTCGTGGTGCGCATCAGGGTAAACAATGCGAAAGACTTCTATACTACTTCGGTAACAGGCAGCGATGTTATCTACCAAATACCTGCCAACACCGTGAGCGAGCAAGGTACCAGCGCCTCCGAGTCGTTTGCTCCTCGTCGCTCTACGTATGTCTCAACGGCTAAGACCATCGACGAATATCTCCGTGAATGGCTTATGGAGAATCACAAGGGCTTCCGCGACTGGGTGAAGACATACGCTGCTGGTGAACCGCGACATGTGAACATTGCTGTGGAACGTGATGAAAGAACTACAGGAGGTACTGGAAAGATTGATGCCAAGGTGACCGCCGTAACGCAGACGGCAAGGACGAGTGGTACGACGGGAGCAACGGCATTTGACAACTTGAAGTTGGTTGACTACTTCGACAAGAATATTACCTTGAACTACTATTGGCAGGGATACATGTTCTACCGTGTACCTATTCGTCACTTCACTGATACTGAGACGCCGTGGATCTCGACAGCCACGATGACCAACAATACTACTGCTCAGGCCTATATAGCAGAACCTGGCGAGGTTGGTAAAACTGCCGAGCAGCGCTATTTGGGACGCTATGGCGTGGTGCGCAACAATTGGTACACCATCAACATTAAGAGCGTTACCCACGTAGGATATCCTGTCATACCAGAACTGACCACTGATGCCGATGATCAAGTAGAGCAGTTGCTAAACGCAACACTGCAGATTACCGGCTGGGAAGGAAACGACATAAAATTGTAATAACGAATAGAAACGTATATATAAAGGTGAAACACAGTTTGTACATATTGACCATTTGGATGCTGTTGGGAGCACTGCTTCTGACAGCCTGCCAGACTGAAGACCTGTCTGTGGAACAGTCGGGCCGTCAGGCTTTGGTCAGTATGAACGACAGCTGCTACGTCAACCTGCACCTTGTTAGCCGTACACCTACCACTCGCGCAGCCATTGCTGCCACTGCTGAGGAGAACGCTGTCTATGATGGTATCCTTTGTATCTTTGAGGGTACAGATGCGACGACGGCTACCCTAAAGACGGCCACAGTCATCGACCAACTCATCAGCAACCCGGGTACTGCTGGCACCAGCGTCGATGTGCTGGTCACTCAGCGATTAGCCACAGGTACACACGCGTATAGTAGTAATATGTATGTACTGGCTCTGCTCAACACTTCCTCGACAGGACTCTATGCCAAGGGGGGGAAATTGTATAAGCGTGTTATTAGTGGAACGGATACAGATTTAACAAACTCGACATTAAGTAGCTTGCAGTCTCTGACGCTGAACTCCGTTGGCAGCACCGATGAACATGTCGGTCTCTATATGGCAAACAAGAATGGTACGCTACAACCAGTGACGAGCACATATCTCTTTGACACGCCCGAGCAGGCCGAGACAGCAAAAGATACCCGTCTGACCATTGAAGTGGAGCGTGCTGCCGCCAAGGTGAAGTTAGTGAACAACATTCCTGCAGGTACTGTCTTATCGAACATCACGCTTGAGGGTGGGACGACAGAACATCCGCTTATCCATAAGATGACATGGATGGTGAACAAGTATAATAGCGGAGCCTTCGCAGTGGGAGGTGGCAGCACAGATACTGGCACACCAAACAAAAACTTCACAGCAAAGGACTTCACTTATTTCCACCAGCATTCGCTCGAGAATGGTGACGTTGCCTATGTTGGTCCTAACAACAACAGCAGTACCAAGACGCAGGTCGTTGTTGAACTGCAACTGAAAGATGGCTCGTTCCTATTGGGCGACTGCTTCGGCTTCTCATGGAGCACAAGCTTGCTCTTCACGAGTGTAGAGACCTTGAAAGACTACTATAAGTCGGGGTGGGAAGGTGAAACTGGACAACACAATTATTATTCAGCTATTTCCGATAAGTCTGCAGACGCTGTATTCCGCAACTTAAAAGTCACTATTGATGCTAACGACCATGTCCAAGTGACGTTGACGAACAGCGACTTCACGGCGGCAGAGCAGGCAGCATTAAATACCCTGGCTACCAATCTGAGCAATACCACGACTTATTTCCGCGATGGAAAGATGTACTATACCTTCGAACTGGATAACTTAGAACGTAACAACGCCTATAACCTCAGTTTGGTGGAGGAGGCTGCTAATGACGAGCGCCAGACATCGGTAACATTTAAGTTCGATCAAGGCACCGGCGGAGGTTCCGGTACTATCACTTTCAGTAATGGCACAGCCGACCTATTTGCCAACAGCTGTGTTACGCTTGGTAGCAATTTCGCCTATCATAGTTGGAACAGCACCTTTAACCAGACACTTGTCAATCCCAAAACTGACGATGCAATAGACAACCTGGACTTTCTGATAACTCCTGCCACAGATTGGACGTTCACGCCGTCGCAGGTGTCATTCAGCACGACGCGTTATGGTACGGATGGTGGATCGATTGATGTGAGCTGGATTAACAGTGGCGGAGGGACAACAGAGCCCGTAGCTGCAAGCATCAAGCCCTATCGCAACAATGGCACTCCCAACATCCTCGAATGGAGCAGCAATGTGACGGCAGGAAGCGTGGGTGGTGGAGAGTGTGGATTGCGTCTCGGTCTTTCAAACTTGAAGACGACTAAACAAGTAGGCTTCTCCAATATTGTCATCACTGGAACGCTGAGTAAGGCCAGCGGTATAGCATCGCCACAAAAGAGCATCAGTGGAATCGGCCGCCCAACACCGTGAACGTTGAACATTGAACGTTGAACATTGAACATTGAGAATTGAAGATATGCAATATAAAATGAAGAATATAAGCAAACGACGGTTGATAGATTTGTCATTTATCATTTGTCATTTTACATTAAGCGCAGCGCTCCTTGCCTCGTGCTCCATCATGCAGGAAGACCGCTCTGACTGTCCTACGTGCAACAACCCTGTACACTTGGTGTTGAAGTATGACTACAATATTCATCGGGCAGATATGTATGCAGACCATGTGCGTCAGGCTACCTGCTACATCGTTAACACTAATGGTACCATAGTGGCTAAAGATGAGGCTACAGTACCGGCAGGACAGAAGATGCCCAATGCATTTAACTTCGAGGAACTGCCTGAGGGCAACTATCGGGCCTATGCCGTCGCCCGTACGCCGTCAACTTCTATTCCTTCTTCTTCCACGATTCGCATAGATGTCCCCTCATTGTCCATCGGCGATCATATCAGCAAGCTTCAGCCCTTCATCCCGCGTGTTGCAACTCTTATAGCCAATGACCGCTACGATGTGCCATCGACACTACCGCTTGACACGCTCTGGATGGGACATTCTAAACAGACTTTCCACCTTCAGGACCGCGTAGCAGCCCTCGACACGGTATCGTTGGTTCGCGACACGAATAATCTTAATATCATGCTCGCACAACAGACCAATCCTACTGATAACGGACACGGTCGTTACGATGTCATCATTACTGACGAGAACGGACTGCTCGACTGCGATAATGAAGTTCTGCCCGATCTGCCTCTGACCTATCGCCCATACGCCAGTTGGACTACCGAGACGACAACGACAAGCACTGTGGGAACGGACTCCGTTGTTGCACGTACTGCCCATTTCGACCTGAGCTTCGGTCGTCTGATGAGCCACAGTGATGCGATGAAGAATGCCCGCCTCATTATCCGCAACCATGAGGACGGAACGACTATTGTTGACCTCGATTTGGTACATATCCTGTCACTGGCTCGCAATGCCTTCAATCGTAATTATTCTACCCAAGAGTATCTTGACCGTGAGTACGACTACTATCTCGACTTCGTCCTCATGGGGAATCAGTGGAAGGAGTTAGCCATCCGCATCAATCTGCTCTCATGGGCGCTGAGAATTCAAAACGAAGAACTATGATAAAGACAAAGATACTACTCCGGCTATTACTTATTCTGCTACTGTCTACAGGAGCTGATGGAGTGTGGGCGCAGGGAACAGTGCTCTACTCGCAGGATTACGAAAGTGCAGCTGATGCTTCGTCATGGTATGGCCCAAACCTATCGCCAACCTTAATTGCAGGAGATCCTGTTTATGGGAAGTATATTCAGCAGAGTCTTCCGTCAAATACCAATTCCCGTTCTGCCTATACCAACTGGGGAACTTACTTTTACGCAGGATATGATAGGTATATATTGGAGTTTGATGCCAACCTTTATTTTATTTTGACAAATACAGGTAATCAGGTATCAGAATTGACTGTGATGGCTAGTGGCTATACTACTCCCAGTAACAATTACACCTTCCTTTCTTCCAACAGCAATAAGAATTACTTGTTTAACATTATTCGTGAGGATGTTTATAATTCAACTACTTTTTATTTAAACGAAACCACAAATACTGTTACAATCCCTTCTGGCGCTTGGTGTCACTATAAGCTTGTGGTCGATGGTGTTGCAAGAACGGTGAAGTACACTATTACTAATATCTCGACCAATGCAGAACTAGCTAACGGAACTTATAACCTTCCTGACGAAACTGACTATAGAGCCACTGGTCTTTATTATCAATGTGGACGCTACGAGTCTGTTGGAAAATTTGACAATATCATTGTGCGGGACGGCCTATGTTCCTACACCGTCCAGTCCGACGCTGGTACCGTCTTCGGTCAGGGTCAGGCATTTGTGGGCAGCATGGTTTCTGTACCTGTTCCACGCTTTGAGTCCAGAAACAACTCCCTTTATGAGATGACGCATTTCAGCGATGACTATTATCATAAGAAATTCACTGTGACGGCGGATAATCAGGTGGAGACCATCACTTATAATTATACAACCCCAAATATATTTTATTATACAGAGGCTGAGTACGTAGGTGGTGTTAAAACAGGAGGAGGCAACAGCACACGTGTATCTATGGGAGTTCATGCATATACCAATGGCAATGCAGACTACAAGGAGGTGACGGTCCTGCCAGCGGGCAGATACAAGATAACGGCTTACGCAACCAATAGTAATAATGCTTCGAGAACCGTTAACTTCAAGGCTGGGGAAACAGTGGTGTACTCTTTTGTGAAAGAAAATGGAGGCCTAAGTCCTTTTACTTCTGACGAATTTACCATCTCCAGTGCTTCCACATTATATTTTGCTGCTGACGGTTCATCAGGCAGTGGCGTCGACAACTTCTACGTACAGGCTATCCTCGCCTTTAAGGAGCCTAAGTATTCTTATACCTTGGGTAGTGGCACGCAGGATATTAGCCAGAGATTGCTGAATGGAACGGAGGCAACGGTTACTTATAGCTCAAGCAATAATAGTATTGTCAGTGTGGATGCTAATGGTGTTCTGACACTGAACGGCATTGGCTGTGCCACCATTACGGCAACAGCTGGAGGCTATACCGCAAAATGTCTGGTTATTGTAAGGGCTACGACCAATGCCACGGCCACGCTCACTTACGATGAGAATACGCATATAGAAACGATGACCATCAGTGGAACAGGTAACTTCGACGAGGAACAGAAGGGTGGTCAGCGTATCATTTTCAGTGTGGGTAATCCTGACGAAGTGCAGTATGTGGAACAGTATGGTGGTTTATATGGTGTCGATACCAATGGTTACTCGCACGCTTACCTTCAAAACAGTGGTACTTCCGGCCCGCCTGTAATGGGTACCTATTTTGGCTTCACTCCCAAATACAGCGGTGTGCTGACCATGACGGCGGTCATTCGTGCACAGAATCCTGTCTGTCTGACAAATGAAGAGGGAGTCGTGCTTGAGTATAAAACAGACCTGGCGATTGACCAGAATCAGACGTTCACTTTCATCACCCGGCTTCAGGCAGGAGAGACTTACTATGTCTATGCAGCAACCGGTGCAATGACAACCCTCACTACCATGACGGGTCAGACTGTTCCCGTCAACAATAATTATCCCTTGTTCTACCTAAAGTCCTTCTCTTTCGACTCTACTCAGTCCGAGGAGATGACCATCCTTGTCAGCGACCTGCTCTATCCGACAGTGGACGGCGGTATCAACTCGGCCAACAACCGTCTGGACCGTGCCATCCCTGGCTTTAACCTGACTTTTAGCGGTAGTGACGGTGCTACAGCTTATAACAGCAATAGCATCACCTTCTATCAGAATGCCTCGGGTGTGGGACAGTTAGATATTACGCCACGACTACTAAATGGTGCTACTGCAGGCGATATCGTGTTTACTGGTGTCACCTTGAACTACAATGCCATTGAAGCGGGCAAGGCCACCAGTGCCTTGGTAAACGACCAGACGGCCAGTATGGCTGTTGGCAGTACGTCGGTCGATGTCACCCTTGCCACTGCTTCGCCTACGCTGACTATCAAGTATGGTAGCGAGACCGATGACAACAGTTTTGTGCTGACCAGCTTGACGCTTAAGTATGCAATCTTCGGACAGGGAGGATTGGACGAGTCGCTCGACAGGTCGCGCACGGCAACACAGCTTACTTTCGACCGTAGCGAGTTCTACGTCAGCAACGGCCACCCCAAAGCTCAGTCTGGACAATTTGTCACACCATCTACCCCGCAGGGTTATCTCAACGGTGACTACTTTAATGGGGCACTTAGCTATAGCAGCACCAACACATCAATAGCCACAGTCAACAGCAGCGACGGAACGGTGACGATGTTGGCAACAAACTATGGCAGCCAGGCCACCATCAATGCACAGTTTATGGGTACTGATTACTTCATGCCCTCAGCTGTAGCTTCCTATACCGTCATAAGTTCCGTGCAGCTGAATAGCACGAACAGCTATACCATCGAGCATGTGAAACGCGGCATGGTGGTGGAGGCTGTCATCGGTAGTGACGGTGCAACGGTGCTCGACTTCGCCAATACCATAGCAACCAGTCAACAGGTGACAGATGCTGATGGCCAGTTGATTAAAACTTACGCCTTTGACAATAACGGCAGCAACGAAGAATTCAACGTTGTTATCAGTTATGTCTCTGGTAATGATGCTTATGTGTATAGTGCCCGTGCCTATTACAAGAAGCCGGAGCTGCGTCTGAACTACACGCCGCAGGCGGTGTATAATCATCACGGCAACTGGACGGACGCCACATTGCAGACGCGTTTTGCTAATAACCAAGACGTTGCGACTTGTTTTGACTTGGAGGGAGAACCAACGTTTACAGCTGTGTTTGAAGACAAGGAGTTAGTGAACGAATTTACAGGTCCCTCTGCTACTGCTGTCTATTCGAAGACAGGCAACATTGAGTTCGTCACCAGCCCGGCAAGTACACCTAAGGCCACCGTGCGCAGCACTGGCTCAGGTGGAACCATTACCGATGCTACGGTGTCGGTATCGGTATCGCTGCGTTCAACTGCATTGGGGTATGACCCCGCCGATGCCAATAATGTGGCAGTAGCGAATCTGCCCGTCATACCTTTCCCTTACACCTGGAACCTTACTTCGGGCACCTTTGCCAATAAGACCAAGGCATTAGAACTGGAGAACGTTACCGATGACGGCAACGGATATGTGCTGTTAGGCCCCAGTAGCGTGGCAGTTCATGGAATAGCCATCGTTGCTGGTCGAGAGAGACCCAAGACCAACTATGAGATAGATCCGACGCTACCCAACTCCCGTCTGCGCATCCCCGTGATGGCAGGCATGAAGGTTTCGGTGACCAGCTATGGCGCAGAACGACGTGTGACTGGTAGTGGCTATCCATTACAGATTACCAATGTCACTGACTTGCGCGGCTATGCGACGGCGACGATGGAAATCCTAACCGAGTCGAACACGCAAGATTTTCTCGCTAAGGACAACGGCTATGTGGAGATATACAATCGTAGTGACGTGAACGTCTATATCCAGAGCATCACAGTATCGGCTCCTGAACTGATATTTGCTGACGGCACCACACCCAAGGTGAGTCGTACTGCCACCTACGAGAACCGTGTGCTGAACATACCGACAGAAGCCACCCTCACCTTCAGCGACAATGACGGCAGCAATGCAAAGATAGCTTCTCGCGTCAACGGAACCTATACATTTTTGCCGACAGCTACAGGCGATGTCGTGGTGACAGCCACCACTACCACGGAATATCCTGCTCACGGCATAGAACCCTGTTGGGGACAGTACACCCTTTCGTTAGTGAACTTCTATTTCGACCCCAATACCATTACGCTCCACCACTCTCAGTCGTCGGTATCCTATCATGCCAATGTTTTCTTGGCTAATGCCAAACTTTATCTGAACGACACAGAATGGAACACGCTGGACGATGATGAGAAAACCAAAATAAGTTTTTCAGTAGCAGCACCAGCCTATATCGACTGTGACATCAGCAGGCCCAACTATGCAAAAGGCATCGTCACGGAGCAAAGCGACATCAACGACCCGTATATTATGGAGGTGTGCAATGACGGCCAGCTTGTCATTACCGCCGTATATCGTGACGTAGCTGGTACGGTGAGCACGGTGAAGACTTCCTGTACGGTTAACATTGTCCAGACAAGTTATTCTGGGTTCAAATATCCGGCTCCCACTGTGGCGGCAACAGAGACCAGTTACACATTTGCTGCCGATGACTCTGCTAATCCATTAGATGCCGTCACCCGCAGTAATGTAACATCTTATAAATGTACTTATATAGGCAAGGAAACTTCGCAGGGAAGACAGGAAACCGTTCTTGGTACAACGACCACGCTGACGCTCGACAAGTCGGGTGTCTACCATGTGGAAGCATTCAATGGAGATACACGAATTGCCGATTTCTATTTGACAAGGGCATACCTCGTTGACCAAACCCATTCTCAGAGCTGGGATTTCCGCAATGGCGTGAGCAGCGAATGGGGCACTTCGTGGAGTCAGCCCAAAAACCCAACAACTGGGGCTAACGTTGAACCTGGAACTGTAGGAGCAGTACCCTATTTCGAATATGCATCATATTATTGGACTCGTGGAATGCCTACCAACCGAGCCAGTGACTACCGCTATGTGAATGCGATGAACGGAAACAATGGCTTCATCGTGAAGGAAACATCTGGATTGCTCGTTATTGCTGATGCACCGACATGCGCCCGTACCATCATTGACGGTTATCATTGCGACGGGCATTTCAGTGCCTATACCGGTGATAGATATAATTACGTCTACCCAAACATTGGTCTTCATCGGGCTACGCTTATTATCCCTAGTTTGCCGAAGGGGGCTTATGTGGCTGTGGCTTGGGATCGTACAAGCGAGGGAGATGGAAACACTATGGTACTGGAGAATCTACTTGACTTGGAAGGAAAGACCATCAACGAAATACGTTATGGTGGCTCGGTGCGCTTGACGGGAACCAATGCTGGAAACCAACAGGGATATTACACTTTCCGCGTAGCCAACGACGGTAACGTCACTTTCACACAGAACGACAAGGGTACTAGTCGCATTGTGGCTATTCATGTGTATTACGGCAACCCAGATACCAATGTCGATGCCTCCGACGATGTGTACTACAACCTCAATGCAACCGAGGAGTATAAAGGCTCGGGTATGACGCAGAAACTGATGGCCTATGCTCGTGCCAATGCCGACGGTACTGCAGATGTAGGCAGTGGGCTGATGCAATTAGATGGTATCCTGACCATAGAAGGGGAGACTACCAGCCAATGGCTTACCAACTACCTAAACTTCTCTGCTCCTAACGGTGTGGCAGAGTTCAAGATGGTGAATCAAGATGTGACGCTGCACAATATGTCTATGGATATGTCGCAAACCTACTTCGACTCTGGAAACGGCACATACGCCGTACCGGGTTTCTCGTTTGTCGGGGCCTGCTGGGGAAAAGCTATTATGAGCGTTGGTGTACGCGATGGTAACGGCTATCTCGTAGCTTATCGCCAGTATCGTTTTACCGTAGGCATTAAACCCAAAATGCAATACCCTAAGACATGGGATTTCACCCGTTATTTCGACAATGTGACGGCAAAGATTGAGGACTCGCCAGTCACGTTGCAACCCGAAACGGTTAACCTAAATACCAAGAACAGTCTTGCAGATAATACGGAATATCCAAAGACAACTATTAGTGTGGAAAACGGTGTGATTGACACTGCTCCCACACGGACCTGGGATATTGGCAATTCACTGATGCGGAAAAGTGGCACAGAGTCCTATTTGCAGTATGGATACAACGAATACTCGTCTTACTATGTCGATGATGCTGTGCTGGTGTGCAACCTGGGACGGCGCAATGACGACGGTTTTGTTATCGAAGAGACGCGCGGCTTGGGCTTCAACATCGCTCCGTCGAGCGATACCGACACGAGCAAGAAACTGCAATGGGTCATGCCGACTGGTACGGTGGGCTATGGCGAGAACTGTAACCTGATGCTGAACGGTACGATGACCATCGCCGCTGTGGGCGAAGAATATAAGGGATACTACGTTTTCCTCAGAAGCAGCAGACCACCCGATGCCTATTCTGACAATTTGAAGGTTGTGAACAGCGGTGACTACAATCGTATCGTGTCCAATGACGGTCAGTATGTCTTTGAGGTTGCATCTAAAGAAGATATGACCCTAACCTTCAACAGCGATACTGAAATATATGGTATCGGCGTAACGAATATCAAGAAGGATGCCATACACCCTGTTGGCACAATAGGGTGGGCTACGGAGAGCCGAGACGTGGACATTGACTACACGCTGACAGGATATTATACGAATCATCATCTGCGTACTTATGAAGTACAGTACGACAGCTATGACATGAATACTGCTACCGTTAAACTGTCGGAAATAAAAAACACTGCCGAGCAACTATACGATAGTGACACTAACAGCTCTGGTGACAACATGTATTTCATGGATCACGGCTACATTCCAAAGGATAAGGGTGTTATACTTGCAGAATTCAATGTGACGGGGACGGACTCTTATAAAGTACCGTTGTTCGTTCCTGCCATCACGACTACCCATGATGCAGTTATCAGCGACAACAATATGATGCGTCCCAACCTTGTGAGAAGACAATTTAATTCCGAAGAAGAAGGAACTGACACGCGTTTCCTGTTGACCAATGTTCATTGGACGTTTACGAAAGGTGGAAACTTGGAGGCAGAAGAAGCTGAAAGCGCCAAGATTACAGAGACAGACGCAGCGGGTTTCTACCGACAGCATCTGTGGACGGAACAATCAAACACCGACAATGCCGCTAAGAACACGATGGTACCTAATACTGCTTATATGTTGGTTCCGACAAGCCAGCTGCCTGTGGCCGTCTGGAAAAACTCTGGCAGTTCTGCACCCGTAATGAACACCATCGGCATCAGGTTTGATGACACTACGGGCATTAAGGACATCGACGTTCCAAACGATGACGGCCAGGTGAATGACTGTGGTTCTGACTGCTGGTATACCCTCAACGGCTTGAAACTGACTAAAAAACCTGAGGTGCCGGGTTTATATATACATGGTGGACGTAAGGTTATTGTGACAAGATAAAAACAGGGGCTATTATGATATGTTCATGAAGATAATTGCTTTACCTCATCAGCTTTTTTGTTATGTCGGAGTTGCAAAAATATCAACGACTTACGGGATTTTAACTTCTTTAACAAAAAAAAAGTTGTGCGCGCACAAATTATTCTTAATTCTTAATTCTTAATTCTTAATTTCTTCGTACCTTTGCAACCGTGTTTAGAAGACATGCTGCGAGCACAGGCTGCACCTTAGCAAAAAGTAAACTTTCTGCATTCGGTTTGCACTGTCCTTGCACTCGAATTTGAAATAGGTGATAGTAAATTTAAATAAAAAGATTAGTATTATGGAAAAGTTAGATTTGATTGAGTATGGAATC
>JAEEGL013185704.1_pt1 | contig 15536 bp, 11 predicted proteins | sample 9134231 | NCBI WGS metagenome assembly JAEEGL01 (sample SAMN16246548, study PRJNA631951) | gut metagenome | biome: gut microbiome; feature: rumen; material: fiber-attached | host: Bos | place: Iran: Karaj | collected 2018-10
CATGTGCTCCATTGAGGGCACGGAGCAAACTCGCTGAGAGAAAAGTAATTTACGCTTTATTCCGAATGGCTCTCTGTGTACTCCTCGGAGCATCTGCGACCTTCGTGGACTCGTCAGAAAATAAGCGTAAAAGTAAAGCTCTGCTCTCCGTGGCTCCGTGGGGGATTAAAAACGACAAGTTCGTTCTGTTTTAGCCTTTTATAGAAACATTTCCAACCGTACAGTTCGAAATTTTTTTAGTTCGTATGCTTGAAACACGATTTTGAGAATGTTTTGTATTACAAATAACTTTCGACAAATTCTGATGGCATCATTATAGGAATAATACTATGAGGAACGAAATCTGATGGATTGCGTGTAATGATTATATCTGCCCCACCTTTCTGCGCAGTGAAGTGTTGTACAGAATCTTCAAAATCGGTAAAAGAAGATGATATTGCTGAATCTATCACATCGCCAGTGGATGGTATAACGTTCACTAATTGTCTTAAACTGGCAAAACTGCGCATCAACAAATCATGAGGAATATGTTTTTTGAGAACATATTCCATTGTCGTAAATGTCATGGATGCAACTTGTAGATTCAGCTCTTTTTCTACACTGTTACGGAAAATAGGACTTACATCATGGCAGAATGGTTCGCGTGCTGCCATATAGTCTATAACGACATTAGTATCAAGAAATACATTCATGTGACCTATCGTTTATAATCCATATTTCTCATTTAATGCCGCATCAAGTTCCTTGTCATAGTCAAAATCATCAGGAAGATGTATGCAGCCAAAGAGTGCATCATCCAGTTTATGGTTCTTTTCTATATCTTCCTGATGTCTTTCCTTCTTAGGCGTCTGTCGCATGGATTGCAGGATGAACTCAACGAGGTCTATTTTTTCCTCGTTTGTCATGTTGTATATTGCCTGATATGCCATTGATGTATTTGCAGCAGATAGAGCCATAATAATATTCCTATAAATGATTCAACATATTCTTTGTGCGCAAAAGTACAATTATTTTTTTATTAAGCAAACAAGAAAATGATATTTTTTTCATGTTTACCCATAAACAAATATAGTCCGTATGTTTGTGACATACAGACTTTAATTATTTAACACGTTCTATAATATGTAATGAAACAGTGGCAAATACATTATTAACCTTTAATTGCTGTTAATGCTTCATCCCAACCTCCTTGGTTATAGTAACTCAAAATCTTTCGGAAACCATCACCATAAATTGGATCTTTATTATTTTTAAGATTTTCTATTGCAGCTTTTGCTTCTGCGTTATTTATACTTTTAAGTATTACATAACTGCCAAGATTACAGAATCCTTCGCACAAGTCCTTTGGTGGATTTATATGCCTTTTATATTGAAAAACATGTAACATCTCATGTGCCAAAACTTGTGCAAAAGCAACTCGTGATAATTCACGATATACGTAAATTGTATAATCTGTGCCATGAGCTTTAGCCAGCCCTCGAGTATTTTTATCATTCGTGAACTTATAAAGAGTTTCTGCATCAATCATCATAAGATGCCAATTTGAAATATCGCCAATTGGGCTGTTTCTATATATCTTTTTGATATATGATACAATGTCCATTGCTTCTTTTTGCTCTATACGATATTTTTGGCAATGTGGGCATATCTTCATACCCATACCGATATCTTTGCCATTGGGTATGCAGAATTGGCCACAACTTGCGCATAAAAAAACAGAAGTCATGTGGGTAGAGCAAACATTATGCCCTGCCCAATCGAATGAATACTTCCCAATTATACGTTTACCACACAAACTACATGTAATCGCTCGATAATTCATTGCTTAATATGTCCCCAATCAATGATGCCTTTGGCATCGTTCTCTGTTTGCTCTAAGTCGTTATTTTTTGATGATGATTGCGCTGAAGATTGATTTGGAGCATTACTATCATTTTCTAAAACGTCTATGTCCTTAGCATCCGAACTTTCTTGTAAATCTACAAGATTTTCCAGTATATTTTTATCCATTGGTAAGAAATTAATCATACATATCTTTGATGCAATATGTCTTGACATGTATGGAGTAATCATATTACCATTGTTTAATTTGTTTGAAATACTTTTAATTTCATTTTCAAAGTCTGGTCTGTCAGAATATAATGCAGTTATTGCATTGCAGCTATTCATGTCATTATCCAAATTGTAATTTACAAATGGCGCAGCCTTTTTCTGTAACTCATTACAAATTGTAGGAAGATCTGTTTCCACAGATATATTTTTAACGAATTTGAAAGGATTCTGCCAATCAACAAATGAGAAATTCTTCTTTGTGTAATTTATGGAATTCTCATTTATCATTTGTTCCAACTTTGCCTTTGTTGGCTCTTTTTCTTCTTTCCAATTGTCTATTGTTTTTTGTAGCCTCAAAGCACTGTTTGAATCATGCTCTTGTTCAAGTTTGTCCACATCTATAAGTGGGAAATAATGATTTGTATGATCTGTAAGTTCAAAATCCTTGCAATATTTTTTTTCGCCATTATATTTTGACTCAACAGAATCCACATTAAACTTGAAATCACGATACAGCTTCTTACGTTCTAACAAATCACTTATTTTTGTTATATGTGAAATCAAATCATCATCATCATTTTTTTTGTTATTATTGTCTGGTATGGAAATGGAAGGGGTCTTTTCTTCTGCCAAGACCTCGTTATTACGTTTCCAAAACATAAACATAGACAAACAACCTGGACGTGAAGACCTATCTGTATTATCATTACGATTCTCTACATTGTCAGAATCATTTACTGCTGTTTTATTTATCTTGTTTGTCTTACGGATATAATCCAAGAATTGTTTTGATTTAGCAAAATTTACTAATCTTTCGTATTGTCTCTTGGAGTTACAGCATATATTAACACGTTCGTCATTATCAACGATTACACATAAATCTTGATATATAGTTTGACGACTAATGAATTCAGGACATTTAGGTGTGAAATCACTAAACATCCTTTCCAGCTCTTTTTCTGCATGTTCTTTTTTGTTAATAAGTTCCTTCTTTCTGGTTTCAAATTCTTCTTCTGTTTCAGTTCCTGAAATCTTAATATTATCTATCTCTGATTTTAAATTCTCTATTTCGTCCTTTTTACAAACTACAACTTCAGAACTCGGGAAATCGATTATTTCTTGTTCCCTCTCGTTTATAAGTGCTTCTTTTAGTTTTATAAGACAAACATCTATTTCCTTGTCCGCAGACTCTGGGAAATTGTCAATAGATTCATCAAATGGTATATCTTCGTAAATCTTAGACAAACGTACTTTACGTTTTCTAAATCCAAAAGGATATTTCTCAACATCAAATATTGCTTTACCGTTGTCTGTTCCTGTTTCATCATCTGATGTTAGAAGATAATTTTGTAAGTCACGATTATCTGCATGAACAAAATAACGTTCTACGTCAGGATAATAATACATGCTTTCGGCATATCCTATGGAAAAGCAGAATTCATTCTCAGCACAACCGTGTATTGCATAGTATGTTCCATACGATTGCTGAGTGCTTGAAATAAGCATCATAAAATCCAAAAGAATTCTTGGCATTTTTATGTTATGCTCTTCCTTGTTTAAACACAATGCTGCAGAATCATTCTTTTGATTATCAATATAAAATACATATCTTTGGAATGATTCTCCTGGATTATCCACATAGCATTTATGTTGCTCTAATAAATTGTATAGTATTTTACGATTAATTTGAGCACGAACATTAGCTGGGTTCTCAAGATTATATGTGAACAGAATCCTATATAAACAGAATCCAATATCATTTCCTTTACTTCCAGAATAAATTTCATTGAATTCATTTATCCATTCTTCATCTTCATTATATTCTTCCTGAGTCATTGGATTTTCAAGGAAAAATATGTTTACAACATCATTCTTCTGAACATTATGTTGTAAGCGAAAAGCAGCTAATTGGTTTGATACAAGATCCTTGAAATTACTCTTCTCATTTCCTGTATCTTCTTGTGCTGTGTATTTGTACGTAAAATTTCTATCGTCAGTTTTGATTATCTTGCCCGTAGAGATACCTACGCTGATGGAAGGATTAAGTGGACGGCATTTTTCAATGCCATCCACTATATAATGCAAACGATTATTAGAACTGATTACAATAAATGCTGCCATAGACATTGTATTTATTATTCAGTCATCAATTCTATTTCTTTAGCAAGTAAATCTCTTACTGCTTTGAAATTAGGTTCATTGATGTTGCTTTGCTCATTAGTACTTAGCTGAGCATATTTCTCAAGGTATGAATCCTCGGATTTTATCTCGTTTATTTTATCTTCAATAGGCTGACGTCCATTCTTGGCAATCTGCTTGTCCAAACCATCTTTTACTTCATTGTAAAGACGCTCGCTTCTGAAGATATCATACGCAACATCACGCTGACGACTCAAATCGAAACGGTATTTTCTTAAAGCATCGCCTCTGCTCTTTGAGCGAATCCAATACTGACCAGATTCTGCGTCAAAGTTGATGTAATCAAATACAAAGCCCCATACCCAGTATTGAAGGACATTGTCTGCTTCTACAGTAGGAAGAACGTTGAAATTCTCAGATATCATTCTGTTATTCAACTTCTCGTCCAGATAATTAGCCATCATGAAGTTACGAGTTGTTTTATCTTCGCTATCCTGCTGATATGCAGAGAAATTATTAATTGCATATATTGGAAGCAAATCCTCCACAACAAGTACATACACTCTGTCATGCTGATTGGTTGATGCGTATGAAGCCTTGTTGTCATTTGTGTCAAAATATGTGTTAAATGGTGATTGCTGACTTAAGATGCTTGTATCACGATTACCAACTCCAACAATAACGAATTTGTCTAATTGTAGATTTGCGTCATTAAATCCTAATGTGTTATATGTCCATAGAGGAGCAGCAAGAACCTTCAGGTGTTCAAGAATCTCTAGAACCTTGTTTTGTGGCAAAGTCTTGAGTATATCATCTATATCAGTGTTTACATGCTCTTTGACGACATCTGTATCTTTTGCAAAATTCCAAAGCTTCTTGTAAATATATTCCTCTGATTGTCCAATCCATGAGGCGATGCCTCCATTTAGGTATTGTACAAATTGAGTCTTTAATGAATCGTCAATTTCAATTGATGAAACTTTCTTTATATCTGTTTCGTGCAAGAATATTTGGAACTTAGATTTAGAAGAAGAATCATGCTGTTCTTCCAAAAGCATATTTGTGCTTTTTTTACTGATATCTACCAAAATAGTCTTAAGAGACTCTATTGCCCGTAGTTTATTATTCACAACATCCTCAAAAGATGTGTAAAACTTTAATGCCCACGTTCTACGTACTTCATCACGTTTGTCCATGACACATTGTACGAGTTTACTCTGAAGGATTTCTACATTTTCTTCATCTACTTTCTTTCCCATCAGAGCCCTCAATCCTGATGTTCTTACAGAAGATAATAATGAGTTCCATTGCTGAGGTATAGAATTTTTGGTTCTAAAACTCTCTTCCTCTTCTCTCATTTCCTTCTTGCATATGTCGATAATTGTCAGAACAGCATGAATAAACTTGATTGCAGCATCAACTTTTCCCTGCTTACGACACATAATATCTGAAATATACTTATCAAAGTACTTTTCTGTATTTGCGAGTTTGTCATCAAGAGATTTCTTCAGTGAAGCCCCAAACACGTTAATATCACAGTTGTTACTGATATAAATGTTTATATCTGATTCAGTTGTATTCTCATCTATCTGAAGAGTATAAGTAGGGGCTGGCGTCAGGAGATAGTCTATAATGTCATCTCTTCCATTGTTTTCACGAATCATTACATTCTGGTCGTCGAAAAATTTGTTAGCGTCCTCAGAACCGTCGTTTGGAGACTGTAACATGGAATCTGATAATTGCCCTATAATAGAATATGCTCTTGCTCTGCCTATGGCTTGGCTGTCATAAATAAGTTCTGCACTACTTACAGAAGCTGCCCATGCTTTCTTGTTAAGAATGTCATAAGTGCCTCCCATTTTCTGTGCAACAATGTTGTCAAATGGTGAAGCGAGGTCATCTCCCATTTTGTTTGCTGGGAGGAAAGCACTTTTTGATATTACATCTGTTAAGTCATCAAGAGAATTGAATGAAACACCTGCTTGATTCATGTTATTGATTATGTAAGCATAATCAAACAATGGCTCGTCGATTTTTGCATATCCAAAATTTATTGCAGGCTCTTTTGGATCATAATGCATTATATAATCAAGTGTACGTAAAGCGCCGTATGAATTATACAAGACATTTGCCATAGAAGGTCCTTGGTTCATAGCACGGAATACTTCTGGTAATACAATCCAAGGATAGAGTTTGAATGCCTGAGCTTGTTGTGTCATAGCATCACGTATAATACATAATACATCAACAAGCATACCACTTCCAGTTCCACCTGCAACAGATGCAAAGACATTGATATTTGCAGCGTATTCCACACCACTCTTGTTTGTATCAACTTCGTATTTAGAATCCTGTGGTATAAGCGCATGGATTCTTGAAACTGCTGATTGAATATTGCTTTTTATAGTCTGACTATTATAATAAGCGATAAAACGTCCATTTGAACGTACTTGTCCAGCTCCACCTCCTTGGATGGTGGATAGTTTGCTGACATTCTTGCTTGGAACCCAGTCGTATGTCCTTGGGTTTGCATTATATACTTGAAGAGCACCTTTAACAGAACATACCAGCAACTCGTTTGCATCTAACTTAATTGTTTCACCTCGATTGCTTGTAATGCTTTTATTACTTGCAGCTCCGTCTGTATCAATAGCAAGGAAACCAATCATAGGAGGTATTTCCCCATAACTATCTACGAAACACTTCTTTATTTTCAGCAATGTTGAAACACCAGTGCCTCCAAGTCCAACGTAAAGTGTTTTCTTTAGTTTAATTTTATTAGCCATTGTGTAAAAAATTATGTTATCTTACAGTGATTGTAATCTTTTGGTGTATGTTTGTTATCTTTGCTTCGCCATTTCGTGGTATAGGGTTTGGGTTTGCCATGTATCCAGTACCTAAAACGGCAGCAGATTTTCCATTTTGGCGAGGGCTGAAGATTATCTTCTCTTGAAACAAAGGACTAACCAATGTTTTTGTCTCGCCAACAAAGAACTTCTGCCAAAACGATTGTTTCTGCTTGGTATTGGAAAAAACAACTTTCCTTGCTCCTTTGAATGAAAAATTCATTTGTCCAACTATTGTACCATTCTGTTCGATAAGTATAGACTTTGAAAATTTCTTAAAATGAGGATATATCAATGGACGAATAAATATTTTCCATATCATTATACAGCTAACAAGACTTATGACAAACCACATTAAACCTTTTGCTAATGGATTCATGCTCTTCTTGTAGTTTATCGTCCATTGAAAAACCTCTAATTGCTGTCCTAATGATAATTGCTCTGAGTCAAGACGGTCAAGATTGTGTGATATTAGTTTCAAATATCCTTGATGCTCTCCATCCTCTGCTTGAGGTGAAAAAGTGAATACAAGTTCTTTTGAAGAAACAGAATTGTCTATACGTAGCTTGTTGTCCGGAAGTTCATTCCCGTCAACAGAGATTTGCATTACATCGGTACTTATCGGATTCCCATCGTTATCGACAAATTGAAATTCTGCGAAACATGTAGGATCATTCTTTGCATCCTGACTAAAACAAAATTCTATGGTTTTATTTAATGGTGACATGTGAGAATCCACCCATAGAAATGGGGGATAGTATTCGATCTCTCCAAAAGATATGCAATTATCATCACTACAAGAACATAGTACTAATAAAGCGAAAAAGATTCCATATATTACTTTCATTTGACGGTAACTTTTAGTGATTTTTCTGGTTTACTCTCACATTTCACGTTGATACAATTTGTAACAAGAAAGTCAAATTTACCTCCTCCAGACATTTTTACATTCATTTTATAGTTCGCAGAAACTGGTAAAGAATGTACGTCACCTTCAAATGTTACATTTACTATTAATTTGCCATTTTCTATAGATGTACTCTTTACATGATATGGACAATTATCTGCGAATTTTGCCGAAAATGACATACCCAAATATTTGCCACAGATTGGTAGTTCAAAGCTTTTGTCATTTCTTGCATTGAAAACGGCTTTTGATTGTAACCTGACCAAATTTATATTTACATCAGATGTTTCAACTTCCCATAGATGTTCTTGTGTACTAATGATTTTTGAAACGACATTATCTCTTGCATCAGAGTTCAGCATGACAAAAAATCCATATACATTCTTATCGCCATACCTTTCTCCCCATTTCTTGAGTTCGTTTGCAAAAATATTGTCATTACATTCATTCTTTCCATCTGTCATGAGAAACATGTACGTCACTCTATCATTGGAAATGCGAGAACAAAAATCCCTGATAGGAACACAATGGTACGTCATTGAACTTTTATTAGGATTTATTCTATCAATCTTGGACTTCAACTCTTGTTTTCCTTTTGAAGTTGCAAAGGCTTGAAATGCTTGTAACGGAGGCAGATGCTGCTTGTCTTTGGCAAAAGGAATAACAAAAATCTCTGTTGTCTGATCTTCTATTGACTCTATCGCTTTTTTCAAATCTTTGCATACAGAATCCCACAAGTCACCAGTAATCATTGAGTATGAGCAATCAAGATAATATACCCTACGTTCTTTTGTGGTTTGAGCATTTAGAATTACTGAATGCAGAAATACAATGAAAACTAAATATATATATCTCATATTTATTATTTATGTGTGATACTTTACTTTCTTTATGTTGCTATATGGACGTAAACACAAAAAAGACGTGAATGATTGTACATATTTCCTACTGTTAGGCCTTCGAACTTGCCCTGCCAAGGAAAGAGTACAATACATCCACGTATATAATATACACCCATATATAGCCTTTCTGTGGAGCATAATCCAAGAAAAGCCAATACGAGTATAAAATACCTATGTGGCGTATGTAACAATATCTTTCTGGCATTGTTAAGTGTTCGAAGTTTAACAGTGAAAGATAACGTCAAATAACGTCTTTTATATATGTCTAACTATACCGTTCGAAACGTGTGACTATAGTTACGGCAAAATTACAAATTTTTTTTTATTCTGCAAATATTTATATCTTTTTTTTGAAAATTGATGCTTTATGCTTGCAATTTGCTTGCAATTTTTTTTATGGTAAAAGCCCCATGCAATCTTTATGGCTTGGTTAAATGTTCGAAGTTTAACAGTAAAAGATATGCACGGGACTTTTGTAGATGCAAATATATGGATTTATTTCATATTCAAGTATGATATTGCACATCAAATGATGGTGTAATAGCGTAAAAACATCCATTCTTATACACAATCTTCATTGTGTCACGCTTCTCGGCTGTTATTTATGGTAGCCTGGATCAAGGAAGGCTCTGTTGCGGTTGGTCTTGTAACTGGCGAGAGCGGCATCCATAGCCTCCGTGCCTGTGTAGTAGTCGTAGAGGGTGGTGGTGCTGAGACATAGCTGCTGGATGGAGACCATGCGCTTAACGCCTTCGCCTCTTCCGTGAACGAGGGCAAAGGCGTAGATGAATTCGGATGATGTGCCTTCGGGAACCTTTATGCCAAAGTGACCGTCGATGTTACAGGGCTGCAAAGGAAAGGAGGATTTGAATGTCTTGCAGACAAGGGCATCGGAAAGTAGTGTCCGTCTGTTGTCATTACTCATGTCAAATGGGAATGACCAACATGCTGCCCCATATAGGTTGGAATTGACGGTGTCTGGTATCTTCTGGCAGAGCAGGATTATCTGGAGGTCGTCGTAGTGAAACCAGTCGTCGTTGTACTGGCGGACGTAATAGACAAAGTCTCCTACTGTGATGTCTGAGAGCTGAAGGTCCTTGACGTTTATGTTTGATACGAACGTCTCGTCCTTATATTCACATCCGATAGTTGCAAGATGGCCGTGTGACACGACGTATGGTGCAAGTACACATTCCTGATGGTTTTTCTGACTTTGTGTGAGCCATACCGGAGGCTGCAAGAGATTGTGGCTACGGAACAGGTTGGCTGCGTTTTTGTTGCCTATTGTACCCTCAAAGTTTGTCTGGAGACATTTCTTCATGCACTTGTACGTATCAAGGATATTGTTAATCTTGATACGCTGTTTCATCTGTGCTTCTGTCCTCGGGTTCTTTGCGTCAGAAGGATAGATTGAGCCGATGGTTATTCCACCTCTTTCGTACAGGCGCAAATTGTCTAATTTGCCCGTCATTGTTCCCAATGAAGATTTAATCTTTACCATGATAAAGTTTTTTGTTCAAGTTTCGCTGGCTTTAAGCTTGCTTTCTTTTGAAGTAAAAGGAAGTAAAAAGGAGTTAAAGGAAGTAAAAAGACGATAGTCTGTCCGTCCATTTGTCTTGACAAGGTAACGTCTCTTTACTCCATTTTACTTCTCCTTACTACGCTTTACTACAAGAAGCAGAAACTTCAGTTTATTATTAGTTGCTAATTTTATAATCATAATTTTCCTTGTTTCGTCTCCGTTGTTTGTCCGATGATGGTCTGTTGATGTTTCGTCCTTTCTTCGTTGCATCTTCGCTCTACCTCCGTTGATCCTCCGTTCTAACTCCGTATCATCACCATCGGATGTCCATTGCTTGTCCACCGAATGTCCACCGAAACGGTGGACATTCGGTGGAGATGCGGTGGACATTCTTAGGAGTAACAACGGAGAATCAACGGAGTCAGAACGGACTCACATGGGAGAATCTTCGGACTCAAAACGGAGAAGTGACGTGAAATCCACGCATCATCATCGAATGATTTATGGTATCGTCATGTCTCTTGTCTGTGTTGCTCGTGTTCTTGTATGGGTGATGTAAGTGTTAAAAGCGTTAATGCTTATGTGTTAATTCTTGTTGGTAATGTTAAAACATAGCTGTGTTTTTATTCTGTCACTTTCACCTTATTTTATACATGAGTAATACATATTGACATGCAATACCATTGGCAAATATACGTTTTTCTTCGGAAATAGAGGATGAAGAACGAAAAAAACTTGGTACAAATTTGTTCTTGCTTTTACACGAATTATCGTGAATTTGCCACGAATGGTCATAAATCTTTTGTTGTTACGAATTAACCATCAAGAATTGAATCCGATTAGGTAGTCGTCCCTTGAAAAATGTATTCCATCTATATGCTATTACCAGATAGCATATGGAACATTTTTTTGACAAACCCTAAATCGTCCCTTAGTTTTATACTCGCAATTGAAAATATTGCTACCTTTCGAAAAATAAAGCCGTTTTAGAGCTAATGTTATTGGTATCATGCCAATTATGCTCTAAAACGGCTATTGTTATGTGTATGAGTGCTTAGTTATTACTAATTACTCATTACTAATTACTCATTATTTATTTGAGCTTAGCAAGGCATTCCTTGATACGCTTCATTGCCTCGATGATGTTCTCGTCTGATGTGGCGTAGCTCATGCGGAAGCATTCAGGTGAACCGAAGGCATCACCACCTACTGTGGCAACGTGACCTACCTCGAGGAGGTACATTGCAAGGTCAGTAGAGTTGTTAATCTTGCGACCGTCTGCTGACTTGCCGAAGAAGCTTGAACACTTAGGGAAGAGATAGAACGCTCCCTGTGGCATGTTGACCTCAAGTCCAGGAATCTCTTTAGCAAGCTTGACGATGAGGTTCTTTCTGCGCTCAAAAGCAAGACGCATGTCCTCTACACACTGCTGGTCACCAGCAAATGCTGCTTCGGCTGCCTTCTGTGATACAGAGCATGGACCTGATGTGTATTGTCCCTGAAGCTTGTTACATCCCTTAACTACCCATTCGGCAGCTGCGATGAATCCGATACGCCATCCTGTCATTGCGTAAGCCTTTGACACACCGTTGATGAGTACCACACGGTCCTTGATGTCGTCGAAAGAAGCCATTGAAGCGTGCTTGCCTACGTAGTTGATGTGCTCGTATATCTCGTCTGCAATAATCATTACACGCTCGTGCTTGAGGAGCACGTTCTTGAGAGCTTCGAGTTCCTCCTTTGAATATACTGAACCTGTTGGGTTAGATGGAGAACAGAGGATGAGAGCACGAGTCTTAGGAGTGATGGCAGCCTCAAGTTGTTCAGGTGTAATCTTGAAGTCCTGCTCGATAGGAGCATCGATGAACTTAGGAGTACCCTCAGCGAGGAGAACCATCTGTGGGTAAGATACCCAATATGGAGCAGGTATGATAACCTCGTCGCCTGCGTTCACGAGAGCCATGATGGCATTACAAACAGACTGCTTTGCACCGTTAGAGCAGAGAATCTGTGATGGCTTGTAGTCAAGGCCGTTCTCGTTCTTAAGCTTTGCCACGATGGCATTCTTGAGTTCTGGATAACCAGGTACTGGACTGTAGCGGCTCCAGTTGTCTTCTACTGCCTTGATGGCAGCTGCCTTGATGTGGTCAGGTGTGTTGAAGTCAGGTTCGCCGACACTGAGGTTGATTACATCTACACCTTGAGCCTTGAGTTCTGAACTCTTCTGCGACATTGCGAGTGTAGCAGATGGGGAAAGTCTGTTGAGACGATCTGAAAGGATTTCCATACTTGTTGTTTTGTTATTTGTTTGTTCTTGTTTTATTTTGTAAAATGTAGTGTATGTCCCATGCGCTCCTTCTTTGTGTGGAGGTAGCGTTCGTTATACTTGTTAGGTGTTATCTCGATAGGGACATTCTCTACTATCTCCAGTCCGTAACCTTCAAGTCCTACACGCTTGGTTGGGTTGTTGGTGAGGAGACGTATCTTGCCGATACCAAGTTCACGAAGAATCTGTGCACCTACTCCATAGTCACGGAGGTCTGGGTCGAAGCCGAGGTGGATATTTGCATCCACTGTGTCGTCGCCTCTTTCCTGGAGTACGTATGCGGCAATCTTGTTCATGAGGCCTATGCCACGACCTTCCTGTATGAGATAAACTACAGCCCCCTTGCCTTCCTTCTCAATAAGTTCCATGGACTTGTGGAGCTGCTCTCCACAGTCACAACGCTGGCTTCCGAAGATGTCGCCAGTGGCACAGCTTGAGTGCATGCGAACGAGTACAGGCTCGTCCTTCTTCCATGTACCCTTGATGAGTGCGATGTGCTCAAGTCCGTTGCTCTTCTGGCGGAAAGGAATGATGTGGAAGTGTCCGTATGCCGTAGGCATGTCTGCTTCCTGTCCTTTCTCCACGAGGCTCTCCTGCTGGAGACGGTAAGCGATGAGGTCTTTTATCTGGATGAGTTTGATGTCAAACTCCTCTGCTTTCTTCATGAGTTCTGGAAGACGTGCCATTGTGCCGTCAGGATTAAGAATCTCAATGAGTGCGGCTGCTGGCTTGAGTCCTGAGAGACGTGCAAGGTCAATGGCAGCCTCTGTGTGACCTGAACGACGGAGCACTCCGTTGTCCTGGGCATAGAGAGGATTGATGTGGCCTGGTCGTCCGAAGTCTGTTGGCTTGGCGTCAGGGTTACATAGCCATTGTATTGTGGCTGCGCGGTCCTTGGCACTCACACCTGTTGTGCATCCTTCCAGTTTGTCAACTGTGACTGTGAAAGGTGTGCCGAGCATGGATGTGTTGTCCTCTACCTGATGTGGCAGTTCAAGTTCCTTTGCCCTGGAGATGGTGATAGGGGCACAGAGTACGCCTCTACCTTCACGTAGCATGAAGTTTACCTTTTCTGGTGTGATGAGTTCTGCTGCTGTGATGAAGTCACCTTCGTTCTCACGGTCCTCATCATCTACCACGATGACGAATTTGCCTTGACGGAAATCCTCGAGGGCAGCCTCTATGTTGCTGAATGTATTATTTGCCATTTATTGAATTTTTTAGTTTATCACCTGTTTTTATTATGTGTCTCATGTCGTTACGAACTCTTCGCCAATAGCGGAATGAGTGATAATCGACTATAGGCATGTGATTGAGGTCTGCTATGACCTGTCGCTTCTTTGAATTGGACAGCATGTCAACGAGATAGTCTATCTTTTCGCATATATCCCTGATGTCTGAAGAGTCACCCTTGCCGAAGTATAGTTTGAGGTAGTATGAGAAACGTTTCAGTTTCTTATCCTTCATATACTTGCGACAACGACTGCTGATTTCGTCGATGAGTGTCTCGGCATATCCGTAGTCAGGGTCGTTGATGATAACTTCCTTCATGCGTATGTTACGCTTCTGTCGTATGCCTAAGAGTTTGCGGAAGAACTCCTTGTATGAGTCCATATTGAATACGGCTGAGTCGTTATTTGACTTTACCGTGAGGAACACTCCGATTGGTGTGAGGATAAGAGTACTCATCCATACTCCCAATTCGACTGGCACTACACCTTCACGTCCGAGTTTCACTCCCGCGTTGTTGACGATATAATAGAAGATGAATATCAATACCGAAGCCACAACTGGCATTCCGAGTCCTCCCTTGCGGATGATGGCTCCGAGTGGAGCACCGATGAGGAAGAACATGAAGCATGCAAGCGACATGGACAGTTTCTGATAAATCTCTACCCAGTAGCTGCGAAGGAACCAGTTGCTGTAGTTCATTGCACTCTCTTGATAGCTTGTGCGGAACTCGGCAGACTGTACTCTCTGCATAGCCTGAAGCAGTATCTGTTGTTGCTTTACCGAACCAAGATGTGAGAAAGCTGTGTCTATGTCTATCGACTCTGTCTTGGCAAGTGTCTTTGCCTTGTCTTTGTCTTGCTTCTGCGTTGCCTCGGTGCTGCTGACAGGTTCTGTCGCCATGTCTTCACGGTTATAGCTGTAGAACATCGATGTGTTGTAGATGCTGTAGTCGCGCTTTGACTCCTCGTATATGGCACGTCCAAGACTGTCACATTGACCAACACGTTCCTCGATACTCTCGAGCATCTGACTTATGGTTTGTGTCTTGGCATACTCGTCAAACGTGTCGCCCTCAAGCATATTGAGGTTGGTGTCGAAGTCTATGATGAAATGCTTCTCCACAAAAGTCTCCCTGCGGTAAGGAACGTTGGAGCGTCCCTGCTGGAATCCTGTGTTGTCGGTATTCTCAAACTGAGTACCGTTGTAGAGATGCAGGAGCAGCTGCTGTTTTGTCGAACTTGTCTGGAGCAGAGCAGAGTCGGCTATGATGATGTGAGGATTGCTGGTACCTGAAGCAAAGTTGTAAATCATCACGTTGTAGAGCATACCTGTCTCCTTGTTTTTCTTCTCTACATAGATATTGTTACCACGAATGCCTGAGTAGAACACGCCTTCAGGAATCTCAAGTTCAGGCGACTTCATCTCGATGGAGTGGTAGAGCAGCATGAACTTACGGTCGGCATCTGGTACGACAACATTCTGGAAATAAAAAGAAATACCTGAAATGATGATTGATGCAATCATGACAGGTCGGAGAGTTCGAAAGAGTGTGATACCTGCAGCCTTGATGGCAAGAAGCTCAAGTCGTTCGCCGATGTTACCCATTGAG
>JAEEGL013390589.1_pt1 | contig 15536 bp, 9 predicted proteins | sample 9134231 | NCBI WGS metagenome assembly JAEEGL01 (sample SAMN16246548, study PRJNA631951) | gut metagenome | biome: gut microbiome; feature: rumen; material: fiber-attached | host: Bos | place: Iran: Karaj | collected 2018-10
CGTTCTCGAAGATCCCGAACCGCTGACGGGCGAGGCGACGGTCACCGCCTTTGAGAAGACGGCGGACGGGTACCGCATGACCGTTTCAGGCAAACCGGACAAGACGGACACCGTCTTCCGCTTCCGCCGGACGGGCGAGGCAAAGAAGCCCGGATACGAATGGATCAACAACACGGACAAGCGGATGTGCTGGAGCGGCACGTGGCGGAGCAACTCCGACATGATCTACGACAAGCGGACGGCGGCGGGCTGCTATGAGCGGGAGGTCCACTGCGCGACGGCGCAGGGAAGCTCTCTGTACGTCGCCTACGAGGGCAGCGTCCTCGAGCTGTACGGCGTGCTCGACGACGGATACGGCGCGGCGGACGTCTATATCGACGGGATATACTGCGCGACGGTCGACGAGCAGTCGGCCGAGCGGAAGGCGCACGCGCTGCTCTACCGTTCGCTCGATCTGTACGGCGGACAGCACGCTTTCCAGCTCTATACGAAGGACGGCAGGTTCTTCACCGTGGACGCCGTGAAAATCGTCAAATGACCGGCGGCACGATATACGATCATCAGAAAAGAGGAACGACTATGGTTACCTCCCCCCGTCTTGTGCACGCGCCCTTCGATCCGTCGCCGTACGCGGAACGCGCCGAGGCGCTTCTTCGTGCGATGACCCCGGCGGAGAAGATCGGTCAGCTCCATCTCGCGGATGCGTCCGGCAATTCCGATCTGACGGACTGCAATATCGGCCCCTCCGGGGCGCCGGAGAGCTTTGAGGACAAGATCCGCCGCGGCGGCGTCGGCGCCATGATGGCGCCCGGAAAGGAGGCCGCCGCGCGGTATCAGGAGATCGCCGTGAAGGAGTCGCGGCTGGGGATCCCGATCCTTTTCGGATGCGACGTCATCCACGGGCACCGGCTCGTCTTTCCGATCCCGCTGGGGGAGGCGGCGACGTGGGATCCCGATCTGCTCGAACGGGCGGAAGCCGTCGCGGCGCGGGACGCCGCGGAGGAGGGCATCAACTGGGTCTACGCGCCGATGATCGATCTGTGCCGGGATCCGCGCTGGGGGCGGGTCGCCGAGGGCGCGGGGGAGGATCCGCTGCTCGGCTCGCTGATCGCGCAGGCGAAGGTGCGCGGTCTCCAGACCGTCGATCCGGAGACGGGATATCCGCACGTCGCCGCGTGCTTCAAGCACTACTGCGGGTACGGCCTCGCCCAGGGCGGGCGCGATTACGAGGAGGCCGATATCAGTCCGCGGACGCTGTTCATGGAGTACATGAAGCCGTACGCCGCCGCCGTGGACGCCGGCGCGTTCTCCGCGATGAGCTCGTTCAACGTGCTCAACGGCGAGCCGGTCTCCGGCAGCCGGTATTATCTGACGGAAATTCTGCGGGAGAAGTACGGTTTCGGCGGCTTCGTCGTCTCCGATTACGGCGCGATCGCCGAGCTGGTCCACCACCGCGTGGCGGCGGACCGCCGCGCCGCGGCCGTCCGGGCGCTCTGCGCCGGGGTCGATATGGACATGGGCTCCGCCGCCTACACGAGCGAGGGCGAGGCGCTGTACCGGGAGGATCCGGCGTTCGCCGCCGCCGTCGACGAGGCGGTGCGGCGCATCCTCTGCGTGAAGCTCGCGCTCGGTCTCTTCGAGCATCCGCACCGCCGGGCGTTCCCGGATCGGATCGCGGAGGATAAGGACGCCCGCGCGCTGGCGCGCGAGGTCGCCCGCCACTGCATGGTCCTGCTGAAAAACGGCGCGGCGCAGAAGATGCCGCTCCCGCTTGGCGGCGGCGAAACGGGCGCCGACGATACGGCGGCGCAGAAGAAAACGCTCCCGCTTAACGGCAGCGAAAAACTGTTTTTGACCGGCCCGCTCGCCGACGACGAGGCGGACATGCCCGGCGCGTGGGCGGGCTACCGCCCGGACACGAACGTCTACTCGGTGAAAAAGGCGGTCGAAGAGGCGGGGATCCCGTTCGATTCCTTCGCGGGATGTCCGTTCCGGGGAAAATACTGCTTTGACGATACGGACGAGAGCGATTTCGCCGAGGGGCTCCGCCGCGCGGCGGCGTGCGACGTGATCGTGTTTGTCTGCGGGGAGCGCGCCCCCTGGTCCGGCGAGAACCGGGGACGGGTGTCGATCACGCTGCCCCAACTCCAGATCCGCTACCTGCGGGAACTGAAGAAGACGGGCAAGCCGATCGTGTCCGTGCTCATGTGCGGGCGCGCGATGGCGTGCGCGGAGCTCGTACAGCTTTCCGACGCGCTGCTGCTCGCGTGGCACGCGGGCACGGAGGCCGGGCACGCGGTCTGCGACTGCCTGTACGGTTTGCACGATCCGTGCGGGCGGCTGCCGATCACCTTCCCGTATTACACCGGACAGATCCCGTACTATCATTCGTGGCTGTCGAGCGGGCGCGACCGGAACGCCCTCATCCGCTACAAGGACGGGGAGAACGGACCGCTTTTCCCCTTCGGGTACGGTCTCTCCTACGCGGACGTCGCGTACCGGTCGGTGGAGATCCCCGATCCGGCGCTCGCGTCGGATAAGGACGAGCTGCGCGTCCGCGTCGTGCTCGAGAACCGCTCCGACGTCCCGACGTACGAGGTCGTGCAGGCGTATTTCCAGGACGTCGTCAGCTCGCTCGCCGCCCCGGAGCGGAAGCTATGCGGCTTTGCAAAGGTATTCGTCCCGGCGCACGGGACTGCGGAAGCGGAACTGTCGATCCCCGCCGCGCGCTTCGCGCTCATGACGAAGGATCTGCGCGAGGTCGTGGAACCCGGAGAATTCCGCCTGTTCGTCGGGCACGACAGCGCCTGCACCGAGGAGCGGCGCTTCACGGTCGGCGTCTGACGCGGCACGCGGAAAACGGTCGTCCCCCGGCTCAACGAGCCGGGGGACGATATTTATATGGGGGATCGTTCGCTTGGGCGCCGGCCGCCGTCACACGGCGAACGCGTCGAAGGAATCGATATCCGGGAGGGCGAACAGCGCGTCGGCGGAGCCGCCGAGCGTGATGCGCACGATCGTCTCGATCGGATCGCGGCCGGTCTCCGGGAGCGTGACGGTGAGGATCCCGTCCTCGACCCGGTACGCGCAGTCCTCTCCCGTGATCGCACGGACGCCGAGGACGGGCAACTCTCCGACGGGGAGGCGGAAGGAGAGGCAGGCAGGGGTCTTGATATGGAACCATACTTCGTCCCCCTTCCAGACCGCGCCGCCGAAGTCTTTATTGTTGCGGACCGGACCGCCGCGCGTTCCGTAGATCGCCTCGCCGTACCGTCCGGTCCATTCACCGATCTCCATCAGGCGCGCCTCGTGCGTCGGATCGAGGGAGCCGTCGCCGCGCGGGCTGACGTTGAGCAGCAGATTCCCGCCGCCGGTGATGACGTCGGTGAGCAGATGGATGACGTTTTCCGCCGACCGCACGGGGCAGTCGGGCACCCAGCCCCACGTCTCCGAAAGCTTATCGCACGTCTCCCACGGATCCTTCACGTTGAAGCCGCCCACGACGCCCTCCGGCGTCGTATAGTCCGCGTGGGCGCGCCGTCCGAGACGGTTGTTTATGATGATCTCCGGATGGCGGCTGCGCACGAGCTCGTCCAGCTCGTCCTCGCCCCAGAAATCGGGGATGATGGGGTTGTGGAGCAGGTCCTCCGGGTGCATCTTATCCGTCGGCAGGTGGAGCCGCATGCCGTGCGCGAGCCAGTGGTCCTCGCCGCCGTCATACCACATGATGTCGATCTTTCCGTAGTTCTCGACGAGCTCCTTCACCTGCGCGTGGCACTGCGCGCGCATCTTCAGCGCGCTGTCGTGGTACATGAGCGGGAAGAAGAAGCCCTCGCACCGCCAGTCCATCGGGGAATAGTACAGACCGGTGAGGAGCCCCGCCGCGCGGCAGGCGTCCGTGTATTCCCGGATGAGATCGCGCCCGCAGGGCGTGTGAGCGACGGTGAAGTCGCCGATCGAATGCTTGCTGTCAAAGAGGCAGAAGCCGTCGTGATGGCGCGTCGTCAGCACCATATAGCGCATGCCGGCTTTTTTCGCCACCTCCGCCAGATGCGGCGCGTCGAAGTTCTCCGCAGTGAACCGATCGGCGAGCTTCGCGTACTCCGTGCGCGGGATCTGCTTCTGCCACATGACCCATTCGCCCTCGCCGCGGATCGAATACAAGCCGTAGTGTATGAACATCCCGAATTTGCAGTCCTGCCAGCGGTCGATCACATGCTTGTCCGTCATGATAGTCCTCCGAAAATAATGATTGATATCCGCGGCGTCTCTCAGACGCCGTACCGGAAACTTCCCGTGAAGGTATGCGTCTCTCCGCCCCAGCGCACGGTATACGGCGCGCCTTCTTTGCCGTCGATGCGGCAGGAGACGATCCGTCCGTCCTTCCAGCGCGCCGAGACGGTGCAGCCGCCGCGCGCCTTCCAGTCCGTGAACTCGCCCTCCGGCCACGCGTCGGGCAGCGCGGGCAAGAGCTCGATCACGCCGGCGTGGCTCTGGAGGAGCATTTCCGCAATGCCCGCCGCGCCGCCGAGGTTGCCGTCGAGCTGGAAGAGCCTGTCCTCTTTCGGCCAGTCCACCGGATGGTAGTCGAAAAGATTGATGAACGTGCACGTCCTGTACAGCGCCGTCAGATGCCCGTAGGCGGCGTTCCCGTCGAAGAGGCGCGCATAGAAATTGACGATCCACGCGCGGCTCCAGCCCGTGTGGCCGCTGCCGTGGGCGAGGCGGCGCTCGAGCGTCTTTTTCGCCGCTTCAAAGAGCGCCGGCGTCTCGCGCGTGATCTGGTCGGAGGGATGCAGCGCGTACAGGTGCGCGATGTGGCGGTGCCCCGGATCCTCCTCGTCGAAGTCCTCGCTCCATTCCATAAGCTGCCCGTATTTCCCGATCCGATAGGGCGGGAGCTGCGCGCACGCGCGGCGGAGTTCGGCGGCGAAGTCCGCGTCGACGCCGAGCAGATCGGCGGTGTCGGCGACGAAGGGAAGGATCTCGCGGAGCACGCCGACGTCGGAGGTCGGCGCCGCGCTCAGATTGACGGGTTTTTTCGTTTCCGGATCGAGGAAATAATTCTCCGGGGAACTTGCCGGAACGGTCACGAGGTATCCGCTGCGCGGATCGCGCACGAGGAAGGAGAGAAAGAATTCCGCCGCGCCGCGCAGGATCGGATAGAATTCACGGAGGATCCCGACGTCGCCGGAGAAGAGGTAGCGGTCTTTCACGTGACGCAGGCACCACGCGCCCGCCGTCACGCACGCGCCGAAGAGCGGCATGACGCCGAGCGAGGTATACCCCCACGGGTTCGTCGTGAAATGAGCGACCCAGCCGGGGCATCCGTAGAGGACGCGCGCCGTCTTCTCGCCGGAGGCGGCGATCGTCCGGATGAGATCGAAGAAGGGTTCGACGAGCTCCGGCAGGTCGCTGACCTCGGCGAGCCAGTAGATCATCTGGATGTTGATGTTGATGTGATAATCCGCGCTCCACGGCGCGAAGTACTCGTTGCACCAGATGCCCTGCAGATTGGCGGGCAGCTTTCCGCGGGAGGAGGAGAGGAGCAGATACCGGCCGTAGTTGAAATACAGTTCACTGAGGCCGACGTCCTCCCCGGCGCGCTCGAGCCGCTCGTCCGTCGGAAGGGCGCTGAGCTCCTCGCTGCGCGGAAGAGACAGCGACACGCGGCCGAGCAGGGAAGAAAAGTACTCCCTCGTCCCGCGCTTCATTTCCTCGTAATCCGCCGCCATCGCGCGCGCGAGCGTTTCGCGGCAGACCTCGAGCGGATCGCGGTCCGTCTTGTAGGCGGTCGCCGCGGTGACGTAGATATACTTGCAGTCGTCCTCGTCCCGGTGGCGGATCAGGACGACGAACTTCTGCGGGATGCACCCCATCACGAGGATCTCGTTGTCCTCCTCGATCTTCAGGACGTTTTCGCGCTCGTACCGCAGCGCCGCTTCCTTCGCGCCGCCGCTGAGCCGGATCACGGCGGTGTTGTATTCGTACGAGACGAAAAACTCCCGCCGCGCGCCCTCGTATTCCACCGAGGCGATCCCGCGATCGAGGCGGAGCTCCCGGCGGTAGCCGCCCGCCGTTTCCTCAAAGGGGAGCTTGATATACAGATCCCCCGCCGTCTGATACGAACCGAACGCGCCGCCGTAGCGGTCGCCGTTGCCGCGCCCGCGGGAGATATGGTATTTGTCGCTCAATTCCTGCGCGCGGACGTACTGACCGCTGAAGATCAGCTGCCGGATCTCGTCAAGGTGCTCGCGGGTGTGGGGGCTGTCGTATCCGTCGAACTCCCAGCCGGACCAGATGCTCTCTTCGTTGAGCTGGACGTGTTCTTCCGCGATCCCGCCGAATACCATCATTCCGAGTTTTCCGTTTCCGAGAGGGAGCGCTTCGTCCCACGTCTGTGCGGGACGCGTGTACCACAGTCTGTTCTCGCGCATGACTGCCTCCGATCCTGCATGACATTGAAATCAGGGGTGAGTTGTATGGCTGAGATAAGTATACACTATTCGCCGCGGGATTGTCAAGAGCGAATTCGGGCCGTGCCGCGGGCGGGCGGCGCGGTTTTCTTCTTTTTTTGGCTTCAAACCGTTGACTTGCGTCCGCCGGGGATTTATAATTATTAGTAAGCATGCCGGTCCGGGAGAACGCGGGAGAAGGGATGCGGGAAGACGATCGCCGCCGACGGACGGAAAACGGCGATACGGAAAAACCATGATCCGATAAAGGAGACACGAAATGGCAGAGAGAACAACGGAGAAGACGGGCGATACCGCGGTGATCCGCCTGCCCGTACGCATCGATTCCGGCAACGCCGCTCAGGCGGAACAGGACGTCATGGCGCGTCTGACGGACGACGGGATCCGCTCGGTCGTGCTCGACGCGGAGGACGCGGCGTATATTTCCAGCGCCGGTCTGCGCGTGATCCTGCGCGTCAGGAAGAAGTATCCCGATCTCAGGATCGTGAACGTCAGCCCGGAGATCTACGAGATCCTCGAAACGACCGGATTCACCGAAATGATGAAGGTGGAGAAGGCGTACCGCGTCGTCTCCGTCGAGGGCAGTGAGGTCATCGGCGAGGGCTTCAACGGGAAAGTGTACCGGATCGACCGCGACAACGTCGTCAAGACGTACAAGAACGCCGACGCGCTCGCCGAGATCCGGCACGAGCGCGAGGTCGCGCGGCTGGCGCTGATCCTCGGCGTCCCCACGGCGATCTCTTACGACGTCGTACGCGTCGGCGACAGTTACGGCTCTGTATTCGAGCTTCTCAACGCGCGGTCGTTCGCCAAGATCCTGGCGCAGGAGCCGGAGCGCTTCGACTGGTGCGTGTCGGAATACGTGGGGATGCTCAAAAAGATCCACGGTATCGAGGTGCCCGCCGGAAAGCTGCCGTCGATCAAGGAAAAGACGGTGAAGGCCGTGGGGCGCATGAAGGATTCCCTCCCCGACGGGCTCGGCGAGAAGCTCCTCGCCATGACGGAGGCCGTCCCCGAGAGCGATCACATGATCCACGGCGATTATCACACGAAGAACATCGTCCTCGTCGGCGACGAGGTGCTCGTCATCGATATGGATACGCTCTCCGTGGGACATCCGCTCTTTGAGCTGATGCACATGTACAACGCCTACGTCGGCTATTCCGAAAACGATCCGGACGTCGTGCTGCGCTTCCAGGGCTACGGCGCGGACGTCGCCCGCCGGTTCTGGCACGACAGCCTTGCCGCGTATCTGGATACGGACGACGAGGCGAGGGTACGCGAGGTCGAGGACAAGGTCCGCTGCCTCGCTTACGCGTATCTGATCGATTGGGGCATCCGCCATCATGCCGCCGACGACGCGCTGCTCGCGCTGTGGAAGGAACGGCTGATCGCGCTTTTGCCCGGACTGGATTCGCTCCTCTTCTGAGGCGTAGCCGGAGAGGGACGCGGACTGAACGGTATTTGTAAAAGGGGTGCGTGTGATATGGGAGACGGGACCGGTCGGATCGATCTGCATATGCACACGACCGTCTCCGACGGCACCGACACGCCCGAGGAGCTTCTCGAATACGTAAAGGCGGCGGGGATCGCCCTCTTTTCCGTGACGGATCACGACGCGGTGAAGGCGGGGCCGATCCTTCGCCGCCGTCTCGGTGCGGGGGATCCCCGCTTCGTCCCGGGCGTGGAATTCTCCTGCCGGGACGAAGAAGGGAAATACCATATCCTCGGCTACGGCTTCGATCCGGACGCGGCGCCGATCCTTGATACGGTGCGGCGCGGGCACGAGCTCCGCATGACGAAGACGCGCGCCCGGTTGGATTTTCTGCGCTCGGAGTTCGGATTCTCCTTCCCGGAGGAGGAGATCGCGCGGCTGCTTTCGCAGGACAATCCCGGCAAGCCGCATATCGGGAACCTGATGGTGAAATACGGATACGCGCAGACGAAGGAGGAGGCGATCGGCCGGTACATCGACCGCGCCCGTTTCGGGGATGAGTATCTGCGCCCGGAGGAGGCGATCGCGGGTATCCTCGCCGGCGGCGGGATCCCGGTGCTGGCGCATCCTCTGTACGGAAGCGGCGGCGAGCTGATCCTCGGCGGGGAGATGGAGCGGCGCCTTGTGCGCCTGATGGGGTACGGACTGCGCGGCGTCGAGGCGTACTACTCCGGCTTTTCCGACAAGCTGCGCGGGGAAGCGCTCCGTCTGGCGGAGAAATACGGGTTGTTCGTTACGGCGGGCAGCGACTACCACGGGGCGAACAAGCTGGTGCGGATCGGGGATACCGGTCTCGGCGAGGCGTCGGAGTACCCGGAGGGGCTGCGCCGTTTTCTGGCGCTGTGGGGGCTGTGAGGCTTCTGCGTCCGATACGGGGGGACAAAAAGCCGGAACCGCACGGGCTTCTGAGCGTCCCTGCCGGGACGTCGTGAAAAACAACGGAAAGGGAGGGAACGGTATGTCCGCTCTCGTGCTCAAATGGATCGCCGCGCTCTCCATGCTCCTCGATCACGCCGGGATCCTGCTCTTCCCCGGCGCGGAGTGGATGCGCATCGCCGGGCGGCTCGCGCTCCCGCTGTACGCGTACTTCATCGCGGAGGGATTTTCCCATACGCACGACCGCAGAAAGTATTTTCTGCGCCTCTTTCTACTCGGCGCCGCCTGCCAGATCGTGTACGCCGTCGCGGGGTATCCGCTCCTTTTCGGGATCCTGATCGACTTTTCGCTCGCGCTGCTTTTTATGGAGATGGGCGAGCGGATGCGGCGCGCGCTGTCCGCGGGGCAGCGGACTTGGATCGGATGGGCGGCGGCGTTCCTCTTGTCCGTGTCGCTGCTCGCGTATCTGTGCACGGTGTGGGAGTTCGATTACGGGATCTGCGGGATCCTCTTACCCGTGTGGCCGTCCTTCTTTGCGAAGCGGGAGCACCGTCTCCTCGCCTTCGGCGCGGGGCTCGCGCTCCTCTGCGTATCGTGCGGCGGGATCGAGTGGTGGTCGCTTTTTGCGCTGCCGCTGCTCTTCTTCTACAACGGAAAACCGGGGAAATACCGCATGAAGTGGTTTTTCTATATCTTCTATCCGGCGCATCTCGTACTTTTGTACGGGATCTCGCTTCTGCTCGGGCGGTGAACGCGGCCCGCAAGTCAATCATCCGGAGGACAAAAACATGAGAGCATCCGACGTGTTTCCGCATCTGAACGGGAAGACGGACGACCGGGAACGGCGCACGCTGACGCCGTGCCGCGTCGTCGCGGCGTACGGGAACGTGACGGGCGCCGAGGCGCTGACGATCCCGCACGTGCAGCAGGTGACGCTCGCGCCCACGATGCGCGAGCGCTGTTTCATGACGAACGGCGAGGAGGGCGAGCACGCCGCCGTCCTTCTCGATTTCGGACAGGAGATCCACGGGACGCTGACCGTCGCCGTGCACAAGACCCGCTGTCCGGACGGACCCTCGATCCCCTTGCGGATCCGTCTCGGCGAGAGCGTCGGCGAGGCGCTGACGCCCGTCGGCGAGAGGGGGGCGTCGAACGACCACGCGACGCGGGACTTTATTCTGAACGTCAACCGCTACAGCGCGAACGGGACGCCGGAGACCGGCTTCCGCTTCGCGTATATCGAGATGCTGTCGCCCGCGTCGCGGCTCGAACTCATCTTCGTCACGGCGACGCTCATCTTCCGCGATCTCCCCTGGCGCGGCGTCTTCCGCTCGTCCGATCCGCTCCTCGACCGGATCTACGACACGGCGGCGTACACCGTACAGCTCAATCTCCAGCGGTACCTGTGGGACGGGATCAAGCGTGACCGCCTCGTATGGGCGGGCGACATGAACACGGAGATCCACACGGTGCTCACCGTTTTCGGCGCCGACGTTCCCGCCGTGACCGATTCGCTCGATCTGATGCGCGACGTCACGCCGCCCGATCAGTTCATGAACGGCATGTCCTCCTATTCGCTCTGGTGGACGCTCAGTCACTACGACTGGTACATGGCGAGCGGCGACCGCGCGTATCTGGAGAAACAGAAGGACTATCTCCGCGCGCTGCTCCCGCGGTATTTCGGGTATATCGGCGAGGACGGCGCGGAGGCGCTCCCGGACGGGCGCTTCTTCGACTGGCCGAACCGCTCGAGCGAGGAGACGCAGCACGCCGGGCTTCAGGGACTGACGCGTTTCGTTCTGCTTCGTGCCGGGGCGCTGATGAAGCATCTCGGAGAGGACGCGCTCTGTGCCGACTGCATCCGGCACGCGGACCGCATGCTCGCGCACCGGCCGGATCCGCGGGGACAGAAACAGGTCGCCGCCATGCTCGCGCTCGCCGGGCTCGCCGACCCGAGGGCGGCGTACCGCGACGTGATCGCGCCGGGCGGCGCGGCGGGTCTTTCCACCTTCCTCGGATACTATACGCTCCGCGCGGCGGCGGCCGCCGGCGAGGTCGGAGGCGCTCTGCAGCTGATCCGCGACTATTGGGGGCGGATGCTGTCCCTCGGCGCGACGACCTTCTGGGAGGATTTCGATGTCTCGTGGGCGGAGAACGCCTTCGGCATCGACGAGCTCCCCGTTCCCGGCAAAAAAGATATCCACGGCGACTTCGGCGCGTTCTGCTACAGGAACTTCCGCCACAGCCTCTGCCACGGTTGGGCGTCCGGTCCGGCGCCGTTCCTCTCCCGCTACGTGCTCGGCGTCCGCCCCTTCGCGCCCGGATTTTCCGTCGTACGCTTCGCGCCGGATCTCGGCGGTCTCGAATGGGCGAAGGGTACCGTCCCGACGCCGCGCGGCGAGATCACAGTAGAGCTGGAGCGGGGGGAGGACGGACGGACGCTCTCCCGCATCGAAGCGCCCGAGGGCGTAAAGATCCTCGGTCGGTGAATCCCCCCGGCGGTCCGCCGGTATGACATACGATTTTTCGGAAACGAAAGGAGATCCCCATGCTGTACAAAAAGAACGCCCGGAAGGCGCTCGATCCCGCGCTTTTCCAATCCCCCACCGCCGAGTACCGCGGCGCGCCGTTCTGGTCATGGAACACGAAACTCGATAAGGACGAGCTCCTCCGTCAGATCGACGTTTTTGAGGAGATGGGCATCGGCGGCTTCCACATGCACTCCCGGTCCGGGCTCGCCACGCCGTATCTGTCCGACGAATACATGTCGCTCGTCCGCGCGTGCGCGGACAGAGCGAAAGAAAAGGGGATGCTGTGCTGGCTGTACGACGAGGACCGCTGGCCGTCCGGATTTGCCGGAGGGTTCGTCACATCCGACAGCCGCTGGCGCGCCCGCACGCTCGTCTTTTCTCCGACGCCGAAGGAAGGCGAGGGCTGGCTGCCGGACTACGCGTCCTTCGACGCCGCGCTCGACGCGGGGAAGAAGCCGCGCGGCTGCCTGATCGCCCGCTACCGCGTGACGCTGGACGCCGACGGGTATCTCGCCGACTACGCGCGCCTCGCCGACGGCGAGGAGGCGGAGAACGTCTGGTACGCGGTCCTGTGCGTCGCGCAGGACACCGCGTGGCACAACAATACCGCCTACGTCGATACGCTTTCCCCCGCCGCTATCCGCCGCTTCATCGAGGTGACGCACGAGCGGTATTATAAAGAAGTCGGCGATGAGTTCGGCGGGACGGTCCCCGCCATCTTCACCGATGAGCCGCAGTTCCCCCGTCGGGGCGCGCTGAAGAATTCCACCGACCGCAGCGAGGTCGACTTCCCGTGGACGGACGATCTCGAAGAGACCTACCGCGCCGCGTGGGGCGAATCGCTCCTCGACCGGCTGCCGGAGCTCGTGTGGGATCTGCCGGACGGGAAACCGGCCGTCGTTCGCCTCCGCTACGAAGACCACGTCTGCGAGCGGTTCGTTCAAGCGTTCGCCGATCAGATCGGCGGCTGGTGCGACGCGCACGGTATCGCCTTCACCGGTCATTTGATGTACGAGCCGACGCTCGAATCGCAGACCCGCTTCGTCGGCGAGGCGATGCGTTCCTACCGCTCCTTCGGGATCCCCGGCATCGACATGCTCTGCGCGTCCGTGGAGCTGACGACGGCGAAGCAGGCGCAGAGCGCGGTGCATCAGTACGGTCGGGAAGGGATGCTCTCCGAGCTGTACGGCGTGACGAACTGGGATTACGATTTCCGTTCCCACAAGGAGCAGGGCGACTGGCAGGCGGCGCTCGGCGTCACCGTCCGCGTCCATCACCTGACGTGGGTCTCCATGAACGGGGAGGCGAAGCGGGATTATCCGGCGTCCATCGGCTATCAGTCCCCGTGGTACAGGAAATACGCCGCCGTCGAGGATCACTTCGCGCGGCTGAACACCGCCCTGACGCGCGGCAAGCCGCACGTCCGCATCGCCGTCGTCCATCCGATCGAGTCTCTCTGGCTGCGGCGCGGACCGATGGACAAGTCCGGTCCCCGCTGCGGGCGGCTGGACGGACAGTTCGATCTGCTCACGAAGACGCTGATCGCCAACACGCTCGATTTTGATTTCCTCTGCGAATCGCAGCTCCCCTCCCTCTGCCCCAAGGGCGGCAACCCGCTCGTCGTAGGGAAAATGGAGTACGACGCCGTCGTCGTGCCGGAGCTGGACACGATGCGGAAGACGACGCTCGAGCGGCTGAAAGCGTTCGCCGCCGAGGGCGGCGCCGTCTTCTCGCTCGGCGAGGCGCCCGCGCTCATCGACGGGTTCCCGTCCGATGAAGCGAAGAAAGAGGCGGCGCACTGGACGATGACGGGCGGGAACGTCGACGCGCTCGTCGCGGCGCTCGAGCCGTACCGCTTCTTCTCTCTGACGGATCGGAGCTCCGGCGCGCCTTGCGTCTCGATGGTCTCGCAGGTGCGCGACGACGGAGCAGGGAAATGGCTCTTCGTGTGCCACAGGGAACCGGTCGAGAAAAAAGGACAGTTCATGCCCGCCGTCGGCGCGGAACACACGGCCGTCTCGATCAAGGGCAGATGGGACGTGAAGGAATACGACACGCTGACGGGCGAGATCCGCACGCCGGCGTACTGCGTGATGGGAGAGAAGACGGTACTCGACCGCGATTTCTACGCGGCGGACAGTCTGCTTTTGTACCTCACCCCGCGCCGCGAAGCGGGAGACGCCGACATCGCGGGCGATCCGTATCGCCGTCCGCTGCCCGTCGGCCGCGTCGATCTCCGCGCGGCGCTGGCGAAGACCTCCGACGATGCGCCCGTGTTGCCGATCCGGCTGCGGGACGCGGTGCCGTATACACTCGACGAGCCGAACGCTTTGCTTCTCGACCGCGTGCAGTTTGCTTTTGACGGCGCGGAATACGAGCCGGAAGAGGTCGATTCGCTCCTCGTTGCGGAGATCGGCCGCAGCCGCTTCTTTGCACAGAATCAGGATCAGCGCTGGGTACAGCCGTGGGTCCCGACCGCGGACGAAGGGGAGGGGCAGCCGCACACGGTGCGCCGCCGCTTCACGTTCGAGGCGGAGATCCCCGTCTCCGGCGCGCGCCTGGCGCTCGAGATGCCCGAGAAGCCGGTACGCATCCGGCTCAACGGACAAGAAGTTCCGGCTGAGGACGACGGATGGTACGTCGATCATTGCATCCGCACCGTGCCGCTTCCGGCGATCCCGGCGGGACCGGTCGTCATCGAGGTCGAGCAGCCGTTCACGCTCCGCTCCTGCACGGAGTGGTGCTATCTGATCGGCGGCTTCGGCGTCCGGCTCAGAGGCCGGTACGCGTCGCTCGTCTCCCGCGCACCGACGCTCGCCTTCGGCGACGCTGCCGAGCAGACGCTGCCGTTCTATACGGGGAACGTCACCTATCACTGCGCCTACGACGAGCCGGACGGCACCGTCGAGCGCGTGCTCCAGGCGGCACACTTCGGCGGTGTGCTCTATTCCGTGCGGATCGACGGCGGCGAGGAACTCCTCTGCCCGTATCCGCCGTACTGCGTCTCGCTTGGCACGCCCGCGAAGGGACGTCATACGATCGACGTCACCGTCTACGGACACCGCCGCAACGGTTTCGGTCAGGTGCATAACTGCGTGCCCGGATACAGCTGGTGGGGACCGGATTCCTGGCGTACCTACGGTACGGCCGGATGGACGGACGCGTACGTGCTCACAAAGACCGGCCTCATCGACGCGCCGGAGATCCACTGAGAAGGACGGAATGGACTATCGGGGGCAGATTTCCACGGGCGACCGTGTCGGCGGGCCTCTTCTACTTCTCCTGCGACCGGCAGTCCGAGCGGGGATTTGCCTCCGACGTCCGGCTTTTCCGCTTCACGGGCGAGGCGCCCGAGGAGTGGGAGCCGCTCTGACGCCCGAAAGAAAGGAGCGCATCCCGAATGAAAAAGAACGAAAGAAGGCTGACGGCCGTTTTGCTTGCGGTCTATCTGCTCGTGCTCGCGTGGGTCGTTCTTTTCAAGGCGTCGGCGCTTTCGGCGATCCCCGGTCTCTTCGATCACGGGCGGAGCGTCAACTGGATCCCGTTCTATTATGACGAGGAGACGAGCGGTCATCTCTCGGAGGTCGTCTGGAACGTCATTCTCTTCGTGCCGCTCGGCGTGTATCTGAAGATGCTCGGCGCCGGCTGCGGGAAGGCGGTCCTCTGCGGGCTCGGCGTGAGCGTGCTGCTCGAGATCCTGCAGTTCGCTTTCGGGATCGGGGTGACGGACGTCACGGACGTCATCACGAATACGGCGGGAACGGCGCTCGGCGTGGGCATTTACTGCGCCCTGCGATCCCTGTTCATGAAAACGGAGGCGCTCGACAAATGGCTGCGGATCCTTGCGGCCGTATGCACGGGCGGGGTGATCCTTCTGGCCGCGGTGTTGTTTTGGGCGAATTGAGGGACGCCGGCGCTCCCGCTTTCTCCCCGTTGCTCCGTTACGAGCGCCTTTTGCCCATAACACCAATGGGGGGGCTTGGGGGCTATGCCCCCAACCGCTGTACATCTGTCAGCGGGTATCTGTATCTGCCGCCGGGGATTCCAAAGGGGGACCGGGGCTTCAGCCCCACGAGACGAGGTCCCCCTTTGGCGGGGGAGCCCGTGGGGGCAGAGCCCCCGGGCGGGAGTGGATCCATAAGGAGAGGAGCCGGGCTC